>Ga0183260_10002209_pt1 | contig 16142 bp, 10 predicted proteins | sample AntDrymUQ4972206_2_FD_129768 | JGI IMG/M metagenome (GOLD analysis project Ga0183260, IMG submission 129768) | Polar desert sand microbial communities from Dry Valleys, Antarctica - metaG UQ497 (22.06) (version 2) (version 2) | ecosystem: Environmental > Terrestrial > Soil > Desert | place...
AAGTCCTCACTGACGTGCTCGATGAAGCCGCGCGGCTCGCGCGCTTCGGCCGCCGCTTGCATCCGGGCAATCGTCGCCCTCAGTTGCTCTTCCGGTGACGATCGGCTGCAGCCGGCGATCATCAAGACCATCAGGCATGCAAAGACCCGAAAGCTCTGCGACCCAAGCAACTGCGTTGTAGGCACGACACTCTCCTGATGCTGCAATGCAGCGCAGAACCACGTGCAACATGTTCCGGGCAACCGGGACGAAGTGCCCGGATGCCAAGCCTTCCGCGGCTTGTAGCACCTCTGGGCGTATGCTCCAATCGAACGCGTTGGCATGGCGCGCAGCGCGTGCGGACTTGCCGCTCGCGATCGCACACCACGGGGCCTCGAACACATGACGCAGACCGAGCGCCCGTGGCTGGCAAGTTATCCCGAAGGCATCCCCGCCGAGATCGACATGGGGCGATACGATTCGATCGTCGCGGTACTCGACGACGCCATCGCCCGCTACCGCGACAACGTCGCCTTCGTCTGCATGGGCCGCGAGTTGACCTACGCCGAAGTCGACCGGCTCAGCCGGCGCTTCGCGTCCTATCTCATCAACGAACTCGAACTGAAGAAAGGCGATCGGGTCGCGTTGATGCTGCCGAACGTCCTTCAGTACCCGATCGCGATCTTCGGCGTGCTGCGTGCCGGGCTCACGGTCGTCAATACGAACCCGATGTACACGGCTCGCGAGCTGCGGCATCAACTGGCGGATTCGGGCGCGGTCGCGATCCTCGTGCTCGACAACTTCGCGAGCACGGTGCAGGAAGTCCTGAAAGACACGAGCGTGCGGCACGTGATCACGACCGGCCTCGGCGACATGCTTGGATTTCCCAAGGGAGCCATCACGAATTTCGTGGTGAGGCACGTCAAGAAGCTGGTCCCTGAATTTTCGATCGATGGCGCCGTGCGCTTCAATGCAGCGCTCGCTGCAGGCGGTGGCCCGTTGCCGGACGTGCGCCTGACGCACGACGACATCGCCTTCCTGCAGTACACCGGCGGCACCACCGGCGTCGCAAAGGGAGCGATGCTGACGCATGGCAACCTGGTCGCCAACATGCTGCAGTCAGGCAGCTGGATCGGCCGCGTCTCCGAACTTGGAAAGGAGACCATCATCACCGCGCTTCCGCTGTATCACATCTTCGCACTGACCGCGAACTGTCTGGTCTTCGTGCAGCTCGGTGGTCGCAATCATCTCATCGTCAATCCGCGCGACATGCCGGGCTTCGTCAAGGAACTCGCCACTTCCGGCTTCACGGCGATCACCGGCGTCAACACGCTTTTCAATGGCCTGCTCAACACGCCGGGATTCGACAAGCTCGATTTCTCGAAGCTCCATATCGCGCTCGGCGGCGGCATGGCCGTGCAGCGCGCCGTGGCGGAACGCTGGAAGAAGCTGACGGGCGTCACGCTGGTCGAGGCGTACGGACTGACGGAGACCTCGCCGGCGGCGTGCATGAATCCACTGGACCTCGCCGAATACAATGGGTCGATCGGCCTGCCGCTGTCGTCCACCGAAGTGGCGATCCGAGACGAAGACGGGAAAGACATGGCCGTTGGCGAAGTCGGTGAGCTCTGCATTCGTGGCCCGCAGGTCATGAAAGGCTATTGGCAGCGCCCGGACGAGACGGTCAAGGTGCTGTCCGACGACGGCTGGCTGCGCACGGGCGACATGGCGAAGATGGACGAGCGTGGTTTCCTATACATCGTGGATCGCAAGAAGGACATGATCCTCGTCTCGGGCTTCAATGTGTATCCGAACGAGATCGAGGATGTGGTTGCCGCGATGCCCGGCGTCCGCGAAGTCGCTGCGGTCGGTGTTCCGGACGAGAAATCAGGGGAAGCCATCAAGCTCGTCGTCGTGAGGAAGGACCCTGCGCTCACCGCGGATGCCATCAAGGCTTATTGCCGCGAGAACCTGACGGCTTACAAGAATCCCCGCATCATCGAATTCCGCGACGAACTGCCGAAATCCAACGTCGGCAAGATCCTGCGCCGCGAACTCCGCGATCCGGCGCCGGCCGCTGCCGTTCCCGCCGCCGCCTCGCACTGACTCAACTTTGGCCCCTCTCCCACCGGGGTGAAGAGGAGCGCTTGCGGACCACTGGTCCGCGCGACGATGAACGCCTGAGCGCCATGCGCGAAGGCCGGGGTGTGGGTTGGGGAGAGGGTTCGATCTAGCCACGCGGTCATCGCGCCTGTCGCGCATCATCGCTTCAGCGCTCCTTCGGACCCTCTCCCTCGATCCCTCTCCCGGAGGGAGAGGGAGGCAAAGCAAAGCCCGCTGCCCGGGACCCTAGGTGGCTTCGGGGCGCATGTAGGGGAAGAGCAGCACGTCGCGGATCGACGCGGAGTCGGTGAGCAGCATCACCAGGCGATCGATGCCGACCCCGAGTCCACCGGTCGGGGGCAGCCCGACTTCCAGAGCTCGAATGTAATCGGCGTCAAAATGCATGGCCTCGTCGTCGCCGCCTTCCATCGCCGCGACCTGCGCGTGGAACCGCGCGGCCTGGTCTTCCGGGTCGTTGAGCTCCGAAAATCCGTTGGCCATCTCCTTGCCGCCAATGAAGAGCTCGAAGCGATCAGTGATGCCCGGCTCCGTGTCGCTTTCGCGCGCCAGGGGCGAGACCTCCACGGGGTAATGCGTGATGAAGGTCGGCTGGACCAGCGCGTCCTCCACGGTCTTCTCGAAAATCTCGAGCAGCAGCTTGCCCCATCCATAATCCGGTTTGACCGGAATGCGCAAGCGTGAGCAGTGTGCAGCGAGCGTCGCGCGATCGCGGCAATCCGCGACGCTGATGGAAGGATTGAGTTCGCGCACCGCCTCCTCGAGCTTCCAGCGACGAAACTCTGGACCGAGATCGATCTCAACGCCCTCCCAGCTCAATCCGGTACGTCCGAGCGCCGACTGTGCGCAGTCGCGGATCATCGATTCGGTGAGCACCATGATGTCGCGATAGTCGGCGTACGCCTGGTACAACTCCAGCATCGTGAACTCGGGGTTGTGCCGCGTGCTGACTCCCTCGTTGCGGAAGTTGCGGTTGATCTCGTAAACGCGGTCGAACCCTCCGACCACCAGACGCTTCAGGAATAGTTCGGGCGCCACGCGCAGGAACAGATCGAGTCCGAGCACGTTGTGGTGCGTCACGAACGGCTTGGCGGTGGCGCCGCCGGCGACGCGATGCATCATCGGTGTCTCGACCTCGAGGAAGCCGCGCGCGTCGAGCCAGTCGCGCAGCACGCGCACGATGGTGGAGCGCAAACGAAAGGTCTCGCGCGCCTCGGCGTTGACGATGAGGTCCACATAGCGCTGGCGATAGCGTTGCTCGACGTCTTCGAGTCCGTGCCACTTGTCCGGCAGCGGCCGCAGCGATTTGGTGAGCAGGCGCAGTTCGTCGACCCGAACCGACAGCTCGCCGGTGCGCGTGCGCGTCAGCGTTCCACGCGCAGCGACGATGTCGCCCACGTCCCATGTCTTGAATGCGTCGTAGGTATCTCCGAGCGCATCCGCTTTCAGGAACAGCTGGATGCCGCCGGATCCATCCTGTAGTTGCGCGAAGCTGGCCTTGCCCATCACGCGCTTCGCGAGCATGCGGCCCGCGACTGCAACGCGGCGGTCCAAAGCCTCGATGGCCGACGATTCCCACTGTGCAGCATCCGCGAACTCGGACTGAAGCTCACCGGCCTTGGCATCGGGTCGGAAGTCATTCGGGTATGCGATGCCCGCTCCGCGCAAGATCGCAAGCTTTCCGCGCCGCTCGGCGATCAAGTGGTTGTCATCGGGTTGCGGCAATTTCTGCTCGTCACTCATTGCGATCGTCGCTGCGCTTGGCGCCGGCCTCGAGGCCAGCCTTGAGGGACGCGGCAATGAAACCATCGAGGTCGCCGTCGAGAACCTTTTGCGTGTCGGTGCGCTCGACGCCCGTGCGCAGATCCTTGATGCGGGACTGATCGAGTACGTAGTTGCGGATCTGGCTGCCCCAGCCGATATCGGACTTGGTCGCCTCGATCCTGTCCTTTTCCTCGTTGCGTTTGCGCAGCTCCGCCTCGTACATCTTCGCGGCGAGCATCTTCATCGCGCGGTCGCGGTTCGCGTGCTGGCTGCGCTCGGTCTGGCACGCAACCACGATCCCCGTCGGCACATGCGTGATGCGCACCGCCGATTCCGTCTTGTTGACATGCTGCCCGCCCGCGCCCGACGCTCGGTAGACGTCGGTCTTGAGATCCGCTGGATTGATGTCGATGTCGATTTCGTCGTCGACTTCAGGCGAAACGAAAACCGAGGTAAAGCTCGTATGCCGCCGATTGTCGGAATCGAACGGCGACTTGCGCACAAGGCGATGGACTCCGGTTTCGGTCTTGAGCCAACCGTAGGCGTACTCGCCTTCGACGCGAAACGTCGCGGATTTGATTCCCGCGACTTCGCCGCCGCTGACTTCGAGCAACTCGGTCTTCCATTCGCGCGACTCGGCCCAGCGCAGGTACATGCGCAGGAGCATCTCGGCCCAGTCCTGCGCCTCGGTGCCACCGGCTCCGGCCTGGATATCGACGAACGCCGAGTGCGAGTCCATCTTGCCGGAGAACATGCGCTGGAACTCGAGTTCCTCGACGTGCGCGGCAAGTGCTTCCACGTCCTTCTCGACTGCGAGGAGCGTGCCTTCGTCGCCCTCGCCCGCCGCCATGTCGAGAAGCTCGCCCGCCTCGGTCAATCCCGACGTCAGGCTGGTGAGGCCATCGACCACGCGGGCCAGCGCGGCGCGCTCGCGGCCCAATGCCTGCGCCCGTTCCGGGGATTCCCAGATGTTGGGCGCTTCGAGCTCGAGCCCTACTTCTTCGAGGCGTTCGCGCTTCGTTTCGAAGTCAAAGAAACCCCCGGAGCGATGCCACGCGCTCGGTGAGATCCTCGATGCGGAACAGGATTGGATTCGTTTCCATGACGCTGTGGGCTTTCGACGCGGCCGCGGATTGTAGCTAACTCGGCTGGCGGCGCCAGAACCGCAATCGGTGCCAGCGCTTGTAGTCGATGACCGTGCCGTCTGCACAGTCGAGGCGCAGTGTTTCGAAATTCCGACCCTCATGGATGGACATCGCCTCTCGCAGCGCGTCTGAACGTGGCGCGCGAAGCGCATCGACGACCACGGCCGACGACGCACTGGCGAGCGCTTGCCCGAGCGCGGGGACGATGGCGACTTTGGCCAGGCGGGCCAGTGCCCCGTATTCGTCATCACCGCTGATCATCGCGTCGGCCTCGCGGCTCTGCAACTTGAGGGGTGACTCCCCTGCTCCCCACAGCCACAGCGAGTTGACTGGCAGCAATCCCTGCTGGGCGCGGCGCCGATTGACGGCGTGGTCGTGCAGGATCATCTGGGTTTCGTTGAGCAGCCGCGACCATTCGGCAACACCCGATGTGCCTTCGGGCAAAGGACTACCGAGCGCTCCCAGCGCCACCTCGGGATCGACGAATTGCGGGATGGGGCGTCCACGCGCGAGTTGTACGTACCAGCGGTGCGGAACTGGCGCAGAGAAAGTCATGCCGAGAGCGTGGAACACGGGCAGCACGGCCGCGGCCAGTGCCTTGGCTTGCGCAGCTTCGAGTACGAGCGATTCGCCCCAGGACAGCAAGCGCAAGCCCCCTGCCTCGACGCGAAGATGTGCGGGATCGGCGCGCAGCCACAACGAACCGGCGCTGTCACCGCAGTCCACCTGACGGGTAATTGCCGCCCAGGCCGGAGGCTTTGGCACGATGTCGAATACGCGCAGCTGCTGGGCACGTCGTCCGGGCGCATCCTGCGCGTGGCGGTCACCGCGAGCGCGCAAGGTCGCGAGTGCAGCCGCGTCTCCCTGGCGCTCGAGCACCTCCCATGGTGGCAGCAAGAGCGTCAGACGCCTGGGCTTCTCTGTTTGCATCGGACCCTCTTGAAGCTCGAGATCAACCGTCCAGGATTACCGGGTCCACCGGGTACTCAGACCACGTACCGAACGCGACTGATCTCGTAGTCGCGCGCGCCACCTGGAGTCGCAATGGTTACGCTGTCGCCTTCGAAGCGACCGATCAATGCGCGCGCCACCGGTGAGGAAATCGAGATGCGCCCGTGTTTGATATCGGCCTCGAGGTCACCGACGATCTGGTAGGTCACCTCTTCGTCGCTGTCGTCGGCCAGCAGGTCGACCGTCACGCCGAACACGACGCGGGAACCGGGCGTCAGTCGCCCGATGTCGATCACTTCCGCGTGCGACAGAACGCTTTCGAGTTCCTTGATCCGTCCTTCCGTAAAGGACTGCTGGTCGCGTGCCGCGTGGTATTCGGCGTTCTCCTTGAGGTCGCCGTGCGCTCGGGCCTCGGCGATGGCCTCGATGATGCGTGGGCGGACCACCGATTTCAGGTTTTCAAGTTCGGACCGCAGGCGCTGCGCGCCTGCAGTCGTCAGTGGAGCGCGAGTCATGCCTTGAGTCTCCCGTGCAGTTCTTGCAGCGACGACACCGTGTTGGAGTCGCGAAAATCGAGCGAGTGCACCAGCGCGCGCGCGCCGGCGACGGTGGTGCTGTAGGTGATGCGATTCTGCAACGCTTCGCGGCGGATCGAGAACGAGTCCGCGATCGCGGCCTTGCCTTCGGTCGTATTGACGATGAAGGCGATCTCGCCGTCCTTGATCAGGTCGACTATGTGGGGTCGTCCCTCCAGCACCTTGTTGACCACTGCGCACTCAACGCCGTGGGCCGACAGCCAGTCGCGCGTGCCGCGCGTGGCCACCAGGGAAAAACCGCGGCGCAGGAGTTCCTGCGCCAATGGCAGCAGTCTCGGCTTGTCCGGATCGCGCACCGACACGAAGGCCCGGCCGACTTGCGGCGGGCGGATGTTCGCCGCCTGGTGCGCCTTGGCGAAAGCCGCGCCGAAGTTGAGACCGACGCCCATCACCTCGCCTGTCGACCGCATTTCGGGGCCCAGGATCGGATCGACGTTCTGGAACTTCAGGAACGGAAAAATCGCTTCCTTGACCGAAAAATAGGGTGGCACGACTTCGCGCGTCCTGTTCTGTTCTGCCAGCGAGCGGCCGACCATGCAACGCGCCGCGATCTTGGCCAACGGCACGCCGGTCGCCTTCGACACGAACGGAACCGTGCGCGAGGCGCGCGGGTTGACCTCCAGCACGAATATCTCTTCGCCCTGGATCGCGAACTGCGTGTTCATGAGCCCGACCACGCCGAGCGCGCGCGCCATCAGCGCGGCCTGTTCGCGAAGTCGATCCTGCATCGGCGCGGTCAGCGAGTAGGGCGGTAACGAGCACGACGAGTCGCCCGAGTGCACGCCTGCCTCCTCGATGTGTTCCATGATGCCGCCGATCAGCACCGCCCCCGTCGCGTCGCCGATGAGGTCGACGTCGACTTCGATGGCGTTGTCCAGGAACCGATCGAGCAATACCGGAGAATCGTTCGAGACGCGGACCGCATCCGTTATGTAACGCGTGAGGTCGGCGTCGCTGTGCACGACTTCCATGGCGCGGCCCCCCAGCACGTAGCTCGGTCTCACGACAAGGGGATAGCCGATCTCGCGCGCGAGCGCGAGCGCCTGTTCCGGGGAACGCGCGGTTCGATTCGGGGGCTGGCGCAAACCCAGTTTTTCGATCAGTTGCTGGAAGCGTTCGCGGTCCTCTGCCAGATCGATCGAGTCAGGCGAGGTGCCGACGATGGGAACGCCGGCAGCCTCGAGCGCGCGCGCGAGCTTGAGCGGTGTCTGCCCGCCGTATTGCACGATGACGCCGCGCGGCTTTTCCACCGCAACGATCTCGAGCACGTCTTCCAGCGTCACCGGCTCGAAGTAGAGGCGATCCGAAATGTCGTAGTCGGTGGAAACCGTTTCCGGATTGCAGTTCACCATGATGGTCTCAAAACCATCCTCGCGCAGCGCGAGCGCTGCATGCACGCAGCAATAGTCGAATTCGATTCCCTGACCAATGCGGTTCGGCCCGCCACCGAGGACCATGATCTTCTCGCGACTGGTGGGCTCCGCTTCGCACTCGTCCTCGTAGGTAGAATAGAGGTACGCCGTGTGGGTGGCGAACTCGGCGGCGCAGGAATCGACGCGCTTGTACACCGGACGCAGACCCTGAGCGTGTCGCAATGCGCGGATTGCTGCTTCCCCGGTGCCGACAAGGCGCGCGATGCGCGAGTCGGCAAATCCCATGCGTTTGAGTGTGCGCAACCGGGGGCGGTCCAGCGCCCGGATGCCATCGCGCGCCATTGCCTCCTCTTCGCGCACGATGTCCTCTACCGCCGCCAGGAACCAGGGGTCGATGCGCGACGCCAGATGCACCGCGTCCAGATCGAGGCCCGCGCGGAACGCGTCGGCCACCCAGAACAGCCGATCCGGATTGGGTTCGCGCATCTGCCTCAATATTTCATCGCGCGAATCCGCCAGCACCGCCGCATCGATGCGCGGCGTCAGGCCGTCCACGCCGATCTCGAGCCCGCGCAGCGCTTTCTGCAGGGATTCGTGGAAGGTGCGACCCATCGCCATCACCTCGCCCACGGACTTCATCTGCGTCGTGAGGCGTGCGTCGGCCGCGGGAAACTTCTCGAACGCAAAACGAGGGATCTTGGTGACGATGTAGTCGATCGAGGGTTCGAACGAGGCGGGCGTCGCACCGCCGGTGATCTCGTTGCGCAGCTCGTCCAGCGTGTAGCCCACCGCAAGGCGGGCGGCAACTTTCGCGATCGGGAAGCCCGTCGCTTTCGACGCGAGCGCGGAAGATCGAGACACGCGCGGGTTCATCTCGATCACGACCACACGACCGTTGGAGGGATCGACGCCGAACTGCACGTTCGAGCCGCCGGTATCGACTCCGATTTTGCGCAGCACCGCGATCGATGCGTCGCGCAGGCGCTGGTACTCCTTGTCAGTCAGGGTTTGCGCAGGAGCAACGGTGATCGAATCGCCGGTGTGCACACCCATGGGATCGAGATTCTCGATCGAGCACACGATGATGCAGTTGTCGGCGCGATCGCGCACGACTTCCATTTCGAACTCTTTCCAGCCCAGCACCGACTCCTCGATGAGCACTTCGTGCACCGGGGACAGTTCGAGACCGCGGGCCGCGATTTCCAGAAACTCCTCGCGGTTGTACGCGATGCCACCGCCGGAACCGCCCAGTGTGAAACTGGGTCGGATGATGGTCGGGTAACCCACATCACGTTGCGCCTCGACGGCTTGCTCCAGTGTCTTGACGACCTTGGCGCGCGGACAGTCGAGGCCAATCTCGCTCATGGCGACACGGAATAGCTCGCGATCTTCGGCCATCCGGATCGCCTCGCGCGAGGCGCCGATGAGCTCGACCCCGTATTTTTCCAGCACGCCGTTGTCGGCGAGATCGAGCGCACAATTGAGCGCGGTCTGCCCTCCCATCGTCGGCAGCAACGCGTCAGGGTGTTCCTTCGCAATGATCTGCTCAACGGTTCGCCAGTTGATCGGCTCGATGTACACCGCGTCGGCCATGTCCGGGTCGGTCATGATCGTGGCGGGATTCGAATTAACCAGGATGACGCGATAGCCCTCGTCCATCAGGGCCTTGCATGCCTGCGCACCCGAATAGTCGAATTCACAGGCCTGGCCGATCACGATGGGCCCGGCGCCAATCAGAAGGATCGAGCGAATGTCGCTACGTCTGGGCATGCGCGGGCTCGCTCCGCGGGCGCGGAGACCATCTCACAGGGGATACCGCGATTATCGCCCAAGCAGGTGTATGCAACCACCGCTGTGAATCAATTTTCGCTTCGAGTTCTGCAGCTCACCGAATTCGAAGCCCCTGCGAGGCCTGGCTTCCGGGATGAGTATCCGTCGAAGCGCTGGATATCAGCGAACGGCGCGGACCCTTACGATTTGTTCGGCCGGAATGCGCAACTGGATGGGCCCTTGGCTGGACTGCATTTCCAGTGTGAGCGCCACGCTGTTCGCGATCTTTATCCTGCCCGTGCGCGACGTACCGAGCGTCGTTGTCACGACCACCTGACGACCAACCAGCCCGTGGTACTGGCCCTGCGAAGGCAACTTCGCAGCCGATGCCACGGGAGCGGCCAAAGACCCGCTGGCCGTCGAAGACGCCGGAGGCGCTACGTCGGCCCGGCCGGCGGCACGCGACGCGACGGCGGGCACCTCAGGCCCGGTGACGGGTGCAGCGCCAGGGACTTTCATTGCGAGGATCGCCTTGACGGGCCGTGTACCCGGGTTCTCAACAGCGACTACCGCGCGTCCGGCGGGTGCCTCGGACCTGGCCGGCACCGGCATGGCGCGCGTATCGGGTGCAGCGCCCGCAGGGGATGCAACGACGCCCAAGGCCGGGGCGGCCGGATCGGCTGGGTCGGCGATCGCGGCAACGTCGCTGACTTGAGCATCGTCGGGCAGAAATTCGAGCAACAGCGGCAACCGACGCCCGGCCACGGTGATGTCGGCATCGAGCGCACCGACCCGTTGCGAACGGGACATCAACTGGTATTCACCCAATCGCAGCGGTCGCTTGGGTTTGCTCACGAAAACGATTTCACCGCCGAGGCTGGCGTGCTCGCGATAGGCTTGCTCAAGCGGAGCCGGCAGCGCGATTTTCCAGGCCGCCATTTGCCGCTTGACCGCGAGCGCATGTCGGGCGACGAACTGCGGACGCGGCAGAGCGAGGCGGCGCGCGCATTCACGGTTGCGAGCTCTGACGAAGCCGCGATCGCGCAACATCCACTGCTGTTCGACCAACTGCCATTGACGCCAGTCGCTGGCGAGCAGGCCGTGCTTAGAGGGGGGCAGCAACCTGGCCTGCCAGACAGCGGTGCTGATCCCCCCGAATGCGAACTCCGCGTTCGCGTTCGCGACTCCGGCACGTTGTTTCAAGTGCACCCGCACGTCCAAACTCCCAGAATCCCCCGCGCGGGTTGCGATTGCAGTGCTGAAGTCCGGGATTGCACCACATCCGAGGGCCGCGAACAGGACCCCATTGGACGGATCGAGCCAGGGCAACCAAAGCGCGGGTGCTGCACGCGGTCCCATGCTGACGCCTTCCGCGACGATCGTCAGCGCCACCGCTGCGGGAAGCACGGCAGGCGCATTGCTCTGCTCGAGCGATCTGGCCGCTTCCAGTTCCTTGCGCCTGCGTTCGAGTCGATCCGCGGGTGTCCGACGCAACGCGCCGCGCATCAACCAGACCGGTCCACCCGTGTCGATAGAGACGCGCTTGGCACGAATCGCGCCCGACTCATCGCTGCCGTGCGGAATGAACTTCACCCGCTCGAGTGTGATGCGCCCGTCCCAACCGATGGACTGCTCGCCGGCGGTCAAGATGCCGTACCAGCGGGCGGTGTCCAGAATCCGGTGGGCGCCGACCCGCGCGAGCACCAGGCCGAGGGCCAGCAACATGGCAAAAAAGCCAAGGGCGACCCATCCGAGATGGCGAGTCGCGATACCCAGTGGCCTCATTGCGAACGGACTGCGCATGGGCGCGAGCCTAACACCGGTTCGCTATCCGTTCAGCGATCAGGTGCGCGTACCGGCGACGTCTACAGCCTCGGTTCGCATGCTGGTCATAAACTCGACAAACAGTTCGCCCAGTTCCTGCGGGCCCGGGCTCGCTTCCGGATGGCCCTGGAATCCGAATGCCGGCGAATCGGTGAGTCGTATCCCCTGCAACGAGCCGTCGAACAGGGATCGGTGCGTGACCTCGATGTTCGCGGGCAGGGAATCGATGTCTACCGCGAAACCGTGATTCTGGCTGGTGATCGCGACGCTGCCGTTCGCGACTCGCTGGACGGGATGGTTTGCGCCGTGGTGACCGAACTTCATCTTGACGGTGCGCGCACCCGCGGCGAGACCCAGAATCTGATGGCCAAGACAGATGCCGAAGATCGGGGTGCGCTGCTCGATGAATCGTCGCGCCGCATCGATCGCGTAGACGCAGGCGCCAGGATCTCCCGGACCATTCGCGAGCAGCACTCCGTCGGGCGCCAGCGCCATAGCCTCCTCGAACGTGGTGGTGGCGGGAACCACGGTCACGCGACAGCCTTGCTCCACCAGCAACCTCAGGATGTTGTGCTTCACGCCGAAGTCGTACACCACGACATGCGGACCACCCTCCTGCCCCCTGCGGTGCAGCGCGAGGTCGAGGTCGAAGCCGCCTTCACTCCACCCTTCGACGTGCGGGCGCGAGACTTCGCGCGCGAGGTCCATGCCGGCCATGCCGACAAATTCCCGCGCGGCAGCAATCGCGGCGGTCCGGTCGATGTGAGTCGCACCAGCTTGCAAACAGCCGCCCTGCGCGCCCCGTTCCCGCAACCTGCGGGTCAGTGCGCGGGTGTCGATGCCGGCGATCGCCACGATGTCTTCGCGGATCAAGTACTCGCCGAGCGACTCTGTCGCACGCCAGCTGCTGGCGCGTCGGGGCACGTCGCGAACAATGAGTCCCGCCGCTTGCGCCTTGCCGGACTCGACGTCGTCGGGGTTGCAACCTGTATTGCCGACATGGGGGTGGGTCAGCAACACCAGCTGTCTCGCATACGAGGGATCGGAGAGGATTTCCTGGTAGCCGGTCATCGCGGTGTTGAACACCACCTCGCCGATCCTCGAGCCATCGGCACCCACCGAGTCACCTTCGTAGAACGACCCGTCGGCGAGAGCAAGCAGTGCGGGTTGTTTCATGCGAAGGGCTCCAGGAGTCCGGGCGATAGAAACGTTCGAGGCAGCCCGGACCGAGACTCCAAGGCCAGCGCGCGGGCGGAATGCATCGTGCCGGACGGCGCGCGGATGATAGGGGGCTTGGCCCCGGAGGTCACTCGATTGCCTTGCCAAGCCGGTTGGAAGAGTCGCGCTATCCCAACACGTCGTCGATTCGGTAACTGCCCGGCGACTTTCGCGCGATCCACTCCGCTGCCTTGAGCGCGCCTTGCGCGAAAACGGCGCGATCGGTGGCGCGATGCGTGAGCTCGATACGCTCCACCGTACTCGCGAACACGACACTGTGCTCACCCACGCTCTCGCCGAGCCGCAGCGAGTGCATGCCGATCTGCCCCGATGCGCGACCACCGCTCTGCGGGCCTGTGGGCCGACTCGACATCAACTCCGCATGCGCCACGCGCCGTGCTTCGGCCACCGCCTCGCCGAGGCTGAGCGCGCTGCCCGAGGGTGAATCACGCTTGCGTCGATGGTGAATTTCGACAATCTCGCAGTCGTAATCGTGCAGTGACGCCGACGCAATCGAGACGAGACGACGCAGCAGGGCCATACCGAGGCTGAAGTTCGAGGCCCACATGATGGGGATATGGCGTGCCGCTTCGACCATCGCGGCCTGCTGTTCGGCGGATAGGCCTGTCGTCCCTGAAATGAGGGGGCAGCGCCGTCTGAGGCACTCGGCCAGGACGGAATCGAAACCGTCGGCACGCGTAAAGTCGATCGCGACGTCGGCCCCCTCGTCGGGCCAGCGCGTGCGGTAGCTCAGCACCGGCATCGCGGGTACGCCCCGGCCAGTTCGTGGATCGCCGTGCCGGACCAGCGCACCCGTGACCTGGAACTGGGATGCTTCCGTGAAAACCGGCACGAGCGCCGCACCCATGCGCCCACCCGCACCGAACAGCACCACGCGGATCGGTTTACGCAGCGCCATGGTCTACCCAGATCCCGTGAACCCGTATGGATTCCCGAGAATAACTGCGATCACGAAGTGACGCGATCCCAGAACCCGCGCACGCTGTCCCACCACTTGGAATCGCGCGGTGAATGGCGAGTCGGATCGTCGTCAAAAGTGGCCTCGAACTGTTTGAGGATGTCGCGCTGCTCACGCGTCAGATTGACCGGAGTCTCCACGACAACACGGCAATGCAGGTCTCCCTGTGGACCACCGCGAACGGGCGTTACGCCCTTGCCCTTCAGGCGGAACACGGTTCCGGTCTGCGTTTCCGCGGGGATGTCGATGAGCGCATCGCCATCGAGCGTCGGGACCCGCAATTCCGCACCGAGTGCCGCCTGCGAGAATCGCAGCGGCATTTCGCACAACAATTCGGATTGCTGTCGTTCGAAAATGCGGTGCGGTCGCACGCGCACTTCGACGTAGAGATCGCCCGCCTGCGTTCCGTGGCCGCCAGCCTCTCCTTCGCCCGCTAGACGGATGCGATCGCCGGTATCGACGCCGGCGGGGATCTTGACCTCGAGTTGCACGTCGCGGTCGACTTGTCCGCCGCCGCTGCAATCGGCGCAAGGGTTCTCAATGGTCTGCCCCGCGCCGCTGCAGGCGGGGCAAGCCTGCTGTACCGAGAAGATGCCCTGCCGGATTCGAAGGCGTCCCTGCCCGTGACAGGTCTTGCAGGTGGCGAGTTTGCCGTCCTTCGATCCGCTGCCGTCGCAGGTTTCGCAAGCCGCCAGTTTCGTGATGTCGAGCTTGCGTTCGACGCCTTGCACTGCCTCCTCGAGATCCAGTTCCACGACATAGCGCAGATCAGCGCCGCGACGCGGGCCGCGACTGCGACCACCTCCAAAAATATCGCCGAAGATGTCCCCGAAAATGTCCCCGACATCCGCGAACCCGGCGCCGTTGCCGCGCCCAGCGCCTGCGGCCAGGCCCGCGTGCCCGTACTGGTCGTACAGGGCCCGTCTCTCGCTGTCAGCAAGTACTTCGTAGGCTTCCTTTGCCTCCTTGAACTGCGCTTCGGCGCGTGCATCACCGGGATTGCGGTCCGGATGACATTTCATCGCCAGACGGCGGAACGCTTTCTTGACCTCGTCGGCCTTCGCGTTGCGCGCGACCCCAAGAATTTCGTAGTAGTCGCGCTGGCTCATTCAAAAGAATCCGGATCTTGAGGTTGCCCTTCTCCCATCGGGAGAAGGTGGCGCGAAGCGCCGGATGAGGGGCCGAGCTTGTCGCGAGCATCAATTTGCCGGTTCTGCTCTACGCAAGATTGGCCCCTCACCCCTACCCCTCTCCCGATGGGAGAGGGGAAAGCTCATTCAGGCCTTCTTGTCGTCGTCGCCGACTTCGGAGAATTCGGCATCCACCACATCGTCGGCTGCGGCCGACGGACCGGAAGTCCCTCCCGCGTTCTGATCAGCGCCACCGCCTGCGACCGCCGCCGCAAGGGCCTGCGCCGCACTCTCGAGCGCCGCGGTCTTCGATTCGATCTGGGCTTTGTCGTCACCCTTGAGCGCACGATCGAGGTCTGCAAGCGCCTCTTCGATGCGCGCCATCTCCGGGCCGGCAAGCTTGCCACCATGCTCGGTGATCTTCGCGCGCACATCATGCTTGAGCGCATCGCCGCGGTTGCGCGCGCCGACCAGCTCGTGGAACTTGCGGTCCTCCTCCTTGTTGGCTTCCGCGTCCCGAACCATGCGCTGGATCTCGTCTTCGGAAAGGCCCGAACCGGACTTGATCTCGATGCGCTGCTCGCGCCCGGTTTTCTTGTCCTTGGCAGACACGTGCATGATGCCGTTGGCGTCGATGTCGAACGACACCTCGACCTGTGGCATGCCGCGCGGAGCGGGATCGATGCCCGCGAGATCGAACTTCGCGAGGGACTTGTTGAAACGCGCCTGTTCGCGTTCGCCCTGCAGGACATGCACGGTAACCGCGGTCTGGTTGTCGTCCGCGGTGGAAAACGTCTGCCCCGCCTTGGTGGGAATCGTGGTGTTCTTTTCGATGAGCTTGGTGAATACGCCGCCCAGAGTCTCGATGCCGAGCGACAGCGGCGTCACGTCGAGGAGCAGCACGTCCTTGACGGTACCGGACAGCACCGCGCCCTGCACCGCCGCGCCGACCGCGACCGCTTCATCCGGATTGACGTCCTTGCGCGGTTCCTTCTGGAAGAACTCGGCGACGGCCGCCTGCACGCGCGGCATGCGCGTCTGGCCACCGACCAGGATGACTTCGGTGATGTCGCCGATCTTGACCCCGGCGTCGGTGAGCGCCGTCTTGCACGGCTCGATGGTGCGCTTGATCAGGTCCTCGACCAGTGCCTCGAGCTTGGCGCGCGTGACCTTGATGTTGAGGTGCTTGGGACCGCTCGCATCGGCCGTGACGTACGGAAGGTTGACGTCCGTCTGCTGCGACGACGACAGCTCGATCTTGGCGCGCTCGGCCGCGTCCTTGAGGCGCTGCA
>Ga0183260_10002210_pt1 | contig 16140 bp, 17 predicted proteins | sample AntDrymUQ4972206_2_FD_129768 | JGI IMG/M metagenome (GOLD analysis project Ga0183260, IMG submission 129768) | Polar desert sand microbial communities from Dry Valleys, Antarctica - metaG UQ497 (22.06) (version 2) (version 2) | ecosystem: Environmental > Terrestrial > Soil > Desert | place...
CAATACTCAATCGTAAGGTGCAAGTGGGTTTGTTGACAAGCTCGACTTTTCCCTTTGCACATTTTAGCAGGTGCACATATTAGGACACAAAGCCAACCTGCAAAAGAGCTCAAATTCTGCTGGGTGACACAAGAGAATGAAAAAATGAATCTGAACAATATGAAAAAGCTATTATCATTCCTTCTTCTTTTTATTTTATCTCAAAACAGCATGACGCAAGAGTCAACAATTGAAAAGTGGATGTCTGCCATCATAAACATTGAATTTAGAAGAGACCCAAACACAGACATCCTAATTAAAATCGTTAATGATTTCCGTTCGGGGAAAATCACCCAAGACCAAATGGTTAATTTAATTAATCAAGGATACTTAGACCCACGAATTAATGGCAGTGGCACAGGGACAGCTATTTACATGATGTATAAAGGCATGCATTTATTGGTTACAGCAAGACACATGGTCTTTGACGAACAGACGAAGAAAGCTTTTGACAAAATACTTATAATTCAAGATTCATCCGAAAAGGTTCATCGTGAAGGAGAAGCAGTCATTATGAATCTAAATATGCGCGGCCATACAATGCCAACGTCATATTTATTTTCATCTAAAGAAGATGATTTAGCAGTTATAGTGTTAGAAGAAACAGTAAGAAGCAAATACTTCATTGATGTATTAGAAAAAAGAAACTACAAACCCATTTCGATTGAGGATATTGACAAGGAGTGCAAACTAAAAAAAGGACAAGAAATAATGTCCTTCGGCTATCCGAATGAAATATCAACAAGAACTACGAAAACGCTTTCCATCAGCGAAGCCTATTGGGAATCGCCCTACAAATCTATCCCTGCTTATTCAATCGGTAAAGTCGCAGACTTTATTGATAAAGCAAACTACTTCTATGGAGATATTTTTGTTACCCATGGTAATAGTGGCGGCCCAATAGTTTCTAAAAACAAACTGGTTGGAATTGTTCATGGCGCTTTTGACCCAAATACAGAGTATCCAGTTTTCAAAGAGCTTAAAAACGCAAGAGTTAAACTCTACATCAAAAGTAATCCTACGTTTACAAAATCCACTGCACTCATTAAACTCCTAAATCAGCTTAATATAAAATAGGCTTTGCCTCCGGAGAACGCGCCGCACTAACTACAACCTCTCCTACTTACCCGCCTGCACCTTACAGCAATTTAAAATTTACTGTAAACAATATCTATAATCCCACTAACATCTAAGACTGTCTTTTTTACTTCTGCGGCAAGAATACTTTTTGAAGATCCTTTCTGTTTGATATATCCTCGGAGAGATAAAGACAAATAGTTTAAAGAGGTATTATCAAAATGTAGGGGCGCCTTAGTAAGAACATCACTTCCTAATATTGTATCAGTGGGCTGTTTAGTAAAAATTGAGAGAATTCTCTTAACGTCAGCAGAAACTTGAGATTTCGTTGGTTTTGGCATTTGATTAGTATTCGTTTGTAAAAAAATATTATTCAATCATTACAATTCGTAGCGTAGGTTCGTAAAGAAAGGAGGTTTGATAGGCTAATCCTTGTTTATCATTTAGTGGTAGCGGCTCTAATTTATTTTCCTATTCGTCTAAACTTAGCGGAATATCACTTGTTTGATTATTGATTAAATATCCAAAGAATACATCATCCTTTTGTTCAATTGTACCATACAAATTAACCCTGCTATCGCTTCGAATTACAAGATGGAAATTTGCCGGAAAGCGATTGAAAACATTTTTAATTGCATTGACCAGTTCTTTATAAATTTCATCATGTGTAGTTTGTGGTGTAAGCCGGAAGAAATTTAAGTTAATGGTTTTGGAAGACATAGCGTTAGTGTTTGATTATACAAAATACATTATCAAAAAAAGAAATAAGAATAGCCTTATCTTATACATTTCACTAGTTCTTTTGACAATAAATGTAGAAAAATTCAATCGAGTCGCTAAGGTCAATTTGTCAAATTCATTTGTGTCATCTGGGTACTGCGTAGAAACCTCTTTTGTTTTTTGTGCAATAAGTTCTTGCACATTTAATAGTAATAGAAAAAATAAAAAGCGTATGTAGCATAGTGGTTTTGCAATTACTAATTAAAAATGTTTTCACTAGTTTTTACGAACTAAAATAGATTCATATGGAATTGGAAAAATTAAATGAATGATTTTCAAATCTGGGTTTTTTTTATTTACTTCACAACCGTATTACTACCTTACCAGCACCCGTATTAACACGGTTATTTCTTCATTTCGCTTCATGTATATTGCAGCTACTTCAACTGCTATATGAGATATTTATTCATTCTTACTGCTATAGCTGCATTATCCTGTAGTGATCATGCATGTGATAAATCATACCTAAATCGGCAAGAAATTATCTCATTAAAAACTGATGTACAAACACTGCAAAACAAGTTCGATTCTCTTACCTCAGTTTTGCAGCTGCACAAGCCCCCGGTAAGCACCAAAAAATCAAAAAAAGTAAAGAGCAAAAGTGTTGCAGATAAAAACTTTCTGAACAATACCAACAGGTCCGCTAAAAGTTCCTCCAATTACACATGGAAAAGCACCAGCACTTCATCAACACCTTCTTATAAAAAAACAAATCAAGCAGAATCATATAAAATAAGAATAGGAGCAATCTGTTGCGATGGCAGTCGCAGCTATGCCACTGGCCGTGGCGCTTGCTCACATCATGGTGGTGTTTGCAAGTGGTTATATTAATTTTTTTAACCTAAAAATTATATTATGTCTTTAGATCGTTTATTAGAAAATTGGAATGACTACGACAATAAAAAAATCATTGGTCGTCCTGATTCAAACAATTTTGCTTGCACGGAAAATGGGAAGTAGATTACCTCGTGGGAAAATTTCGAAAAGTCTACCCATGGCTCTCTGAAGAAAAAATCCAGGATGCAATAACAGCTTGTTGCAAACAAATGGGCTCACCCCACCCCAGGCGCCAATTTGTAGAATGTGTAAAACAAAAGGTCGGCATATAATTAGTCCATTAAAAAAATTCCTATCATGTCAAATTATAAAGTGGTTCCTTTTGCTGCACAAATTAACAGAAATGATACAACAGATCAGGTTGCTGCACAAATGCAAGGTATCATAGACTCCTATGTTAGCAATGGATGGGGAATATATGCGAATGGATGGAGTTCAAACCTCGGTTGCAGGAACAAACAGCTGCTTCGGCGTTGGGACACAGCCAGGTTATACAACAACATATAAGGTATTAGTATTTAAACAATGAGGTGTATGTTACTTTTTGCAATACACATTTATTAATTACTTCCTATCAAATGTCGCAGGAAGTGTTTTTTTAAAGAGAGCTTCTCAAAATATGTTTATCGCACAGCTTTAAGCACTGGATTTATTGTTGGAATGGTTGCTTTAAAACAAAGATTTAAACAATGCAGAAATGGATATGCAATTTATAATCTTAATGGTCAGATGTGGGTAATTCTAAATGATAAAACAGTTATAGAACTTTCTGAAATGAACATATAATAACAAGTAAGGAAAATCAGCTTTCAAATTATAAGTATGTTTTAGATCGTTTTGTTAAGTCGATAACATTCATTTGGTCAGATTGCTAGTCGGTATTCGATATTTATAATTATTTTTACAAATTTCAACGAATTAGTTGAGTAATTCGCCTTAATCCACATATTTTTGTATGGTAACTGTAGAAGAGGTACAGCGTTTTTTAAATGATTTCAAAGTCAAGTTGGATATTTGGGGCATTGTTTTCAGAGATGATAGAGGTAAAAATACCCAGACGTTACTTACTCTCGAAATCTCGACTGCATATCGGGAAACAGTTCTTAAAGAATTAGACGTAAAAGATTATAGCGCAGGACCTGAAAAGGAAAAACTATATGGCGGATCATTCATGTGGATTTTCGGAAAGAGTATTAAAAACACAGAGGTGTATATCAAAATTACATTAGGTATTACCGGAGCTCAGGTAATTTGTATTTCGTTTCATATCTCAGAATATAAAATGAAATATTCTTTAAAACAACAATTATGAAAAGTCCTCTTACTGGTAAAGTAATGCATTTGAAAAACGAAAAAAGAAATTTGGTTTACCGTAAAGAAGCATTCGAAGTTGTATATCATTTTTATTTATGTGCAGAAACAGATGAACAATTCACCACCGCCGAATTGGATATATTAAACCTAATTCAGGTTCATAACCAGTATAGAGCTAAGTATGGAATTCCTTTCATCGATGAAATCAAAAATATTCGGGAAAAGTATGGCTTAAGTGCTGCTAAGATGAGTGAAGTTTTAGGATTAGGAGCTAATGTATATCGCCATTATGAAAGTGGTGAAATACCGAGTGTGGCTACAGGTAGATTGATTCGCTTGGCAGAAGACCCGAGAGAATTTCAAAAACTGCTCGAAATTGGTAAAAATGCTCTGAATGAACGTGAATATGAAAAAGTAAAGAAAAAGATTGAGCATACAATGTATGGCTGGCATAAAGTAAATAAGCATATTGAACAATGGTTATTTGGAACAAAAATCCCAAATGTTTACACGGGTTTTAGTATTCCTAACCTTCATAAAACTGGTAAGATGGTTAGTTTTTTTGCAGAAAAAAATCAACCTTTTACCACAGCACTTAATAAATTAATGTTCTATGCAGATTTTGGTCATTTTAAAAAATATGGTGTGGGTATAAGTGGTATTTGTTACCATGCTCTTCAAAAAGGTCCAGTGCCAAATAATTATGGTGGTATTTATAATCAACTTGTTAATTCAGGATATATTACAATAGAAGAAAAAGGCTTTAAAGATTTTGTGGGTGAAATGTTTCATTCAACGGGCGAAATAAATGTAAAAGCAACCGATGAAATTCTGAAACCATCAGAAATAGAGATTTTAAATAAAGTCTCTAATCATTTTCAGGGCATGAATACTAAACAAATTGTTGAAATAAGTCATGATGAGGAAGCGTGGAAGGATAATGTAGATAACTATGGAATGATTGATTATTTATACAGTTTTAAATTAAAACATTTCGATTAAAAAAATAGAATTAACAAATAAATAGTTCTTTAAATAAAAGGAAAAACCCAAAAGCGAAGCTTTCAGGGCTTTCGAAAACGGAAAAAGAAAAGGTTGGTCGCCTCGGCACTTTGCAGTGCCACCTTTTTCCGCAAGTAGTTGCTCTTGCGAAGTAAGGGAATGGTTTGTAATATTCAAATCTTTCTTTTGTCATTATTGTTATAAAGTTAGCTCTCGCTGTTGAGGTCGTTCCCACTTAAAATTCAACAATATTGCTATCGCAAGTATAAATGGTAGCAGTAAGTAAATATTTAATAATTAAAAATACAACAATGGCTAATTATCATGTAACACAGAAAAAAGGTCAGCAAAACTGGAACGTACAAAAAGAAGGTGCCCAGAAAGCATCTGCAACCGCACCCACTCAGAAGAAAGCTGAAAAATTAGCAAAACAATTTTCCGCTAATAACGGCGGTGGTGAAGTTAAAATTCATAAGCCAAACGGAGGGCCCATTAGAGATAGTGATACTGTGAAACCAGGTAATGATCCAAATCTTCCAAAAGATAAAAAGTATTAATTCATTAAAATCAATATTATGGCACTTCCACGTTATGAAATATTTAAAGACACAAAAGGCGAATTCAGATTCAACTTACTTTCTGTAAACGGAGAAAATATTCTTCGCAGCAGTGAAGGTTATACATACAAATCCGACTGTCAAAGAGCCATTGCGATTTGCCAGGAAAATTCACCTCATGAACAATACTACAAACGAGGTCAATCAAGCAGCAACTACTGGTTTACATTAAAGGCCAAGAATGGAGAAGACATTGGCATTAGCGAAATGTACACCACATTATACAATAGAGAAAATGGAATATCAGCTGTAAAAAGAGATGGCCTTACAAAAAATGTGGAGGATAAAACTTAATATCTGATTAAAACTGGAGGAAAGAAAGTACTGGAAACACTTACTGTTGTACATGAAACAGGACCGAAAACCGGATTTGCTTCCTTCAGTACGGAGATAGAAATTGTTTTACATTTGTTTGCAGATATTTTCAGGTTCGATTCTGGTTTAGTTTGTTTGCATCGTCGTTAATCTTAAAGCGAATTTTTTTTAGGGTCACTTTCTACAATCGAGATTATTTTACTATTAGGTTTACTGTTTATCATAAAAAAATTTTACAACTTCTTTTTTGTATTTTTCACCCACGGGGATAAGCTTCTTTTCTAGTTCAATACTAAAGCTGCTAACCTTAATGACACATTCAACCGCCACAATAAAAGACCGGTGTACCCTTTTAAATAAGCCTGTTGGCAATAATTCTGCTATGCCTTTCATGGTCATATGGGGCATCAGCATACCACGACTGGTATAGATCATAACATAGTCTTTTCGCGATTCTATATATTTAATGTCTTTAAAAAAGATTTTTACCAGCTTTCCATCCACCCGAAGAAACACAAACTCTTTTTCAGCTTCATCCGACTTTGACTTTCCCTGCAGCTTTAAAAACTTCTGCAAGCAACGTGCAAACTTTTCTGCTGTTACAGGCTTCACTAAATAATCAATTGCCTCCAACTCATAGCTTTCCACAGCGTATTCGGAATATGCGGTCGTGAAGATTACAGCCGGCGGCTCTTTTAAGGAGCGAATGAATTGCAGCCCATTAATACCCGGCAAGTGAATATCTAAAAAAAGCAAATCTATTTTGTGTTGATTGATCAGCTCAAACGCCTCCAAAGCATTTTTACAGGAGCCTGCCAGGCTAAATTGCTGGTGGGAACTTAAGTGCAATTCGATCACTTTTCTTGCCAGTGGCTCATCGTCGATAATCAGGCAACGAAAACTCATTATAGGTTCAAAGTTAAATGTACTTCAAACTGCGTTTTCAAATCGGCTATACGCAACACATGCCTTTCGGGGTAAAGCAACAATAATTGCTTTTTCAGGTTCTGAAGCCCGATTCCGTTTCCAACTGTGCCGGACATTCCAACTTTACTGTTTTTCACTTCAAAACTGAGTTTGCTGTTTGTGATTAAAAGTACCCCTTCTACCCATGAAGGCTGCGCAGGATCAGCAAACCCATGCTTAAAAGCATTCTCCAGCAAAGGCATCAACAGCAAGGGGTGAACCATTAGTCCCTTTGTACTTCCTTTATACATAAGGCTTATTGGCACTTGCTGTTCATGACGAATTTGTTCCAGTTGCACATAGCTATGTAAAAAATCAATTTCCTGCTGGAGAGGTACCAATGGCTTACTGCCCTCGTATATGATATAACGCATCAACTCCGAAAGTTGGGCGACTACCGTTGCTGTTTTATCAGACCTGTATAGTGCCAGGCTGTAGATATTATTTAGGGTATTAAAAAAGAAATGGGGATGCAACTGCGCTTTGAGATAATTAAGTTCTAAAGCCAGGTGCCGCTCCTTAAGGTCGCGGAGTGCCCACTCTTGCCGCCACCGGTTTATCATATAAGCAAAGCCGGTGATGGAAATAAGATTCATACAGGTAAGCCAAAGAGATTGCCGGGGAAACCTTGGGTGTAGCCAATTGTTCTTAGCGCGGAGGCGTGACGCATCATCGAGCAAAGGGATATGCCATAAAAGCCAATCGAGCAAATGCACGTAAACCTCCAAAAACCCGATGAACAATAAAATAGCTAAAAGACACCGACCGTGCTTCTTGATTAGAAGTAGAGGCACGAGCTTTTTATAGAAAAAAAGATAAGGAATAAGGGACAGGGGTGTTGCAATAAGACGGTAGACGATAGTACTTTGCAGGTTATCGCCAAACTCCAGGTAGTATTGCAAATCAGATAAAAACTGCAATATAAAAAAGTAAAATACAAAGAATATAATTTCGGCTTTTCCGAGTTTCGCCATTTGCATGCTGGAAGCTAATTAAAATCCGCTTGTTGCAAAGAGCAACTGTCGTGCTTGCAACAATTTTTAGACTAAACCTCTATTTTTTTAGACAAACCAAGTATGCTGTTGTTTGTCGAAAAGCTATCCCGCTTTGTCTAATCTATTTGCTGATGCTGGCAACTTGTTAGACTTTGCCCATCAAATTTTTCCCATATGAAATATATACTTGCAAACCCTTTAGTTTTTTTACTCTCATTTAGTACCGTTCATACCTTTTCTGCAAAAGCCCAGCCCCCAACTGCCAGGAGTTTGTTTGACAAAATGAGGCGAAGTATTGACACTATTTATACCATCAGCTATTCGTTAGATTATCGTAATGTGAATGGCGGACAAGAGGATTCCATCTTTTGGTCTTCTTCAAGAACCTGGGCTCGAAGAGTTTCCACCGATACCATTTTTGGAGCCCACCTGCATGTTCGGCAGCAGAGCAAAAACGGCGCATCGGAGTATTATTATGATGGCATAAATGCTATTGATATTTATCATCAGCATAATAAAAGTAAAGATCTGGAAAAGACCATTACAGTTATTGAACCCTACGATCAAGGCAATGGCTATAATGTAGTTCAATCACGCACTACAGTTCGCGGTTATTGCGAGGAGTTGCTTTCGCAGATGATTAATGAACGCTGGGCGAAATACCTGGATTCTATGCAGGTAAAAGAATCGGGTGAAGCATGGCTGATTCAATGGCAACAAAGGATGCCTGCTGATGATTTTATGGCAGATATTGAAGTCGCTATCGGTAAGAATAATAACCTGATTAGCCATATCAAACAGAATTCAAAATGGCATGGGGTGCCAATGACGCAAACCACATTTCTGAAAGACGTAGTAATCAACCGGATAACCGATGTAGATTCCGTTACATTGCGACAAAACTTTCCAAATTATAGTGTAACCTATGTCGCAAAAAAAACTCGTGCTAAATCTAAAGTTGCTTCATCACCATTAATGGGCACAAAGGCAAAGCCTTTCAATTATATTCGGCTAGATAACAAAGAAGTAAACTTAGCTGCGCCCAAAGGAGGATATTTATTGCTAGACTTTTGGGAGACCTGGTGCGGATACTGTTTTTTAGCAATGCCGAAGCTTCAGAAACTGCATGAGCAGTATGGCAAAAAAGGATTGAAGATCGTTAGTGTCGTAACCGAAAACAAAATACAAGTGCAAAAAATCTTACAGTCAAAATCGTTTCTGTATCCTACCATTTTTGCAGACTCTAAAGTCGTTTCACTTTATAGTTTACAAGGGCGCCCCCGCTATATTTTAATTGACGACAGGGGAAACATCATTGCAGATAAGGAGGGTAACCTGGAACAGATAGAACAGCTTCTGGCAGAGCGGTTAAGGTAAGGTATTTTGAAATAATTATTCTCTCTCCTTTATGACTTTGGCCTAAAATATTCCATGCTTCATAACATGGCTTAACACTTCCGTGGATCATAAAGAAGGTTAACCTAGAAGACAAATACTTTAACCTGACAGATGAGTAACAAAAGAAAATTATTCAAAAGAAAATTGCAAAAACTTCACTTCAGTTAATAAAGAAGAATACGGTGAAGAGCGGCAAAAGAATAAGCACTTAGATAATTTTATTTCAAGATTACAAATTGATGTAGCTTTTTTCCAACAGGATGAAGAAGCGTAAAAAAGTACAACAAACGATACCCTAAGAATTTATCAGAATATCTATTTAGAAATATTAGAGCAGTAGAGATATTTGCTTAAAGTAGATGTAAAAATCAACATTTAAGAATAGCAAGAGGATAAACTTTAGTAATTAAATTAATAGCAAGTTACCAATTTTGATAATAATTTTAAACATCTAAAAAAAAGGGTTCGACATTAGCTCGATAAGGACTACCATATTTCTTTCTGTGCGTTTACAACTTTCGTTACATAAAAGTGTATTTTTGTTAATCGATTTGCATACTTAAAGACAAGAGAATCCAGTGAGTAATTCATGGAGTAATAAGATTGAATTGTTTATTTTACAGCCTCTAAAAAAACAACAATTACACTTTCCCTTGACAAGTACTTACAAATCATTTTGCTTATTAGCAGCATAATGTTAATCGCCCCCAAAATATCCATGCTTCTTGGTACCAGATGCGACAAAGCCAAAACTTCTATTTTTATCTTGATGTTCTGTATTAGTTGAAAGTTTTTTCCGGTAATTTTTTCTAAAATATTTATTGAGGAGGTATGATAATTATCCCTAAACTTCCAAGGAGATGTTGTTCCTTACTTGAAGTGTTATTGAGTAGAACCTCTACTGCCGTGAATTCATGGTCTTGAAGTTGTTCAAATAGCTCAATCACAAGATTTATTGTTTGTTGGGAGAGCGGGGCAAGATCAATTGGAACTTAACAAATATTTCGCCTACTGGTCTTTGATTTATTAAGTCGTTTGGTCCACCTTCCTGCTCGCTAAATAACGTTGGAGGCCGATAAGAGTCGGGCCAACCTTTAATAACTCTCTCGCATGGATTATTGAAAAACCGGCGTCAGATCTGCTGCCTGTTTCAAATATACCAGCCCATCCGGTTACCTTTTTCCCTGAATTATAAAATCGAATGGGTCTTTTAAGCTGCACTCCCGCATGATTAACAATAAGTCTATCATAAATACTGATAATCCCATGATAGCAATTCACCGTCGCAGTAAAGGCTTAATGTATTTTGCCTAATGTCAACCCTATAAATAGACCGTAAGTAATTCTTAATTTTTATTTACAGTTCTCCCCTAACCCCCTATAGAGAACGTATTGTTATTTCTGTATAATGTTCGTCTTAATTTAATTTCAATTTATGTCTCTTTTTTAATATGCATCTCGGTAAAGCAATTGAGCCTATGAAGGAAATTGTGGCATATGAGGCATTGTTGCAGAACGAAAAGGCAAGTTTTAAATGGAGATCAAAGTATCGTCTAGTCTTAAAACTGGGGCTTGTTGGTTTGGAAGTTACTGGACGGATATAGAGAGCATATACAAGTGGAAGAACAATGTTAGTAACGACCAGGACAGGATGACCGCAAGAAAACAAAAATTTGTTAACCGGGTTATTGAACGGCTATCAGCAATTAACAGCTTAAAAACAAACTTTAATCTTGAGCAGTATCGCAAAAAGTTTGATGATTTGTCTGCTCTGTATGGGAAATCCTGTTGTTACATCTAATTAACCGGATTACCCAATATTTGACAAGCACGTTCATCGCGCCTTCCGTACTTAACCGGAACAAAAGATCAACAGATAGGGTCAACAAAAAAGAAAATCTACGAGGTATATTATGATCACTACGTTCCGTTTTACAAAGACTTCTGCAACAATGAAGATTTCACCCATAAAATGGTAGATGATTGGCTTTGGATAAATTGTTATCTCGTTACTCTCTCCATCAAAAGCCAAAGACAAAAAATTGGCATTCTGAAAATTTTGCTTGTGCAAATGACAGCTGTAGAAAATTAAAATCTTTAGCTTGCCTAAATTTCTACTAGTTACAATGAAGAATATAAGAATACTTTTTTAAATTATAGTACTTTGTATCAATAAAAAATCTCTGCATTCCAAAATCCCTGGTAGTACTGGTTTGGTGAAAATGAAGAAGGATATTTTTACTGATATTAAAGGAAAAAGATCAATGTTAAAGACTGTAAATAATTGGGTATTTGTTTTTTTTCATTTCATTACTCGCACCAGCAGAATAATTATACTTACAGTTGTTTTTACTATTGCATTTATTTTCCCGCAGCTTTTTGGAAATAAAAGGAGGCCGAAACTTTTGAGGTGGTACTTACAGTCATGCGGTTCGGCTTTTATAAAACTAGGCCAACTACTTGCGATGCGTTACGATTTACTGCCTGAAGAATACTGTAACGAGCTTTCGAAACTTTTGGATGAGATTCCTCCTGTTTCCCCTAATAAGATACTAAAGATTATAGAAAAGGATTTAGGAAAAGGATTTTCAACCTGTTTTACTGGCTTTAACCCTGTTCCTCTTGGGACTGCATCAATCGCCCAGGTACATGAAGCAACGCTGTTATCAGGAGAAGAAATCGTTTTAAAAGTGCTTAGACCGGGAAATAAAACAAAATTCAAAATTGACCTTTGGTATTTAAAATTATTAGGAAGATTATTCGGGCAGCTGGGTATCTTCAAGAATATTGATGTTAAGGGCGTGATCAGAGAGTTTATACAACTTACTAACGAAGAATTTGATTTTAGAAGAGAAGCAAGAAACATACAGCAAATGCATGAATTGATGCAACAGGATGACATAGACCATTATGCTCCAAAGACCTACTATCAATTTTGTGGAAGATCTGTAATTACGATGGAGAAAATAAAGGGTGTTTCTGTAAAAGCCATGATTACAGCTATTGAAGAGAATGATAAGGAACTTTTATCACAATGGGCATCGTCAGGAATAACTCCTGAACGTACTGCATGTATTTTAATTCGCTCTGTTCTGGAACAGTGCATGAGACATAAACTTTTTCATGCAGATCCTCATGCAGCAAACCTGATAGTGATGAAAAATGGGACGTTGGCCTGGATAGATTTCGGAATGCTGGGTTGGCTGGACGAAGTACTACTGGCCTTACAATTTCAGTTACGTGTAGCAATAAATGAAGAGAGAATTCATGAAGCGTATAAGCTTTTGTTAGAAACTTTAGAGCCGGTTCCTCCTATAGACTTGTCAATATTTGAAGCTGAAGTAAAAGACTATATTAGAGACTGGATAATAGCTTCAAAAAACCCTTACGCTTCTATTTCAGAAAAAAGCAGCGGTTATTTTTTTCTTAAGCTTTTTGTAGCAATAAGAAAAGCAGGGTTAAGTATGTCACTGCCTTTAACCCGGATGTACAGGACTATCATCATTAGTGACATCGTCATGCTTAAACTTTACCCTAACATAGACTGGCTTCCGCTTCTCGGCGAGTTTATCAGGGATGAACAGGCAAGACGTGCAAAGCTTATTGTTAGAGATTCCTTCAACTCCACTAATCTTTCATATGCTATACAATTCATCTCAGCTCTTCCAAAGGCCTCGCTCAGTCTTTCCGACTGGGCACAAAGTGGTTTGAAGGAATACGGCAGAAGTTACAGGCAGCAATTATCAAGGCTGGAAAGAATTAGTCTTTTATTATTGCAGTATCTGCGTACAATAATTTTCTTTATTGCCTTTCTAATCATAGCAACTAAATTCTTTAATTTAAAAAGGTTCTTTCCTTTAAAATCTTTTAGTATATTTATTACAGATAATTGGAGCGTTTTATTGCCAATTTCAATTTTGGCTATACTGTTCCTAAATAAAGTGATCTACGAATTTAAAAGAAGTGATTATTAATATTCCGTCACCTCAATTCTATAAAAATGTATACCGAAAATGATGTTAACTATCCGAACAACTACAGCGTGAAAAAACGTAAAGTCAATTCATACTCTGAACCTTGTAACGATCTTTTTAACTCTGTCTGGAATCTATTCGCTAACACCGGCAAATTTTATTTAAATGTTTCAGAAGCTTCAATTGAAGCTATGAGAGCTTTTAATTCAGAACTGTATAGGCAGTGTTATGATGAGAATATTAATGATGATGAATATAGGGAATCTATATTAGAAAGAAACGCCCGCTTCTATGAGCAAATGGCTGAAAATTCTAAAAGGGCGCACGAAAACTTCAAACGTAAAAGAGAAGAAGACCTTAATAAAAGCACTCAGGAACCGATAGACTATAACCGCCTGGCTAAATTGGTAGCCGAAGAATTGAAAAAGAGTAGTCTATAGAAATACCTGCAGCAATAGTGGTTTAGAAAATTTTCTTACCCTAGAAATTTTATGATCTATGAGTCAACCCGGATGGCCTATGCAAAGCATGGGTTACCTTTTATTGCCAAAACCCTGAACTCATGGGGAGGTGAAGTAGCCATCTCCGCAAAAGGTGTAACGGTGTGCACTTCCACCGGCAATTCAATTATTGATCTTGCTTCAGGAGGATTTGGATATCACCACCCCCACGTTTTAGAATGCGTTAAACAGCAGGCCTCCCTGTTGCCTTTATCAAGCAGGGTTTGCTTTAGCAGGCCATTGGCGTTATTAGCAAAGAAAATTGCAGAGGTAACACCTGGAAATTTAAGTATTTCTTACCCGTGTAATTCTACGGCAGAAGCAGTAGAAGGAGCACTAAAGTTAGCAAAGGGTTTTCACCGGAATAATAAAAGAGATAAGATTATTTCTATCAAGGGCTCACTTCATGGCTACACAATGGGTGCTTTATCAGTATCCGGAAGAGAATGTATTCGTAAGCTTTTTAATGATTTTTCGTTGGATGGCTACATTGTTCAATTTGGCGATCTTCTTGCGATGAAGGAAGCGATTGATGATGAAACTGCTGCAGTTATATTAGAGCCTGTGTTGACTAAAGCGGGAATTTCCATACCGGCCCCTGGTTATATAAAAAAGGTACAAAACCTTTGTCAATCTAATGATGCACTCTTGATTTTAGACGAAACTAATACCGGCCTTGGCCATTGTGGTAACTGGTTTGCCAGTAATTATGATGGTGTTATCCCTGATGTTATGGTGTTAGGAAATACGCTGGGTGGTGGAATTCTGCATGGTGCAGCGTATGTAACAAAAGAAAAAATAAACAGCAAAGTTTATGGAAAGAGCCATCCATCTCTCCATGGCAGCACAACGGGCGGGAACCCCATGTTTTGTGCTGCAGCTTATGCAGTAATAGAAACAATTGAGAGAGAAGGTTTACATGTAAGAGTTGCTGAATACAGCAAAATAATTGGAGAGAGCTTTAGGAATTTAATCGACCAATATCAGGAATGTTTTCTCAATTACGATGTATGTGGCCTATTAGCTAGTGTGCAAGTAACGGATAAAGAAATCGCCTTTGAACTTCAGAAAAAAGCTATAGCTTATGGGGTTGCAGTAAACATATCTCTCTCTGAAGAGGGGGTATGGATCATGATAAATCCTCCATTGATAATAAGTGATGCGGAATTAAGAACAGGACTGGAAATTTTTGAAAATGCGGTTATGGATTTAGAAACTGCAAAAATTAGTAAGGCAAATATCAGTGTTGTTTGAGAAAAGGTGAGAACCTTTGATGGGGCTTGTAGTTATAGTTTCACCTTTATATAGTCATCATACCATATGCGACTTGAAGAGATAATAAAAGTATACGAGCACCACTTTAACCCGACGCTTTCTTTATTATTTGAGGTGGCGGAATGTCCTGTTGAGTTTACTGGTAAAGGAAGCAGGGTTTTTGACGATGACGGCAACGCGTACCTCGATTTTTGTTCTGCTTATGGCGCAATGGGTATTGGATATCTTAATGCCCATGTACAGGAGGCCGTATTAACACAACTTGACTGCATGGCCTCGAGCCCTTACTTTGTTTACAATGATCCGGCGGCAAAATTGATAACAAGGCTAACATCTTTATTGCCGGGAAATTTGAACAGAGTTATTTTGACTGGAAGCGCATCAGAAGCAATGGAGATTGCACTTCGTACAATAATTATGGCAAGACCTCGCAGGAAAGGCTTTGTATCTGCTATCAACAGTTATCACGGGAAAACATTGGGAGCTTTAAGCATTTTAGAGCAGGACTATTTACGCAATCCTTTTGGATCCTTTTTGAAGAATGTAAATTATGTGCCCTATGGCAATATAGGAGAAATATTTAAAGCTATAGGTGAGGGGGTCTTAGCTGTAATACTTGAGCCTGTTCTGGGGGGAGGCTTTATAGAAACTCCTCCTAAAGGATACCTTCAGGAGGTAAGGGATCTATGTGATAGAACAGGAACTTTACTAATTATTGACGAAGTTCAAACAGGTTTTGGACGTACAGGAAAAATGTTTGCCATAGAACATGAAGGTATTATTCCTGATATAATTATTCTGTCAAAGGGAATTACCGGAGGTCATACACCTATCGCTGCAATGGTAATGACGGATAGCCTTGCCCATGATATCAGTTATGCCTATGATGGCGATCCCTTTCAATTTGGTTGGGATTATACTACATCTCCTCTTATTTGTGCTGCTGCAAATGCTGCCCTTGATGTAATTATAGAAGAAAAGCTAGCAGAGAATGCAGAAAAGATGGGAAGTTATATGATTCAAAAACTTAAAGAATTACAAGAATTATTCC
>Ga0183260_10002211_pt1 | contig 16125 bp, 9 predicted proteins | sample AntDrymUQ4972206_2_FD_129768 | JGI IMG/M metagenome (GOLD analysis project Ga0183260, IMG submission 129768) | Polar desert sand microbial communities from Dry Valleys, Antarctica - metaG UQ497 (22.06) (version 2) (version 2) | ecosystem: Environmental > Terrestrial > Soil > Desert | place...
CGCGTCACCCGCCACGGGCTGGCGGTCCACCGGGCCCGGCGCCTGGTCCACTCCCCCGCCGAACGGCGCCCAACGCGTCCGTCCACGGCCTCCACAGCATGATGATGATGGTGATGAGACAAGAAGAGTGAGAAGATACACACACCTTACCGACGCGACGTCGCGGGACCCGGGAGCCCTGCGCGGAGCGGCCCCTCGTTCCGTCCCAGCCCCGCCCTCTGGAGAGGACCTGACGTGAAGCTCTCGGTCATGCAGGAGAACCTGGCTCGCGGCCTCGGTGTCGTCAGTCGAGCTGTCTCCAATCGAAGCACCCTGCCCGTGCTCGCCAACGTCCTCCTCAAGACAGAGGACGGTGGGCTTCGGCTGACGACGACGAATCTCGAGATCGGCCTGGTCTACTGGGTGCCGGGGAAGGTCGAGACCGACGGAGCGACGACCGTTCCCGCGCGGCTCCTCGCCGACCTGGTGAGCTCGCTGCCGGGCGGCCAGCGGATCGACCTCGAGACGGGGCCCAACGAGACGCTCCACGTGAGCGCCGGCCCGTTCCAGTCGCACGTCAAGGGCATCGATGCGGAGGAGTTCCCATCGATCCAGCCGACCGGCGAACGGCCGACGACGCGGATCGCCCAGAACGTCCTGAAGCGCGCGCTCGAGGAGACGGCATTCGCGGCGGCGACCGACGAGGCGCGACCCATCCTGACCGGGGTCCTGTGTCGGTTCGAGGGCGAGACCGTCACCCTGGCGGCTGCGGACAACTACCGGATCGCCGTCAAGACGATTCCGATCCTGGATCCCGTGAGCGATGTGAGCGTCGTCGTCCCGGCGCGGGCGCTGACCGAGCTCATGCGCGTGCTCGGCGATACCGACGACCCGGTGGAGGTGGTGCTCGCGCCGGGCCGCAACCAGGTCCTGTTCCACCTCGAGGGCATCGACCTCGTCAGCCGGCTCATCGACGGCCAGTTCCCCAACTACCAGTCGGTGCTGCCGAAGGCGCACACCACCCGTGCCGTGCTCGATCGTGAGGAGCTCCTTCGCGCGGTCCGCCCGGCGGCGCTGATCGCCCACGAGTCGGCGAACATCGTGAAGCTGCTGATCTCCGCGAACGGGGAATCGGGCATCACCGTGAGCGCCAACGCGGAGGTCGGCGACCATGTCGGCCAGGTGGAGGCTGCGGTGGAGGGCGACGGGACGTCGATCGCATTCAACGCGAAGTACCTCGCGGACGTGCTCGAGAAGGTCGATGCCGAGCAATTCGCGCTCGAGCTCCAGGGCCCGCTCGCGCCCGGCGTCTTCAGGCCGGTCGGCGACGATCTCTACGTGCACGTAGTGATGCCGGTCCGCACGACCTCCTGAGCTCGCGGCGACGCCGATGAGCTCGCCTGCCTCGGGGTCTGCCACGGAGGCTGACAGCCCTTCTCCGGATGGTTTGCCCGCGCCGATGCTGCGCGCCACGCTCGATACGGTCCGGCTGACGGACCTGCGCGCCTACTCGACGCTGGAGCTCGAGGTTGGACCGGGCCCGCAGCTGGTCTGGGGACCGAACGCCGCGGGCAAGACGAGCCTGCTCGAGGCGATGGTCGTTCTCGCCCGCGGCGGGTCGCACCGCACCACCACGGACGCCGAGCTGATCCGGTGGGGCGCGGACGTCAGCCACATCGAGGGCGGCGCCGGTGGCGACCAGATCGAGGTCGCGCTCGTTCGCCCGGGCTCGGCGGCGGCGGCCAGCGGCGCCCGCAAGCGGATCCGGGTCAACGGCGTGGCTCGCCGAGCGGGCGCCCTGGCGGACCGGCTGCGGGTCGTGCTGTTCGCGCCCGAGGACATGCTCCTCGTGGTCGGCTCGCCCTCCCTGCGCCGCGGCACGATGGACCAGCTGGCCTCCACCCTGCTCCCTGCCTACGCCGCCGAGCTGGCGACGTACGGGCGTGCCCTGCAGCAGCGGAACGGCCTGCTCCGCGCGATCCGCGACGAGACCGCCTCGCGGGAGGAGCTCAAGTACTGGGATCGGCCGTTCCTCGATGCCGGTGGCGCGGTCGTATCGGCTCGGCGCGACCTGCTGCGGCGCCTTGCCGGGCCGCTGGCGGCCGCGCACGCCGAGATCGCGCCCGAGGAGGCGGCGGCCGGCGCGCTCGGGCTTGAGTACGTTACCAACGCGCCCGCGGGCCCGGACGAGACGTCGCGCGACGCGCTGGCACGCCGCCTGGAGGAGACGGCCGAGAAGGAGCTCTGGAACGGCACCACGCTCATCGGGCCGCATCGGGACGACGTGGCGTTCGTGATGGGCGGCCGCGACCTCTCGGTCTTTGCCTCCCGGGGCCAGCAGCGGACCGCGATCCTGGCGGTGAAGCTCGCCGAGCTGGACCTGGTGACCGCGCACGACGCCCGCCCGCCCCTCCTGCTGCTCGACGACGTCTTCTCCGAGCTGGACCCTGACCGCCGGGCCCACCTGGTGCGCCGCATCGCGGAGCTGCCACAGGCCTTCGTGACGACCACGACGCTCGATGACCTCGACCCGGCCCTGCGCGCGATCGCGACCCCGTGGGAGGTTCGGTCCGCGGCAGGCGGGGCGCGGCTCATAGCCCGCTCATGAGCTCGTGCGCCTCGTGAGTGCGGCTGCCGGCGACCGGCAGGCAACGTGACGGACGAGCCTCGCCGCCGGCGACCCATGTCCCGCATCGGCGACCTGATGCCGGACGCGGCCGCCAGGCTGGGTCTCGAGGACGAGCTGCGGCGCGCGCGGTTCGTGGCGACCTTCGACGCGATCGTGGCGGAGCTCGCCCCTGCGGCCCACGGCGCGTGTCGAGCGCTGCGCGTCGAAGGCGAGACGCTCGTCGTCGAGGCGGACGCGCCGATCGTCGGGCAGGAGCTCCTGCTCAACGGCGACGCGCTGACGACGGCCTTCCGGACGGCACCGGGCGGTGCGCAGGTTCGTCAGGTACGCGTCATCGTTCGGCGGCGCTGATACCTCGTGCGATAATCCCGGCCCGACCGAGCCAACCTGGTAGAGGACCGCAGTGGCCCACAGGATCCAGATGAAGCTCGGTGTCGTTCCCGACGCCGAGCACGCGCCAGATTCGCCCGACACCGCGATCCACGTCGCGCCGCGTGTCGGCGCGCAGACGCGCTCGAAAGGCCACCTGTACCTGCTCGTGACGTCACGCGTCGCGGGGACCCGGGCCCGCGACGCGACCCGCCTCGTCGCCGAGTCCATCCGGAGCGAGTACTACTACGACGAGTCCGCCGGCATCCGCGTCTGTCTCGTGAAGGCCATCCAGGTCGCGAACAAGCGCCTGAGCCACGCTCGCGAGCGCAGCGCGCTCGGCAACGGGCCGGGCCCCATCGGCGTGGGCGTCGCGGTCGTCCGGGACAACGAGCTGTACGTGTGCACGGTCGGGCCGGCGGAGGCGTACCTCAGCCGCGGCGCCCGACTCTCGACCCTGCCCGACCCCCATCGCGACCGGGGCCTCCCCTCCGCAGAGCTCGAGCCGGAGGTGTGGCGCGGGGAGATCAACGTCGGCGACCAGCTCATGCTCGTCTCGCCCAACGTCGTCACCACCCTCGGCGCCGACGCGCTCAAGGACGCGCTGGTGGCGCTGCATCCGCAGCCGGCGGTGGAGGAGCTCTCGAGAGGCTTCCGCGCGGCCGGCGGGACCGGCACTGACGGCGCGCTGATCATCGAGGCAGCCGAGGTCGCGGTGTCTCGCTCGGGGGTCGTGCCGGTGCCCGTGCGACCCGCAGAGCCGCTTGCGGGCGCGCCTGATCGGTCGCCGATCCCCCTCGCCGACACGGTGGCCGGCGGTTTCGCGGCCGCGCAGTCCGGAGCACGCAGGGCGCGCGGCGCGGCGGGCGGGCTCGGCTACCGGATCCTGATGCGGGTCCAGGATGCGTTGCCTGCCCGCGGGGTCAGGGACCGCCGGGTCACCCCGCTCAGCGCGCGCCGCGAGATGCAGCGCCGCGCCGCCATGGCCCTCCTGTCCCTGGTCGTCGTCGTGGGTGGGCTCGGGGCGGCCGTGTTCGTGCTCGGCGGCGGCGGGCCCACGCGGCCGGCCCTCCAGACCCTCGAATCCGCGCAGGGCCTCATGGACGTCGCCCGGACCAACCTGGGCCGCGTCATCGGCCCGGGCGTCGACCTCGTGGTCAACGACCCGCGGCGCGCGGAGCAGCTCCTCAGCGAGGCGTACACCGCGGTGGAGGGCGCGGGTCGGGCCGGCATCCCGACCTCGACCACGGCCCCCCTGCGCGCCCAGATCGTCGCCGCGCTGGATCGCCTGTACAAGATGGTCGAGGTCGCCTCGGCGCCCGTGTTCACCTTCCCGGCCGACCCGGCAGTCGACCTGCGGGCGATCGTTCGCGGACCGGATGGCGCGCCATTCGTGCTCGACGCCGCGACCGCGACCGTGTCCCGGATCAACGTCGCGGACGGCAAGGCGACGGTCATCTTCGCCGAGGGCAACCGCGCCGCGGGTGCCGCCCAGGGAGCGCCCAGGCTGCTCGGGGTCGGGGGCCGTGACCTGCTCATGGTGGACACCAAGAACGTCATCTGGCGGTGGCGCCCCGCGAACGCCTCCGGCAAGGGCACGATCACGCGCGTCGGAGTGAGGGGGGCCTCGGAGTGGGGTGACGACATCCGGGCCATCGGAACCTTCATCCGCGACTCCGAGGCCAACCTGTACAACCTGTACGTCGTCGATCCATCGGCGCAGCAGATGCTGCGCTTCTCGCCCGCCGCCGATGGCGGCGGGTTCCCCGCGCAGCCTACCAAGTGGCTGTCCGCGGACCGCGACGTCAGCGGCATCACGTCGCTGTACATCGACGGCGACATCTGGCTCGCGGACGCCGGCATGCTGCTGCGCGTCGTGGAGGGAAACAGCGCCGGCTGGGAGGCCACGGCACCTGACGACGAGATCCTGCGCGGCGCTCCCAGCTACCGCCTGGTGACCTCCGGCTCGGAGCGCCGGGTGGGCACGCTGTACGGCTTCGACGCGGGCAACCGCCGCGTGGTCGCGGTCACGAAGGCCAACGGCACCTACATCGAGCAATACCGCCTCGCGGGCGGGGACACGGGCTGGGCGGACCTCCGCGGCTGGTACGTTGACCCCGGCCTGGAGGGCGAGCCCGACACGCTGGTGTGGATCAGCCGGAACGCCCTCCACCGCGCCGTGCTGCAGGCCACCACGGGCTCGCCGGGCTCCAGCGCCGCACCTGGCTCGTCCGGCCCCGTCGCGTCGCCCGCCGCCAGTCGGTGATCCCGCTCCGGGACAAGAACCCGACCCGGCGGACGCCACTCACCACGTGGGCCCTGATCGGGGCCTGCCTCGCGGCGTTTGCCATCGAGCTGTCCATAACCGCCGCGGGCGGCGACGCGGCCCTGGAGGGGTTCTTTCGGCGCTGGGGGGCGATCCCCCGTGACATCACCGGGGCGCTCGAGACGGGCGACTACCTGGGCCAGGGTGTCGTGGGCATGTTCACGAGCATGTTCCTGCACGGCGGCTGGCTGCACCTGCTCGGCAACATGCTCTTCCTGTGGATCTTCGGCAACAACGTCGAGGATCGCCTGGGCTCCATCCCGTTCCTGCTGTTCTACCTCGTGGGCGGCGTCGCGGCGGCGCTCACGCAGGTTGCGATCGATCCGCGTTCCACCATTCCGCTCGTGGGGGCGTCGGGCGCCATCGCGGCCACGCTCGGGGCGTACCTCGTCCTGTTCCCGGGTGCCCGCATCCTGTCGCTCGTCTTCCTAGGCTTCTTCTACCAGCTGATCGAAGTCCCGGCGATCATCGTCCTGGGCTTCTGGTTCGGGCTCCAGCTGCTGAGCGGCTTCGCCTCGTTCGGCGCCGAGACAGCCGACGGCGGCGTGGCCTTCTTCGCCCACATCGGCGGTTTCGTGCTGGGGCTCGTGGTCGGGCTGCTGCTGCGCATCGTCGGGGCGGGTACGCGGCGGGGGGACCGGCCGCTCACCTCGATGGGATAATCAGCGGCGATGGCTGGGCTGGTCGAGATGCAGATCGAGAGCGTGCGCGTGCACATGCTGTCGAATCGCCACGTGGTCATCCTCAAGGACACCGAGGGCGATCGCTACCTGCCGATCTGGATCGGCGCCTGGGAGGCGAGCGCCATCGCCATGCGCCTGCAGGGGCTCTCGGCCGAGCGCCCGCTCACCCACGATCTCTTCGCGGCCGCCCTGCAACGACTTGGGGTCCGCGTGGAACGGGTCGTCATCTCCGAGCTCAGCGAGGAGACGTACCACGCCCGGATCCACCTGGAGCGCGACGGCGTGGAGGTCGAGGTGGACGCGCGACCGTCCGACGCGCTGGCCCTCGCGGTGCGCGCCGAAGTCCAGATCTTCGCCGCCGAGGAGGTCCTCGCCCAGGCCGGGCTCGCCGCGGACCCGGACGCGGAGGCCGATGAGGACGACGACGCCGAGGACGACGCCGGCGCCGATCGCCCGCAGCGGCGCCGCCCGCCGCTGGAATCCGTCGGCGACGCCCCGGCCGACCCGCGCCTGGACATGTTCCGGGACTTCGTGAACTCGCTGGAGGTCGATCCCGGCGCGGGCGGCGAGAGCGGCGGCCGCCGCAGCTCCTGATCCCGAGTTCGCCTGGCGGCTCCCCGCGCGAGCGTGATTCGCGGCGGCTCGCGCGCCTTATCGGCTTGATCGGTGGCGGGAATCGCGCCAATCAGCGCCTGGCGCTCACCACGCGCGCACCTGGCAGATAGACGCCGCGGAGGGGGCTCTGCTTTCCTGGGCGCGGCCGTCAGGCCCCGGCGTCGGATCCGCGATCCGCGGTGCCCTGGACCGGCGTGCCCGGGACCGGGCCCCCCGGGACCTGGGTGCCCAGGATCGGCGTGCCGCGGGCGAGGGCGCGGTGGGGAGCGGCCCAGAGCCGTAGCCGGAGGGCCCAGAAGTCACGGACCGCCCGGAGCACGACCTGGGGTCTTGCGCCGGTGGGCGAGCCGGCGGTCCGCGGATAGTGCGGGACGCCGACCTCGTCCAGCTTGCGGCCGCGGGCACGCAGCTTGATCAGGAGCTCCGCCGAGAAGAACGCGCCGCCGGATTCCACGGCCACGCCCTCCAGCGCGGCACGCTTGAACAGCTTGCAGGCGCAGTCAACGTCGCGAACGCGCAGCCCGAAGAAGATTCGGTTGGCGAGGCGGTACAGCCGCGCATAGACCGTGCGCACGAGCGGGTCCGCGCGCTTGATCCGGTAGCCCACGACCGCGTCGGCAGTCCCCGCCTCGAGCCGGTCGATGAGCAGGCCCAGGTCCGCGATCTTGAACTGCCGATCGCCATCGGTGAACGCGAGATGGGCGTGGCGCGCCGCGGCGAATCCCGAGCGAAGCGCGGCGCCGTAGCCGAGGTTCGTCGGGTGGTGAACGGCCCGGACTGCCGGATGAACCGCGGCAAGCTCGTCTGCGATAGCGGGCGTCGCGTCCCTCGAGCCGTCGTCGACCACGATGATCTCGAACGTCTCGGCGAGGTCGGGCAGGGTGGCGAGCGCCTCCTCGACCAGGCCGCGGAGGTTGGCCTCCTCGTTGTGGGCCGGGAAGAAGTAGGACAGCGCCGGGAGCCGCGGGCTCATCTGGCTGCCGCGAGCAGGCCGTGCACGGCCCACACCCCGGTGTTGCCGCCGCTCGCGACGCGGGTCATGAAGAACCGGCTCGTCAGCTCATCGAGGTCGCGCCCCTGCAGGCGGATCGCGTACACGGGCCGGCCCTCGGCCAGGTAGCGCTCGATCGCGTCCGGCGCGCGCCCGAGGCCCCGGTCCAGCAGCGTCCGGTCATCGAGGACCAGGATGTCTGGCCGGAGCGCGAGGACATGCTGCGCGTACCACATCGGCGTGGAGGTGCTCCACCAGCTCACTAGGACCGCGCCCTGCGCGATGGCCGGCAGCGCCTCGTCGAGCCAGCGCTGGGCACCGACGTCATGCGATCGATCGGCCAGCCCCCGCCGCCTGTCGAGGTCGCCGAGGACGGGCAGGAGCATCACGGCGGCCACGATCACCGCGACCACCGTCGACGCCCGTTCGAACCGTCGCCCGGCGGGCCCGGCAGCGCTGGCCCGGCCCCACAGCTCCGTACCGAGCCAGGCGGCGACGATGGCCAGCTCCGCACCCAGGATCCCGAGCCATGTCCAGACCCACAGCACGGGGCCCAGGTAGTAGCGCTCGATGTCGGCATTTGCATAAGCCTCGTTGAAGAGCACGGTGATCACCATCGCCGAGCCGGTGAGGAGCATGTAGCGGGGCGCGCGCCGCGCGGCGACGATCACCGCAGGAGGGATCGCCAGCGCCAGCAGGCCGAGCTGGTTGCCCGCCAGCGTAACGAGGTCATCGATTTTCGCGGGCAGGTCCGCGAACGGGTTGCCCAGCGAGCCCCGGAACTGCTCCGCCAGCGCGATGTACCAGAACCCATCCCACGTGGCCGGCCGGCCATATACGAGCGGCGCGGGGATCAGGCCGCCACGGATCGGGAGCTCGAGGTACACGAGCGCGACCGTCCCGAAGGCTGCGCCGAGGCACGCCAGCACGAGCCGCCAGCGGCGCCAGATCCCCGGATCCACCGCCAGCACGTACAGCCCGATCGGCGGGACGAGCAGCAGCATGAGCGAGTGATTTCCCGCCGCGAGGCCGAACACGATCGCCGCGAGAACCAGGCGTCGATCGGCGGTCCGGGTCTCGGGTCGTCGTCCCGGTCCGGGGGCTGCCTGGGTGTCCCGCCCGGGACCCGCATGGGGACCCGGCCCAGCTGCAGAAATGGGCTCCGGCGGCGGGCCGGCTTCCAGCTCCGCGAACGTGCCCTCCGAGTCCGATCCGCGTCGTGCGTGCTCCCAGCGGACCAGCGCAAGGACGAGGAGCGCGACGAACACGAGGTGGATCGGGTGCGGGTCCGCCCGAGTGGCATTGACCCAGACGACAGGCGTCGTGGCGAGTCCGAGGCCCGTCGCCACGCCGATGATCGTCGAGCCGGTCAGCCGCCGGACGAGGAGGACGGTCGTGCCCGCAGCGGTCGCGACGGCGAGCAGCGACAGCGCCGTGATCCGGAAGGCTGGCTCGCCGATCGGGATGAGCAGGATGTTGGCGATGAATCCGAGGAGGACGTAGGTGGGGTAGCCGGTCGGGTGGGCGGTGCCCATGATCGGCAGCACGGTCTGGAACTCGCCGGTGTCCCAGAAGCCGACGCCCGGCATCAGGCCCGGCCACGCGTTGACGATGACGATGGCGGCCACTGCGAGGGGCGGCAAGCCGACGGCCAGGAGTCGCGCGCTCACCATCCCAGGATGTTGCCCCAGATCACGCCCCACAGGTTGATCGCCACCGAGGCCCCGATCAGAACCACGCCCAGCAACCCCACGCCACCGCGCCGGCTCATCCCGACCGCCACGAGCGGCAGCGCGAAGACCACGAAGTCGTTGCTGAACCGGTAGCCGAAGTTGACCCAGCCCTGGCTGAAGTGCATCAGGTTGACCAGGGCGATCATGAGGATCGCGAGCCACGCGCCGGCAACTAGCCGACTGCGGTGCCGGAACAGGGCCCAACCGGCGAGCACGTAGGCCGGGCTCGTCAGGAGGATGCTCATGCCGGTGGCGCGCGGCACGGCGATCGGGCAAGCCGCATCGAACGGGCCACGCTGCGCGTTCGGACCAGCGCACAGCGCATCGCCCTCCTCCCCGAACACGCTCAGCTCGCGGTCCGGGAGCAGCGCGGGCGTGGACAGGAGGAAGATCTCCAGGTTCTGGGGAAGGTAGCGCGGGTCCTCGATGCTCCACTCGGGGTTGTAGTCGAGGACCTGGTACCCGCTGGCCTCCTTCTCGTACTGGTACTCGTAGCCGGGATGCAGGACGTGACCGGTCGTGGCCAGGTTGTAGCCCAGGAGCAGAGCGACGGGGATGGCTGCGCCGAGACCGGCCGAAGCGGACCGCCGCACCCACGAGCCGCCCCCGCCTACGAGCATGAAGAACGGCGCGCCGAAGACCACCGTGAGCCGCGCCGTGCACGCGATCCCGAACAGCAGGCCGGCGAGGAACTGGCGACCGTCGATGAGCTCCAGTGGGCGCCGGAGCTGCGCCAGGCCAGTGCGCACCAGCCTGGCCGGCCCCGGCGCCTCCTCGACTTCGGAGTCGGCATCGGGATCCGCCCCGAGCGCGACCCCGACCGCGAGCAGCAGGAACGTGACAGCGGCAACATGGGCGAAGAACCACGTCGTGCCGAGCTGCGCCGCGTACCAGAACACCGTCCCGAAGCCGAAGAAGATCGTTGTCGCGATGCGTACCCAGCGCGAGACCCGGAGCCGCCCCAGCGCCCACCACGCGAGCCCCACGTCGATGGCGCCGAGGACGACGGCAACCGCCCGGATGTCGGTCGCCAGGCCCCAGATCGCGACGAACGGCATCAGCAGGATCGCGGGGAGGGGCGGGAAGGGCAGGAGCGCGCCCGTCGGCGAGCCGTTCAGCTCGCGAAGCGGGTACACGTCCTGCATCCAGTCGTTGCCCTCGGGGAAGCCCGGGACCGGCCAGTCGATGGCTGCGCGGCCGTCCAGGAAGGCGAGGGCCTGCCACACGAAGTGGTTGTAGATTCGGTCGCTGCCGGGCAGCCAGTACGCCGCGAGTGCGAGGGCGACCAGGGCTGCTCCGACCAGGATCGCCGGCAAGCGCTCAACCGAGTCGCGCATGACGTCGAGGGGACGGGTGCCCGCCGCGCCCTCTGCTACGCTCCCAAGCACCTCATCGCTCGCTGGAGACCGATCCCGAATTGAGTGGTCCCGCATTCGGTGAGCCCGACCCGGACAGGGCGGCGCAATCCCGGACCGGGTTCGGGAACGCCGCGGGCGGCATCCTCGTCCTGCTGGCCCTGGGGCTCATCTTCAGGCTCATCATCGCATACCTCCTGCCCGAATCCGGCTTCAAGAATGACGTCGCGTCGTTCAGGTTCTGGGCCGACGAGCTTGCAGACAACGGCCTGTACGGCTTCCATTCCCGGGGCTTCTTCGCCGACTACACGCCGGGCTACCTGTACGTGCTGTGGCTCATCGGCGGGATCGGGAACCTCGTCGGCGGCGTCGGCGACCTGATCAAGATCCCGCCCATCCTGGGCGATCTCGCCCTCGGCTACCTCGTCTGGTCGATGACCCGGGAGCTCGGCGGGAGCGAGCGTACGGCCCGCATCGGCGCGGCCATCGTGATCATCAACCCCATCACCTGGTTCGACAGCGTGGTCTGGGGCCAGGTCGATTCCGTCGGGGTGGTCGTCCTGCTCCTCGCGCTGCGGGAACTATGGCGGGATCGGCCCGAACGGGCGGCCTTCCTGGCCATGGTGGCGGCGCTCATCAAGCCCCAGCTCGGGATCATCATCCCGATCGTCGCGGTCGTCGTCATCCGGCGGGCGTTCTGGGCGCGCGGGGGGTATGGCGCGGAGGACCCACCCGAGGAGCTGCCCACCACGACGGGCTGGGAGCGCCGCACCCGCGGGCCCTTGCGGGTGCTCACGACGGGCGTCGCCGGGCTGCTCACGGCGATCCTGCTGTCCCTGCCCTTCGGCCTGAGCCTGCCCGGCCTCGTGGCCCAGGTCTTCAAGACCGCCGGCGGCTACCCGTACCTCTCGGTGAACGCGTACAACCCATGGGCGCTCGTCGGCCAGACACGCCCCGGCGGCGGGGTGGACAGCATCGCGGACAACCGGCAATGGGTCTGCGACTCGACCATCGTGGCCTCGCCGCCTTCGGAGTTCCGGATCGGTCCCTGGGTGATTCCGGAGCTGTCGTCACCGGGCACGGATGCCGACACGTGCCCCGACGGGCTGATGATCGGCGTCTTCCCGGCCGCCCTCGTCGGAGCGGCCATGTTCCTGCTCGCCGCGGCGCTGGCACTGTGGCTCGTGGCGAGGCGGCCTGACCGCCTGACGATGCTCACCGGGGCGACCCTCCTGGCCCTCGCGTTCTTCGTCCTCCCGACGCGCGTCCACGAGCGCTACCTGTTCCCGTTCGTGGCCCTCGGCGCGATCATGGCCGCCGTCTCGCTGCGCTGGCGGATCGCGTACATCCTCTCGTGCGCGGCGACGATGGCCAACATGTACGTCGTCCTCACCACGTACTACCGCGACAACCCCATGATCTCGGACTGGCTGGGGATCGGCGACACGCTGGCCTCCTATCCCGCCGTCGCGATCGCCGCGGTGACCCAGGCCGGCGTGCTCGCCTGGACATTCCTGCAGCTGCGCGAGGAGGCCGTCGAAGGTCTCGCGGAGGACGTCGCCCTCGCCGGCCGGGACGGTGCGGGACAGACGAGGCTCGCGCGCTGGCTCGGCCGGCCTGCCCCGGAGCGGGACCCGGATCTACACCCGGATCCCGACCCGGACGCAGGTGGGGGCAGGGGCGCGCTCGGCGGCGAGCCGCTCGGCTCGGCCACTCCGCGCTCGCTCGGCGCGGCCACGCCGCGCGCGCCGGGCACGCAGCCGGGGCCCAGGCAGCGGCCCGGCTGGTCGAGGGCGTTCTCGCGGCCGGTCACCGAGTACCGGCTCGGTGGCACCGGTGCCGCCGCGGGCCTCCCGGCAATCAGGGAGGGCGCGGAACCGCGGGTCACGGCGGAGTGGGACCTGCAGGACGACCCACGGCCCCTGGGACCGTGGGCTTGGTTCAAGGCTCGCCTGGGCGACCCGCCCGTACGCGTGGATCGCAGTGGGGAGCTGGAGTCGGAGCGTGGCGGCCGGCTGGACCGGCTCGACATCTGGCTCCTGGCGATCCTCGCGATCAGCCTCCTGACGGTCCGGATGTGGCGCCTGGAAGAGCCGTACCAGATGCACTTCGACGAGGTCTACCACCCGCGCACGGCGACTGAGTTCCTCCAGGACTGGCGCTACGGGCTGGACCACGACATCTACGAGTGGACGCACCCGCACCTCGCCAAGTACGCGATGGCGCTGGGGATCGTGGCCTGGGGCGAGGACAGGGTCGGCGCCACGAGCGAGCTGGGCGTTGCAGTCGCGGACGCGACCATCGAGCCACGACGGGACGACGGCCAGGACGCGCAGGCGATCGAGGGCGACCGGCTGTGGATCGCGACGGGCAGCGAGGTGCGCGCCTACGACCTCGCCACGCGCCAGCTCGCGGCGACCCTGTCGCTGCCAGGGGCAGTGGCCGTCGCGTACGACGAAGGCGGATCGAGCCTGTACGTGGGCACGCGCACCGGCGAGATCCGGCTGATCGATGTCGCGGCCCTCGATCCATTCCGGCGCGGCCCCCCGGCGGAGGTCGAGTCGAGCGCGTACACGGACGTCGGTGGCTCGCTCTCCAAGCTGTTCGTGAACCGCAACGGCGAGCGGCTCGCCGCGGTGCTGGAGCCGGACGAGGGCGCGGCCGATCCCGAGTCCAGCCAGCTCGTCGTCATCGACGCGGACGGCGCCAACGAGCTCGCGCGATCCAGCGTCCGCGGCCTGTCCCAGGTCGGCGACACGATCGACGGCCGCATCGTCGTCGGCACGGAGGGCGGAGTGGCCTTCATCGACGAGTCCACCGGTTCGATCGTCACGACGCTGGACGTGGGCGGACCGGTTCATGGCGTCGTCGGCATCAACGACATCAACAACGACCCGATCTACGCCACGCTGATGACCGACGAGGGCCCGAAGGTCGCGGTCGTCATCGCCAAGAGCGACGAGAGCCCCCGAATCGAGAAGACCTTCACCCTGCCCGGGGACGAGGCCGGCCGCGCGTTCTACGACCATGCGTCCCGAATGATCCACGTCGAGGGCTCGGTGCAGGCACCGACGGACCAGGACGGCGCGACCACGATGTACGTGATAGAGCCGCACGCGAACGCGATCTACGCCGATGCTGCCCTCCCATTCGAGCCCGCGGCGATCGTCCTGGACGACAACCAGGAGTACCCGTCGTCGGATCGTCAGCAGCTCCTGGCGCTCGACGCGGGCGGCGCGGCAGCGTCGGTGGAGATCGGGCGACACGCCTTCGCGTGGCGGGTGCCCGGCGTCATCGCGGGCGTCCTCATGGCGCTCGTGCTGTACGTCCTGGCGCGACTCCTCTTCCGCCGCCGGACCGTGGCGGTGATCCTGGGGCTCGTCGTGCTCGTGGACGGGATGCTCTTCGCGCAGAGCCGGATCGGCATGAACGACGCCTACGTTGGGCTGGGCATCGTCGCGGCGTACGCGATCTTCGTCGCGCTCTGGCTCCACCCCGGGGACAGCCGACGGCATTGGCTTGCGTTCGCCATCGGCCTGCCGCTCATCGGCATCTTCCTCGGCTTCGCGCTGGCCGCGAAATGGGTCGCCGCCTACGCAATCGGGGCGCTCGGGATCCTGGTGCTGGCGCCGTCGGCGCTGGGGCGCCTGATCCTGATTGTCGGGCTGGTGATCATGACGACCGTCCTTGGCTACGTCGCCATCTCCGTGGCTGAGGGCGAGAGCGGCGGGAACTACCTGTTCCTGGCGATGATGGTCGCCTTCGTCGCCGTGGCGGTGCTCGCCAACGTCCTCCACCCGGTCGCCTGGACCCGGGAGGAGCTGAGGTTCGCAGTCGGCGCACCGATCCTGGTTGGGGCGCTCGCCGTGCTCTACGGGCTGACCCGCGGCGACCCCGCGGCGCCACTGCAGCTCGGGCCCGTTTCGGCGACGCCGATCGAGCTTGGATTCGCGGCGTTCATCGCCGCCGGGGCGATCTATGCGGGGTTCCTGGTGCTGGGCCGGATCGGCTTCGGACCCATGGCGGCGCCGCCGGACCCGGACGACCCGACCGCGATCCTCGACCCGCCGTCAGAGGCGCCCCGGGGCTGGCTGCGCCTCGGCTCGGGCCTGGGACTGCCCGCGCTGTGGCTGGCGTTCAGCCTGCTGGTCATCCCGGTGGCGCTGTACGTCGTCTCGTACATCCCGTGGGCGGAGGTGGAGAACCACCGGATCGTCGAGGGCTGGCCGGCCGGACACACCGGCCAGACGTTGCTCGAGCTCACCTCATCGATGTACGGCTACCACAACAACCTGAGCGAGCCGCACCCCGCCTCGTCGCCGTGGTGGGCGTGGGCGTTCGATCTCAAGCCGGTGTGGTTCTACGAGGAGGGCTTCGCGGGCGAGACATCGGCCTCGATCTACGACGCCGGCAACCTGGTCGCCTGGTGGCTGGCCGTGCCTGCTCTCGCCTTCGTGGCCTGGCAGGCCTTCCGGCGCCGCAGCTCGGCGCTCGCCCTCATCGCGATCGGCTTCGCGGTGCAGTGGATCTCCTGGGCGCGGATCGATCGGGCGGCCTTCCAGTACCACTACTACACGGCACTGCCGTTCCTGTTCCTGGCCCTTGCCTACTTCCTCGCCGAGCTGTGGAACGGCCCGTCGCGGCGCACCTGGCTGCTCGCCCGGCTCGCGGCCGCCGTGGCCGTCCTGGGGCCGTTCCTGCTGTACCTGTTTCACCGGCCGCTGTGCGCGGTCGTCCGCGTGACGGAGATCGTCCCGAACTCGCAGGCGTGCCCGACGCTGATCCCCGATGTGACGATCACGCCGCGCGCCGTCGCCATGGCCGTGATCATTGGTGGCGGGGTGCTCCTGCTGCTGCGCGAGCTCCTGTCGGTGACCGATTCCGACAAGCCCGTCGAGTTGCGCAGCGCCGCCGCCGAGGCTGGCTGGCGCGGAGTGCTTGCCCGGCTCGGGCTCGGCGGCCAGTGGGCGACCGCCGCGCTGATCGCGGTCGGCACCTCGGTCGCGTTCGTCCTCGCCTCCACGCTGCTCCGCGATGCCGAGGGCATGGAGCTGACCAACATCCCGGTGGAGCCAATCGCGGTCGTGGTGGTCCTCGCGCTCACGCCGGTCGCGGCGTACGTGGCCACGGCGCGCGATTCACGTCGGTTCGTGCTGGGCGCGCTCGGCGCGATGGGCTTCTGGTTCGTGCTGTGGTACCCGAACATCGCCGCGCTGCCGCTCCCGGCGGCCATCCACAACGCGTACCAGGGCTTCCTGCCGACCTACCTCTACCCGTTCCAGTTCTGGGTCCGACAGGGTGACCGGCCAGAGGCGCCCGCGCTGTTCGCGCTCGGGCCCGCGATCATGCTGCTCTCGATCGCGTTCACGGCGATGGTGCTCGGCTACAGCGCGTGGTCGTGGCGGATCGCGCTCGCGGAGCGCCGGCGGGATCACCTCGCCGCCG
>Ga0183260_10002212_pt1 | contig 16122 bp, 12 predicted proteins | sample AntDrymUQ4972206_2_FD_129768 | JGI IMG/M metagenome (GOLD analysis project Ga0183260, IMG submission 129768) | Polar desert sand microbial communities from Dry Valleys, Antarctica - metaG UQ497 (22.06) (version 2) (version 2) | ecosystem: Environmental > Terrestrial > Soil > Desert | place...
CGATGGCGGCGGAAAGGTGCTCGCCCCGGCGCGCGGCTGCCTCGCGCGCAACGCCGGCAAGGTCTCCCGCTTTGTCCGCCGCCGAAGCGTACAACTCACCGGCGCGCTCGCGCCCCACTTCGTAATACTCGCCGGCCTTCGTGCCGAGTTGCCCCGCCGTCTCGCGCGTGCGGTCAACGCCTTTGCGTGTCACGTCGGCGAGGTCGCCGCGTAACTCGCGCCCCGACTTCGGCGCGAACAACAGCGCCACAATCGCGCCGACCGTGCCGCCGATCACGAAGTAAGCGAGTCGCGTGCCGACATCACTATCGTCCACGTCGTCGCGCACCCGAACTAATTGTCTAGTCATTGCGACCTCTTCGATCCCGGATGCCGGAATCTCCGGCTCATCCGAACTGAAAAATTATCAACTCCTAAACCGCTTCCGACTATAACAAAAGCGCGCGAAGCGGCGCAAGAAAGGCCACTGTGAGGAAGGCAAAAGTAAAAAGGCAAAAGTGAGAGTTTAATAAGGACGACAGTTCTTCCTTCATCAAGCACTCGTTCAAAAGTTATCCGCACAAATGTTGGTAAATAACGACCGCCCGCGGCGGCCTTCACTTTTGCCCTTTGCCTTTTTACTTTTGCCTTTCCTCTTGCCAGCCGAAAAACTCGCGCGCCCACATGAACGAGACGCGGGCGTGTTTGGCTGCTTCTTCGTCATGATCCATGTCGCCGACGAAAAGCGTCTCGTCTCGTCGCGCGCCGAAGCGGTGCATCAAGCGGGTGAGCATCAGCGGCTTCGGCTTGCGGCACGCACAGTCGGCGTGCGGCGCGTGCGGGCACATCTCGATTGACCCGGCGGGCGGAGCGTTGATGCCGAACGCCGCGACAACCATCTCCGCCAGAAGTTGGTACGCCGCTTCAAAACTCATATAACCCATCCCGACGCCGCCCTGATTGCTGGCAATGCCGAAGCGCGCCTTTCCCGCGCTCCAATCTATCTCCGCGAGACGCTCTCTGACGCCGGGAATCAACTCCCACTCACCGGCTTTGTTCGGGCACGGTTGCCCCGGAATGGTCGTCCGGCGAAGCGTGCCGTCGGCGTCGAAGATGTAGAGCTTGACGGGTTTGACGCGGCTCATTGTTTATGCGGAGACTTCAACCTTCCAAACTCCGTCGCCGATTGATTCAGCGGTGATGTCAACGTCAAGAAATTTTTTGATGATCTCAATGTTCGTTGTGGTGTGAAGCGACAATTGTCCGGTAGTGAACGAGCCGCCACGCGCGAGCGCGAGCGGAATAAGCAACTGATCGGCGAGGTGCTCGCCGACAGGCGCGTTCGTCGCAAGATAATTTTGCGCCTCCTTAACAACGTCTTCGGCGATTACTTCGGCGCGCACGCCACGCTCGCCGACCCTTGAGAACATCTCGGTGAGATGCTCGCTCTCAAATTCAATCATCACGACATTGCCGGGACTGAGCGCGTTCGTCGAAGTCTCGACGTAAAGTCGCTCCGCGCCCCACTTCATTCGTACTCCGACGACGGCCAATTCTCTTTCCGCGATCATCGGCGGGAGTTTAACGACAAGCGCCCGCGCCCTTTCGTCACGCATCTCTCCGCGCTCGATCAAGTCAAGCCGCTTCAGCATCGCCGCCGGCTCAATCGTGACGTTGAACTTTCCGCCGCCGGGCGGGTAAAAGCCGTAGCGCGCAAGCTCGATTCGGACGCGCGTCCCCATTTTGTTGATGAGCGGCAGGAACGTAGTTTCGAGAAAATTGTAGGGCGGGGCGTGGACGTTGTGCGTGCCGCCTTCAAGCGTCAGAAGGCTCGGCGCAGAAGCAATCATCAGTGGCGGAAGCACGGTCTGGAGAACGAGCGTCGCGCTGCCCGCCGTGCCGATGGCGAAATTGTATTCGCCGGCGACGACTCCGCGCGGCGCAAATGTAAACTCACGTGCGCCCACGCCAGCGCCCGAAACTTCCGCGCGCCCTATGCCTGCGGCGGCATTGACGGCGGTGAGATGCTGGCGCTGCAAGCCCGGCTTCTGGCGGTTGGCGCGCACGCGCTCGACGCGAAACGGCTTTCCCGTGACGAGCGACAGCGCCAGCGACGTGCGAATGATCTGCCCGCCGCCCTCACCGAATGAGCCGTCAATGGTCAGCATTTGGGAATTACGTGAAGTGAAAAATTTAGCAGTGAAGAAGAAAGCGGTTAAGAATTTTTTAAGTCATTATCACTCTGCGTCCTCCGCGCCTCCTCCGCGTACTCTGCGGTAAAAATATTTAACCGCAAAGAGCGCAGTGGGAACGCGGAGGACGCAGGAGATAAAATCGTAGCTAAGAGGTTACTCGTCGCCCGGCGCTGCTTCCGCGTCGCCGTTATATTGTTGGAGCTTGCGGTAAAGGGTCTTGCGTCCGATGCCGAGGGCGCGGGCGGCGCGGGTTTTGTCGCCGCCGGTGTAGTCGAGTGTGGCCTCGATGGCGCGGCGCTCGATGTCGTCAATCGTCGCGGGGACGGAGATTTCAAGCTGTACCTGACGGCCCTCCTGCGCCGCCCGCTCGCGTTCGCCCCTGACAGTGGCGCGCTCATCGCCGAACGCGCGATTGATGGCTTCGGGCAAATCGTCAAGCTCGATCTGCCGGCCCGAAGCGATAATCACCGCGCGCTCGACGGCGTTTTCCAACTCGCGCACGTTGCCCGGCCAGTCGTAATCGGTGAGCGCCCGCACGGCCTCGCGCGAGATACCGGAAATGAAGCGACCCGTCTTTTGTTTGTAGTGTTCGAGAAAGTGGATGACGAGCGGGTGAATGTCGCCGGGTCGCTCGCGCAGAGCGGGTAGGCGAATCGGAAATACAGAGAGGCGATAAAACAAATCGCGCCGGAAGGAATTCTCTTCAACCGCGCGCTCAAGGTCTACGTTCGAGGCGGCAACCACCCTTACATCAGTCTTCAACACCTCTTCGCCGCCGACGCGCGTAAATTCGCCGTCCTGCAAAACACGTAGCAGACGCACCTGCGCGCCGACGCTCATCTCGCCGATTTCGTCGAGGAAGAGTGTGCCGCCGTCAGCTTCCTCGAAGCGCCCGCGCCGGCGAGAACGCGCGTCGGTGAAGGCACCCTTCTCGTGGCCGAAGAGTTCTGTTTCGAGGAGGGTTTCGGGAATCGCGCCGCAGTTGAGCTTGATGTACGGCGCGTTCTTTCGCCGCGAGTTGTAGTGAATCAGGTTGGCGAGCAACTCTTTGCCCGTCCCCGACTCGCCCTGAAGCAGCACCGAGGTCTGCGTGTCGGCGACGTTCAGCGCCAACTCGATGGCGCGGCGTATCAGGGGCGCTTGACCGATGATGCGGTCTTCGGTGTGGCGCTCGCCGAGCACGCTTTTTAAGCGCATCACTTCCGCCGACAATTGATCGCGCTCGAGCGCCGTCCCGATCTGCACCGCGATGCCCTCGACGAGCGCAATCTCGTGCTCGTCAAATCCCTCGCGCGCTTCGCTCCACACGAGGCCGAGCAGCCCGAATGTTTGTTCGCCGATGCGTACCGGCGCGACGAGCGCTGCACGCCCGCCGAGCGTCGCATTGAAGGCGAGGCGCACCGGCGGCGGCAATTCCGTGTCCAGAAGCTTGAGCGTCCGCCCTTCGCCGAGCAAATCGGTGAGCGCCGGAAACTCCGACAAATCAATTGACTGACCGTGCGCTTCGATCAATCCGCGCACCCCGCTTGTGACGGCGTGCGGCGCGGCCTTGAACGCGGCGAGGCTGATCGCCTTGCCCGACGGCTCGATGACGCCGAGCGCGCAGTAGTCCGCGCCGACGAGCGCGAGGGCGCGTTCAAGGACGTGCGACGTGACTTCGCGGAAATCGGAGCGCGCGTTTAAGGCGTTGGCGATTTCTAAAAGGGCGCGCGTGCGGTCGGCCTCGCGCTGCTTGTCGGTGTAGAGCCGCGCGTATTGGTAGCCGACCGCGATTTGGTGCGCGATGGATTGAAGGAAAGAAACCTCCTCGTCGAGCCAGCGGCGGCTTGAACGCGTCGTGTGCAAACCGACGAGGCCGAGCACTTGATGGTCGAGAACGACGGGGACGACGAGCAGCGAGCGCGTGCCGAGGCTCGCGGGAAGTAAATGAATTTTCGGGTCGAGTCCGGGAGCGGCGGTGTCATCGAGGCGAATCGGCTGCGCGAGATCGAAGCGCGCGGCAAGTTGTTTGAAGTCAACCGGAATTGTCGTTCCAAGCGAAGAGGGCACGTCCGCCGAAGTGCGCCACTCGTGGCTGATGCGCAGTTCGCCGGTCTGCACGAGTTGCAGCACGTCGCACCGATCCACCTCCATCATCCGCCCCAACTCGGCGACGATGGCGCTTAAGAATTTGTCGAGGTCAATTTCGGAGTGAATGTTCGGCGCCAGACGATTGATGATCGCCTCGCGGGCTTCGTGCATCCTGACCTTGCGTTCAAGCGAAAGCGATTGCACCGCGCGTGTTGCGTGTCGCTGTGATGACAAACGTGAAGATAACTCCTTAAAAAATCGTCGGTGCGGCTTAAGACTATCATGCCGGAGACTGTAGTGCCGGTGGCGAAAACAACCGAAGAACCGCCGGGCCGCATCTTTGCATCAAAGCTCGTTGACAGGCGCGCATCATAGCGAAGCGCGCCCCGGATGCCAAGCGCCGAAGTAACTGATTCTTAAATCTCTAATCTCAAATTTCGGATTTGAAAATTTCAGATGTCGGATTTGTAGTCTTTCGGGCGAATGGACGCAGCGCATCATGGTTCGTATAATTTCACCGCGCGGCACTTTCGCCCGCGAGAAACCTTTTCGGGAGTTTGTAAAGCTAAATGCCAATTTATGAATACACCTGCCAGAAGTGCAACGCGCACGTCGAGGTCATGCAGAAAATCTCTGACAAGCCGCTGTCGCGCCATCGTGAATGCGGCGGCAAGCTGGAAAAGGAATGGTCGCAGACGAGCTTTCAATTAAAAGGCGCCGGCTGGTACGTGACCGACTACGCGAACAAGAAGCCGGACGCGAAAGACAAAACTGACGCAACAGAAAAACCTGATGCGAAAGAAAAATCTGAATCGAAAGAAACGAAGACCGACGCGACGGTAAAAGCGGATTCGGCGGCGAACGACGAAGGGACGAAGAAAAAAACACCCGCCCCCAAGCCCACTCCCACTTCAAACAGCGGTAAAAAAAACTGATTAACGAGAGTCGAACATATGGGCGCGCTTTATAAAACCATCTTCGCAGTAACTCTCACGTTCGTATTGTGCGGCGGGTATTACGCGGCGGGGCAGGCCGGGCGCCGCACCAAGCCGACGAGTGAACGCGGCACACTGCTGAACATCTTCGCGGCGCGCAACGCTGACTCCGGCTCTCCGGTCACCGCGCAGGAATTGTCGCTGTTCGACGGCGGCGTGGAGCATGCGATTCAAAGCTTCTCGCCCGACCCGAGCGCGGCGCGCATCGTGCTGCTGGTAGATAATTCATTGTCGCTCCGTAGCGACGTGGAGAAACTGGCGCAGGCGACACGCGAGTTCGCCTACGAGATATACGAGGGCGATCAGGTGATGATTGTCGGCTACGATGAGAACGCTGAAATCATCGCTGAGTGGACGGACGACGCGAAGAAGATCGAGGCATCACTTCCCTCTTTCCGCAAGCGCGGCGAGCCGCATTTGTTTGACGCCTTACACGCGGTAACGGACGAGGCGCTCGTGCCGCTCGGCGGCGGCACGAGCAAGCGCGTCATCGTCCTCGTCGCCGACGGGCTGGATCGCGGCAGCAAGAAACGATTCAAAGATTCCCTCGCCAAGCTCCAGACCTATGACATCACGGTTTACGCCCTACAGATTCCCGACCGCACCGGCGGCGCGCTTCGCCGCGACAAGCCGAAGCCCAATCAGGTTGTGCAGCAACTCGTCGAAGGCACGGGGGGCCGCATCCTCGACGTCAACGAGCCGCGCGAAGCCGCGAAGAGTATCTGCGATGAGTTGCGCAAAAATCGTTACGTCCTTTCCTATACGCCCTCATATAGCTCCTTCTTCGATTCGCGACGCCTGCTCATCGTTCCTCGCGAAGGCATTGACGTGCGCTTCAAAGCGATGCAACCGGCACGCTGAGAGGTCAGAGGTCAGAGGTCAGTGTTTGGCTTTCACTAACCTCTGACCTCCGACCTCTAACCTCTGTTCCTTGAGTAGAAAAAAAACATCACGGAGATGATGGCGAGGAGCATCATTTCAAGGTAGATGAAGTATGTGCGGTCGAATCGCCCTGTGTCGTCGAAGGCTTCGTTGTAGATGACGAACGTGCCGAGCGTGATGCCGGTTGCCAGCCAGATGACTTGACGCTTCGTGTCCCACACAGCCTTATCCCTTTTGAACTAATGTTGCCACCAACAAAGGTCAGTACCCGGAGCGGTAGCGACGGGGTAAGGCCGCACATGACAATGTAGAGTTGAGTGTTGGTCAGCACCAACCCGGTCGCTACCGCTCCCGGTACTGACCCGTCTCATGTACATTGCGGCAGGCAAATCGTCATGACTTCTGTGCGCGAAACATTTTCATCAGGGCGAGTTCTTCCGCTTCGTATTCCGGCTGTTGGCGGCGGATGCGGCGCTCCCTGCGCGGGCGAAACTCACTGAGCGTGACGCCCCGAAGATAGCATTCCAGCACCGCCGGGTGGACGTAGCAACTGCGGCACACGGAAGGTGTGTTGCCGAGCCGTTCGGACACTTTCTTGACCGCCCTGACGAGATTCTGCTTCGCTTCTTTTTCGTCGCCCGGCGGCCCCAGTTCGGCCAGCTCAATCGCCGTGAGCAGCGTGCCCCCCCACGTGCGAAAGTCTTTCGCGGAAAACTCGGGCGACATTGCCGCCTTGATGTAGTCGTTCACGTCGCGCGGCGTGACGGCTCGCACCTTGCCGTCCTCGTTGATGTACTCAAAGACTTTCGCGCCGCCGATGGCTTGAATATCGCGCATCAGTGTCGCCAATTCCTCGTCAACAACAATCCGGCGGTGGTGGATGTGGTGCTTGCCGATGAAGCTGAAGATGAGCGAGCCGTCGCGCTTGATTTCCAGATGCTTGCTGCGTAGCGTCGTGACGCCGTAGGTGCGGTAGCGTGCGACGCTCTCTTCCGAGCCGACGCGGAAGTAAAGGTCGTTGATTAAACGCACCACTACCGCCAGCACGCGCTCGCGCGTCAATCCTTCCTGATTGATGTCTTCGTTGGTTTTCTTCCGCAGGCTCGCGAGATGTTCGCCGAAGCGCTCGATTTTTTCGTACTTGCGCCGCTGCTGCCGCGCGGAGAAAGACGTGTGATAGACGCGCTGCACGCGCCCGCCGGTGTCGAGGCCGATAGCTTGTAGCGAACTGCGCGCCGAGGGCGAGACGCGCACCTCGCGCCACGCCGGTGGAATGACGAGCGATTTAATTCGCTCCAGTTGCGCTTCGTCCGTGACGCGCCGGCCGGCCGCCGTCTCATACCGGAACCCGCGCTTCTTCGCGCCGCGCCGCAGCCACCACTTCGCCCGCGCGCCGCGCACGATGCTATCAATCGCGCCCTTTTCCACCTTGACTGTTTCAACTAATAATTCGGCGCTCGCCACTTTGTTTATCTTCCCTTCGCTCGTCAGATTGGAGCGCAAGTTTTACCGAAAACTTGTGAAGAGAATGTTGAAGAGATTTGCGATTTTGGATTTGCGATTTTAGATTGTGCAGAGAACGAACAAATTATCTTCAATCGCAAATCTAAAATCGCAAATTCACACAGCGGAGGGAGCGTGCTGTGCCTGCTCCGTGGGGACGTAATAAAGAATGCGGTTGCAGTTGTCGCAGATGATAATCTCGTCGCCGCGCCGGACTTGGGCCATTACCTGCGGGCGCAGCGTCATCAGGCAGGCGGTGCATGAGCCGTGACGCGCTTCCGCGACCGCGATGCCGTCGCGGATACGTGTACTGATGCGGTTGTAGAGCATGCCCATGCTCTTCGGCAAATCCGCTAAAAGACGGTCATGCCCGGCGCGGGCAACTGTGAGTTCTTCCGTCTGCATGCGCGTCTGCTCGTCGAAAGCCTTCAGCCGCTCTTCCAGTTCGGCGCGTAGATTGGCTATCTCCGGCTCGTGCTGGCCGATGTCCTTTTCCGCTTGTTCGGAGGCTTCCATCTGTTCGAGGATTTGCGTCTCCAGTGTCGAGATGTGTTTGCGCGCGGCGTCAACCTCGCGGATCGCGGCGGTGTAAGCCTTCTCGTTCGTCGAGGACATCAGGTCGCGCTCGGCCTTCTCGGCGTGGGCGCGCATCTGCGCCAGTTCGGCGTCGAGCCGCGCGCGTTTCTCCCGCGCCTCGTCGCGCCGGGTTTCGATGGCCTTAAATTCAAAGGCGCGCTGATCGAACTCCTTTTCGATCTCAGCGCGCCTGTGTGGAATCGCGTCCAGTGCGGCTTGTAGTTGACGAATACTTATATCTGTTTTCTGCAAAGCGACCAACTGCTTTAATTCCGCTTTCACTCTGTTGCTCTCCTCGAAATGTCAAAAAGGGTTCGCGCACGATCATGAGCCTTTAGCTTTTATTAGGTATCATTCTCTTACATTCCCGATGGAGTGACAAGCGACCGAAGCAGTCTGGAGTCTGAAGTCTGGAGTCAAAAGAAGCTTTTAGGTCTCTTGACTTTAGACTCCAGACTTCAGACTCTGATGACGATTTTCCCGAAGGTCTCATTCGATTCGAGCCGGCGGTGCGCGGCGCGGATGCTATCGAGCGGGAAAACGCTGTCAACAACCGGCGTTATTGCGCCGCGCGCCAGTAGCGGGACGACGTGCGCGGCGAAGCGGCGGACGGCCTCAGCCTTCTCAATCGCCGAGCGCGCGCGTAGCACCGTGCCAGTGATGCTAAGGCGCTTACGCATCACGGTGCCGAAGTCGAGGGCTGCGCTCGCGCCGCCGAGCGTTCCGACGAGCATTAGCCGACCGCGCGTGGTGAGCGCGTCCAGATTAGCCGCGAGGTACGCCGCGCCGACCAGATCAAGGACGACATTCACCCCTGCCCCGTTTGTCAGCGCGTGAATCGTTGTTGAAAAAACTTCCGGCGCGTCATTAACGAGAATCGGCTCGTCAAGCCCGAAGCGGCGCGCTCGTTGAAGCTTCTCACTCGTGCGCGCGGTGCCGAAGATCACGCCCGCTCCGGCGGCGTGCGCCAATTGGACGGCGGCGGTGCCGACGCCCGACCCGACCGCGTGAATCAACACGCGCTCGCCCATCTCGAAGCCGGCCTGCCGTATCAGCGCGTCGTGCGCCGTGATGAACACTTCGGGCACGGCGGCGGCTTCGACGTAATCGAGATTCGGCGGTATCTCGGCGAGAGCGGTTTCCGGGACGACGACGTATTCGGCCTGCGCGCCGCCACCCGTGATGCCGAACACGCGCTGCCCCGCTCGCCACATCCGCACTTCGCCGCCGACCCCCTCGACCTCACCGGCAAACTCAAGTCCGGGGATGTCGGCGTGTACACCGGGCGGTGCCGGATAGAGGCCGCGCCGCTGCAAGATGTCGGCACGATTCAGCGCCGCCGCGTGAACTCTCACCCGCACCCGATCACCGATTGCTTCGGGACGCTCGACCTCGCCCACCTCGAGCGCCTCAACGCCGCCATGAGAAATGATTCGTATTGCGCGCATCATGTGCTAATCGTAAATCGTAAATGGTGAATCGTAAACAGTCAGGAGATGAAGAGCACAACAACATCTTGATCTATTCACGATTCACGATTCACGACTATGGTAGAGTTAGCGTTCATTGATGGAGGCACCGACACGCCCTTTAATTATCATCAACAAGATGGCCGCCCGCGCCCGCCGCGCGTGGCCGGTGATTCAGGCGACGCTCGCGGAAAGCGGCGTCCAATACGACACGTGTCAACCGGCGCGGGCGGGCGACACCGAGAAGGAAACGCGCGCGGCCTTACGCGCGGGTTATCACACCGTCGCCATCGTCGGCGGTGACGGAACGCTCAGCGAGGCGGCGTCCGGGTTCTTTGAAAGCTGCGAAGAATCGAGAGACGGGAGGCCGCCCCGCGCGATCAACGAGCGGGCGGCGCTCGCCGTTCTGCCCGCCGGCACGGGCGACGATTTCGCGCGCGGTCTTGTTGGCAAGCGAGAGCCACTGGAGAAATGGATCGGGCGCTTCGTCGCGCACTGTCGCAAAGAAAAGATTGAGGATGATAAGAACCCGGCGATTCGCGCAGTAGATGTGCTGTATGCGATGAGCGATGACGGCGCGCGGCGCTTCATCTGCCTCAACGCGGCGACGCTCGGCATCGGGGCGGAGGTGGCTGCGCGGGTAGCCGCGCAGGGGCGCGCTCTGCGGCGTCTATCGGGCGAGGCGCGTTTCGCTCTCGCGGCGGTGGCGGCGCTCGCCGCGTGGAGAGAGCGGCGCGTGCATGTGCGCGTGGACGGAGGCGAGTTGATCGAATGTGCGACCAACTTAATCGCCATCGTCAACGGCCCGTTCTCCGGCGGCGGAATGAATTTTTCGCCAACGGCTGAGACGACCGACGGACAGTTGGATGTCGTGACCGCGTGCGGCATCTCGCGCCTTGAGATACTACGCGAACTCACGCGGATTCATCGCGGCGGACACCTCGCCAACCTGAAGGTTCGCGTCGTGCGCGGGGCGCGTGTTCGCGTGGAGGCGGTCAATTCGCAGCATGACGCGCTCGGCATTGAGGCCGACGGCGACGTGCGCGGCGCGACGCCAATCGAGTTTCGCGTGATGCCCCGCGCGCTACGCGTCGTCCTGTGACCTTATTAGTCGTGAGATTCAGTCGTTCGTAAAAGCGCTCTAGCACGGCGGGTGAAACACAAGTTAGAATGTTTGCTTGTCATCACGAACGCTTGAAAATTTTGATTGTGAATTGCGGGGCGCATCAGCGAAAGTCTTTCAGCATCCGAACGAATGCACATCACAATCGTTATGATCTTTGCTTTTGCCTTTTTACTTTTGCCTTCAAAGTCCCCTTAGATATGATTTACGCCTGACGCCGAACGCCGTCACGACCGAACGCCGAGAGAAGTCCAGATGCTCGCCCCAGACACCCTGCTCCAAAATCGCTACCTTGTCCTACGCGCAATCGGACAGGGCGGCATGGGCGCCGTCTACATGGCGAAAGACCAGCGCCTGCACAGCGTCGTCGCTCTCAAAGAAACATTCTTCGGCGATGATCGGTTGCGGCGGGCGTTCGAGCGCGAGGCGGAACTGCTCGCCAATCTCCACCACCCGGCGCTCCCCAACGTCACCGATTATTTCTCGGAAGACGCGGGACAGTTTCTCGTGATGCAGTTTATTCCGGGCGACGATTTGGCGGAGATGCTGAAGCGGCGCGGCGGCGCATTCCCGCCGCTGCAGGTGCAGACTTGGGGCGACCAGATACTCGACGCGCTCGACTACCTCCACACGCAGCAGCCGATCATCATTCACCGCGACATCAAGCCGCAGAATTTGAAGCTGACGGGGCGCGGCCAAGTGATCCTGCTGGATTTCGGTCTGGCGAAGGGGTCGCTGTCGCAGGCCTCGCGGGTGTCGGAAGTAAATGGCGGCACGAGCATCTTTGGCTACACGCCGAGCTACGCGCCGCTCGAACAGATTCAGGGCACCGGCACCGACCCGCGCAGCGATCTGTACTCGCTCGCGGCGACGCTCTACCACCTCATCACGGGCGTGGCTCCGCCGGACGCGCTGACCCGCGCCACTTCAGTCCTCGGCGGGCAACATGACCCGCTCCGCCCGGCGCACGAATTGAACAAGTTTGTCCAGCCCGCCGTCGCCGACGTGCTCTGCGACGCGATGGCGCTGAACCCGCAGCAGCGTCCGCAGACGGCGGCGTTGATGCGCGAGGCTCTGCGGAGCGCGGCAAACAAGGCCGGGCATCTGCCACCCGACGACATGCAAGCGACCGTCATTGAAGGGTTGTCCATCCACGCCACTTCGGAGCCGAACACGCTCCGCAAGTCAGTCCCTATCGGATCACCGACGACTGGATTGATGGACGGCGCGACGCGCATCTTTGGAGAAGAGTCAACGACACAAGTTCTTCCTGCGGATCAGACCGGCGCTGCCGGAGCGACGCGTACGACGCCTGACGCCGAGCATCACGACAACGCGATGGGACGCCGCAAAGTTAAAAGGGGCGCTATCGTCGCGCTGCTTTCCATTCTTTTCGTGAGTGCTGGCTTCGGTCTCTACAAGTTCGTGACCGGGAATTGGTTCGGGCGCCGCGTACCTTTTCAAAGCATGAAAATGACGAGGCTGACCAACACGGGACGCGCCGGCCACGCCGCGATTTCGCCCGACGGAAAGTTCGTCGCCTACGTCGAAGAAGAAGGCGGGCGGCAGAGTTTGCTCGGCAAGCTCATCGCCACTAACAACAGCATCCCAATTGTTCCGCCCGCCGAGGTGCAGTATCAGGGTTTGACCTTTTCGCACGACGGTAACTACGTTTATTACGTCGTCGTGGAGAAGGGCAATGCCGACGGCGCGCTCTATCAAGTGGCGGCGCTCGGCGGGCCGCCGCGAAAGTTGATAGACGAGGTCGGCACGCCCGTCACCCTGTCGCCCGACGGTAAGCAACTCGCCTTCGTCAGGCCGGACGCCGACGGCGGGCAAGTCTTAGTGATCGCTAATGCGGACGGCACCGGAGAGCGCAATCTCGCGGCGAGAAAGTATCCCGACTTTTTTCAGGAGCCGTCATGGTCGCCCGACGGCCAAGTGATCGCCTGCATCGCCGGCAGCTTCAACGATGGTTTTTACAAGAACGTGGTTGAAGTGAACGTCGCGGACGGCAACGTCAAGCCAATCTCGTCGCGCCGGTGGTGGGGGGCGGAGCGCGCCGCGTGGCTGACGGACGGGAGCGGCCTCGTGCTGGCGACGAGAGATCAGGCGCTCGGCACGCCGAAACAAATTCAGTATCTTCCCTATCCCGACGGCGAGACGCACGGCATTACTAACGATCTGAACGACTACGGCGACGTCACCCTCACGAAGGAGGCGAGCGCACTCGTCACGATCCAATCCGACCAAATCTCCAACATCTGGGTCGCGCCCGGAGGAGACGCGGCGCGCGCCGCAGCCGTTACCTCCGGCAAATATGACAAGGTCTACAGCGTTTCGTGGGCGCGCGACAACCGGATCGTTTACGCCTCGACTGCCGGCGGCAAAAACGACATCTGGATTACCGGAGTTGACGGCGGGGAACAAAAGCAACTGACGATTGATGCCCGCAACAACATTGATCCGGTGGTAACGCCCGACGGCAAATACATCGTCTTCGGGTCGAACCGCACCGGTACTTTTCACATCTGGCGGATGGACGTTGACGGCGGGAACCCGAAGCAACTGACGAACGGCAGTAACGAATGGTGGCCGAGTTGCGCGCCCGACAATCGCTTCGTGATTTATACGTCCTTCGTCGCAGGTAAGCCGACGCTCTGGAAAGTCTCCGTTGACGGCGGCGCTCCCGTTCAGTTGACCGACAAGTTTTCGATGCTGCCGACGGTCTCGCCCGACGGTAAGCTAATCGCCTGCTACTACTGGAACGAGCAAGGGACGTTTCAGCCGAAGATCGCCGTCGTTCCCATCGAAGGCGGGGTGCCGGTAAAAGTTTTCGACCTCGTTCCCGACATCATGCGGCCGGTTCGCTGGTCGCCTGACGGACTCAGCGTCACGTACATTAACCAAAAGGACGGCGTGTCAAACGTCTGGGGTTTGCCGCTCGGCGGGGGAGCGCCTGAGCGCCTCACGGATTTCAAAACCGAGCGCATTTTTTCGTTCGATTGGTCGCCCGACGGGAAACAACTCGCCACCTCGCGCGGCACCGTAAGTAACGATGTCGTGCTGATAACAAGTGACGGGAGATAGCTTCGGTCTTCGAGTTCATGTGGCACAAATGTGCCGACCAAAACTAGCGCTTCCGCCCATGCGACCCGTGACAGATGATTGCTACCCTTGAGTTGTCGAACTTAAATCATCGAGGTCGGGTTGCCGTCGCCAACGTCTTTCTAACCGTCATCTTGCGCCGTTTCTGATTGTTATTCGGTCATAGCGCAAATTTCAAAATACTTGAGCAACGTGGATACTCGCGTTCGTGCGAAGGAGGAAAAAAGTCATGTCTCGTCCAAGCAAGTACGTTCTTACACTAATGTTCGCTTTCATGTTGTTGGCAGTTGCGCCGCGAAAAGCGAGCGCCAACGACTATCTCATCCAACCGCCGCCGCCGCCGGAAACGCTAGATGGCGGTATCGGCTCGGTGCTATCTGTCAGTGGACAAATCACCAACACCACCGATGAAGAAGGCGGCGGCCCCGGCAGAACGATTGACTCAACCTCGTTGTCCTTCGAGGGCGGCATTAACGTCGCACAATTAGTAGACGGGCCGGTCACCTCTAACGCATTCAACTTCGACCCGAGCGCGCTGCTCGTGACGCAGACGCTCAACACCGGCAACAACTTCTTCTTCAACCTCGCGCTGAATCAAATCTCGCCGACCGTCGGATTATTCAGCATCACGATTCTACCCGGCGCCATCGTCGGCCAAAGGTATCTGGTGACAGCTTCCCTCTCGGACCCACTGGGCGGCGTCAGCAACACCACCCAAATTTTCGTTAACGTAACGTCGCCCGTTCCCGAGCCGGCGACGATGCTGCTCCTCGGCACAGGTCTCGCCGGCGTCGCCGCCGGAGTCCGCCGCCGGCGCACGAAGGGCTGAAGGGGAAAAAGGGAAAGCGGGGAAAGGTAAAAGGGAAAGGCGTTGCGGCGACGCCTTTCCCCTTTTTGTCGTTTAGAGGCGGGCTATGCCCGCCTCTAAACGGCTACACGCAATTGCAATCAGCTATATAAATCACCGCAGTTATTTTACGGAACGATCTACCCAGCGAATCAACGATTCAGTAATCCCCGCGCACGCCCGACAACATTTTCCACATTGAAGCCCAATTCGCGCAACGCCACATCGCCGGGCGCGGACGCGCCGAAGCGCTCCAGACAAACCACATCGCCGCGTGATCCAACGTACCTGTCCCACCCGAGCCGCGCGCCCGCTTCAATAGCGAGACGTGCCGTCGCCGCCGACGGTAAGACGCTCTCGCGGTACTGTTCATCCTGCTCTTCAAACAGTTCCCAACATGGCATCGAGACGACGCGCACAGTTGTTCCGTCTTTCTGCAAAGCCTCACGCGCTTCGAGCGCGAGCGCGACTTCCGATCCCGTCGCAATTAGAATCAGATCAGGCGTGCTGTCGTTGTTACTCGCTTCCCCGTCGCCTTCTTTCTTTCCTTCCGCTTCGGCAAGTATGTACCCGCCGCGCCGCGCGCCCTCGGCGGAAGCGTAAAGTTTTTGGCGGTCGAGGAGCGGGACTTTCTGCCGCGTCAGAATCAGCGCGGTCGGCGCGTGGCGACGAAGGATTGCGGTGCGCCACGCCTCGCTCGTTTCATGCACGTCCGCCGGGCGAATGACGTACAGATGCGGAATCGCGCGCAGTCCCGCGAGTTGTTCGATTGGTTGGTGCGTCGGGCCGTCTTCGCCTAAGCCCACTGAATCGTGCGTGAAGACATAGATGACCTGCACTTCCGAAAGCGCGGCGAGGCGGATCGCCGGCTTCATGTAATCGGAGAAACACATGAACGTGCCGCCGTAAGGAATCAGGCCGCCGTTGAGACTCATCCCCGTCAGCGTCGCGCCCATCGCGTGCTCGCGCACACCGAAATGTAGAATGCGTCCGTTGTATGAGCCGTGCTGAAAGCTCCCGCCGTCTTTGATGTCGGTGTTGGTTGAAGGCCCCAAATCCGCCGAGCCGCCCACCAGCATCGGCATCGCGGGCGCGAGCGCGTTGATGACCTCGCCGCTCGCGGCGCGTGTCGCCATCGCTTTCGCTCCTTCAAATTTCGGCAGACGTTCTTCCCAACTGGCGGGCAGTTCGCCGCTCATCACCTGATGCCACGCCGCGCCAAGTTCTTCGTTCTCCTTTACATACTTATCAACGAGCGCCTCCCACTCCGCTTCCATCTGGGCACCACGCTCGATTGATTCTCGAAAATGTTGGAGCCCCTCGTCAGGAATGAAGAAGGTTTTGTCTTCCGGCCAGTTGAGCGCCTTCTTCGTCC
>Ga0183260_10002213_pt1 | contig 16117 bp, 13 predicted proteins | sample AntDrymUQ4972206_2_FD_129768 | JGI IMG/M metagenome (GOLD analysis project Ga0183260, IMG submission 129768) | Polar desert sand microbial communities from Dry Valleys, Antarctica - metaG UQ497 (22.06) (version 2) (version 2) | ecosystem: Environmental > Terrestrial > Soil > Desert | place...
CGCGAAGCACGCGCCGGATGACCCGGACAGGGCCTGGGACGCAATCCTCGGGGCAGTCAAGGAGACGGCCTCGGACGACGGCACGGTCACGTTCTCGAACCTGGTGCTGCTGGCGGTCGGGCGAGCGTAGAGTACATCTCCAAGGCCGGCGCGCTGCGCTACTACGACCCCGACTTCGTCATGCGCCTCGCCGACGACAGCTGCGTGATCGTCGAGACCAAGGGCCAGGAGGACCTCGAGGTCACGCTCAAGGACCGCCGTGCCCGGCGCTGGTGCCAGGACGCCACCCGTCTCTCCGGGCGCGATTGCGGATACGAGAAGGCGCCCCAGAAGCTGTTCGACAGGTTTGACGGCGACACCATCGAGGGCCTCAGACGGTTCTTGGATGCGAACGAGACTGCAACGAATTAGCGGCGACCGGCCAGGACGCCGTTGTCTTGGCCTACTGTCACGATGAGCCATGCCGATGTCGCGCGCCACCAGCTCAGATCAGGGCACGCAGATCGACCTCGCCGCCTGGGCCCGGGAGCTCGACTACGAGCGCGAGCGCGTGGGGGTAGCGAACGAGGCGCGCGCCGCGCGCCGCGGCTACCTGGTCTTCGCGACCGACACGTCACGCGCGCCCGACGAGCCCGGCTACCGCGAGGTCTTCGCGACCGAGGCCAAGGCGCCGGGCGAGGCGACGGCGAAGGTCCGTCCGCTCGTCGAGGGGCGTCGGTTGCGGACGTACCTCGCGACCGGCACGTACAAGGACGAGCTGGCCGACGCTCGCTGGGTCGCGTAGGCGACGGCACCCGCGGCGCCCCGAAGGGGCAGCCGCTCCGCTGCTCCCTATGTCTCGTGTGTCGGGGACAATGTGAGCGTGGCGTCTGCCCCGATCGTGCCGCCGATGCTCATCGGCGAAGACTTCGCCTACGACTTCTTCGCAAGCGTCGACGACGTCATCCGCTACGTCGAGCCGTGGTTTCCGACCTCGGCACCTGACTACCGTGCCTTCGACAGCGAGGGGCGCCGGCTCCGACTCGTCGTCGAACCCGCGGTCGTAGAAAAACGCTGGCTCTTCGGCGCGCACCGCAGCGATCTGACCCTCGAGGCGGCCGAGCAGGCTCCAACCGGGCGCGAGGAGATGGCCGAGCTCCTCCGACAGTACCTCGACCGACTGTCGCCCCCGGAGCCACACGAAGACCTAACGCTTGACCAGCTGCTCCAAGCAGCCATCCGTCGCTCGGCTACACGATCTAGGGCTCAACCCCGACACTCGTCGGAGATAGAGCACAGTCCCGCGCCAGTCGGACTGCGCCTCGTAGCTCGCGTTGCGCTGCTCAGGCGGGTGGCGACGGTGGGGGAGCGTGCCGCGAAGCGCCGAAGGGCGGGAGTGACGCGCAACACGGACCGGCTCGATAGCCAACCTCCGTCGCGTCGCGTGAGCCCGCTCTGGCGCGAGCGAAACGATCGCCCACCGGAGCCAGGCCCCGCCCGCCACGGCGCTGAGGCCAAGGCGGGTTCTCATCTGGCCCTCGCTCAGCCCCCTCTGCGGCCGCAATCGAGGCTCGTCACGGAGACCCAGCGGCGCTCACCAGGGGCTCGACGGCGACATCGAGGTCGGCGGGCTCGATCGTCTCGAGCAAGGCGGGATCGCCGGCGCCCGAGGCGATCACGCGGTTCGCGTGCGCGGCGATCGCGTCCTCGAAGATGTTGCGCGCCGTGCGTGCGTTGCCGAACTCGGGCCCGCGTTTCGAGTGGACCTGCTCCATCAGCCGTTCGAGGTGCTTGTCGGCGGGTTGCGAGAGCTTGTACTCATTCTGGGCCGCGAACGAGCGGAAGATCGCCGCCAGCTCGGGCGGTTTGTAGTCCTCGAACTCGATCTGCTCGGCAAAGCGGCTGCGCAGCCCGCTGTTGGCGTCGAGGAACGCCTGCATCTCGCGCTTGTAGCCGGCTGCGATCACGACGAGCCGCGCGCGGTCGTCCTCTAGGCGCTTGACCAGCTCGGCGATCGCCTCGGCGCCGAAGTCCTCGCCCGAGCCGGGGCGGGCGAGGCTGTAGGCCTCGTCGATGAACAGGATCCCATCGAGCGCCGAGTCGCAGACGGTGTTGACCTTCGCCGCGGTTTGTCCGACATAGCCGGCGATCAGGTCGGCGCGCGAGACCTCGACCAGCTTCGGCGTCGGCAGGATCTCGAGTGCGTGGTAGATGCGCCCGAGCAGGCGCGCGACGGTGGTCTTACCGGTGCCGGGGGCGCCCGTGAAGACAAGGTGGTGCGAGACCTTCGCCTCCTTCTGGCCGGCTCTCTGGCGCATCCGCTGAACACGTAGGAAGTTGGTCAACGTGTGCACCTGCGCCTTTACGAGCTCGAGCCCGATCAGCGCATCGAGCTCGGCGAGCGCCTTCTCGAGTGCGCCCGCCGCGGGCTCCAGGGCCGCGGGCTGCGCGGTTGCGGGTGGCGGCTCGCCGGCGGTTGCGATCGCCGATTGCTCGGACGACTCGTGCATCGGTGCTCGCGGCGCGGCGATCAGCGGAGCCTTGCTGGATGGGCGGCCCCAGGCGTGGTACAGATCGGAGAGCGCGGCGTTGACCTGGCCGCGCGCATTTCCGCCAGGGTCGCCGGTCGCCTCGACGATCGCGGCGGCGCGGTGCAAGGCGGCATCCGCCTCGTCGAAGCGCGCTTGCGCGCGCTGCGTAGCCGCGAGCGCCAGCAGCGTCGGGACGGCCGCCAGCGAGCGCTCTCCGAACAAGCGATCGCTCAGCGCCAGCGAGCACTCGAACCAGCTCACCGCGGCGTCCGCTTGGCCGGCGCGGTGGGCGGCGATCCCCGCCAGCGTTCGCAGTTCGGTCGTGCCCCGGTCGCGCAGGTCAAGTGCATCGCGCATCGCGAGCGACCGCTCGAGCCAGTCGAGCGCCTCGGCCGCGGCGTCTTGGCGCAGCGCTCGACGTCCGGCCTGCGCGTAGACGGCGGCGACCTCTTCGCTCGGATCGCCGGCCCGGCGCGCCTCGTCAAGTGCGACGCGCTCGAAAGCGGTCGCCTCGTCGAAGCGGCGTCCGTCCGCCAGCGCTTGGGCGCGCGTGAGATAGCTCGTTACGCGCACGTTCATGAGGGGCGTCACGATAGCCGGGTCGGGCGATGGTTCTGCCCCGGCCCGTGGAACGCCGTGGCGGGCGGGTGGTGGACCGGATAAGAGACCTCTGTAATTGTGGCTCATCGGCCATAGTCAGTTGATAGTCGGCATCCGCTGCCTTGCGCCGTGACGCTCGAGCTGCCCCGGCGAGCGGCTCACCCCTCACGCGCCTGGGACCATCTGCGACTTATGGCTCGACTCAGCCTTTCGTAGCTCATGCTTGCGCTACTCGGGCGGGTGGCGACGGTGAGCGAGCGGGCCGTGAAGCGCCCAAGGGCGGGAGTGACGCGCAAGACCGATCACGGTCGGCAGCCACTTCCGTCGCGTCACGTGAGCCCGCTCTGGCGCGAGCGGCACCGATCGCTCACCGGAGACAGGCCCCGCCCGCCACGGCATAGGCATACCGATCTCGCTCGGCAGCGTCGCCCGATCGTTCCGTCCGTCGCGCGCGCTACATACGTCGGTCCCTCTCATCTGTAGCTACGTCAACTACGAGGACGGTGTCGATGCGCTCTTCCCCAACGCCCACCACGGTCGTCTGTGTGCTGATCCCGCGTTTCTCCCTGCTGGCGGCGCTGTCCGGACGTGCGGGCGGTGGGGAGGATGCGGACCAGATGATGCCGTTCGCGCCGGTCGCGCTCGCCCCGGAGGCCGGGCGCGAGCAGGTCGTCGGTGAGGTCTCGGGATCGGCGCAGTCTTTCGGTGTCGCGGCCGGCATGCGTGTTGGGGAGGCGCTCGCACGCTGCCCCGAGTTGGTGCTCGTGCCGCCCGATTCAGACGGCGCGCTCTTGCTCTGGAGCAGGGTGCTCGACGCGCTCGAGGGGATCGGGGCGGAGGTCGAGTCAGACCGCGCCGGCTCGGCCTTCTTCGCGGCCGACGGGCTCTACGGACTGCACGGCGGCCTCGAGGGGGTGCTCGCCGCCGTGCGTCGCGCGCTCGGTTGCCCGCTGCCCGGCCGCGAGGCGCTTACGTTCGGCGCGCGGGCACGCCTCGGGGCGGGGCCGAGCCGCTTCAGCGCCTATGCCGTGGCCTCTAGCGCTCGCGCACGCGAGGCCCGGGGGCGGACCGTCTCGGCCGCTGCGGTACGCGAGTTCCTCGCTCCGCTGCCGGTAGGGCTGCTGCGCTTGCGTCCCCAGCTTGCCAGGCTGCCCGACACGCTCGAGCGCCTCGGACTTCGGACACTCGGGGATCTGGCGGCGCTGCCGGCGCCCGCGGTCGCGGAGCGCTTCGGCAACTCAGGCCTGCTGGCGCGCGATCTCGCCGCAGGTCGCGACACCCCGCTCGTCCCGCGGCGCCCGAGCGAGGCGGTGCTCGAGCGGCTTGCGCTGCCTGAGCCCAGCTGTGGCCTTCAGCTCGAGCGCGCGGTCGAGCTCCTGGTCGCACGGCTGCTGGCCCGGCCGGAGCGCCGCGGTCGATCGCTGCGGGCGCTGACGCTCTCGGCGCGCTTCGTCGAAGGCGGCAGCTGGCGGGCGCGCGCGACGCTTCGCCAGGCGAGCGCCGACCCGACACGCATTCGCCTTGTGCTGGCGCCGAGGCTCGCCGAGCTTCCCGCGCCAGCGGAGTCGATCGCGTTGACGGTCGACGCCTTCGGCGGGCAGGCGCATGGCCAAGGAATGCTGTTCGAGCAGCACTCTCCCGGCGCCGTGCGCAGGGCAAGGCTCGGGGAGGCGATCCGTCACGCCCGCCAGACGGTGGCAAGCGACGCCCTGCTGCGGGTGCTCGAGCTGGACCGCCGCTCGCGACTGCCGGAGCGCCGCGCCATGCTGGCTCCGGTCGAGGCGGATTAGCAGACATGGGCGCTCGATCTAGCCGGCAAGCAGACATGGGCGCTCGATCTAGCCGGCAAGGCATCTCGCGCGCGGCGCTTGGCGCAAACGGCTCGCGCAGAGAGTCCGCAGCCGGCGTCTCGCGCCGCCTTGCCCTGCCGCGGGCGACGGTCGTTCGCGCCGGGCCTGGTGGCGCACCGCTCGTGCTGCGCGGCGTCGGGGTCGAGGCGGTCTGCGAGGAGTGGGCGGTCGAGGAGGCCTGGTGGACGGGCAAGCCGCTGCGCCGGCGCTACTTCGAGCTGGTCCTCGCCGACGGACGCAACGTCGTCGTCTTCTACGACCTCGAGAGCGGCCGCTGGTTCGAGCAGCGGGCCTAGCCGGGAGTTGTCACCAACGCCATGGGCTACGTGGAGCTCCACTGCCACTCCGCCTTCTCGTTCCTCGACGGTGCCTCTCATCCAAGCGAGCTCGCCGCCGCCGCGGCGGACCAGGGCCATCCGGCGCTTGCGCTGACCGACCACGACGGCCTGCACGGCGCAATGGCCTTCGCGCATGCGGCCAAGGCGCTCGGGGTGCGGCCGATCACCGGCGCCGAGCTGACGCTCGACGACGGCTTCCACATAACGCTGCTCTGCGCCGACCGCAGTGGCTATCGAAACCTCTGCCGGCTGCTGACGCTCGCGCATCAGGGGACTCGCGACGGCGCCCGGCGCGAGCCGACACCTCCGCGCACTCCGCTCGCGGCTGTCGAGCGCCACGCCGATGGGCTCGTCTGCCTCTCCGGTTGCGCCCGCGATGGCGCCCTGGCGGCCCGCGTCGCCCGCGGACACAACGCCATCGCGCTCCAGCTTGGAGAGCGCCTGCGCGATGCCTTTGGGGCCGACCGCTTCCGCGTCGAGCTCCAGCGCCCGTTCGCCCGCCGCGACCGGCGACGAAACCGTCTGCTTGCGGAGATAGCCGAGCGACTCGGCGTTCCCTGCGTGGCCACCGGCAACGTCCATTCCCACGACCGCTCACGAGCGCCGCTGCAGGACGCCCTCGTCGCCGTTCGCCTGCGCGCGACGCTCGATGAGACGGAGCCAGCGCGCCGTGGCAACAGCTCGCACGCGTTGGCGCCGGCGCAGAGGATCGCCGAGCGCTTTCGCGATCACCGCCAGGCGGTGGACGAGTCCGGACGGCTCGCCGAGCGGCTTGCATTCGACCTGACGGTCGACCTCGGCTACAGCTATCCGGGCGCCGACCGCGCCGCCGCCGACCGCCAGCTCGCCGAGATCTGCAGCGCGCGGCTAGGCGAGCTCTATCGCGGCCGGGCCAGCGCAGAAGCCGCTCGCACACGTCTCGACGAGGAACTGTGCGTGATCCGCTCACTCGGCCTGTCGGGTTTCTTCCTGCTCCACCGCGACCTGCTCGAGCTGGCGCGCGAGGTCGCCTGCGAGGTGCGCGGATCGGATTCCGCGCGGGCGCTGCTGCCGCCAGGGCGGGGGAGGGGCTCGTCTGTATCGTCGATCGTCTGCTACCTGACCGGGCTCTCGCATATCGACCCGATCGAGGCCGACCTCCACCTCGGGCGCTTTCTGAACGAGCGGCTGACCGCACTGCCCGACATCGACCTCGACTTCCCGCGCGACATCCGCGAAGCGCTGATCCCGCGCGTGCACAAGCGCTACGGCCACGATCGATCGGCGCTCGTGGCCGCGTTTGCCACCTATCAGCCACGCTCGGCGGTGCGCGACTTCGGCAAGGCACTCGGGCTGCCGACGGGGGAGGTCGAGCGCCTCGCGCGGGCGGTCGACCCCTGGGGCGGGGACATCGAGAGCGCCATCGCAAGCGCGATCGGCTCGCGGGGGGCCGATTCGCCACGCTGGCGGGCGCTCGCCGGGCTTGTCAGCGACGCCGCTGACCTGCCGCGGCACCTCACTCAGCACTCGGGCGGAATGGTGATCTCGACCGAGCCATTGATCGACCTCTGCCCGATCCAGCCGGCCGCGATGGAGGGGCGCCAGATGGTGCAGTGGGACAAGGACTCCTGCGCCGACGCCGGCTTCCTGAAGATCGACCTGCTCGGGCTGGGGATGCTCTCGGCGGTCGAGCGCTGCGTCAACGAGATCGCGCACACGCGCGCCGAGCGGATCGACCTCTCGCGGATCCCGCTCGACGATCCGGACGTCTACGCGACGATCCAGCGAGCGGAGACGGTCGGTGTCTTCCAGATCGAGAGTCGCGCGCAGATGCAGATGCTGGCGCGCACGTTGCCTCAGTCGCTCGACGATCTCACCGTGCAGGTGGCGCTCATCCGTCCAGGGCCGATCCAGGGTGGCGCCATCCACCCCTACGTCGAGCGACGCCGGGCACTGCGCGCGGACCCGGCGTTCGAGATCCCCTACGAGCATCCCTCGCTTGAGCCGGTGCTGCGAGAGACGCTCGGCGCGATCATCTTTCAGGACCAGGTGATCGAGGTGGCGATGGCGTTCGCCGGCTTCTCCTGCGCAGAGGCGGAGGGTCTGCGCCGCGCGATGAGTCGCAAGCGATCACAGGCGGCGCTGCGCGCCTACGAGCAGAAGCTCATCGCCGGTGCGATCGCACGGGGGGCCTCGCTTGCGACCGCCGAGCGCGTTTGGGCCCAGATCGTCGGCTTCTCGGGTTTCGGCTTCCCGAAGGCGCACTCGGCCGCCTTCGGTTTGCTTGCCTACCAGTCGACCTGGCTGCGCGTGTACTACGGCCCGGAGTTCCTCTGCGCGCTGCTGAACGAGCAGCCGATGGGCTTCTATCCACCCGATGCGCTCGTGCACGAGGCACAGCGCCGCGGGATCGAGGTGCTACCTCCATGTGTTCTGCGCAGCGGCGCCGAGTGCTCGGTCGAGCCTGTGTCGGTGGCGAGGGACGATGACCGTGGCAGTGATCCCGATGGCCATCACGACGGCCGCGGGAACGACGACGACGCCCGCGGGAACGACGACGACGCCCGCGGGAACGGCGACGACGCCCGCGCCGGATACGAGCAGCTGGCCGTGCGGCTCGGCCTTGGCTACGTCGCCGGCGTTTATGAGCGCGACGTGCGTGCGCTCGTCGCAGAGCGCGAGCGTGGCGGGCGGTTCAACGGGTTGGCCGACCTCGCCGCCCGCTGCGGTGCCCAAGCCGAGTCGCTTGAGCGGCTTGCCTGGGCTGGAGCATGCGACTCACTGGCGCCCCGCGGGCGACGCGAGGCGCTCTGGCGCCTCGGCGCCGCGGTCGTCGGCGTCCAGGGCAAGGGCGGCACGCAGCTCGCCTTGGCGATCGATCTCGAGCAACCTCCCCCACTGCCGGAGATGACCTCCTGGGAGCTGCTGCTGGCCGACTACGACTCTACGAAGATCACGCTGCGCGAGCACCCGCTCGAGCTGATGCGCGCAGACCTTGCCGAGGACGTGCTCTCGAGCGCGGCGCTCGAGCACGTGCCCGCCGGCATGCGTGTCAAGGTCGCCGGGCTCGTGCTTGCTCGCCAGCGTCCGGCAACCGCCAAGGGCGTCACCTTCGTACTGCTCGAAGACGAGCACGGGACGATCAATCTGGTCGTCCCGCCGCCGGTATATGAACGCTGCCGCCTGGCGGTCCGCAGCGAGCCCTTTGTGATCGCCGAGGGCAGGCTCGAGCGCCGCGACGGCGTCACGAATGTCGTCGTGGACGGGGTCCGCCGGCTCGAGCGATCCGGCGTGGCGGTGGCCGCGGTCAAGCAGATCGAGCCCCGCAGGGCCTGGAGCAGCGATGATCGAGGGGGCTGGCGCAGCGACGATCAGACAGCGGATCTGCGCTCACTGGTTCCAACTGCGCACAGCTTCGGCCGCCGCGGACGCTGATTGCGAGTTCGGCCGATTAGGCGTCGTTCGCCCGTGTCCGTGGACAGCCGCGGATGCTGATCGCGAGTTGTCTGGCCGATCAGGTGTCGTTCGCCGGTGTCGCGGGTAGGAATCTCGCCAGGAATGGCAAGCCCGCGCACAGGAGGCCCGTGATGTCAGAGCACAGGAATGACCCGCTCGCAGATGAAGAGGCGGCGGCCGCCGCGGCCGAGGCCGCGCGAATCGGAGGGGAGCCCTCCGAGGACGATCTGGATCCCGCCCTGCGCCCGGTCATCGAGGCGGGCGGGGGCTACGCCGAAGGCTTCGATCTCGCCGAGGCGGACCTGGTTCGCAATGCGGAGCACGGCGAGGCGGGAATCGACATCGAGGGCTTCATGCCCGAGCTCGAGAGCGACCTGACGACCGCCGAGTACGGAGACGCGGATGAGGTCGAGCCGGCCGAGCTGGTCGCTGATCCGAGCGATTCACCCGCTGACCCCGACGCCGGCCCGGACCCGACGACCGACCGCTGAGTCTCGGCTCGGCCGTCAGGCGCCTGACGACCCCGCTTACGCCGGGCGAAGTTCGAGCAATGCCAGCTCGGGCGGCGCCCCGAGCCGGATCGGAAACCGGCTGGTCCCGAGGCCGACGCTGATGAACAGATGCCGGCCGCGCTCCCTGACATGCCCGCCGGCGAAGCGCTCGCCAAATGCAGAGGGAATCACTCTCCGCCGAAGGACAGGAATCGCCACCTGCCCGCCGTGGGTATGGCCGGCGAGCGTCAGGGCGACGCGGTCGGGAACAAGCGGAAAGATGTCCGGGTCGTGGGTTAGTACGACGATGACGGCGCCCACAGGGGCTTCGGAAAGTGTTCCGGCGATCTCGGGCTCACGAGTCGAGGCATCGGCGATCCCCGCGAGCCAGAGCTCGTCCGCTGCTGGGCTGATACGGACCGCGTCATTCTCGAGGACGGTGATGCCGGCGCGCTCGAGGCCGCGGATGATCCGCAGACCGTCGTTTGACCAGTCGTGGTTGCCGAGCACGGCGAAGACGCCGCGCGGCGCACGCAGCTCGGCAAGTTGCGCGGCGACGTCCTCCGGCGAGACGAACGTGCCGAACGCAACGTCCGGATCGACGTAGTCACCGAGCAGTGCCACGAGGTCCGGCCGCTCGTCGTTGGTCTTCATCACAACGCGGCGGAGCTTGTCCGCATCGATGTGCGGGGCGCCCGCGTGAAGATCGGAGATGATGGCGATCCGCAGCCGGTCAAGTCGCGCCGGCCACAGCGGCAGCCGCAGTGTCCTACGTCGAACGACCACGCGTCGCGGCTCGACCCAGAGCGCCCAGGCGGCGATCGCGAGCGCGGTGGAGATCGCGAGTGCGGCCGAGAGCGGGCGCATCAGCGCAGTGTCGTCGGTCAATAAGCGGCGTAGTAGTAGTAGTCGGCTCGTCGCAGCATCCGGATCGCGGACCAAGTGGTGATTGCGGTGAACACGAGCGACCCGGCGGCGAGCCCGATGACCCCGTCGTGGTAATCGCCTGTCCGACTTAGGTAGAGCCCGACAGCCGTGCCGGCGGCGATGGCGGGAACGAGCGCGCGCAACACCGGCCAGGGGCGCGCGAGCGAGAACAGGAACAAGCCGTTCAGCAGGCCCCAGACGAGCAGCCCGTAGCCGGCCACGCCCCACCAGTAGACCTTGCGTGCGACCTTGTCGGTGAAGAGGTCCCGTACCTCTTCCAGCTCGCCGAGGTGGCGCAGCCAGAGGCCGAGCTCGAATACGGCGATCGCGCCGGCGGCGATGAGTGCGCCGACGATGATCAGGTGCTTGAGGTAGAAGCGCAGGAGCGCGTGGTTGTGCGCCCGGGCTCGGAATGCGCTCGAGCGCTCCTGCAGCGGGATGATCTGGGTCGAGAAAGCGTGGACCGTGTACTCGAGGAAGGCGAGCGCGAAGATCACCGCAAGCAGCGCCCAATCGAGCCCGAGCTCGTACGGGGTGCTGAACCAGATCGGCAGGGGATGCGCTCCCGCCGACCAGCTGATCAGCCGGTCGGCGAACAGGAAGCCGAAGTAGAGCGTCCCGTAGACGAAGTACGGCGCGGCGGCGTAGATGAGGAGCGTCGGCCGCGGCATTGTCGCGAGGCGCATCTCCTGTGGCATGCCACGGCGCTCGCGCCTCAGGACGGCGCCAGCCCAGGAGAGCGCTACCGCGCTCGATACGCCGAGCGCGATCCAGTGCGCCGCCGAGATCTCGATCGAGCTTGATTCCTTGACGAGCGCGATCGCGCCGATCCCGGCGATCGTGCTTGCCACCATCGCCAGGTAGCGCCTCATCATGTAGAGGACGGCGGTCGAGAGCCAGAGGAGCGACAGCAGCACGTAGTAGGCGAGCCCGTCGGCGAGCAGCGTCGTTTCGAACGCGTCGGTCAGGAGGCTCGTCACTGCCAACAGCGCGCCGACGGCGAATGCGACGGCCATGCCAAGCAAGAGGGCTCGGACGATCATCTTCTCGGTGAGCAGATGCTTTCCGGGCTCGATGAACTGCGGGCCGATGTACCCGAGCGCCTGGACGAAGCCGCCGGTGACCACGAAGCTGACAATCACCGCTATCGCGACGATCGAGGCGTCGGTGGTTGTGAAGTCGAGCGATGCCCACTGGCTGTAGCCGAGCACGAGCAGGCTCGCCAGCTGGATCGACAGCGGCACGAAGAAGAACGCCCCCTGGAAATAGAGCTTTGCGAAGCGCCGGATCCGGCCCCGCTCCGCGCGAGTGCTCGCGCGCGGAGCGGGAGGGTCCTTGGCGATCCGGTCGCGACAGCTCGCGTAAAGCTCGTCGGCGAGATCAAAGACGTCGCGCTTGCCGAACCGCTCGGCCGCGTCGAGGTCGCGGAACCCGCGGCCCTCGAGCGTCGCGGCCACCTCCCAGGCGTCGATCGGCGCGGCCGTTTGCTCGAGAATCAGACGAACGAGCTCCTGCTTGCGTTGTGCTCTGTCGCCCACCGCCGCGAGTGCTCGCTGGTTCGCGCGGGCGACCTCTGCGGATCGCTCGTCTGCCTCGTCCGGGCGCGCGTCCGCAGCTCGCTCCCCCTCCGCCCTACTCGGGGCGGCAGCCTGATCCCCCTGCGCCCGCTTCGCAGCCGTGTCCGCGCCGTCGGTCGCGACGCGATGCACCGGGCCTGGTCGAGCTGGGCGATGTTGCGGCGGCCCGGAGCGCTCCTCCAGTCGACCTCGGACGTCGTCGACAGTGCTCTCGATCTCCCCCGCGACCGTCGCCGCAGCGGTCTCGAGAAGGTCTCGCATCGCCTTCAGCCACGGTCTCATCGCCCCGCCAATCGGTGGTAGAGCTCTCGGTAGGCCTCCAGCGAGAATGAGATGCGGTACTTGGCGAGTACCTCCTCCCTGGCCCGGCGACCGAGCTCAAAGCGGAAGCCCGGGTTCTCGAGCAGCTCGATGACCGCCTGCCCGAAAGCTTCGGGATCGCGCGGTGGGACGATGATCCCGAAGCCCTCGAGTGCCTCCCTCACCCCGCCGACATCGGTCGCGACCACCGGCCGCCCGCAGGACATCGACTCGAGCACGGTGTACGGGAACGCCTCGGAGATGCTCGAGAGGGCGGTCAGGTCTCCCTCGGTGTAGACCTCTGCCGGGCGGTCATGGTGGCCGGCCAGCTCGAACGTCTGCACCAGACCGAGCTCTGCGATCAGCGCGCGGCACTTCTCGACGTAAGGGACGTCCGCATCGAGCGAGCCGTGCACGAGGTAGTGGACGTCTGGAATGCGCTCACGGACGACTGCGGCGGAGCGGATCATCGTCTCGATGTCCTTCAAGGGAAAGATTCGCGCGGCGGCCACGACGACCGGTCGCTGCGATCTGTGGGGGGGCTTCGGCGCTGGAACGAACAGATCGGGGTCGACGCCGTTGTAGATCGCCTCGATCTTCTCCGCAGCAACGCCGTAGGGGATCTCCCAGCGCCGGTTGAAGTTGGTCACCGGCGAGACGACGTCGGCGTAGAGGTAGTTCGCGCGCGAGATGAACGACGACAGCGACATCAGGAACCGCTTCGCGAAAAACGAGTACTCGCCCGCGGAGGCGGCGATGTAGCGCTCCCGGATCCAAACGCCGTGGTCGGTGACCAGGAACGGCGTACCGTACTCATGCTTGGCGACGATGCCGGGGATTCCACCGAAGGCGGCGATCGTCGTGTGCACGATGTCGGTCTTTGGCACCGGTGCGCCGAGCGGCGTCATGAAGTGATAGAGCCAGCGCATCGCGGTCGTGAGGTCGTACATGCTCGGCACCTCGTACGGTGCGAGCTCGGCCTCGCGGCCGCGGTATGGCCGCATCACCTCTTCCACGAACGCTTCCCATGCTGGACGGGACTTCCAGGAGCGCTTCCAGTCGTAGCGCTGGAAGTAGCTCCAGATCTCGTAAATCACGGATGCATGGGCTGATATCTCGGATGGATCGCACGCCATGCCGCGGAGGAAGCGCCGCAGCAGCGGGACGAACTCCGCTTCGACCAGCGCGTCCGTCGTTGCCTTCTTGCGGCGGCGAATCTCGCGAAACGAAAGGTGAGGGAGGATCCGCTCGGCGGGGTCGTGGGAGCCCCAGAGCGGGATCTGGATCAGCTTGCGAGCGGTCGGTGGCGGTTGGTAGCTGTAGGTCACCTCTGGATTCGCCGTGATCGTGTAGATCGTGTAGTCGATCTCGCTCAGCTCGCGGCAGAGGATGTCGCACCAGGTGCTGACGCCGCCGCCGCTGAACGGATAGGTACCTTCGGTGCAGAGGAGGACGGAGATCGACATGCAGGAGTGATCGAGACAACTGTGGAGCCCGCCGAGCGAGCGCCACAGTCTCTCAGCGGTGCAGGTCGTTACGCGCTCTTGCGCGCTTCGGGCGGTGTGCTTCAGCCGCGGCGCGGGTGTGCTTCAGCCGCGGCGCGGGTGTGCTTCAGCCGCGGCGCGTCAGGACGCGCGCTTCAGCCGGCGTGGCTTCGGGCGACGGGCGTCAGGCCGCGCGCGAGAGCGGCTCGAGTGCGCGCTCGTAGACCTCGCGGTATGCGCTCAGCAATAGCGCCGGGGAGTGCTGGCGCCGAGCACGTTCCCGCCCCCCGTCGGCGAGGCGCGCACGGAGACCTTCGTCAAGACAGATCGCGAGCACCGCGTCGGCGGTTGCCTGTGGGTCACGCACAGGCGTGACGATTCCCGCCGGGCGCGCCGAGCCGCCCCGCAACAGCTCGTGGCAGCCGCCGACCGCGGTGGCGACCGCGGGGACGCCGGCGGCCATCGCCTCGAGCAGGACGAGGGGCTGCGCCTCGCTGCGACTGGTCAAGACGACGACGTCAAGGTGCTCGTAGAGCGACGTCTTGTCCCGCTCGCCGGCGAAGGTCAGCCGCTCGGCAAGGCCGAGCGTCTTGACCAGCTCTCCGCAGCGCTCGACGTACGCGCGATCGTGGTCGAGCGGGCCGACGACGACGAACTCCGCCCGTGGCAGCTCGTCCGCGACGAGCCTGGCGCTGCGGACGAAGGTCTCGACGTCCTTTACCGGCACGACGCGCCCGACCAGCGCAACTCTCGGCGCCTTGCGCTCGGTGTCGGCCGGGCTGCCTGCGGAGGCAGGCGCGACCGCATTTTCGATCACGCGCAGGCGCTCAACTGGAGCGCCCTGGCGCTGTTGCAGACGCGCGTTCGACCGACATACCGTCGTGATCGTGTGCGCCCGCGCATATGCCTGGCGGGCAAGCTCGGCGGTCGCGGCGGCGTGGCGGGCGACCGCCTCGCCACGACGCTCGCCGGGGCGACGCTCGATCGGTCGACGCTTGGGCTTGCAGCCGCTGATCCCGAGCCTTGCCTCGAGCCAGGCAAGGCCGTGCTCGGTCAGGACGAGGGGCGCGCCGCTTGAGTCGGCCGCCTGGGCGCCGATCGCGCCGGCGAGGCCGGTCGAGAGCGAGTGGTAGACCCGCGCCTGGGGGAGAGCGTCGTCGATTCGCGGGACGCCGTCGAGATCCGGGTCGATGTCGAGCTCAGTGGCCTCGAGCAGGTTGGCGGGGCGTTCATAAGCTCGACGCTCGTCATCAGCGCCATGCCCGACCTGGACGACGGCGAAGTCGAGGTCCGGCAGGCCCTTGATCAAATCGTTCGTCCACGTGGATACACCGCCTGTGACGTAGGGGTAGCTGCCTTCGGCAATCAAGCAGACGTCAACCATCGGGGCTCTCCAATCGATACTTGACAAGGGTGAGAACGGTTCCCCCCTCTAAGGGGTGATCACGGGTTACCTCATCCATAAGCTCTTCGATTAGATAAAGACCATAGCCCTTCGGACCGGGGTTGTCCAAGTCCGGTGGCTGATGGCCCTCGCGGTTGAAGGTTGGGGCCGAGTCCTGGACGCGAATCGACAGCTTGGCGCTATCGATTGCGAGCGACAGCCGCACGGCGCGGCGCTCGTTGCCCGCGTAGCCATGGCGGATGACGTTCGAGAGCGCCTCGGTAAGGGCCAGCTCGAGGTCATAGACCGCCCGTTGATCAAAGCCCGCGCTGCGCGCGTGCCCCGCGCTCCACTCGCGTGCGCCGTCGATCGACTCGAGCCGGCTCGGGATCACGAGCGTGTCGACGAACGGCTCAGCCACGCTCCGAGTCCGCCAGCCCCTCGAGCCCGACGTTGACGGTCGAGAAGATCCGCAGCAGCTTGTTCGTCCGCGTCAGCTCGAACACGCGTCCGACCGAGTCGTTGCAGGCGGCCAAGCCGAACGCCATGCCTGTCTCGGCCGCACGTCGGTGAACAGACACGAGCACGCCGATCCCGGAGCTGTCGATCAAGCGCACTCCGCTCAAGTCGACGAGGACGCCGCGCGCTGCGCTGTCGACGTCGCGTTCGAGCAGCGTGCGCAAGGCGGCCGCCTCGTTGACGTCGATCACCCCCTGAAGACGTACGACCGTGATCCCTCCCTTTGTGTCTACGGTGTGGTCCATGGGCTCCTATCTGGTCGAGGGTTTGGGCAGGTCGTCCGCGCGGAACGAGGGGATCAGCCGGATTGCCGCCTCGGCCACCACGGGATGAAACTGGCTTCCGCTTCGCTGCTCGACCGCCGCAACGAGCCGATCGACCGGCCAAGGCTCACGCACGGGATCCGCGGTCGACATCTCGACGATGAACTCAGCGATCGCCAGGACCCGCCCGGGAAGGGAGATCTCGTCGCCGCGGAGCCCGTTCGGCACGCCCCAGCCATCGTGCCATTCGTGGTGCATCGCGATCGACTCGCCTACCGCCGGGTCAAGCGGCAGCCGGTCGATCAGGCTCGCGCCGACGGTCGGATGCTCGATGTCGGCCTCGAAGCCGTCGTCGACCTGCGCGGCAGCGGCGATCCCGACGTCATGAATCAGCCCGGCGAGGCGGATCGCTTCGATCGCGGCGGGCTCAAGCCCGAGC
>Ga0183260_10002214_pt1 | contig 16110 bp, 18 predicted proteins | sample AntDrymUQ4972206_2_FD_129768 | JGI IMG/M metagenome (GOLD analysis project Ga0183260, IMG submission 129768) | Polar desert sand microbial communities from Dry Valleys, Antarctica - metaG UQ497 (22.06) (version 2) (version 2) | ecosystem: Environmental > Terrestrial > Soil > Desert | place...
GTCTCCTCGTGATCGAGGCCAGGCTCCCGGAAATGAACGTGACTGTCGATTAGCCCTGCAACGATGTGCAAGCCGCTGGCATCAATGACCTCGTCTGCCGGCAATTGCAGCTCACCACGCGCCGCGATGGCCGCGAACCGCCCGTCAGCAATGCCGATGTCGGCTTCGCGCCGGCCCGATGCAGTAACGAGCGTTCCGTTGCGCACGATGAGGCTGTAGGGAATCACGGGTGTGACGAAGGCTATGCCACGATGGCGGCTGATGGAGGCACCCCGCGCCGACCCGCTGCTGGGCTTCTACGGGCCCGACTCGATGATGTGGCGCATCAATCGCGAGGCGGTGCTGTTGGGTGCGGGACCGACTGCCCTACTGCTCCAGATCGCCCACCCGCTGGTCGCCGAAGGAGTCGCGCATCACAGCACCTTCGCGCAGGATCCGTTCAAGCGGCTGCACGGAACGATCACCACGACGATGGAGCTGGTGTTCGGCGACGGCGCGGCCGCGGAACGAGCGGTGCGGAAGCTGAACGGTATCCACGCTGAGATACGCGGAACCGTGCAGGACGACCATGCGCGTAACCTCGCGGAGAGCTACCGCGCCCTCGATCCCGAGCTGCTCCTGTGGGTCCAGGCCACGCTCATCGTGACCAGCGTCCGCGCCTACCACCGCTGGGTGGGGCCGCTGACGAGGACCGAGCTGGACCGGTTCTGGCACGAAGCTCGCTCGGTGGGTGTGCGGCTCGGCATTCCTCTGACGCTGAGCCCGGCCGATTGGCCCGCCCTGACCGCCTACTGGCGCGGGATGCTGGCGGCGAACGGGCCGATCCATGTCACGCCCACCGCGCGCGGTTTGGCGCCACTGATCATGAGACCGCCGATCGCGTTCGTACCGGGCATTGCCGTCGACGCACTCGCCCTGCCCGGACTGTCGCTGTTGCCGAAAAGGTTGCGCCAGGAGTTCGGCATCGGCTGGGACTCCGGCCGAGAACTCCTGGCGCACTTGCTGGGGTTCGGTATTCGGACCTGGGTTCGCTCCGTTCCTCGCGGACTGCGAGCCATGCCACAGGCACGCGAGGCGGAACGTCGAGCGCGACTGGTCAGGAGCGGCTGACCAGGCTCTGGATCACCTCGTCGAGGCGGTCGTACGTCTCACGAGCGCCACCTTCCATGCCCGAGGCGACGATTGCGTCGCGCGCCTCGACCGACGGAGCGAGGGAAACGGCAACCATGAGCGTCTTCCCGTCCTGCTCCTCGAGCGTCAGGGTCTCCAGGCCGACTGAGCCAGGGTAGCCCTCGAACTCGGTTGTCTGGACAACGCGTTGCGGAGCTGCGACGTCGTGGTAAACGCCGTGGAAGCCGAACTCCTCGCCCTCCTCGGTGCGGTTGATGAACCGCCAGCGGCCGCCGGACTTGGGATCCATCTCGGCAACGATCGTCTCGTACTTGCGCGGACCCCACCAGTTCGGGATCAGGCTCGGGTCCATGAAGGCCTTGAAGACAATCTCGCGCGGCGCATCGAACGTCCGCTTGAAGACGATGTCCTGCTTGCCTGGCTCGATGATGATCTCGGTGTCACCCACTTTGGTTCTCTCTTTCTTGTTCGTGCTTGAGCTTCCTGATTTCCTCGTCGAGCCGGTCGAACCTGTCGCGCCAGATCTCCCGGTAACGCTCGATCCAATCGGTCGCGTCCTCCAGTGGTGCAACCTCGAGACGGCTGGGTCGCCACTGTGCCTCGCGGCCGCGGGTGATCAGCCCGGCCCGCTCTAGCACCTTGAGGTGCTTGGAGATTGCCTGGAGGCTGATCAAGAACGGCTTGGCGAGCTCGTTGACCGTCTGTTCGCCCTTGGCCAACTGGGCCAGGATGGCCCGACGGGTTGGGTCTGCCAGGGCGCCAAACGTTCGACTCAGCTCGTCCTCGTTGTCGATCTCTCTCAACCTCTAGGTTTATCAACCGATTGGTTGAGTATGGCCAGCGCGACATGGCTTGTCAAGCCTCCGCCGATACAATTCGCCAACGCACCCCAGGAGTTCCCAATTGCCCGACAAGGACTTGTCGCGCCGTGCAGTTGTCACCGGCCTCGGCGCGGTTACCCCGATTGGCAACGATCACCCAGCGTTCTGGCGAAATCTCGTTGCCGGAGTAAGCGGCGCAGGTCCGATCACCCATTTCGACGCCGCCGGATTCGACGTGCGCATCGCGGCCGAGGTCAAGGACTTCGACCCGGCGGTCGCGATGGACCGCAAGATGGCGCGGCGGATGAGCCGATTCATCCACTTCGGCATGGCCGCAGGCAAGGAAGCGGTTGCTGACTCCGGCCTGGACTTCGGTGGTTGGTCGCCGGAGCAGCGCGACCGAGCGGCGGTGGCATTGAACACCGGCGGCGGCGGCGTCGAGCAGATAACGCTCGGTGACGAGATGCTCCACACCAGGGGCCCGGGCCAGGTCAGCCCTTTCGCCTTTCCGGCCCTCTCGGCTTCGATGGCCGCCTGTCAGCTGTCGATGGAATACGGACTTACCGGGCCTGTCATTACGCAGTCGGCGGCGTGCGCGACATCGATCATCTGCTTCCTGGACGCGCTGCGGATGATCCAGCGCGGGGAGGTCGACGTCGTCCTCGCCGGCGGCGCGGAGGCGCCACTGCTGCCGATCGGCTTCGCAGCCTTGGGCAATATGCACGCTCTATCGAAGCGCAACGACGAGCCCGAGAAAGCGTCGCGCCCGTTCGACAAGAACCGCGACGGCTTCGTCTACGGTGAGGGGGCCGGCGTCGTGGTCGTCGAAAGTGCCGAGCATGCGCTCGCTCGCGGGGCAACGATCATGGCCGAGGTCATCGGTGCGGCCCTCACTGCCGACGCTTTCCACATCTCGGCACCCGATCCAACCGGCCGCGGGGCATGCATGGCGATGACGAAAGCTATGCAGGACGCAGGTGTGGCGCCTGACGAGATCGATTACATCGCTGCCCATGGGACGAGCACGGCGCTCAACGACCTGACCGAGACTCGCGCGATCAAGGCCGCCCTCGGCGGACACGCGCATAAGGTCGCCATCAGCGCGACCAAGTCGATGGTCGGCCACACGATCGGCGCCGCCGGGGTGATCAACGCCTTCGCCGCGCTCGGTGCGATCCGCGAAGGCGTCATCGCGCCGACGATCAACCTGGATGAGCCGGATCTGCCCGAGCTCGACCTGGACTACGTACCTCTCGTCGCCCGGAAGGCAATAGTGGACACGGCGATGATCAACGGCTTTGGCTTCGGCGGCCAGAACGCCGTTGCCATCTTCCGGAAGTTCGAGGCCTAATCCGCCACCGCGGCAGAAGCGGTAGCCCGCGTCTGGCGCGGGATCGAATGACCCTCGTACTTCTCGAACATCTCCAAGAGGTCGGACGGCACGCGAGCCACGCGGTCGCGTTCCAGGTCGAACATGACCTGGACAGTGCTGCCTTCGGCGATGACGCGCGCCGGCGCGACGACAGACTGCTCCGCGCGAACGCGGTACTCGAGCTCGAAGGACGACCGGCTCGTCCAGGCGAAGCGGCAACCGACGAGCAGGTTCTCCCCGAAGAACGCAGGCGCACGGTACGCGAGTCGCGCCTCGGCGATGACGAAGGTGCGCTCGGCGGCCTGCGCGCCCGATCCGAAGGGCGCGCCCATCACCTTCGCGTAGTAGCCCGCCCGCGCCGCCTCGAAGTAGGAGAGGTAAACGGCGTTGTTGATGTGGCCGAACGCGTCGGTGTCCGCGAACCGAACCTCAATCGGGTGCTCGTAGCGAAACTCGCCGTCGAACTGCCTACGCCGGGTGCCCATGCGCGGATGATGGCGCACGAGCGCCAATCGAGGATCGTCAGGGTGCTTGCTCCAGGCAGAGCAGCCAGCTCAGCGGCCGCAGGTGCTCCGGTCGGGCCACGCGGTCTAGCGCTCCGCGGGATTGAGGTGATACCGCGGCGCCGGAGGAAGAGCCCCTCCCATTCGGCCGAGCCTGAGTGAGTTGGCGATGACGGTGACCGAGCTGAGCGCCATCGCAGCGGCCGCCAGAACGGGATCGAGGAGCAGGCCCGCGAACGGATACAGGACCCCCATCGCGACCGGGATGAGCAGCACGTTGTATGCGAAGGCCCAGAACAGGTTCTGCCGGATCACTCCGACGGTCCGGCGCGACAGGGCGAGCGCGTTGTTGATGAGACGGAGATCGGTCCCAACGAGCGTGAAGTCCGACGCCTCGATGGCGACGTCGCTGCCCGTTCCGATGGCGACCCCCAGGTCCGCCTGTGCCAGCGCCGGCGCATCGTTGATGCCATCGCCGACCATGGCCACTGACAAACCCGATGCCTGTAGCCGCTTGATGTGCGCGGCCTTGTCGCCCGGCAGAACCTCGGCAATCACATTGGCCGTCTTGATGCCAACCTGGATGGCAACAGCGTCCGCGACCCGACGCTCGTCTCCGGTCAGCAGCCAGACGTTAATGCCGCGGTCCGCGAGCAGGCGGACCGCTTCGGGCGCTTCCGGGCGGACCCGGTCGCTGATCGAGATGAGGCCGATCAGCTCGCCGTTGCGCGCCACGAGGATTGGAGTCCTTCCCGCGGCGGTGGCGGCGTCATGGGCGGCCGCCAGGGACGAAAGATCGATGCCGTGATCGGACATCAGCCGCCGGTTGCCGACGATCGTCTTCGCGCCGCCGACTTGAGCATGGATCCCGTGGCCCGCGGCGGCCTCGAAGTGACTGCTATGGGGCAGGTCAAGCCCGCGCTCGCGCGCCGCCTCGACGATTGCCGATGCCAGCGGATGCTCACTGCCAACCTCGGCCGCGGCAGCGGTGAGCAGCACGTCGTCCTCGCCACCGGCTACTCCGGGCACTGTGACGACATGGGCGACCTGGGGGTGGCCAATGGTGAGAGTGCCTGTCTTGTCGAACACGACGGTGTGGATGCGGGCGGCAGCCTCCACGGCCTCGCCGCCACGCACGAGGATGCCCGATTCGGCAGCCTTTCCCGTCGCGACCATGATCGCGGTGGGTGTCGCCAGGCCCATTGCGCACGGGCAGGCAATGATCACGACGCTGATGAAGTTGACCAGCGCGAAAGTCAGGCGCGGCTCGGGGCCGACGAACAGCCATACCGCGAAAGTCGCCAGGGCCAAAACCAGCACGGCAGGAACAAACCAGCCAGTGACCTTGTCGGCCAGCTGCTGGATCGGCGCCTTGGATCCCTGGGCCTGCTGCACCAGCCTGACGATCTGGGCCAACACTGTCTCACGGCCGACCCGGGTCGCCCGGAAGAGAAAGCTGCCGGTCGTATTGATCGTGGCCCCAATGACTTCGTCGCCGACGCCCTTCGCGACCGGCATGGCTTCGCCGGTCATCATCGACTCGTCGAGCGCGGAGGATCCCTCGGCGATACGCCCATCGACGGGGACCTTCTCTCCGGGCCGGACGCGGACGAGATCGCCGACGGCCACCTCGGCGATGGGAACGTCGATCTCCTGACCTGCCCGCACGACCCGTGCGGTGCGTGGCTGAAGCGCAACGAGCCTGCGGACAGCTCCGGCGGTCGCTGACTTCGCACGCGCCTCCAGCCACCGTCCGGCAAGGACGAGACCGATGATCACGGCCGCGCTGTCGTAGTACGTCATGGGCTCGAATCCCGCCGCCGTGATCAGCCCGGGAGCGAGGGCCACGACCGTCGAGTAGAGCCAGGCCGATGTCGTGCCCAGCACGACGAGCGTGCTCATGTTCGCCGCCCCGTGGCGAGCCGCTCTGAGCGCGATCGCGTAGAAGCGGCGGCCGGCCCAGAACTGCACGATGGTGGCCGGGACGACGAGGAGCAGATTCAGCTGTTCGAGTGGCAGAAGAGGCGCCGGCCACAGCGTCAGCGCCATCATGGCCAGGCCCGCGATTACGGCGCACAGGGCCTCGATCCCCAACTGGCGCTGCTCCGCCGCCAAGCGCACCGACTGCGCATCGGAACTCGCGGCAAGCGTCAGCTCCGCGGCCGGATCCGCCAGCGACTCCGTAGCACGCACGTTGTAGCCGGCGTCCTCGACGGCTCGCTCCAGCTCGGACCAGCCCGCCACCCGTGGGTCGAACGTGACAGTGGCCTGCTCAGTGGCCAAGTTCACATTGGCCCCCACGACGCCGTCGGTTCGGCGCAGGAATCGCTCGACGCGGTTGACGCACGAAGCGCAGGTCATGCCTTCGATGGGCAGTATCAGCTCGGAAACGTTCTCGGCGGACATACTCCCAGGGAGTATACCTCCAAGGTCAGATGCGGGTGACGGGCCTCATCGGAAAGACGCCCACGACGATCGGCGCAGTCGGGTCCTGCGAGAGCTCCACGCCGATATCCCCGTCGCGAACGAGCGAGGCGAGGAATTCGGACTCGCGCGGCGGCAAGCCCACGTAGATGGTGCCACGCTCGGCCATGTTCACGGCCGAGACCTCGTCGAGATCACCGTTCAGCTCGAACCGGCGACGCAGCTCGTGCAGAGGCACGTAGGGGCGCGACTTGATGAAACGGCGCAGCTGGGCGGCCGTCGGTCCCCGTTGGGCTTCACCGATCTCTTCGGCCGCGATCGTCTCATCAACCGTCATTTCATGTCGACCTGGGACGCTTGACGCTTCGGGTATGGGGCCCGAGCTGTCCCAGATGTTACCGGCTACGTCCCCCGGACGACGACGAGCTCCCGTGGCGCCTCGTTGAGCGTGTCCGGACCGCTCGGGCCGCAGACGACGATGTCCTCAATGCGCGCCCCGTAACGGCCGTCGATGTAGATGCCCGGCTCGATGCTGAACGCGTTGCCGACCACGAGAGCACGTTCATTGCCCGCGACGATGTAAGGGTCCTCGTGGCCTTCGAGCCCGATCCCGTGCCCAGTTCGGTGGATGAAGTTCGGACCGAAACCCGCGTCCTCGATGACTCGCCGTCCGGCCGTGTCGACATCCTCTGCGGGCACGCCTGGCTTGACCGATTCCGTCCCGGTCGCCTGGGCACGTTGGAGGACGTCGTAGAGATGTCGGTATTCGTCAGTCGGCCCTCCGTACCCGTCTCCGGCTACCCAGAAGGTTCGGGTGATGTCCGATCCGTAGCCCTCGATGCGCCCGCCGATGTCGAGTAGCAGTGGCTGGCCCGACTGGACCACGCGCTCTCCGGGCTCATGGTGTGGTGAGGCCGAATTCGGTCCGCTCGCGACGATCCAGAACGCGGCCTCGTCGTGGCCCTCGGCGACGAGTCGCTCGCGGACCTCGGCAGCGATGTCGGCCTCAGTCCGGCCGATGAGCCGCCCTGTCGCCACCCGCGTGATTGCACGATCCGCGGCGTGGGCGGCCGTGCGGAGGAGCTCGACCTCTTCGGAGTCCTTGATCGCACGGAGATCCGACAGCACGGTCGACGCCAGCCCGAACGCGGCATCGGGCACGACCGCCTGGAGCCGAAGCAGGAAAGTCGCCCAGAGCCGATCCGACACGAGCAGCCCGCCCAGTCTGCCCCACGCACCACCGAGCGCGCCGAGCTGGATCTCCGGCCTGCTGTTGCTCTCATCGAGCAGGCGCGCGACCAGCTCGAACGGATCCTCCGTTTCCTCCCAGGTAATCAGGTCGATCAGACCGGCCTGGACCGCGGTGCACTCGCGTGCGGCAGCGAGCTCGAGCCGCGGTACAACGAGACTGGATCGATCTCGGCTGGGGATCACGAGCATCGTCAGGCGCGGGAGGGCGTGCGCCGCGTAGCCGGTAAGCCACTGCAGCTCGGCGCCCACGCCGATGAGGAGAGCCGACGCGTCGTGCGCCGGCAGCAATGCCTGCGCACGCCCGAGGCGATCCTCGTAGCGCGCCGCGGGAATCGACCGGGCGCTCACAGCCGGTCGTCGAGCAGGGCGGCTGCGACGTTCGGTCCGTCGTTGAAGAGCTTGTTGTACGAGAAGACGCGTCGCGCGCCGGCGGCAAGCGCCCGGCGGCGCAGTTCGAGGTCCTCGTGTTGGCCAACGGCAAGGACCCTGCGCCCGGCCGCTGTGGCCGTTCGGACAGCGTCGACGCCGTCGTACGCGCGACCGTTGAGATCGACGATCACCGGTGCGTCCGCGGGCGCCTCAGCCAGCGCCGTGTCCAGTTCGGTCGCCGAACGGATAGGGACGCTGGTCGTGCCGGCGCGGTCGACCGCTGCGCGCAGACGCGACGACCAGATCAGGTCGTCGGCCACGATAAGAACAGACAGCGTCGCAACGGGGGAGAGGCTCGGATCCACGGCGCCGTGAGTCTAATCGCAAGCGACGGTCGGACCCCGGCGCGGGACGGGAGCCGACCGCTTCGCGCGCAGCAGCGGCTGCAGGCCGGCTGCGGAGGAACTAACGCTAGCATCGGCCGCCATGCCCACGGTCGACCGGTCGCGAATGATGTTGTTCGGGCGCTTCCCGATTGACCGCGAACGCGCGCTTGGCGTCCTTCTCGTCGTCATCTCCGCATGCGCATTCGGCTCGGGTGCCTTGTTCGCAAAACCGATCTACGGCACCGGCGTGGACTGGATGACCCTGCTCGCATGGCGTTTCCTGTTCGCAGCGGTGCTGTCGTGGGGCTGGCTGATGATCTGGCCGACTCACCGGCGCGCGTTGCGGTCGCTCTCGCGCCGGCGAATCGCGATCCTCGTGTTGCTCGGTCTGTTCTACCTGGGCAACACCGGCACGTACTTTGCCGCGCTCGAGACCGTTTCAGCCTCACTGGCGGCGCTGATCGTTTATCTCTATCCCGCGCTCGTGGCGGTGATGTCGATCCGATTCGCGCGGCGTCTCGAGGGGCGGCGGGCATGGGGCGCGCTCGCCCTCGCGACACTCGGCGTCGCACTCGCGGTGGGCGGTGTCGACCCGCAACAGGCGCCGCCATTCCTGGGACTCGCGCTGACCATCGCCACGCCGGTTATCTATGCTGTCTGGATCATCCTGGCCGCACGTCTGAGCGGCGAGCGCGCCGAGGCCCCGCGCAACACTGCGGTGCCGCCATACGACTCAGAGGTGGTTGCGGAGCCGCGGGGGACCGAGCCCGCGCCCGCGGCGGCGGTCATGATCACCGCGACCGCGATCGGTTGGTGGATCGCCGCACTCGCCACAGACAGACCTGTCGCGCCCTCGCAGATCCCCACTGAGGCGTGGCTGCCCTTGCTGGGTGTCGGCGTTGTCTCGACGGCCCTGGCCATCCAGACCTTCTACGCCGGCGCAAAACGAATAGGCGCAGCGCAGGCATCGCTGGTGAGCACGGTGGAGCCCGTCTATACGATCGTTCTCGCCTCGCTCCTATTCGCGGAACAGCTCACGCCCGTTCAATTGCTGGGCGGCGCCCTTGTCATCATTGGCGTCGTGATCGCGCAGACCGGCGGCGGCAGCAGAAAGCCGCGATGAAGCTCGTCTCCTATCGGACACCGCAGGCTTTCGCGGGCGAGCCTGGCCGCGTGGACAATCTCGGCATCGCGGCCGGCGACCGGCTCGTCGCCGTGTCCAGTCTTGGTGCGGGGTTGCCGACAACGATGGCAGCCTTCTTGTCCGGCTTGCCCGGCTCACAGGTCGATCTCGAACGCGCCTGGCAGGCTGCGGGTGGTATCGCCGCGGCCGACGCGGGCATCCCGTTCGACCAGGTTGAGATGCTGGCCCCCGTCCCACGCCCTGGCAAAATCGTCGCCGCCGGCGTGAACTACCAAGCCCACGCGAGCGAAGGTGGCCGTGAAGCGCCCGATCACCCGGTCCTGTTCGCCAAGCTGACAACATCTGCTGTAGCCAACGGCGGCGAGATTCGCTGGGATCCCCGCCTGACGCAGGCGGTGGACTTCGAGGCCGAGCTCGCAGCAATCATCGGGCGCACTTGCCGGCGCGTGCATGAGGCGGATGCACTCGACTACGTCGGCGGATACACCTGTCTCAATGACGTGACCGCCCGCGACCTCCAGTTCAGCGACCGTCAGTTCGTGCGCGCGAAGTCACTCGACACGTTCTGCCCGATGGGGCCATGGCTGGTGACACCAGACGAGATCGGCGACCCGCAGTCGCTGCGCATCAGGTGCCTTGTCAACGAAGAGGTGATGCAGGACGCCTCGACTGCGGAGATGGTCTTCGGAGTTGCCCAGCTGATCTCGTTCTGCTCGCAGGCGTTCACGCTCGAGCCCGGCGACGTCATCGCCACCGGCACCCCGTCGGGCGTCGGGTGGTTTCGGGACCCGAAGCGATTGCTCGCCGAAGGAGACGAGGTGGTCGTTGAGATCGAGCGCGTCGGGCGCCTCGTCAACACCTGTCGCGAGGAAAGCGGGTGAGCTCGGAGAAACTGGATGCGCTGACCATCCTGGTGGTCGACGACGAACCGGCGTGGGTGGGCGCGCTTGGGGCGGTGCTCGGTCGGGCCGGCCACCGGATAGTCGCCGCGTACGACGGCGAGGAGGCGCTCCGACGATTCCGTTCGGACCGTGTCGATGCCGTGCTGCTGGATCTGGCCATGCCCGGGCTCGACGGAGCCGAGGTGTGCCGCCAGATGCGCGCCCTCTCTGACGTGCCAATCCTGATCGTTTCCGGAGAGCGCGATCGGTCCGTTCCCGCGGAGCTGCTCGACCTGGGCGCCGACGATTACGTCCGCAAGGGGGCCCCATCGAGCGAGCTGCTTGCCCGCATCCGCGCCGTTGTCCGCCGGCACGGGGCAGGATCGCAAGGCAAGGCCCGGGGTGCGGGCGGCGCCGTGGGATCCGACCGATCGGGCTGGCAGTTGGACCTGCGCCGCCATGAGATCAGCTGGCAGAACACGCCAGTGCCGGCAACGGCGATCGAGTTCCGCCTCCTGAGGCTCCTCGTCGAGCGCCTCGGCGAACTCGTTCCCCACGCCGACCTACTGGCCGCCGGATGGCCGACCGAGAACGACCCGGACCCGCTCTGGCTTAAGCCCCATCTCGCACGACTACGCGAAAAGCTTCGGCTTGCTGGAGCGCCGGTTCCAGTCGCTGTCCGCGCCGTCGGCTATCGACTGGAAGCCTGAACGGGGCCCTCGTTGACTCCCTTGCGTGTAACCGGGCCGCGACCCAAACCGCACCCACGGGCCACCGTCTTCGAACCCTCCTGCCGCTGACTCCGGCGCGCGGGGCTGACATCTTGTCCATGCCTGTTCGTGCCGACCGGCGCGTCCACTGTGTCGGTCAGGAGGGAGAACGCGAGATGTCCGAGTTGAGCACCGGCGATACGGCCTGGCTGCTAATTGCGACCGCGATGGTCATGGTCATGCTGCCCGGGCTGGCCCCAGCGCGGCCCTGCTCCGCGAGCGTGTCCGCATCGATGACGCCCTCGACATTTTCGCCGTTCATGGCGTTGGCGGCATGTTCGGCGCGGTCGCTACTGGAGTCCTGGCAGTGGCCGCAATCGGCGGCGTTTCCGGTGCGATCGAGGGCAACGTCGGTCAGGTCTGGATCCAGCTCATCGCGGTCGGGGCTGTCTCAGCGTTCTCGGCAGGCGCCACGTTCGTGATCGTCAAGGTGATCGAGATCGTTCTCGGCCTGCGCGTCGAACGCCAGGCAGAGGAGATGGGGCTCGACCTGGCCGTCCACGGTGAGGTCGCCTACCAGCCCTAGGACTCGGCGCTCACCGCTTTTGGGCTGATACCGGTTCGCAACCCAACGGACACCTGCCCGGCGCTGACCGGGGCGAAGGTTGGGCTTAGGCTCGCAGCATGAGCGACTCGTCCGTGACTCGATTCCTTCCGCCGCGCACTATTGGCGGCCCGGTCAGCTGCGCGGTGTGCGGCTGCCGCTTGACGGCCGAGACCGGCCGGAACGACGGCGCTTATCGACACTTCCCGTCGCTGGCGGCGGGGCAGGACGCGCGTGGTTGCCGACCTCATTGTGTCGATGCGCTGCACGATAAGGACGGGCGTGTGCTCATTCCGGCTGGCTCAGGCATGAGCACGGCCACCACTGACACGGCCGCAGCTTAGGCGAAGGCCAGCACTCCTCCCTTCTGCGGCGAGGCTCGTCCGCGGGGCGCTGACGGGCCTCGCCGAAACCTGACAGCCCTCCCCCAGGTAGACCGATGTTTGAGATCGTTTTTCTTGTCTTCGCCTTTGCGAGTGTCCTTGCGTTTGTCGAGTGGTGGAAGGGCCCCGACATCCCGCGCGGCTAGCACGAACCGCGTGCCAATGACTCCACTCGCGAGGCAAACGACAGCCCGAGCGATTCTCAAGCCCTTCGAGCAAGGCCACAATTTGACTCTCAGCGGTTGGCTGATACGCCAGCCGGGTCATTAGCAGGCGAGCACCCTTCCGAACCTAGATTTCGGCGCGACCACGGCTCCCAGCGGTCGCTTGACTCGGTATCCGGGTCAAGCGCGTATGGCTGCCTGCCCCGGCGCCGTCGGTACGGCAACGTACCCCTTGGCTCGGTCAGCGCGCGGCGGGCAGCTCCAGCACGAACTGGCTGCCGCGCGGTTGGCGGTCCTCCGCGCGCAGATCGCCGCTCATCGAGCGGGCCAGGTGGCGCGCCGCGAATAGACCGATACCCGCGCCGCGCGGCGAGTCGTCCAGGCGCACAAATGGCTCGAAAATGCGCTCACGCCACTCGGTCGGGATGCCCGGCCCGTCGTCGGTGATGGCTACGTAGGTCCGATCGGCCTTGCGCCAGCCGTAGATGTCGATCTTCCCGTCGGCGGGAGCGTACTTGGATGCGTTCTCGAGGAGATAGCCGAGCAGCCGGCGCAGCGCGTCGGCCGAAGCAACGGCAGGTAGCGGCCGCTCGAGGAAGCTTGTAGCCAGGCGATGGCGGCGGAACAGCGGCGCAAGCTCGCGCGCAGTCTCCTCGACGACCTCAGCTACATCGAGGGTCGTCATCGGAGTGCTGTCGGACTGGAGGACACGCAGACTGGCCAGGATCGAGTCCACCGTCTGGTCCAATCGGTCGACCTGCCCGAGCGCGGCCTGCTCCCAACCCGCCGCCTCCGCCGCCTCGGGATCGACGGCGTCGCGGCGTCGCGCCGAACCGCCGAGGAGCTCCACGTAGGCGCGAACGACGGCAAGCGGTGTTCGCAGAGCGTGTGTCACGACGGCAATCAGGTGCGCCCGCGCCTCATCGATGGCGCGCAGGCTCTCGATCTGCCCCTCCGCTTCGCGCTGGAGGCGGTTGCGTTCGACGATCCCGGCGAGCAGCCCAGCCAGGGCCTCGAGGAACGAAACGTCCTGCCGTGTGAACTCGCGTCGCCGAACCGTCTGTACGTTGAGCACGCCGACGACCTGATCGTTCCAGATCAACGGTACGGAGCACATCGAGGTGAACTTCAGCTCGTCAACGCCACGGATCCAGTGGAACCGCGCGTCGCGGTGGACGTTCACGCTGGTGGCCGGCTTGCGGGTCTTGGCGACCATGCCGGTGATGCCCACGCCCAGCGGCAGCCGCGCCACGCCGATCTGCTCCGGATCAAGGCCATTCGTCGCGGCCAGGGTCACGGCAGTCCCGTCTCGGTCGAGCAGATAGAGCGAGCAAACCTCAGCCTGCGCCGCGGCCGTCGCGCGGTCGACGATCGTGCCCATGAGCTCATCCCACGTCCGCGCGGAACCGACCAGCCGAGCCACCTCAGCCAGGAATTCCAGCTCTTCAAGCCGGCGTCCCGTGCGCGCGGCGCGATCGGCAGTAGCGTTAGTTTTCGATGGCACCGGGGTACGATAGCCAGCCTCAGCGATGCTGAGGCGCAACCCAGGAGGCGGACCACATGACCGAGACGCTCACCCGCGCCGCGATCAACCAGAGCGGCGCTCACATCAACAAGGACGCATACGCCCAGGCGCAGGACTTCCTGCCGCTCAAGGGCATCGATCACGTCGAGTTCTGGGTCGGTAACGCCCGGCAGGCTTCGGCCTATTACCGCTCCCTGTGGGGGTTTACGCCGACCGCTTTCTCCGGCTTGGAAACCAAGGTGCGCGATCGCGCCTCGTATGTGATCCAGCAGAACGACATCCGTTTCGTGATCACCGCGCCGCTTACTCCGGATGGCGAGATCGCCGAACACGTCCATCACCACGGCGACGGCGTCAAGGACATCGCGTTCGCCGTCGACGATGTCGAGTCCGCTTGGCGCGAAACCACCACGCGCGGCGCGGAAAGCGTCATGGAGCCGACGGAGGTCGACGGCGGCGAGGACGGCGTCCTGCGCAGGTCAGCCGTCCGCACATACGGCGACGTCATCCATTCCTTTGTGGATCGGAACGACTACCACGGCGCCTTCGCGCCGGCCTATCGGGCGATCAAGAATCCGGCACCTGCGGCGCAAGGCCTCAGCCTGCTGGAGATCGACCACTGCGTGGGCAACGTCTCTCTCGGCGAAATGAACAAGTTCGTCGATTACTACCGCGATGTGTTCGGGTTCAGCCAGCTCATCCACTACGACGACAAGGTCATCCACACCGACTATTCGGCGTTGATGTCCAAGGTCATGACCAACGGCAACGGCCGCATCAAGTTCCCGATCAACGAGCCCGCGACGGGCAAGAAGAAGAGTCAGATCCAGGAATACCTCGACTGGTACCTGTCATCGGGCTGCCAGCACATCGCGCTGCGCACCGAGGACATCGTCGCCACCGTGCGCCAGCTGCGCGAGAACGGCGTCGAGTTCCTGGGCATGCCGCACGAGTACTACGCCGCGCTGCCCGACCGTGTCGGCGACGTGGGTGTGCCCATGGACACGCTCGAGGAGCTGGGCATCGAAGCCGACCGGGACGAGGAAGGCTACCTCCTTCAGATCTTCACCCGCCCCATCCAGGATCGGCCGACCTTCTTCTTCGAGATCATCGAGCGCCACGGCTCACGCGGCTTCGGCGTCGGCAACTTCAAGGCGCTGTTCGAGGCGATCGAGCGCGAGCAGGCGCTGCGCGGAAACCTCTGATGTCCCTCGCCGCCGAGATCGAGGCACTCGAGCGGAGCGGCTGGGAGGCGCTTGCTAGCGACGACGGAGCACGCTTCTACGACGACGTCATGGCCGACGATGGCCTGATGGTCTTCCCGGGAATGGTTTTCGACAGGAAGACGTCCATCGAAGGCATCCGGGCCGCACAGCCCTGGGCGAAGTGGACGATGGACGAAGTCAGGGTGCTGGACCTCGGTGATGATGCAGGCCTCATCACTTATCGCGCCGTGGCGCAACGAACAGGTGAGCCCGAATACGACACTTACATGTCGAGCGTCTACGCGCGCCGCGACGGGCGCTGGGTACTCGTCCTGCATCAGCAATCGCCTGACCGATGACGCGCCGCCGGTTCGAACCGGGTGGCGCCGAATAGCAACTTCATTCAGTACATTCCGGCAATCCCACAGCCAGCCGCGCCGCATACGATGGGTGTGATGAGAAATGGGGGGACGATCGCCATTCGCCGTGCGTTGGTAGTGGCTCTGCTCCTGATCGTTGCCGCGACGCCGGTGACTGCCGCGGCGACCCGGCCGATGCTGCCAACAGACGGACGCTCGGCCACCAATGCCCCCACAACCCAGCCGCCCACGATCGGTCTTGCCAAGATGGGCCAGCTCGGACCGTGCCACTCACAGTAAGCTGGCCGGCGGCCACGAGAGTCGGCGCGGCCATAGCGCGTTACGAGCTTGAGCGCAGCCTGGACGGAGACGCATGGGCGCCGGTCCCACGCCCGAAGCCACTGGCACGTTCCATCGCGGTCAAGGTTCGCCCGTGGGCGGTTATCCGCTTCCGCGTGCGCGCAGTGGATACCGCCGAGGCGGTCGGCGAGTGGGCTGAATCTGCGCCGACCTGGATGAGCACCGCCCAGGAGAGCGATCCGGCCGGTCGGACTTGCGGGTGCATGGCAGTCCGTTGGCGACAGCGCGGCTTACGGTCGCGGTCGAGCCACGACGACAAGCACGGGTGACACCGCCACCTTCACCTTCACCGGCAGCCAGGTTGCATGGGTCGCCCGCCTCGGTCCCAACCGGGGCCGGGCAGCCGTCGCGGTCGACGGCGAGAGCGCCACGAACGTGGACCTGCACCGGGCGCGCAAATCGAGCCGAAGGATCGTCTACGTGACGAGCTGGCCGACGGTGGGCTCGCACACGTTGACCGTCACCACGACCAGCGCGGGCGCTGCGGTGGACCTGGATGCCTTCGTCGTCCTGGACGA
>Ga0183260_10002215_pt1 | contig 16110 bp, 18 predicted proteins | sample AntDrymUQ4972206_2_FD_129768 | JGI IMG/M metagenome (GOLD analysis project Ga0183260, IMG submission 129768) | Polar desert sand microbial communities from Dry Valleys, Antarctica - metaG UQ497 (22.06) (version 2) (version 2) | ecosystem: Environmental > Terrestrial > Soil > Desert | place...
AGCCGCCGCTCGGCCAGTCGCTTGACCGTGGCCGTGACCGTCCCCGGGCTGACGCCGAGCGACTCGGCCAGGTCGCCGGTGTGGGCCGGGCGCGGGGCACCGGTGCGGGGGACGGTGAGCCGGTAGACGGCCTTCAGCGTCTCGCGTTCGGATTTCGAGAGGGTCGCTTCCATCGGTTTCAGCCGCCGGGAACATAGTTTTGCCCCACAAAAACCGCAAGACCTTCTTCCCTTCGTCGTGTCTCTTCATGTAGTTTCATACCGATGGCGATCCTTCCTGACCTCCGAGCCCTGACGCACGCCGCGACCGCCGTCGAGCGGACCGCGGCCGACGTGGACGCCGATGCCGGCGCCGTGACCGGCCGGCTCGAGGCGATCCCGTGGCAGGGGCCACGGCGCGACCGGGTGCTGGTCGTGGCCGAGCTGGCGGTGGGCACGGCCCGGCGCCAGGCCGAAGCCGAGCGCATGCTGGCGCGGGCCCTGCGCGAGCTGGCCGGCGCCGTCGAGCGCGAGCTGCAGGAGCTGGCCGTGCTGGCCGCCCGGGCCCGGCGCCACCTCGAGGAGCTCCTGGCCCGGGCCCGGGTCCTTCTCGCCCGGGCCGTCCAGGAGCTGTCCGAGGTGGCGGCCGCCGCCGCCAGCTTCGTGTGGGAGGTGGCGACGGGCGACGTCGGCGGCGCCGTGCAGGCGGCCCGGGCCCTGGTGCAGCGCACCGAGGAGTGCCTGCGGCTGATCACCCTGCGCCTGCAGGGCCTGCCGGCGACCCACGATCCCCTCTGGCGCCCGCTGGCCGCCGAGATCCTCCGGTGGCAACCCCTGTGAGCGGCAGCAAGCGAGCCGGCGAGGCCCCGATGCACGGCTGGACTGACGAGGAGCGCAGGCGAGGAACGAGCCGAGCACCGCAGGAGGGAAGCCAGGTGGTGAAGGGGCCGCCGATGCACCGGCGGGAAACACCGTGAGCGGGGGAGTGCTGGTCGGGGGGGAGCCGGAGGCGATCCTCGGGGCGTCGGTCGCCCTGCACGAGGTCGCCTTCCGCACCGACAACGTGGGGGGCAACCTGGTGGCGGCGCTGGGGCCGGCGGCCACGACAATCGTGGCCGCCGCACCCTTCGCCGCGGTGCAGGCTGCCGCCGTCGAGCTTGCGTTGGCCGCGGTGGTGGCGGGCCCGGGCGCCGGGCTCGGCCAGGTCGCCTCCGCCTACGAGGCGGCATCGCTCCAGCTGCGCAGCGCCGGCCAGGCCCTGGAGATCGCTGGGCTGGCCGTGCTCTTCGGGTCCGGCGGGCTGGCCCGCCTGCAGGGGCGGCAGGCGACGGTCCTCGACGACGCGTCCGGGTTCGACGTGCGCCGCGAGACGATGTCGCTGGGGTGGTCGGCGGGGCCGGCCGGGCGCAACGCCGCCGTGTCGGTCCGGGAGGTGGAGCGTGACGGCTCCAGGTTCTACGTGGTCGAGATGGTCATGTCCCCCAAGGTCGCGGACTCGTTCGGAGCCCAGCTCAACGGCTTCGGTGCGTACGCCGAGACCGCCACCGGCCAGGAGACGACGCTGCGGTGGGCGGTGGCGACCAGAGACGATGCCGAGCTCCTCGCCAGCCAGGCCGCCCTGGGCCTCCTGCCGGTGGCCGGCCCGGAGCTCGCCTCGATCCTCCCCCGGCCCACCGAGGTCACGGTGGGCGACGTGTCGTCGGCCACCCTCGTCGGCACCTCCGTCGGCCTCGTGGCCATGGCGGCCGGCACCGTGACCGTCCGGCGGGAGGTGACGAGGCCGACGGGTGGCGGCGAGCGGCTGGCCGTGACGATGAGCGCCGCCGGCCAGGCCGGCGTCACCGGGGTCGCCGGGACCGGCGGTGCGGCCTCGCTGCGGGTCGGGCTGGAGCGCGACCCGGGTGGGACGGTCACCAAGCTCACGCTGGCCACGACCACCGAGGTCGACCGCGGCCGCCACGGGCTGGCCCCCCTCGAGGCGGTGAACCGGGAGGCGACGCTGGAGGAGCGGGAATGGGAGCTGGAGCTGACGCCCGAGGTCCGGGCCCGAGCCGACCGGGTGGCGTCGGCCGTGGCCGGCGGGCGGGCGGCGGACGAGGACGACGTGCGGGCGCTGGCCGCGGCGGTCGCCGGGGTGGAGCCGACGGTGCGGACCTATGACGTGCGCCACCAGCAGCTGTCGGCCGACGTGGCCATCCCGGAGGCCGACGGCGGCGGATCGCTGGGCATGGACACCGCACAGCTCCGGGAGCCAGATCCCGGGCCGGAGGCTCCCGTCGCCCCCCAGGGCCCGGGTTAAGGGGCCGTTGACCGCTTGGTGGGGGCCGTGTCGCCACCAGGAGAACCGCCTGCCTCGGCGACCACCGCGGCAGGCTCGGCCGAGGCTCCGTCAGCGGGCTCGCTGGTGGCATCGGCCTGCTCGCGGTCGAGCGCCTCGCGACGGTCCTTGCGGCTGACGTGGTAGGGCACCGAGGTGACGACGGTGCCCTTGCGCTGGAGCAGCGCCAGCTTGAGCGCCAGCGCCGTCTGGTTGTGCAGGGCGTTCTCGTACCAGTGCTTCACCACGAACTCGGGGATCAGCACGGTGATGGTGTCGTCGTCCCACCGGGCGTCGAGCTCGTCGAGGAACTGCAGCACGGGGTGGACGAGGTCGCGATAGGGCGAGTGGACGGCGTCCAAGGGCACGTCGATCCCCCGCTCCTCCCACTCCCGCTGCAGCTCCTCCATCTCGTCGGCGTCGTCGGCCACGTGCACGGCGGCCAGGTGGGTGGGGCGCATGCTCTTGGCGTACTGCAGGGCCTGCAGCACCCCGAAGTGGATTCGCCCGGGCACGAGCACCACCACCGTGTGGTTGACGGCCTGGGGGCGGACCCGCCCCGGTTCAAGGACGAGGGCGGCCCGCAGCGACCGGTAGTGCCGGTTGATCAGCAGGAAGATGCCGATGAAGGCCGGCACCACGACGAGGGGCAGCCAGGCGCCGCTCGAGAACTTGGTGATGGCCACGATGAGTAGGACCACGAACGTGGCCAGCGACCCGAACGAGCTGACGGCCACGTTCAGCTGCCAGCGTCGTTCCCGGAGGCGGTAGGCCCGACGGGCGATTCCCAGCTGGCTGAGGGTGAACGAGGTGAAGACGCCGACCGCGTACAGCGGGATGAGGGCGTTCGTGACGCCGCCGAAGGCCACCAGGAGGGCGCCGGCGGCCACGGCCAGGAAGAGCACGCCGTTGGAGAACACCAGTCGGTCCCCCCGGTTGGCGAACTGGCGGGGCAGGTAGCCGTCCTTGGCGATGAACGAGCACAGCCGGGGAAAGTCGGCGTAGGCGGTGTTGGCCGCCAGGGTGAGGATGCCCGCGGTGGCGATCTGCATGATCAGGTACAGCGGGCCGTCGCCGAAGACGGCCCGGCCCATCTGGGAGAACACCGTCTCCTCGTGGCTCGGGTAGGGGCGCAGGTGGTGGGCCAGCCACGAGGTCGTGAAGAACAGGGTGCCCAGGATCACGCCCATGAGGACGATCGTGTTGGCGGCGTTCTTGGCCGCCGGCTTCCTGAAGACCGGGACGCCGTCGGAGATGGCCTCGACGCCGGTGAGGGCCACGGCGCCCGACGAGAAGCCCTTCAGGATCAGGAACAGGGTCAGGTTGCCGCCGCTGGCCAGGGTGCCCTCGAAGGCGCCGGGCTCGAACTCGATGTGCTCCAGGGGCGTTCCCAGGTACTCCTGGAACAGCCCGTAGCCCACCAGCAGCGACAGCATGCCGATGTACAGGTAGGTGGGTCCCGCGAACACCAGGCCCGACTCCTTGATGCCGCGGAGGTTGGCCACCGTGATCAGCCCGATCAGGAGGAGGCCGATGAGCACCCGCTTGTCGCGAAGGCCTTGGAGGGCGGGTATCGAGATGATGGCGGCCACGCCGGCTGAGATCGACACGGCGACGGTGAGGATGTAGTCGATGAGCAGCGAGGCGCCGGCGAGCAGGCTCGGGTAGCGGCCGAGGTTCTCCTTGGTGACCATGTACGAGCCGCCGCCGTTCGGGTAGGCGAAGATCGTCTGCCGGTAGCTGACCACCACGATCGTGAGCAGGATCGCCACGCCGATGGCGATGGGCACCAGGGTGTTGAGGCCGAGGGCCAGGCTGGACGCCCCGAGGGCGGTGACGAACAGGATCTCCTCGGTGGCGTAGGCGGTCGAGGAGATCGCGTCGGACGAGAAGACGGCGAGGGCGATCGACTTCGGGATCCGCTGGTGGTCCTGCTCCTCGGTGGCGATCGGCCGACCCACCAGCAGCCGCTTGAGCGCGCTCACGGGGGGGAACCTTACGGCTCGCCTCCAGGGGGTCGAACGGCCCGTCACGAAGGCGTCAGGGCCCCAGGGGGGAGGCCGTGCCCGACCCGGCCGGGTTGCGGCGCCCGGGTGAGGGGTCTTGACTGGCGTGCCATGCACGTCATCGTGGTGGGGTGCGGCCGGGTCGGTCGCGAGCTCGCCGTCGACCTCGAGGCCGCCGGCCACGCCATCTCCATCATCGACAAGAACAAGTCGGCGTTCCGCCGGCTCCCCGACAGCTGGCCGGGCCAGGCCGTGGTCGGCTTCGGCTTCGACCGCGACACGCTCGAGCAGGCGGGCGTCCAGCAGGCCGGGGCCCTGGCCGCGGTCACCAACGGCGACAACACCAACATCGTCACCGCCCGCATCGCCCGGGAGACCTACGAGGTCCCCAACGTCGTGGCTCGCATCTACGACCCCCGCCGGGCCGCGGTCTACCAGCGGCTCGGGATCCCCACCGTCGCCACCGTGTCCTGGGCCACCGACCAGGTGGTGCGCAAGCTGTTCCCCGAGCAGCGGTCGGTCGACTGGGTGGACGCCAGCGGCTCGGTCAGCCTCCTCGAGGTGAACCTGCCCGACGGCTGGTGCGGCCACCGGCTCTCCCGCCTCGACGGCGACGGGTGGCGGGTGGTGGCCGTGCACCGGGCCGGCGGCACCCGGCTGGCCGTCGGCGACCTGGTCGGCCAGGAGAGCGACATCCTCCACATCGCCGTCCGCAAGGAGCACATTGACGCCCTCGACGCCATGCTCAACGAGGGAGGGGCGCACGGATGAAGGTGGCCATCTGCGGCGCCGGCAAGGTCGGCAGCTACATCGCGTCCGACCTGCTGGCCGCCGGCCACGACGTGCTCGTGATCGAGAAGGACCCGGCCCTGGTGGCCCGGGCCGCGCAGCGCCTGCAGGCCCGGTGGTTCGTGGCCGACGCCTGCGAGCTGTCGTCGCTGCACGAGAGCGGCCTGGAGGAGGTCGAGGTGGTGGTGGCGGCCACCGGCGAGGACCAGGTGAACCTGGTGATCTCCCTGCTCTCCAAGCAGGAGTTCGCCGTGCCCCGGGTGGTGGCCCGGGTCAACCACCCGAAGAACCACTGGCTGTTCAACGAGACCTGGGGCGTGGACGTCGCCGTCTCCACTCCCCACCTCCTCACCGCCCTGGTCGAGGAGGCGGTGAGCGTGGGCTCGCTGGTGCAGCTGCTCCAGTTCGAAGGCGGCGACGCCAGCCTGGTCGAGGTGACGCTGGCCCCCAGCTCGCCCGCCGCCGAGCAGTCCATCGCCGAGCTGGGCGTGCCCCGCGACGCCTCCATCGTGGCCCTGGTCCGCCAGCGCCGGCTGCTGGTGCCCCGGGGCGACACGGTGCTGCAGGTGGGCGACGAGGTCCTGGCCCTGGTCACCAAGGAGTCAGAGGAAGCCGTCCGCCAGCTCCTCATCGGGACGCCGACGCCGGTCTAGCCGAGGAGCTCGTAGACCGGGTTGTACAGCGTGGGGCGGCCGGTGTGGCCGGCCGGCGTGGGCCGCCCGGTCACGATCAGGCGGGCGCCCGGGCGGATCCCGGCGATGCGGCGCCGACCCGTCCACAGGACCACGAGGCAGCCCGTGCCGTCCTGGACGGTGGCCTCGAGCCACGGCGAGCCGTGCTTGGGGACGACCCGCAGGCTGGCGATCTGGCCGGCCACGGTGGCCTCCTCGCGGGGCTGCATGGCACCGATCGTGGTGGTGACCCCCGACCGGGCGCAGAACTCGAGCAGCTTCTCGCGGTCGATTGTGTCCTGGCTGGTAGTGACCTTTCTCAGGAGGTCCTTCAGCGTCACGGGATCACCTCGTCATCCAAGCCGGCGTCGTCCCAGGCCGCGTCGAGGTCGACGTCGTCGAGGTCGAGCAGGTCGTCGGGCCCCATGCCCGCCACCGACGGCGGGCAGTGCAGGACCATCGAGACCTTCGTCCCGCCGTCGTCGGAGGTGAAGGTCACCTCGTCCACCAGGTTCCGGATGATGGGGATGCCGAGCCCTCGCTCGAAGTTGAGGCGGTCGGGGTCGGTGACCGCCGGGTGGGTGGGCAGCTCCATGAGGTCGAAGCCCGGACCGCGATCCTCGACGGTGACCACCAGCCGTTCGTCGTCCTCGTCGACGCGCACGGTGACCCGGTCGGCTTCGTCCTTGGCGTCGTGGGCCTCGATGGCGTTCGTGCACGCCTCGGAGAGGGCCAGGGTGAGGTCGGCAACCCGGTCGTCGGCCAGCTCCCGCCGGCTCTTGGCCGCGGTGGACACCACGAGCCGGGCGACGGCGACGAACTCGGCGCGCGGCGGGATCTCGAGGCTGAGGACCGTCTCTGACGAGCCGTCGAACGGTGACATCAGCCGGCGACGGCTGCGTCAACCGTCTCGTAGATGGTGAAGGCCCGGTTGAGGCCGGTGATCTCGAAGACCTTGAGGATGCGGGGCGAGGTGCACACCAGGGTGAGGTCGCCGTCCAGACCCCGCAGCCGCTTCATGCCGCCGATCAGGACGCCGAGGCCGGTGGAGTCGAGGAACTCGACGGCGTCGAGGTCGACCACCACCTGCTGGGCGCCCTGGCTGGCCAGCTCGACCAGCTTCTCGCGCAGCTTCGGGGCGGTGGCGATGTCCACCTCGCCCCGTACCTCCACCACCACGTGCGGCGGCCGGCTCTCGTCGACCTCGATTCCCAGGTCCATCGCCGGCACCCTACTCGGCGTGCGGAGCGAGCTTCGAAAGTGTCGGGCCCCGCGACTGCCCCGTGTACGCGAGCCGCCGGGCGATGTTCACGGCGTGGTCGCCGAGGCGCTCGTAGAAGCGTCCGACCAGCGCCATCTCGATCGCCACGGGGATGCTGACGCTGCCCGAGGCGATCTCGGCGGTGAGGCTGGTGTGCAGCTCGTCGAGCTCGTCGTCGCTGGACTCGATGCGCCGGGCGGCGGCTGCGTCACGCTCGCCGTAGGCGTCGGCCGCCATCCGCCACAGCTCGACGCCGACCCGGCCCATCTGGTCGACGAGGCCCCTGATCCGCGGCGTGAGCTCCTCGGCCAGCCCCCTGGCGGCCCGGGCGGCGATGTGCTCGACGAGGTCGCCCGAGCGCTCCAGCTCGGGCACGATCCGCAGGACCGAGAGGAGGAAGCGGAGCTCGCCCGCCACCGGGCCCTGCAGCGCCACCTCGCGCAGCGTGAGCTCCTCGACCCGGCGGTACAGCTCGTCGACGACCATGTCCTTCTGCACCACGGCCCGCCCGGCCTCGCGATCGCCCGACAGCAAGGCGTCGGTTGCCGCGGCCAGCCCCTCGGTCACGAGGGCGAACAGCTGGGTGACGTGCCCGTCGATCTCGTCCAAGCTCTGGTGGAAGGCGATGCGCAGCTCGGTCGTCACCGCTCTGCCCCCGGCTCGCTGCGGCCGCCCCGGATGGAGCGGATGACGAGGATGGGGCGGGCCGGCCCGGCCGGGGTCGGCGCCGGCGGATCGGTCCGGGTCGGCTCGGCCGGGCGAGCCGGAGCGAGCGGTTCGACGGGGAGCCCCACCTCGGTGGGCCCGGCCGCCGGTCGCAGCGCCTGGCCCCGCAGCCACAGGACGTGGGCGGCGACCACGGCGCTGAGGAGCCCGGCGGCGACGTACGCCAGCTGCGGTGTGTCCTGGTCACCGGGGCCGCCACGACCGGCGGCGAAGGCCTGGCCGTCCTCCTCAACCAGCTGGACCTGGTCCAGGCCCCGGTTCGGCCGGTACTGCAGCGCGGGCTGGTCCCCGTCTGCGGCCTGGGCCGCTTCGGGGTTGATCAGGCTGTCGGGGAAGTCCACGGCGGCCGGCGAGGGCGAGCCGGGCACGGGCCGCGCCAGGACGAAGGGCTTGGACGTGGGCGTGGTCGCGATGCGATCCGGGGCGCCGGGCCGGGGCCGCTGGTCGCCGGACGGCGTCTCGGTGCCCACGGCCCCGATCAGGGTCGTGGACGTCGTCGGGGCGGGCGGCGGCCCCGGCACCTCGAGGGGCGCCGCAGCCACGGGGTCGGAGGCCTCCGAGGTGCTGTTCGCCACGGGCCCGTTGCGAGAGGACGTCACGGCGTAGGTGGCGGTGGCGGCCTCGGCCGGCAGGGAGGGGTCGGTCCAGCTGAGCACGTCGCCGTGCACGGCTCCCATCGGCTCGAAGCCACCGGTCCCGACCTTGCGGCTGAGCGAGTAGCCGGCGGTGTCCGGGTCGGGGCTCCGCTCCCAGGTGACCACGGCCGTGCGGGGCCCCGCCTCGAAGCGCGAGGCGACGTTGACCGGCGGTCTCGCCCTGACGCTGACCCCGAAGGTCACCTCCGCCGTGGCGCTCTTGGGCCTCGCCCCACCCAACCCCCCCTGGCAGTTCAGCACCGGGGAGGCGTCGTGGATGGCCTTCACCTGCGCCCGGTACGTGCCGTTGAGCGAGAGCCCGCCGACGTCCACCGCGTAGCTGTCGGGGCCCCAGGACCGATCGTCGGTTTGGGCGACCGTCGGCCGGGGCCCGGGCGACGCCAGGAAGGACACCTGGACCGTCCGGCCCGTCGAGCTCGGGGCGGCGGCGAACGCCCCGGAGAACCGGGCGCTCGACGTGCCGATGGGGGGGTTCGAGCGGGGGGAGGTGATGCTCAGCGAACAGACGTAGGCGGATGCGGGCGCTGCTCCCGGCCCGGACCAGTACCCGGTGGCGGCGGCGAGGGCGACGGCGCCGAACAGGGCGCGCGCCCGCGCCGGGCTCACCCCGAGCCTGCCTTGCCCGCCACCTTGCGGGCCCGGATGATCAGGCGCTCCTTGGCCGACCCCTTCGGGTGGCAGGTGGTGAGGGTCAGCTCGGCCTTGGCCGGGTCCTGGTCGATCACCCGGAGGTCGTTCGGCGCCACCACCCACGACGCCGCCATGCCGGCCGGGCTGCGGAAGGTGGGGGCCGGGGCCTCGTCGACCTCGTAGTCGCACCGGCCGATCGGGGTCTCCAGGGTGATGGTGTCGCCCGGACGCAGCTGGTCGATGTTGGCGAACGGCTTGCCGTAGGTGGTGCGGTGCCCGGCGATGGCCATGTTGCCGTTCTCACACGGCATCGCCGTCGCGGCGTAGTGGCCGGCGCCGGCCCGCAGCGCCGTCTCCGTGGTGCCCTCGACGACGACCGTGTCGACGCCAAGCGCCGGGATCTTGATCCTGGTCAGCGCGTCGCCGACCCCGATCTTGCGGTCGCGGTAGTCCTGCTGCAGGCGTGGGCTGGCCAGCTCGGTGTTCAGCTGGCCCTGGAGCCGGTCGTGCTGGAAGTTGGTGTAGACCGGGTAGCCGAGGAAGGCGGCCGCGCCCACCAGCAGCAGGGCCGACAGGACCGACAGGCCCCGCCTGGCACCTGGGTGTGAGCGCAGGAAGCTGATCAGGCCATCCACGGCGTGTGTTCTCCTTCGTCGGCGCGCCCGGCGGCGGCCGGATCCCCAGAGGGTACCGGGGGCGGTCAAGGACCCGGAGGTCGGCTCCCCTCGACGGCCATGGTGGCCGAGCCCACCAGCTCGACGTCGGGGAGGAGCGCGCCGACGAGCGGCACGTCGGTGGCCGCCCGGTGGCGGACCGTCACCCGCACCAGGGCCGGCCTCCCCGCCAGCCGATCGACGCTCACCGCGGTCCGGCCCGGCACCAGCCGACCGCCCAGGGCCGCCCGGCGGGCGGCGGCCGGGTCAGGATCGACGCTGGCTCGCCGAGCCCCCTCCCGGGCCCCCTGCACCACGGTGACCTGGTCCGCCACGACCAGCCCCGCCTGCACGACCAGCAGCAGCAGCACCGCCACCACCGGCAGGCACAGAGCCAGCTCGACGCTGGCCTGACCGTGTTCCCCCGGTGTTCCCCGCCGGTGCATCGGCGGCCCCTTCACCACCTGGCTTCCCTCCTCGCTCCCCCGGCTCGCCCAGAGGGCTCGCCTCCTCCACTCGTCAGTCCAGCCAGGCGTCGGGGCCACCTCGCCGGCTCTGTGTTCCCCGCCGGTGCATCGGCGGCCCCTTTCCACCTCGCTTCCCTCCTGCGGTGCTCGGCTCGTTCCTCGCCTGCGCTCCTCGTCAGTCCAGCGAGGCGACGGGACCACCTCGCCGGCTCGCTCGCTGCGCTCGCGCCCTGTTCCCCGCCGGTGCATCGGCGGCCCCTTCACCATCTGGCTTCCCTCCTCGCTCCCCCGGCTCGCCCAGAGGGCTCGCCTCCTCCACTCGTCAGTCGGGTCGGGGGGGCGGGCACGGGAGGTCAGACCTTGCGGCGGATGCTGGAGAGGACGGCGTCGAGGAGGGAGCCCATGGCGCCGGTGCGGGTGGCCCAGGCGACGAGGAGGAGGGCGACGGCGGCGGCGCCGAGGAGGACCAGGGCGTACTCGGTGGTGGCTTGGCCGCGCTGGCTGTGCATCCAGCGGGGGGCGGGGAGGAGGGACATGGTCACGCCTTTCGGGGTTGGCGGGCGGCTCAGGCCCGCAGGTCTCGGAGGGCCCCCACGGCGAGGGGGGCGATGGTCAGCAGGCCGAGGGCCGGCAGGGTGCAGACGACGAGGGGGAAGAGCAGCAGGATCGGCACCCGCCGGGCCCGCTCCTCGGCGCGGTGGCGCCGGGCTGTGCGGGCCTCGGCGGCCAACCGGTCGAGGCTCGACCCCAAGGCCGTGCCATGCCGGGCGGCGTCGGCCAGGGCGGCGAGCAGCGGGCGGGCGCCGTCGCCGGCCGGGCCGAGGGTGGACGGGACCTCGTCGAGGACGTCGGGGAGCCGCCGGCCGTGGCCGGCCGCATCGACCGCCGCGGCCAGGGCGGCGGCCAGAGCGCCGCGGCCCCGGCGCCCGACGGCGGCGACGGCGAGGGGTGCGGTGAGCCCGGCGGCCACGGCGAGGCCGAGGAGGTCGATGACCTCGGGCAGCTCGTCGAGGACGGCTCGCCCGGCCGCGGCCCGCGCCCGGCCCCGGCGGGCGCGGGCGACCAGCGGAGGCAGCGCACCGAGAAGCAGGCCGAGGGGCCAGGCCGCCGGCGCCACGACGACGACGGCGGCCCCGAGCAGGAGCCCGGCACCCAGGGCGCCCGGATCGGCCGGCACCGGCACGGCCCGACCGAGCGCCCGGGCCGCGGCTCGACCGGCGCCCGCCCCCACCAGGCGCAAGAAGCGGTGGCCGGCGGAACAGGCCCGCACCCGACCGAGCGACGCCGTGTCGGGGAGGCCCCGTGCCGCATCTGCCGTGCCCCCGCCGACCGCTCGGCGCCGCTCACCAGGCGGCCGGAGACCGGCCGCCGTCCAACCGGCGACCACGGCCGCCCAGGCCAGGGCCACCGCCGTCGCCGTCATGCCGCCCCGGCCCGGGTGATGCGGGCCATCCAGGCCGCGCCGGCGGCGTCGAGGCCCAGGCCGACCGCCAGGCAGCCCTGGCCCACCGGCGACCGGAGCAGCACCGCGGCGGTGCGAGGGTCACCGGCGGCGGCCAACGCCGCGAACGCCAGTGGGGCCAGGGTCAGCACGACCGCCGACAGGCGGGCCTGGGTGGCCAGCGCCCGCACCTCACCGGCGACCGCCTGGCGCTGGCGAAGCGTGAGGGCGACGCCGTCGAGCGCCCGGGCCCCGCCGCCACCGACCTCGACGGTCAACGCCAGGGCCGCCCCCGCCAGCCGGACCCCCGGGAGGGGGCGGGCGGCCGCCCACCGGTCGAGGGCGGCGACCAGGCCGGACTCGGCCGCCCCCTCGGTCAGCAGGGCGAGATCCGAGGCGACGGCGGGAGCCGCCCCCGAGGCCGCGGCGGCGAGCGCCACCGGCAGCGAGGCGCCCGCCCGGAGTCCTCGGGCCGTCGCCTCGAGCACCGGCGGCAGCGCCGCCTCGACCGCCGCCGCCGCCCGGCCCCGACGGGCCCCGAGCAGCAGCCAGGGGCCGGCGATGGCGGCGCCGAGGCCGAGCAGGGCCGTGGCCGGGCCGCCCCCGAGGCCGCCGAGCACCGCCCCGACGCCCGTCAGGCCGACCCACGCTCGGCCCCAGTGGGCGGCGTCACCGCGCACCCCGGCGTCGCTGAGCCGGGCCACCAGCCATGAGGGTCCCCCGTCCGTCGGCGGCCGCCTGATCAGCGCCGCCACCCGCACCCGCGCCGGGGCCACCCGCCAGGCGTCCCGAGCCGCCACCGCGGCCCAGACCGTCGCCGCGGCCAGCCCCCCCGCCAGCAGGGCCCTCACCTGACCGCCCTCCGCGCGGGCCGCCCCCGCCACCGTGGGAGTCGGACGGGGCAGCGGCGGCCAGCGGTGCCCGCTCGATTGCCTCGCCGCCGAGCGGACGCCGCAACGGTCCGCGCCCGCGCGCCGGTCCTGGTCATGCGGCGCTCACGGGAGCGGGGCGGCGGGCACCTCGGCGGGGTCCGGCGAGGATGCGCTCGCCGTCGGCCAGCAGGCGGACGGGCAGCGAGTCGGCGTCGGCGGTGGCCGCCCCGACTTCGGCGACGGCCGTGACCCGTCGGGCGCCGTTGGCCCCCCGAGCCACGTGGACGACGGCGTCGACAGCGGCGGCCAGCTGGGCCCGGACCGCGCCGAGGGGCAGGCCGACGCCGGCCAGCAGCACGAGCGTCTCGATCCGGCGCAGTGCGTCGGCCGGGCCGTTGGCGTGCACCGTGGCCAGACAGCCGACGTGGCCGGTGTTGAGGGCCTGGAGCAGGTCGAGGGCCTCGCCGCCCCGCACCTCGCCGACCACCAGACGGTCGGGCCGCAGACGCAGGGCGCTGCGGACCAGGTCTCGCAGCGCCACCTCGCCGACGCCCTCGGCGTTCGACGGGCGGGCCTCGAGGCGCACAACGTGCGGCTGGGGGAGCCGCAGCTCGGCCGCGTCCTCGACCGTGACGACCCGCTCCGCGGGAGGGGCGCAACCGGCCAGGGCGTTGAGCAGGGTGGTCTTGCCGGCGCCGGTGCCGCCGGCCACCACCAGGTTCCAGCCGGCGGTGACGGCGGCCGCCAGGAGCTCGGCGACCGGTTCGCCGCACCAGGCCGCCAGTGGCAGCGGCCGGACGGAGAAGCGGCGCACCGCCAGGCAGGGCCCGTCGACCGCCACCGGGGGCACCACGGCGTGCACGCGCGACCCGTCCGGCAGCCGGGCGTCGACCACCGGGCTCGACCGGTCGACCCGCAGGCCGAGGGGCGTGACGATCCGCTCGATCAGCAGCTCGACCTCGGCCAAACCCAGCCGGCGCCCGGTCGCCACCAGCGCTCCGTGGCGCTCGACCCACACCGACCCGTCCCCGTTCACCAGCACGTCGGTGACCGTCGGATCCGCGGCCAGCCCGCTCAGCGGCCCGAGGTCGACCGCCCCCGCCGCCCCCGCCGCCCCCCGAACGTCAAGGCTCACAGGTCACCTCCGAAACGACCGGCGAGCCACACGACCGGGCCACAGGTCGCCCCGACCGCGACGACCGGGCACCCGGGCCACAGGCCGCCGAACGAGCCCGACTCCTCACGCCGCCCTCCGCAGGGCGCGGGCCAGGCCCCGGGGGAGGGCGGAGCCCAGGAGGCCCGCGTCGACCCGGCGGGCCACGGCCGGGTCCCAGGGCACGACGGCCACGATCGGCACGCCGAGGGCGGCCTCGACGTCGGCCGCCCCGAGGACCCGCTCCGGCTCTTCGACCAGTACCACCCCGCTCGGGCGCAGGGGCGCGGCCACGGCCCGGCGCAGGGCCAGGAAGCAGGGCCGGAGGACCAGCAGCGACGCGGTGGCAGCCAGGGCCAGGTCGAGGGCCACCGCGTCGGGGCCGGCACCGCCGATGACCCCGGCGTCGACCACCACCGAACCCTGGCCGGCGAGCGCCGCCGCCAGCGCCGGCCCGATGCCCGCCGGCAGCGGACCCGCCCCCCGAGGCACCAGCCGCATCCCCACCCCGGCGTCGACGTCGATCGCCGAGAGCAGGTCGCCCTCGGCCCAGCCGGTGAGGCCGGCGGCCGGCTCGGCCAGGCCGAGGGCGGCCGGGAGGTCGCCGCCCAGGTCGACCAGCAGGGCCGGGCCGGCTTCAGCCGCCAGGAGGGTGGCGAGGGCGGCAGCGACGACGGTGGTGCCGCTCCCGCCCTTGGACGACCAGCAGGTGATGAGCACGACGCTCCCCGAGCATGGACGCTGCACCCTGAGAGGGAGTGCAGCACATCGAAGTGCTACAAGGGGAGGTGAACTCTCACGAGGGTAACCCTTCAGGTTGGACGAGGTCAACCCTCTCGCTGCCACCGGCGAGTCGGTCTCCAGCGGTGGGAGGCGGTGGGCCCCCGCGGTGTGTCGACGAGGGCTCGAACGACGCTCGCACTCGAGCGCCTCGGCAATGCCCAGTGCTGGGCTACCGGCGGCTCGGCACCAGCCTCGCTCGACCCTCAAGTGGGCTGGGAGGCCCCCAGTAGCCTCGGCCCGGGTGGAGGCGGCCTTTTTCGACCTCGACAAGACCGTCATCGCCAGCGCGTCGATGGTCGCCTTTGGCCGGCGCTTCTACGACGCCGGCCTCATCTCCCGGCGCACCGTCCTGCGGGGCCTGTGGGGCCAGCTCGTCTACCTCCACCTCGGCGCCAGCGAGGAGAAGCTGACCCGCATGCGCGAGTCGGTCCTGGCCCTCACCCGCGGCTGGGACCAGGGCAACATCAGCGCCATCGTCGAGGACTCGCTCACCTCGGTGGTCGAGCCGATCATCTACGCCGAGGCCCTCGAGCTGATGGCCGAGCACCGTCGGGCCGGTCGCCGGATCGTCATCGTGTCGGCGTCGCCTGAGGAGATCGTGGCCCCGATCGGCCGCCTGCTCGACGCCGACGACGTGCTGGCCAGCCGGGCTGAGATCGATGCCGAGGGCCGCTACACCGGCGCCGTCGCCTTCTACGCCTACGGGCCGTTCAAGGTCGAGGCCATGGTCGGGCTGGCCGCCGAGCGCGGCATCGACCTGGCCGAGTCGTGGGCCTACTCCGACTCGTACACCGACCTCCCGATGCTCGAGGCGGTCGGCCACCCGGTGGCCGTGAACCCGGACCGGCCGCTGGCCAAGGCGGCACGAGAGCGGGGGTTCGAGGTTCGGACGTTCGTGCGGCCGGTGCGCCTGCGGGACCGCCTGCCCGCCCACACCGGCCAGGCCACGGGCGTCGTCGCCGGCCTCGCCGCCCTGGGCGTCGGGGCCGGGCTGTGGTGGCGGTCGGCCCGCCGCCTCAGCTCACTCGCAGCTTCTTCGCCGCCAGGGCGCCTAGGGCGACGAGCAGGGCCAGGATAAGGAGCTTCTTCACGAGGAGGCGAGGGTAGCCGGTTGCCCACAGAACGGGCCCGGGCCCTACGATCCCGAGCGGAGGTGTCCGAGTACCTGGTGGGCTCCGCCGCCTTCAACGCGGTCGGGGCAGGCGATCCCTGCCCGGCGGGTTCGATTCCCGTCCACCTCCGCCAAGGACATGCAGGTCAGCGTGGTGGAAGCGTCCCGTGGACCCTCGTTGTTCACGGTTTGGTCACGGCGGAGCCCAAAAGGTTGTCCGCAAGGGCCGCTGCAGCCTGCGTTGGGACAGCGTCTTCACGGGCAGCTCCCAAAACACAGGCGCCTGAGGCGACCTCAGATGCGGGTCCGGCCGACCCGCATGGTCGACCCGGCGACGATGAGGAGGAGCCCCAGGGCGAGGACGGCCACCGAGCTGCCGCCGGTCCGGGGCAGCTGGGATGTCGAGGCCGGTGTGGCGGTGGACGATGCCGCGCTCCGGACCGTCTGGGTGATGGCCGACGAGGGATCGGACTCCTGGGCCTGGGCCGTGATCGTGTGGTTGCCCGTGGCCAGCCCTGACGTGCTGAACGTCGCTCGCCCGCCGACCAGCGGTGCGGTGCCCAGCAGCGTCGACCCGTCGAAGAAGCTCACCATGC
>Ga0183260_10002216_pt1 | contig 16099 bp, 18 predicted proteins | sample AntDrymUQ4972206_2_FD_129768 | JGI IMG/M metagenome (GOLD analysis project Ga0183260, IMG submission 129768) | Polar desert sand microbial communities from Dry Valleys, Antarctica - metaG UQ497 (22.06) (version 2) (version 2) | ecosystem: Environmental > Terrestrial > Soil > Desert | place...
GAGCGGACGCCCGTTCAGTGGCTGGATCGTATCGGCGTCGTGCATGGCTAGAGGGTACTGCAAGACCGATACGAGGGCGCTCAGACCGGGTGGAGCTGGAGCGTGGTTTCGAGGACATCATCGGCCACCATTGCCGGAGTCGCCGGGTCGTCCGCGTACTTACGTTCCAGCTCCGCGCTGCAGGCCGCCACCCGTCCCGGATCGGTAGCCCTCTCGAGACGAACCGGAATCGTTGTCGCGCCGATGACGAGGGCTGCTGTGCCGCCCGTGATCCCTTCACGATACCAACGAGCTCCCGCCCCACGATAGGAGCGGACGAGGACGCGGTCCGCTGCATCGACCACGATCCAGATGATGGTGCGGTGCACATCGCCCGCCGCGCTGCGCGTCTCGATCCGCAGTTCCGGCTCATCACGCAAGCGCGCCAGCGTATCGGGGTCGAAGGCCGGTTCAGTCATGCGGCGCCCGCTTGAGCGGCCGGTGCCAGCGCTGATACGCTTCGCTTGGCGAGCCATCGACGCTGAGGCCCGCCGGTCGGACGGTGACCTCCGGGCGCGGAACGTACAGGTCGATCGGCATGAGCCCGCCGGTCCGCACCAGCAGATAGTCGGCGAAGACGGCGTCGACAGTGCCGATACGGACATTTTCGGGCCCGACCAGGCGCGCGCCGGGCATCACCTGCTCATCGTTCATTCCGCGTAGGGTAGCGGCCGAGCCGGTCCACTGCGTCAGTGCCGCCGATGGATGGAGTCCGTGAGCCGCCGCCAACTGGTCCGATAGGGCGTCAGGGGCCCCTCGTCCTCCTCAGTGTCGAGCGCGCGAAGACGCTCGAGATCCTCCATCGGCACGATAGCGCCGATTTCCCGACCGTGGCGGGTGAGGACGATGCGCTCCCGCCGCAACGCCACGTGCGACAGCACGTCACCGATCCGTTCGCGCACCACGGACACCGAGATTCGTCGCAAGCTCACCCTCCTGATGACGAGGTTATCGTTGACACCGTGCATGGTACGAGCCGCGCCGAGTTTTGTACCAAACGATGCGACGACTCGGCGATTTTGCGCTCCGCAGGCAGTCGATGGCACGACGGTTGCCCGGTTGGCGCTCGGTCCCGGAGTGACCGAGCGGTCCGCGACCAACGCCCATTCATCCCCACTGGAGGATTCCAAACGGACATGCGAACTTCCTCGCACACCGTGGCCGGCTCGCCGGCTCTCCCAACCGCGTTCGCGGCACTCCTCGTCGCCACGTTGCTGATGGGCCTGTCCCTCGTCCGCCCGACCGGCGACGTGGATGCGGCAATCCAGGCAACGGGTCACATCGTGGTGCTCGAAGGCAGCGTCGACGCCAACGGCGCGTTCCAGGTCGCCGGCGGCGACGCACTGAACCTGGCAGCCGCGCGGCAGGTCGTGACGGCAGCAGGCGCCAGCATCGAGGTCGACCTGGCCGATCAGATCGGCGTCCTGCTCGTGCACGCCACACCGGAGGCCGCAGCCGTGATCGGCGCGTCCACCCTGGTGGCCGAAGCCGCCGAAGACTTCAGCTGGAAGGCGTTCGCGTCCTATGACGAAGCCATCGCCAGCGGCGAGTTGACCGTCCTCGCCCCCGAGGACGTTCCCGACGGCGGCCCCGAGCAGACGGCCGACCCGCTCGAAACGCTCCAGTGGGACATGGACCAGATCAACACGCCGGAGGCCCACAACGCGCAGGCCGGCGCACGCAGCGTGGACGTCGGCATCCTGGACTCCGGCATTGACGTCCGCCATCCCGACTTCATCGTCGACGAGGCTGGCTCCAACGTCGACTGCGCCCGCGGCCGCAACTCGGTCATGTTCGTGCCACTCGGCCCCGGGGTCGGCAATCCGGACCCATGCACCGATAACCAGTTCCACGGTACCCATGTCGCCGGAACCGTCGCGGCCCAGGCGAACGGGATCGGGATTGTCGGCGTCGCGCCGAACGTGACACTGGTGCCCGTCAAGGTCTGCGACACGAGCGGCTACTGCTACGCGTCGGGCGTGGTCGACGGGATCACTTACGCCGGCGATGCGCAGCTCGACGTCGTCAACATGAGCTTCTTCGTCGATGACAACGAGTTCCAGGAGTCGACGGAGTTCAAGTGCAGCTCCGATTCCACGCAGCGGGCGTTCCGCCAGGCCGTGGAGCGCGCCATCCAGTACGCCCGGAGCCAGGGAGTGACACCGGTAGCCGCCCTCGGCAACTCGGACCAGGATCTCGCCCACCCGGTCGATGACACTGGTCAGCCGATCAGCAACGAATGCGAGGTCGTGCCGGCCGAGACGCAGGGCGTCATCGGCACCATGGCGCTGGGTCGCAACTCCGAGAAGGCGCGCTACTCCAACTACGGCTCGGGCATGACCGATGTCGCCGCCCCTGGCGGCAACGGCACCACCGGCGACTGCCGGACGACGATCCTGTCCACGCTGCCCGGCGGCGCCTACGGCTGCATCCAGGGGACGAGCATGGCGTCGCCGCACGCGGCGGGCGTAGCTGCGCTGATCGTCAGCCACTACGGCCGGCTCGGCAGCGACGGTGACGTGAAGCTCTCGCCGCAGAAGGTCGAGGCTCTGCTCCAGGGAACGGCGGTCGACATCGGCCTTCCCGGCTACGACGAATGCTTCGGCAACGGCCGGATCGACGCGTTCCGCGCCGTCACCGGAGCTACGTCGAGCCTGCGCGATCCGTCGGCCCCGAACTGCCCGGAGTATGCCGAGTAGCGAGAGGTCGCTTCTCATCGATGGCCTGTCGGATCCGTCCGACGGGCCATCGGCCCATCCACGAACTCGACGTCGGGCACGGGTGAACTCGTGGCGATTCGCGTCACGCATGCCGGCGCGCTACCGTGAATGGCATGAATCGGCTCTCCCCGATCGCGCGGCTCATCGGCGCGCTGGCTGGTGCGTTCGTCGGCATCGTCGCCGTGCAATTCATGCGCATGCGCCGCATGGAATTTTTGCCGGCCTGGCCCGGGTTCGCCATCAATCACATCATCATGCCGACCACCGGCGAGCCCTCCGTGCCGCGTCGCATCAATATCGTGGTCCTCGGTGACTCCACGACCGCGGGCGTCGGCGTCAGTGACGCCCACGACACGCTCCCCTACCTCCTGGCGCGTCGCATCGCCGATGCCGAGGTCCGGTCCGTCCGCGTCGTGAGCTACGGCTGGGCAGGTGCCCGTGTCGCTGACCTTGCGCGCCACCAGGTGCAGCGCGCGCGCGACCGTATCCGGCCGAACGATCGTGGTCCGTTCCTGCCGGACGCCGACATCGTGGCGGTCGTCATCGGCTCGAACGATGCCACGCACAACACCCCGCCCGGGCGCTACCGCGCCGACCTGAGGCTGACGTTGGATGAGATCCGCCGGCACGCGCCGAATGCCCGCATCGTCCTGGCCGGCATCCCGGCCTTCAACGGGGCCCTCCGCGCCCTCGAGCCATTGATCTTCCTGGCGGACCAGTACGCGCGCCTCCTCCGACCGATCAGTCGCTCCGAGGCCGCGCGTGTCGGCGCCGCCTACGCGGACCTATATGCCGGCGTCTCGCGACTCATCGAAGGACGCGCGGACGTTCTCTCGAGTGACCGATTCCATCCTTCGGTTGTCGGCTACGACGCGTGGGCCGAGGTCATCTTTCAGGCCCTCCGATCCCACCTTGGCACCGCAGATCCATCGGTCGTGGCCGCCGGCGCCTGATTCCGGCCAGGTATTCGCCACGGATCAACCCTGCCCCATCAGAAATGGTTCCTAGGTGACGGTCACCCGGATCGTGTGATGGCCACGAGCGCCATCGGGCGCCGGGGGCGTTTTTTCATCGGTCTGGATCTCGTCCTCGCCGTCGATAGCCCGCACGCGCACGAGGTGCTCGCCGGCGGTCGCTTCCCATCGGCGCACGAATTGAACCCAGGTGGCGTCTGAGATCGGAGCACTCAGCTCAGCCGCTTCCCACCCATCCTCATCGATCTGGACCTCGACGCCGTTCACACCACGATCGGGTGCCCACGCCACGCCGGCGATCGCGACAGTTCCCGCGGAGACGCGGGCACCATTACGTGGGACATCGATCCGAGACTGCGTCAGGATCGGTGCCTCTTTTTCCCATCCAAGCGGCACCCAGTAGGCGTCGAAGGCATCCAGCGTGGTCAACTCGATCTCGGACAACCATTTCGTTGCGCTCACGTAACCGTACAGGCCGGGCACGATGAGGCGGGCCGGGAACCCATGATTTGGCGGCAGCGGCTCGCCATTCATGGCGATCGCCACCAGCGCCTCTCGGTCATCCGCGAGCGCCCATGCCGTGGGAAAGCCAGCGGTGAAGCCGTCCACGGAGCGGCCGACGATCTGTGTCGCCCCGGGGTCGACGCCGGCACGCTCGAGGAGGTCCTTGAGGTGGACACCGGTCCAGAGCGCGTTCCCGACCAGGCCGCCCCCGACCTCATTGCTGACGCAGGCGATCGTCACATACTGCTCGTGCAGCGGAAGGGCGGCGAGCTCGTCATAGGTCAGCTCAAACGGCCGCTCGACCATGCCGGTCACGCCCAGACGCCAGCCATCCACGTCCGGCCGGGGGACGAGCAGTGCCGTATCGATGCGATAAAAGTCCCGGTTCGGCGTGATGAGCGGACTCAGCCCGGGCACATCCAGCGACCCATTGGTGGGCGGCGGCGAGGCACTCGCGGTCGGCCTCGGGATCGACCCGACCTGAGGCGCGCCACCGGTGAGGCGCCCGCGATCGAGGAGTGCTCGGCCCGCGATACCACTCGCCGCCGCGACGCCGATCACCGCGATGGAGGTGCCCAGGAACCTCCGGCGCCCCCAGGTGGGCATCTCCGCCAGCGGTGGGCGCCCGCGTTCCGCGGCCATGCGCATGAGCCGAGTAAGGACGCCGATGGCGATGGCGACCGCCGCCGCGACAACCAGCAATGTCGTGATGGGCTCGGAGAGCGGGTCCCGCAGGCCGGCCGCGAGAAGGAGAATTGCCCCGATCGCGATTGCGATGCGCGCCAAGCCGAGTCGCGTTCGCGCCAGCACCCCCAGCGCGGCCGCGAACACGAGGGCAACGAATGCCACGAGCAGGTTGAGGAGCAGCTTGTCGGCTTCGCCGAACAGATCAACGACGAACTGCTTGGCACCCGGTGGCTGGAGCGCGATGACCAGGTCCCCGACCGCGATGGTCGGACTGGCCGCGCCGGGAAGGATTCCCGCCAACAGCTCCGCGCCACCGAGGGCCGCGGCTCCTGCCGCAAGTCCGGCGAGGGCTGCGGCGCGCCTCGAGGGCAGGTTCGGCTGCGTGGTGGGAGTGTTCATGGGTCGCGCCTAGGGTACGCGTGCGCGTGACGATCGTATGACGGGTAGGACCTGAGCCGCTCGCCTATCATCGCGCTCATGCCCGCTGACATCATCGACCTGCGCTCGGACACGGTCACGCTTCCCACGCCTCCCATGCGCCGAGCGATGGCGGAGGCCGATGTCGGCGACGACCAATACGGCGAGGATCCATCGGTCAATCGGCTCCAGGAGGCGGTGGCCGCTCTCTTCGGCGTCGCGGCGGCGCTCTTCCTCCCGAGCGGAACGATGGCCAACCAGGTGGCGCTGCGCACCCTGACCCGGCCTGGCGACGATGTGTTGGTTCCGAGCGAATCGCACATCGTCCTGCACGAGACCGGTGGTGGAGCTGCCAATGCCGGAGTCCAGTTCAGCGTCATCGGCGCGATGGGCACGTTCGGCGCCGATGCCGTGCGCGCCGCCATCAAACCGGCCGGCCACATCGTATACCCACCGACGACGCTGTTGGTCGTCGAGAACACGCATAACCGGGCGGGGGGAATCATCTTTCCGGCCGATGCATTGGGCGAGGCACTGGGTGTCGCGCGCGAGGGCGGATTGGCGACCTATCTTGACGGCGCCCGCATCATCAACGCCTCCGTGGCCAGCGGGCAACCTGCCGCGGCGCTGGCCGCCGATTTCGACCTCGTCGGGATGTCACTCAGCAAGGGCCTGGGTGCGCCGGCTGGCTCGATGCTGGCGGGCTCCACTGAACTGATCGCGCGGGCCCACCGCTACCGGCGCATGGCGGGCGGGGCGATGCGCCAGGCCGGGATCCTGGCGGCGGCCGGGTCGTATGCGTTGGCTCATCACGTCGAGCGACTCGCCGACGATCACGCCAATGCCCGCCTCCTGGCCGAAGCGCTTCTGCGCGGCGATGACATCGCGCTCGACCTGGCCACCGTTCAGACGAACATCGTGGTCTTCGAGCTTGTCGAGCGGCGCGGCGTCCCGGACGCCTCCGCCTTCGTCGAACGATGTCGCAACCGGGGCGTGCTCCTCAATCCTTTCGGGCCGCGAATGGTCCGAGCCGTCACGCACCTCGGCGTGAGCGCAGAGCAGTGTCGCGCTGCCGCCAAGGTGATGCGCGCCGTTGCCGACGGCCGCTAGACCTGCTCCATCGGCTCGACGGTTTCGGGATCGAGCGTCAGGGATGCGGAGTTGATGCAGTACCGCAGGCCCGTCGGCTGGTCACGAGCATCGTCGAAGATGTGGCCAAGGTGGCCGCCGCAACGCGAGCAGTGCACCTCGGTCCGCTTCATGAAGAAGGCTCCATCGGTCTCGGTCTCGACGGCTTCGGGGTCCTTCGGCTGGTAGAACGACGGCCATCCGGTACCGGATTCGAACTTGGTGGCCGCGTCGAACAGCTCATTTCCGCAGCCAGCACAGCGGTAGACGCCGGCCCCGTGTTCATCCCACAGGGCGCCGGTGAATGCCTGCTCGGTCCCCTTCTGTCGAAGGACGCGGTACTGCTCGGGGGTCAGGGTTGCCCGCCACTCCTCGTCGGAGCGGCTCATGGATTCATCTGTCATGCACACAGCCTACGCCCACAGTCGCCTCGCTGCACACGCGACGTATTCTTGACCGATGCAACGGCCGCGCATTCTTCTCGCACCGGGGGCGTCCGGCACGATCGAACGGCTGCGCGAGCATGAGCGCGGCCTGACCGCGCGAGGGATGGAGGTTCACCTCGTCGACCTGCCTCGCGGCCGAGCGGAGCGCGCCGTCATCGTCTATCGGCGCGCGCTCGAGAGCTTCAGTGACGACACACCGATCATCGGCGGACATTCGTTCGGCGGACGGGTCGCCTCATTGCTGGCCCCTGAGCTGCCGCCGGCGGCACTGGTGCTCTTGTCCTATCCGCTCCACGCACCGGGGCGTCAGCCATCATGGCAGGAACGAACGGCTCACTGGCCGCAGATCGCCTCCCCGGTTCTGGTGCTCTCCGGCGAGTCGGATCCATTCGCCGATCTCACCCTGCTGCGGCGAGCGGTGAAACAACTACCTGAGGGGACCCTGTTCACCTATCCCGGCGTTGGACACAGCCTCGGACCTGTGCTCGACGATGCGCTGGACCGCGTGGCTGAGTTCGCGTCGCGCTGAGATCAGCCCAGTGCGCCGGTGATGGCCGCCAGGAGTGAGACCAGGAACCAGCCCAGCAGCCCCAGGATGATCAGCAAGAGTCCCACGAGCCCCAGCAACACCACCCATTCTCGCCTGGTTGAGGCATCGGGCCGCTCGAGATGCCGACGGATGAGACCGAGATTTCGCGTGTTTGCCTTGAACCACAGGTCAAATGCATCACCGATGAACGGGATCGCGCCGATCGCGATATCGATGGCGGAGTTGGTCAACATGCGTGCCACGACGACGCGCGGCAAGCCCAATCTCGATCCTCGCCAGACCACATACAGGCCGATGCCGCCGCTCACCAGATCCCCCACCACCGGCACGAAACCGATGAGAGCGTCGATGCCGAACCGCCGCCCGCCGGTCCCAGGCACGGGAATGCTGTTGTCAAGCAGCCATGCGAGCGTCTCGACCTCCGCCAATCCGCTCGGCTGAGTGTCCCGGGAGAGGTGGGGTCGTGTCATGCGAGCCATCGGCTCAGCGAATGCACGAGTAGTGCCTCGTGCCGAGTACGACGATTGACGTAGATGCCATGCGCCAATCCGACCTGTTGGCAGAGGTCGACGATCGCGACACTCTCGGTCATGAACGCCACCCCCACCGTCACGTTCCAGCGCGTGCCCACCGGCCTCACATCGGGACGAGCCGTGAGTCTCGGCATCCTTCGAACGCTCATGATCGGGGAGGCCGCACTGGCCCTGGTCCTGGCCATCGGGCTGAGCATCCTTGCTTCGGCGCTCAACGAATCCCTGGGCGGCACCCTGGGCCAAAGCACGGAACAGAGTGTGCGCTTTGCTGCGGGCTTCTCGATGCTGTTCGCGATAGCAGCGGCGGTCACATCCCGAGGTGTCCGCCGGCTCCGCGCGTGGTCGTGGACACTCGCCGCGCTCCTCCAGCTGGTCCTCGCCATCGGAACTGGTTTCACCGTTGTGACCGCGGTGTGGCATCCCGCCTACCTGCTGGGCTTCGGGCTCGCGACAGTCGTCATGCTGGTCCTCTCCACAGCGTCGGTGCGGCGCGCTCTCGGCCAGGAATGAGCTTCGCGGCGTAGACCGTCGCCCTCGGAGAGCGGCTACCCTGATGCGGTGGAGATGCTGCGAGGGTCGGTCGGACTGCTCCTGACGTTGGCCATCTCAGCTTGCACGCTGCCACAGATCAGTTCGCCGCCGCCCAGGCCCACGCTATCGCCGACCCCAACTCCAACTCCGACTCCCAGTGATGCCCCGGCGCCCTCGCTTGCTGCGTCACCGACTCCGCCGCCGGCGATTCCTGACTTCGAGGCCGGCGAGATCGTGGTCACCACCATCGACGGGCTGCGGGTGAGGAGCCTGCCCGGGGTGGACCGGCCGGTGGTCACCGGACTGCTGCCGCTCGGCTTCGAGCTGGAGGTGGTGATGGGCCCGATCCCGATCGATGACCTCGGCTGGTACCTCGTCACAGACACGGACGCGCGCGAACCTGATTTCAGCGAGGGCTGGGTGGCGGCTGGATCCACGTCGGATCCACTCCTGACGGCCACAGGCCGCATCGGCGAAGGCTCGCCGCACGTGGCGTCCATGGCTCAGACGGGCGATGCCGAGCAAGGACCGATCGCCATCGGCGAAGGCGATCACGGTATTCGCTGGGTCGCCCTGGATCCGGAACGCGCGCGCTGCTCGTTCGCCGTCTCGTTCACGCCCGCCGGCGGCGGCGAGTCGGTGCCGGCGATTCGAGCAACAATCGGGACCGGCGTGGACCGTGGCACGCTTCAGCCACAATCGTTTGCCGCCCTGAACCTCAACAAGCCCGTCTTCGCCGTGGTGACATCCGACTGTGCCTGGGCACTCGTCATCACGCGCATCCCACCTGATGCCTCATCACCGGCCGGTCCTCCCACCCCATCACCGTCGCCCTGACCGCGGAAGCTCTGGCCCTAGCGCCCCGCGCCGGCAAGCGACTCGGTCAATGCATCGTCTTCCGGGTCAGCCAGGAGACATATAAACGAACGGTCGCCCGATCCCCATGACTCCTCCGAAGGACTGATCATCTGGCCAAAGATCTCGGACGTTGCGTACGGCGCACCCACGTACGGCTCAAACTCTGGTTCACAGACCTCGACGAAGATGGCCTCAAGCTCGGTGTCGGGCGGAAAAGTACCGTCACCCTCATGGGTTGCAATCGCGAACACTTCGTACTGATGCGCCTCGGTGCAGGGAACGCCGTCCACGTCACTGATCTCAGTCTCCTCGGTGGAATTGAAGCAATCACCTTCTCGAAGCTCGTCGACCGAGACATTTCCGGCCGACTCCAGCAACCCGGCGTCGTCCCGCCGCGCTGTAGTGAGGTATCCCACGACGAAGGTCACGACGAGCACCGGAATCCACCAGAACCGAATCCACCGGCGCCAGCTGCCAGGCTCCTGCTGGGGAGGATTCACCGCGTCGCCCGACGACGCCCACGTCGTCTGGTCGGTCGGCGTCGTCTCCGCCCCGCGAATCAGGCCGCAGCGCTGGCACGCGGCATCAGTGTCTTCATTGTCCGTAAAGCAGCGCTTACAGACCCATCGTTCGCTCATGACGACACCGTAGCGGATCGATCCAATGCGCGTACGAGTAGCTGTGGACAAATTGCTCCTGGGCCGCGGTCTCAACCGCCATGGGGTGTCGTATCTCCCTGACGCGGGCGATCGCCGCATCAACCTTCCACCCGGCGACCACCAACGCGCACGCGGCCACCGTCCCGGTCCGCCCCACCCCGCCCATGCAGGCGACCGCGGCATGCGCAACTTCCCTTGCCTCGGAGATGGATCGAAGGATGGCGTCCATCGCGGCCACATTGGCGGGCGGGCTGCCATCGACCATGGGATGCCGGTCAACGATGATGCCGTACGCAGCCGAGCGCCTCTCGAGCGCCGCGTCGCCCCAACGAATAAGCTCGTGGTCTTCGATGAGGAGGACGAGCCGGACGATTCCGGCATCTCGCAGCGCGGCGAGATCCGCACTGAGATCCGCGCGATAGACCCTTCCGGGATAACGCGCGGATGGTCCCTGTTTTCCGGGCAGAACGGTCATGCCAATTCGTCCCGCCCGCCCGTCCGCCAGGTCCGCCGCCGGAACCCAATCGACCCGAGGCGGCGCATCCGCCTGCGGCTCGGGCACCCTAGTTCAGCTGGCCGTTACCGCGGGGGCAGAAATGGCCCTGCGGATCCAACGGCTGACCACAGAATGGACAGGCCGGGCGGCCGGACCCTACAAGCGCTTGGGCACGACGCACGAACGCGCGGGCCTCCGGCGCATTAATCCGAATTCGAAGCAGATCTGGCCCTTGTTCAGCATCGTCGGGCAGCTCCACGTACTCGCCGTCCTCCGTCGGCGTCTGCGCCTCGATCATCACCGCATCGGTGGTCGCATCCCAGGCCAGTGCCATCGCCCCCACGCGGAAGAGCTCGACGACGGGTTCCTCGAGCGGGAACTCGTCCACGGCGTCGGCGTCCGCAGGCGCCTCGACCGCGTCGAGCAGGTCATCGAGCCGATGAGCGAGAGCCGCGACCTGGACCTTTTCGAGTCCGACGCTGATCAATGCGCCGCCTTTTCGGGCCTGGAGGAAGAAAGCTCGATCGCCGGGCTCACCGAGCGTTCCGGCAAGGAAACGATCAGGGCCATCAAAGATGAAGAGTCGACGTGTCATCAAACTCATCGTAGCGTGTGCGGACCCGGTACAGTTCTGCTGCCGATGAGCACCAGAGCCGCCCCGAGGGTGAACTGACCGAATGCGACAGCGGTTCCGTCCCCTGCGCGCGCGTGTGATGGCCCATCGACCAGACGCTGATGGCGGAGGCATGGGCTCGCCGCAGAAGCGCTGGGCCTGGGGTCTCCTCGTCGTCGCACTCCTCATCGGCGGAGCGGTCCTCGCATTTCAACTCCTGGGAGGCGGCGACGATGGGAGCCCCTTGGACCCCTCGCCACCAAGATCAGCTGGGTCAGGGACGGCGGCCATCACGTTCGGGACGGCACGCGACCCTGCGACAAACGAGGTCGCCGCAGACGCGCGAACCGACCAATTCAGCGAAAGCGACGCATTCGTGTATTCAGTCCCCGTCGCGGGGACGGTCCCGGAGGCCGTCTACGTCGAAGTGCGGCTCGCCGGAGACTTGTCGGCAGCACCGGTTCAGGATCCGGTCCGCCCACAGCCGGTCACGACCACGAATGCCATCTCGTTCAGCGTCACTGCAGCGGCCCTGCTGGCGGACTTCGGCGCGGGTCAGTTCCGAATGCTCATCTATGCGGATCCGGCCGCCGAGCCGATTGCCGAGGGGACATTCACGCTCATCGCACCGGATGCCAGCCCGACGCCGAGTTCGTAGGGAAGAGAGGAAGGGATCGGAGACGTGCCCCATCTCCGATCCCGGGTGGCAAGTCGGCGTGCCCTCCGACTCGTCCATGGGTACATGGTATGGTCTCTGGACTACGCCTGTCAACACTTAATTGACCGCGAGTGCCTCGCTGCTGAGCTCATAGGCGCCGCGGTGGTCGCCCGCGGCTGCGCGCAGGTCGGCCCATTCCCGCAGGATCTCCCGAAGCCGATGCGGAACGCGACTCGACCGCGCCACGTCAACCGCCTCGGCGAATTGCCGTTCCGCCTCAACCATCTGACCGTCGACACGGCGGGCGCGCGCTGCGGTGAGCATCGCAGCGAGGCTGGCAAGCTGGTTTCCGCTGCGCTCCGCGTAGAAGCGGGCGTCGGCGGCCAGGCGCAGGGCCTCCGCCGCATCGCCCGACGCGAGGGCGATCTGGGCCTCGGTATCGGCGACCGCCGCCATCCAGCGTTCGTCGCCGGTCGTCTCGATCTGCATTCGCGCATCGCTCGCCAGCTCGCGGGCGCGTTCGACCTGACCGGTCGCCAGGTAGGCGAGCGCGAGGTCGTTCTCGATCCGAGCTGACTCAAAGATTGCGCCAGCGGCACGGTACAGCGCCATTCCCTGGGTCCCGGCGCGAATCGCCGCCTCGAAGTCGCCGACCTCTCGATATCCGATTGCGAGGTTGAAGAGGAATGCCGCCCGCCGGCGATCATCGAGATCCGCCGCCTGGCCTCGGGCCTCTTCGAGGTACGAAAGTGCTCGCGGAGCCTGGCCGGCACGGGATTCAACGGCCGCCAGCGAGGTCAGCAGGCGCATCTCAAAATCGGGCTCGACGTTCAGGCCAGCACGCACCTGCTCGAGGAGAGCCGTCAGGAGACTCCGCGCATCAGGTTCATTGTCCGACTGATAGAGGCCGTAAGCAAGCCAGTACCGCGCAAGCGCCGCATCTGCGACCCGGGTAGCCTGGCCATAGAGCCGAGCAGCCTCTGTTGCGGCGGCAACCGTCTCCTTGCCGCGATCCAGGCGCGCCAGCGCCTCGGCGAGACCGCGCAGGAGGTCCGCGCGCGAGCTCTCATCCGGCGAATCCTCGAGAAGGGCGCGGTATCCGTCGACCGCCGCCTGCCAGTCCCCGGCGGCGAGTTGCATGTCGACTTCAAGGCGGGTCCACGCCGGATGGGTCTCGTCGATGAAGTGGCTTGGCGGCAGGCTGAGCCGTCCGGCGATGTGATTCAGGGCGACCATCGACGGGCGTGCGATCCCCGTCTCGAGGGCACTGACGTAGGCCTTGGTGTACCGATCTCCGGCGAGCTGCTGCTGCGTGAGTCCGGCACGGTGACGAGCCTCGCGAATGCGCTGCCCGATGCGGTGCGCGAGCTCGCGGTCCCTTTCGGTCGCGCGCGCGCTGGTTTTAGTGCGTGGCATTGCCGGAGTGTACACGGGTTGGCAAGCGTCAATTGACTCGCGGTGGGCCAATCGTACTCCCCGTGATCGCTACAACCGGAACCGACGGGTCATTGTCCGTTAGTGCCGACAAGGCGAGGGTGCTTGTGCGCGACCTTTTCATGGATGAATCGGCCGCAGCACGCAAGGAGAGAAATCTATGCAGACCAAGCGGATGATTCGCTCGCTCATGGTCGCCGGAACGACGGCGGCGCTGAGCATCCTCACCATCGTCTCGGCCGTCATGGCAGTCACCGGAGGCGGCGACTTCCCACGCGTGCGGTAGATCTGCTACCGCAGATGCGTGCGACGCATCAGCGACCGACCCCTAGTGCCCGTGCTGGTAGTAGGGGTTTTCGCCTGCCCCGTGATCCGTCACGTCGACGATGGCCGTGATTGCGGGAACGGCAGCGCGGACAGCCGTCTCCACTCCCTGCTTGAGGGTCACGCTGACGGCCGAGCATCCCTGGCACCCGCCGCCGAAGCGCATGAATGCGGTCCCGTCCTTCACATCAACAAGCGTCACCTGGCCGCCATGTGAACCGACGCCCGGGTTGATCTGTCGGTCGATGACTTCCTGAACCGCGCGAGCGGTCGGGTCCTGCCATCCTTCGTTCGGGTTGTCGATGCGCAGCCCGCCGCCAACGACGGCCGGATCGAGCTCGATGGTCGCCCCCGCGAGGTCCGAGGCACTCGTCGGGTCGAGGATGACTGTCAGGCCGTCGGCTTCGACGGCCAGATCATCGTCGGCACGCTCTCGGGGATCCTCTAGAGCGATCTCGTAGCGAAATTGGCGACCCTCCTTCGCAAGCACACGCACCCGCAGCACCGCATCCGGGAATTCGTTGAAGGCGCGGACGCCATCGATCTTGGTTCGGGCGTCGGGGGTGATGGAGAGCAGGTTTGAAATCATCGCGATCATAGTACTGCGGGCTGGCATGCACTGCCCAAGATGCCCTGCCGGCGGCCGATGAACATTCAGCCCAGCGGCGGGAGCTCCTGGGCATCGGTGAGCACGCGCGCGAACGGATCTCCGCGCTCGGCCAGGCGCGCGGGAGCATCACGGATCGTCCAGCGATCCGGCCGCAACGTGGGGTCCTCGAGCTCCTCCCACTCGATCGGCATGCTGACCGGGGCTCCTGCCGCCGGGCGCGGACTGTACGGGGCGACGAGAGTCTTGTTGATGGCATTCTGGGTGTAGTCGAGGCGCGCCTTTCCTCCACGCGCCCGCTTCGACCATTCCCAGCTCACGAGATCGGGCACGGTCGAGGCGATCGCGCGCGAGAGGCCCTCGACCCAGTCTCGCGTGCCGTTGAAGGTCGGGCCGGGATGGATCCGAATCCAGACCTGGATCCCCCGCTTTCCCGTCACCTTTGGACATCCACGCACGCCGAGATGGCCCAGCGCGGTCCGATACAGGCGCGCGAGCGCGACGACCTCATCCCACGTCGTGTCAGGCCCGGGGTCGATGTCGATCAAGGCGTATGACGGCCGGTCCGGGGTCTCGGTCCGCGATGTCCACGGATGAAGCTCGATGGCTCCCTCCTGCGCCAGCCAAAGGAGCGTGGCAGGCTCGGCAACGACCGGGTAGTCCTTGAGTCCCTCCGCTCCGTGGTCGTGGGTCCAGCGCCGGATCCAGGTTGGCGTGTGCTTCGGCAGATCCTTCTGCCAGAAACCCTTTGCCTCGACGCCGTTGGGGAACCGCTGCACCGTCAGCCCTCGGTCCGCAAGATAGGGAACCAGCGACGGGCCGATGGCCAGCTGATACCGCAGAAGGTCGCGCTTGGTGATCGGTCCGTCGTTGTCGCGGCCGGGAAAGAGCACCTTGTCCAGGTTGGTGACCCGCAGCTCGCGGCCGGCGACCTGCCAGATGCCCTCGCGCTCGATCGCGTCGAGCGCCGTCGCGGCATGGCCGGCGTCCGTATCGGGCTTCTTCATCGGCGCATCATGCAGCTCCGATTCCACCACTGCCATTGCCTTCGCCTTCGCCTTCGAGGTGTCGACGGTTCGCTCACGCCGAACCGATGCCGCTGCCTTGCCGGCCTCGAGCCCCTTGTAGGCAGCCTGGCGCAGCAGATTGTCGGCGGTCCAGTCTGCGAATTCGACCCGGATGACGAGCTTCGGCTCGACCCAGTGAGCGCCCTTCAGCCGAGGAACCTCCTCAAGCACCGATGCATCACGCGCCAGACCATCCAGCGTGATGCGCAGCTCACGGCGGGTCCGCGTGTCGATCCCGCTGCCGACCTGGCCGGCGTGTGTCCAACGGTCGGCCGTTCGCACCGCCACGATCAGCGAGCCAAGATCGCGATGCGTGCCTCGGCCCTCCAGCCAGCCGACCACGACCACCTCCTGCTCGCGGCGAAGCTTGATCTTGAGCCAGCTGCGGGCCCGTCGCCCGGGCTCGTACGCCGACCGACGCAGCTTGGCGACGATCCCTTCCAGCTCCTGGCTGCGTGCTGCATTGGTGAAGTCGCGGCCGTCGCCCACCACGTGACTCGCGTACCGGACAAGCGGGTGCGCGCGCAGGCGCGAACGCAAGAGGAATTTGCGCTCCTCAAGCGGGACGGTCAGTAGCGACTTGCCGTCAAGGTAAAGAAGGTCGAACACCTGGTAAACGACCGGCGCGGGCGAGCCCGGCCGCGCGGACCCGGCCGTGCGCCCGGTGCGAATGCCGGTCCGATCCTGGAGCAGGCCGAAGCTGGGACGCCCATCGGCATCGAGTGCCACCACCTCACCGTCGACGATCGCCTCGCGCGCGTCGATCCACGAGACCGGACCGGCGAGATCGGGAAAGTAGCGGGCGGCATCCTGCTGATTGCGGGTCCACAGCCTCGCTCGGCCGTCGCGCACGA
>Ga0183260_10002217_pt1 | contig 16093 bp, 21 predicted proteins | sample AntDrymUQ4972206_2_FD_129768 | JGI IMG/M metagenome (GOLD analysis project Ga0183260, IMG submission 129768) | Polar desert sand microbial communities from Dry Valleys, Antarctica - metaG UQ497 (22.06) (version 2) (version 2) | ecosystem: Environmental > Terrestrial > Soil > Desert | place...
ATGGCCGGCGGCATCAAGTGCCACGGCGGGTTCGACGACGGCGGCGCGTACGTGTCGCCCCGCACCGCCAACCGGTGGACCGCCATCGAGAACTGGGAGAAGCACCGGGTCGAGACGTTCGGCACGCCGATCCTCGAGATCCCGCTCGAGACATGGCCCGAGAACTACCCCAATGTCGCGCAGGCCAAGTATCTGCTCGACGAAGGTGTGCGCGAGCCGCTCATCAGCTCGCTCACGCGCATCGGCACCGTCGAGGGCTTCGGCGCCTACCTGCGCTACTCGCCAATCCCCAACCTTCAGCAGAGCTTCGACGACGACGTCAGCGGCACCGCCCTCGCCCACCTCGGAGGCGGGCTGTTCGAAGCCCACGCGCGCGACGAGGCGGGTTTCGAGGACGAAGGCGGCCACAAGCAGATGTGGTTCGCGGCGCGCGACGTCGCCTTCGAGCACCCGGTGACGACCGACCAGACCGAATTGATGCTCCAGCGCATGGGCATCTCGGGCTCGCCGGGAAGCGCGCCGAGCGGGCTCATGCCGACGGCGACGCTGCCCGACATCGAGCACGACCTCGAGTTCCTGATCGCCCGCATGGCCAACCTGCTGCTTATCGAGATCAGTGCCTTCCATGTGTTCGCGTGGGCCGAGGAGTTCCTGTGCGACACCGACCTCACCGCGGGCGACGGCGACGCCGCCAGGCTCGTGAGCTACATCCGCGCCGACGAGACCCCGCACGTCGAGTACCTCAAGACCACGCTCTCGGAGATGCGTGACCGGACGTTCGTCGGAAAGTCGGGCAAGAAGTACCCGGGGACACAAGTGGTCGGCCAGCTGTGGGACGCGGCGGTGAAGTCGAGTCTCGGTGAGCGCCGTGAGCAGAACCTGAAGCTCACGCTGCGCGAGGTCGAGCACGCGCTCGACGGCAACCCGCGCGGCGCCGAGATCCTCGAGGGCTTCCACGCCAAGGGCTCGATCCGCCCCACCGTCGACGGCTCGTGGGAGCCGGTCCAGCCGGCCGCGTATTAAAGCTCGAAGAGCGTGAGCTCGGCGCGCTCGCCTTTCAGCTGCTCGTAGTCGACCTCGACCCAGCCGAGGCCGCGCTCGGCGGCCAGCACCTGCGCCTGGGGCGCGACGCGTGTCGCGGCGAGGATGCCGCGCACGGGCCGCAGCCGCGGGTCGTGGTCGAGCTGCTCGATGTAGCGGGCCAGCTGCTCGACACCGTCGATCTCGCCCTTGCGCTTGACCTCGACGGCGAGCATCTGGCCGTCCGCGCCGCGGAACAGCAGGTCGACGGGCCCGATCGGAGTCGGGTACTCGCGCTGCACGAACTCGAGGTCGGGCCCGATGGCGTCGGGCGCCGCGGCCAGAAGATCCCGCAGGGCGAGCTCGACGCCGTCCTTGACCAGGCCGGCCGAGTCCTCCATCGCGTGCGCCTGGTCGGATAGCACCTCTTCGAGGTCGATCGTTAGGCACTCGCCCTTCGCGTTCGTCACCACCCAGCGGCCCGGCTCCTCGACCAGGTGGTTGGGCGCCGTCATCCAGTTGAGCGGCTTGTAGGCGCCGACGTCGGCGTGGATGGCGACGCAGCCGTCAGCCTTCACCATCAGCAGGCGTACACCGCTCGGCAGCGTGGCCGAGAGACGGCCGGCGTAGGTGACGCGACAGCGTGCGATGACGACGCGCACGAACTACAGGATCTCGAGCAGTCGCTCGGGGGGCCGGGCGATGACGGCGCGATCGCCGACGATCACGACCGGTCGTTCGATCAGCGACGGATGCTCGACGAGCGCGGCGACGATCTCGTCGTCGCTCGCGTCCGCCAAACCCAACTCGGCGTAGAGCGACTCGCCCGAGCGCACGAGCACCCGCGGGTCGTCGGTGCCGAGCAGGCCGAGCACGCGCCGGATCTCGTCGGCCGAGGGAGGCGTCTCCTGGTAGTCCAGCAGGCTGCACTCGACGCCCTGCGCGGCCAGCAGGTCGCGGGCGCCGCGCGCCTTCGAACAGCGCGGATTGAACCAGACCGTAACGTCACCGGGCATGCCCGGACTCTACGCGGACGCCCGGCGGTGACCGGCGTCCGCGAAGACTCCCGCCGGAGGTTCCGGTGGCTGTGCGCCGCGACGCTGTTCGAGTTCCTCGCGCTCGGCGTGTTCCTCGTTTCGCTGCCGCTGTTTCTGAGCGACGAACTGGGCGCGTCGAGTGCCACGATCGGTCTCACGGTCGGCGCGTTCAGCGTGTCCGCCGTCGTGCTGCGCCCGGTGGTCGGGCGCCAGGCCGACCGGCGCGGGCGACTGCGCTTCCTCATGGCCGCGCCGGTGATCCTCCTGCTGTCGAGCGGCGGGCTCGCGCTGGCGGACTCGGTGATCGCGGTCGTCGGCCTGCGCATGTTCCAGGGCGTGGCCGGCGCGTGCTTCTACACCGCGGGCGCCACGATCGCCACCGATCTCGCGCCGGTCGAGCGGCGGGCGGAGTATCTCGGCCGCTTCTCGCTGTTCATCTACAGCGGCTTCGCGGTGGGTCCGCTCCTCGCCGACCGCCTGGTCCACGCGTACGGCTTCGGCGCCGCCTGGGCAGCGGCGGCCACCTTCGCCATCGCCGCGTTCGTCGCCGCCCGCCGAGTCGGCGAGACAAACGCAGTAGGGGGCTTTACCGGGGCACCGGTTAGCCCGGAAAAGCCCCCCGTAGAAGTGGTGCGGGCGAAAATTCGGATGTTTCACCCGGCGTCGATCGGACCGGGCCTGGTGCTCACGATGGCGGCAACCGGGTACAACTCGATCACCGTGTTCTCCCCGCTGTACGCGCGGAGCATCGACGCCCCCGCCGGCCTCTTCTACCTGGTGTTCGCGCTCACGATCATCGGTGTGCGCGCGCTGGCGGCGGGGGTGGCCGACCGGCGCGGGCGCGTCGCGGTAGCGGCACCGGGCATGGCGGCGTCGGCCGTCGGCCTCGCCCTCCTCGCGTCCACCCCGCCGGCCCCGCTCGCGCTGGCCGGGGTGGCGGTGTTCGCCTCCGGTTTCGCGGTGGTGTTCCCCGCGCTGATGGCGCTCACCGATGACGGTGCACCCCTCGGCGAACGGGGGGAGGCGCTGGGCTCCACCGTCGCCTTCTTCGACATCGGCGCGTGGCTCGGCGGCTACACCGTCGGCGCGGTCGCCGACGCCGCGGGTTTCGGCGCCGGATTCGCGGTGCCGGCGACGTTGTGCGTGCTCGGTACCGCCCTGGTCCTTCGGCTCGGAGGGCGCCAGACCGCTGCGGTCAGCAGTAGTACAGGATGTACTTGAACTTCAGCACGTACACCCCGCCGCAGCCGCACCCCTGCGAGGCGCCGCACGTCCCGGCGGGGAGTCCCGCTTGTGCAGGCGCCGGCACGACGAGCGCGGGCGCAACGAGCATCATGAGAGCGGCGAAAACGACACTGACCTTGGCGCGCAACGACAACTGAGTCCCTCCTGATCGGATCGTCCGAATCGTACCCGTCTACTGCGCGCAGAGGCGGCCCGCTTTGCAGCACGCGCTGCGACGACCCGGCGTTGGGCCACGATGGGCCCAGCCCCCGTATCCCAACGGCAGAGGAAGGGACCTTAAAAGTCCTTCAGTGTGGGTTCGAGTCCCACCGGGGGCGCGGCAAACATGCTGGTCAGGGGCGTAGGCGAATGGCTCGGCATGGGGGCCGCGGCCGTCAGCCCCCCGCCAGCCCCCCAACCGCTTTCGGACCGCGACGGCCGCGTGCGCTCGCTCGCCCTGCGCACCTAGGACTCGACGGCGTCTCCGAAGGCATCGCAGTCGGGGTTCTCGCACACGAAGTCAGAGTCGGTGACGTTCGAGGTCTCTGCGGGGAGAGCCGTGACGCCGCAAGAAGGGCAGATCGGTGCTCGCTCAATGTCGGCGTTATCGCCCTCGCTCATGCTTGTCATCATCCCAGGAGAAGCGCGATCAGCATCGATCTGCCTGGAAGGCGCGCGAGTGCCCCACATCGCCGGCTCCCAGCTATGCGCTCAGGGTTTCCCATCCTGCGGGAAGGGAGCAAGAGTCCCACCCTCGCTGTGGTTGCCAGAGCGCCCAGCGGTCGTCCCACCACCGCCTGCCCGAGTCGAGTTCAGAGGTGAGTTGCTCACCCAGCGACACGATCCAGCGAACGAGCTCCGCTGGGAACCGTCCTTCCGCAACGCGCTCATCGAGCACGTCGAGATCCTTCACCGTCCAGCTCGCGTCGGGCAGAACGACGATGTCCAGCTCGAGATCTTGCGTGTCGTAGCCAAGAGTCGTGCGTACGAACGCGGTCTGAAGGTTGATGTACCAGCAGGCGAACTCGCGGTCTGGTCCGGTCCAGAAGTGCCAGACGGCGTGGTGGTCTCCAGGCCGCTGCACCATGAGCGCCCCGTGGCCGCTCCATGACTGTCGTTCGCTCCACGGGTGGCGGCCGTCTGGGGTGGGCCAAGCACCTTCAGGAAAGCCGAACTCCGCATCCGGCGCGACGTAGGTTACCAACGCCTCTTCGTTGTCTTGCACGACAAAGACCGGAACGCCGAGCCACGGTTTGCCGGTCCAGCCAGGCGCCGGGTTGATCGATAGGCCGAGGGGTGTGAGGCCGAGCACCTCTCGACGCACGATCACTTCGCCGGGCGTCCACCACGAGGTCACTCGGTCACCGTAGAACCGATTCCAGACCGCCCCTGATAACGCCGGGACGGGGTCATGTGATGGCGAGTTCACGTCTTGCCGTCGAGTATTCGGTTCGACACCCAGGGACGACGGCTGCGTCGACGAAGATCAACGTCCGACCTGATCGTTGAGGTCCCACCAACCGAGATCGTGGCCCTCCTCGCCTAGATAGCGGTGCATCACGCGAAACATGGCGTCTACGTGCGGGTTGGTTTTCCGCGCGGCGTGCCACCGTGCACGTAGCTCCGATCGGGTTGCGATCGACTCGTCGATCAGCCCATCGCCGATCATCCAACGTTCGCCATCGTCGGAAGCTCCTTCGACAATCAAAAGCGTCGCGTCCCAGATGACTTCGTCGTCGGTGTCCTCCGCCTCCCATTGGAGAAGGTCAGTTGCCGGTTTCTCTGCATCGAAATCCCGCGACCGCATCTCAGCCAAGAAGGCTGCGGCCAATTCGCCGGGGTCTTTCACGCTGCCGAGCCTTCTACACATTGCCAGCCGACGCGTGGCTTGAACGCGTCCCATACCACCAGTGAGGGTCAGCGGCGCGCAGCTGCAGCGGCAGTTGTTGGCACTCGGCGCGTGTTTGGGGCTACGGCCAAGACGCCGCGGTGCCGATTCAAGCCGCGATGAGCGTTGAGCCCGTGAGCGTGAGGCGTTGGTGCGTCGGGCGTGCAGGGAGCCGGACGTTGTTGCCGTTGATCGGGTGACCCCGCCGTGAGGACGTGCGTGTGCGCAACCCTTACCTCGACCACGCGGTAAGAGACGGGCTGGTCGCTGCCCCCTAACAATGACTTCGCTTCGGGTCTGTGGCGAGGACAGTCAGTCCAGAATCTGGACCGACGGCAATGCAGCCCCGAAAACCGGTTCCGCGGACCGCCGACGTCGGTGGGTTTGACGCTCGGTACGCTTGGACCCATGACCGACGCGCAAGCCGCCCTGATCGTGCGGGATCCCAATATCTGCCACGGTCAGGCGACGATTCGCGGCACACGAATCATGGTTACGGTCATTCTCGACCACCTCGCTGCGGGCCACTCGGAGAACGAGATCTTCGAGGCGTATCCGACGGTCACACGGGAGGCGATCCACGCGGCCGTTGCCTACGCCGCCGACCTGGCCCGTGACGAATACCCCGCCGTCAGCGCTTGAGGATCAAGCTCGACGAGAATCTGCCGTCGACCTCGAGACAGCCGCTTGTTGACGCCGGTCACGATGTCGATACCACCGCCGACGAGGATCTTCAGGGCGCGCCGGACGCGCATGTGATCGAGCGTGCAACTCGCGACCGACGCCTCTTGATCACACTGGACCGCGGTTTCGGCGACATCCGGACGTACATACCTGGCACTCACGCGGGCGTGGTCGTGTTGCGGCTCGCGGACCAGAGCCGCGAGAGCGTCGACGCGGCGATTCAAGACCTCGCCGCGCGCGACCTCGACAGCTTTACGGGCGCTCTCGTTGTGTACCGAGATGGGGAACTGCGCGTTCGTCGGCCAACTCCAGCTATCGACGGCTAAGGCGATTCGCCCCGGAGGGCGAACCATTGGGCAGCGTCGCTCGGCGCCGCGCCCCCCGCCAGCCCCCCATCCGCTCCCGTTCACACCCGTTCGCGGCGGACCGCAAAACGCTCTGACCAGCAGTTATGAACACCGGCGGACCGCTGCGGACCCCCTTCGAGCGACCTTAAAAGTCCTTCAGTGTGGGTTCGAGTCCCACCGGGGGCGCGGCAAACATGCTGGTCAGCACTCGCGCGTGCGATCCGACTCGGCGGTCGGGTCAGGTACGCCCCATACCGCCGCGAGTCGTCCGGCTTGCTCTTGAAGGCGCCGTGTCGACCTCGCCGCGAGGACGGCGCCACCTCAGGACGCCGAAGAGTTGTTGATCGAGGGAGCTCTCAGTGTCTAGCTCCGATGCGGCGGAACTCGGCACTTGGCGTCCAGTGGCTAGCACAATGGTGTGATGGCACGTCGAGCCGTAACCATCCAAGTTGATGAGGGGCTCGTGAAGGCGACGCGCGGCGTCGCTGAGCGCGCGGGCGTTTCGGCCGACGACCTCTACGAGCGGGCGCTGCGCGAGGTGTTGGCTCGTGACTTTTCCGAGTTGCTCACTGATATCGCCGCTGACCAAGCAGAGACCGGCGAGAGGATCACCGACGACGAAGGGGTGACCCTCGCCTACGACGAGCTGCGAGCCGTTCGGGACGAAAGGCGAAACGCCTCGTAGTGCTCGTCGTGCTGGACGCTGGCGTGTTCGTGTCGGCCGCGGTCACGCCCGGTGGAGTCGCCAGCCGAATCGTTGCCGCCGGGATCGAGGGTCGCTTCGAGTACCTGCTGTGTCCGCGGCTCGTGACTGAGTTCACCCAGGTGCTCGCCCGGCCAAAGATCAGCCGGTTCGTGAGCGCGCGACGGTCCGAGCGTTTCATCAGCGATGTCGTGGGCGGAGGAAGCGAGGTGGCGGACCCGATCGCAGTCCCCCGGCGCGGCGCGATCGCCGCTGTGCTTAACCGGGTCTTCGTCGACCTCCTGGGGCCCGAAGTCCTTCGACTCCGCTGATCCCTTCTGACGCAGCCGGATCGTGAGCAGCACGTACGCGCCCATCTGAAGGAACTCCGACTCCCAGTTCTCGAACGTCGCCTCGCCGAAATGCGCAGTGGTGAGGTAGGTGCCGAAGGACACCGGCGACTCGCCGTGCTCGACCTGCTCCTCGTTGTACGTGCGGTTGCCGGCCACCGCCTGGCCCCCGAGCCACAGCACCAGGAAGACGAAGAGCGAAACGATCAGCAGGCTGTGTTCGCGCCAGAGTTTTCGCACGTGGTTGACCTCCGTCAGGCACGCTGCGGCTCTACCCAATCGCTTGCGGCCAAACCCGACGGGATCAGGCCCGCGTCGCGCCGATCATGACGAAGGCCATGAGGCACGGCTCGTCGCCGATCACTCGCCACGCGTGCATCGTGCCGTTCTGCACGACGCAATCACCGGGACCGAGATCGACGCGCACGCCGTCGTCGAGCTCGAGCGCGACCCGCCCGCGGACGACGATGCCGTAGTCGACGGTGGCGGTGACGTGCATGCCGGGGTTGTCGGGCTTCATGCCCGCGACGATGCCGGGCGAGTGCGCGGCGTACGCCGCGAGCCCGGCGGCGAGGTCACCACCCTCGACGACGAGCTGGCCCTCGGGCGGAAGCTCGACCATGCGGAACCGCGACCCGCCGACACCGGGGAGGTCGTGCGGGCGCGCGGCGGTGGGGTCGTCATGGTCGACTGGGACGGCGGGCGGGCCGTCGGTGGCCCACACCTCCGTCGTCCCGAGGTTGAGGTCGCGAGTCCGGAGCACGAACGGAGGCTCACCGTCGGACACGAAGACGGACTTGCCGTGCTTGTCGTGACCGGTGACGACGCGGCGGATCATCGATGGCATGGCGCCACGCTATGACAAGGCGCCGCGACTAGACCGGGCGAGTGAAGTCTGGGCGGCGGTGTGCATGGGGCGGAGTTGCGGGGCCGGCCGGCTTCGTCGGCGCGTGGGTGGTGGCCGGCGCGCTCACGGAGCGCTATTCGCCCGTCAACGACGCGATCAGCCGGCTGGCGGCAGTGCACGCGCCCCAACGCGGGATCATGACGGCTGGGTTCGTGACGTTCGGCGTCGCCGTGCCGCTGTTCGGTCTCGCCCTGCGCGACCACCTCCCCGGGCCCGCGTGGATGAGCGCGGTGGGCACGGGACTTGCAACCCTCGGCGTCGCCGCCCTGCCGCTCGACGTCTCACCCGCGGTCGACGCCGCCCACGGAGTCGCCGCCACCGCGGGCTATGTGACGCTCGCCGCGGTTCCGCTTTTCGCCGCGCGCCCGCTGGCGCGGCTCGGCTTCCGCGGAGCTGCGGCGGCGTCAGCCGCGACAGGCGCGGCGTCTGCGCTGTGCCTCGCCGCGACAGTGATCGGGTCGCGCCACGGTCTGTTCCAGCGCGCCGGGCTCACCCTCGGCGACGCGTGGGTGGCGGCCACCGCCGTGTGGATTCTCCGCACCAAGCGGTGAGGGTGCGCCGAAGGCGCAACCGTGGCCCGAGCGGCCCGGCGGCGGAGCCGCCAAGAGCGGGAAAATCCTCGGCTGTCGGGCGGAGGCGGACCCGGAGCCCGGTGACGAGTTGAACGTTTCCGCAGCGAGCCTTAAGCGCGCCCGGCGGTCACGGGCGTTCCATGCCCGAGGCAATCCAGCCGTCGTGAACCCACGCCGCGCAGTCCCCGGGGACGAGCTCGTCGACGCGCTTGTCGTACCGGGCGAGATCCTCGTCGTCGAGGAGGTCGCGCCACTGGCCATTTACGCCAGACTTGAAGAAGCCGGTGTTGTCCTTGAAGAAGCTCTTCCCGTTGTCGGGGATAATCGTGTCGGCGTTGCGCTTCATGCTCTCGAACGACGCCGCACCGGCCAGCTCGGCGATGCGCGCCCCGTCGATGTCGAGACCCAGCACGCTCGCCAGGCGCTGCATCTCGCCCGGCAGGTCGGCCTTGTAGTCCGCATAGTGGAACAGCGCGACGTTGGGCTCGTGACGTGCGTTCCAAAAGCCCTCGATCTGCTCGAGCATGCCTGGCAATGTCGGGCCGAGGCGGGCGTCACCCGAGCTGCCGTCGGCCCACGCCCAGAAGAGGTCCTTGGGGTCGGTGGGGAGATCGGCAAAGGACGCGTGGTCATCCTTCAGGTCGTCGAGACCGACCGCGGCCGCACGCGCGTTCACCAACACAGCCGTGTCGATGTTCGCCAAGTGTCCCTGCCACGACTTCTGCACGTCGCGCGGATCGCGGCCAACGCAAACGTATGTGACGCGCGGGTCCTGCGGCAGGCCGTCGAGCGGCGTGTGGGTCTTGATGAAGCGGCGGTGCTCCTGCCGATCGAGCAGATCGAGGATCTCACCGACGGCGTTCGTCTGGAGGTCGAGCCAGGGCGACAGCCGTGTGAGTGGGGCGGGCAAGTCGGGCGTGTCGAAGATGAGCAACGCGCAGAGCATCTGCGTCCACGTGGTGCCGCACTTGGCGGGGGTGCTTATGACGATGTCGTCGTCGCGGAACTCGAAACCATCCCACCGGGCGTTGTTACTGACGAACGTGCGGTATTGCTTCAGCTCTGCCATCTCGGCCCCCATTAGCTCTCGCCCCGATTATGCGTGCTAGCGGCATCCCAGTGCCGAACGGATCGCGGCGAGGTTGCGGCGCATCAGCGTCGTGTAGCCGACGCCCCGATCGGCGTCTCGCTTCGCCACACCCTCGACCGGGTCGAGCACCGCGGTGCGAACGCCCGCCTCGCGGGCGAGCGCCTCGGCGACTCTCGGCGAGACCAGGGTCTCGGTGAACACGGTTGTCACACCCTTGCCGCGCACGAGACCGGAGAGCTCGTCGAGCCGCGCCGGCGACGGCTCGGCGCTCGGATCGATGCCCGCGATCCCGACCTGCTCCAAGCCGTAGCGACGGGCGAGGTGGCCGAATGCTCCGTGCGCGGTGACCAGCGTCCGCCGCTCACAGTTCGCCAAACCAGCGCGGAACTCGCCGTCGAGTGCGGCCATGGCCGCACTGAACTTCGCCGCGCGCGCGGCGAAGGCCGGCCGATCGCGTTCGCGCAGCTCCGTGAGGCGACGGGCGATCTCGGCGGCGACCCGTTTCATCTCGACCGGGTTCAGCCACAGGTGCGGATCGTCCTCGTCTGGCGGGAGCAGTGTGAGCGCTTCAGCTCCACCACGCACCGCGGCGCGCTCGACCGCCGGCTGGAATCCGCCGCCGATCACGATAACCAGGTCGGCGTCCTGGATCAGCTCGACGTCGGACGGCTTGAGCTCGAAGTCATGCGGTTCCACGCCGGTGGGGGTGAGGTCGGTGACGCGGACGGCGTCGCCACCCACAGCTCGGGCCACTTCGGCCAAGGGGAAGAGCGCGGCCACGACCTCGAGGCGGCCGTCCGAACCACTTTCATCTTGCGCAGCGCACGCCGGCCCAGCCGCGGCTGCAAAGACCGCGACCAAAGCAAGAATGATCCTCATTACCTCGAAGCTAGCACCACCGCCTCACGCAGCTTCTGCCTTAGACCGGACGCGTCGCCACCCGCGAGCGGCAGTTGGTTTGCCGCGAGCACCCCGTCGACCATGTCCTCGACGACGTCGTCGGCACGCCGGTCGCGGCGGACCGCGACGAGCGCCCGCCCGGGCGCGAGCCAACGAATCGTGCGAGGGGCGTCGGCGAGCCGCGGCGGGCTGGCAAAGGCCGGCGCCCGCAGCCCCGACGCGGCCGCGACGTAGGCGAGGCGGCGGGCGACCCAAGCGAAGTCGGGCGACGTGAGCGGCTCCACCCCGGCAGTGTGCCTGGACGGTGTAACACTCTGGCGATGAGCGATCACGAGCCCGACGAACCTTCTCTAGTTGTGCCATCCCACACCGACGCCGCCAGCGAGGCGGGCGACTTCAATCCGACCGGGCTGGGGCCGGTCGAGGTGCACACACCGGACCGGGATCCCAACCGGATCCTGCCGCTGCTCGCCACCAGCGGGCTCGCACTCACGATCCTCGCAGGCATCGAACTCCTGCTGACGATCGCGCTCGGGTTGGCCGTGGAGGTCAACCAGCTGAGTCGCGTCGCGCGCGTCGGGTACGCATTTCTCACACAGCTCGAGAAGTCGCCCCTGGGCCTCCTGCTCGTCGTCGCCGCGATCGTCACCGCCGTGGCCGCGAAACGGGCCGAGCCGAACAGCGCGACCGAACGGCGGACGAGCCTCGCGGCCGGTCTGATCATCGGCTTCGCCGTCGTCCTCGCCATGGGCAGCGTGCTGGCCATCGTTGCCCGGTTCAACGTCGCCGACCTCGTGGAAACTCAGAAGATCGACGGCGTCACGCGTCGAGTGCTCGCGATCTTCCTCGTGCGCAACCTCGGCGCCGCGGTGGTGGCGCTCTACGTCGCGGGCGCGGCCGTGCGTCCGCGCCCGCGTGCCTGAACCACTCAACCCTGCGCAGGAGCGAGTGCTGCGCGACCTGTTCGACCGCGGCGGGCGCCGCCCCGCCGTCGACACCACACTCGCGCCGCAACTGCGCGCCGAGCTCCAGGAACGCATCGCCGGTGCGGTGGAGACCCTCCAGCTCGCCGAGCGTCAGCTGTTCGTCAACAAGCACGCGATCAGCACCGTGCTCGGATGCGAGGAGCGGTGGGTGCGCGACACCGCGTTCGCGTGGTCGACCCGCACGGCCGTCGGATCCATCGCGCACAAGGCTGCGGAGCTCGTCCTCGTCGGCAAGCTCGCAGGGTCCCCCGCGAACGCGGTCGACGCCGCGCTAGAGGTCGCTCGCCACGATCAGCCGGACGGAGACTTCGCCCGGTTCCTCCAGCTCGCCGGCGACGGCGAGCGCGCCGAGCTTCGTTCCCGCGCGATCACGATCGTCACGTCCTTGACCGACGCGTTCCCGCCGATCGGCGGAGGTTGGCAGGCGCGTGCCGAGCAGTTGTTCCGGACCGCCGTCGGTGAGCGCACCGTGACGCTGAGCGCCCGCCCGGATCTCGCGTTCGGACGCCCGGTTGGGCCGGAGGCGCGCACGCTGCTCGTCGACTTCAAGGCCGGACTGCCGTCGCAGACCGATCTCGACGACGGTCGGTTCTACGCGCTCGTCCACACGCTCGTCTACGGCGTCGCGCCGTGGCGCGTCGTGACCTTCTACTTGGCCGAGGCGACGTGGGTGGGCGAGGACATCGACGCCGACGTTCTGCGCGCCGCCGTCCGGCGCACGAGCGACGCCGTGGAGAAGATGGCCGCGCTACTTTGCGGTGGGCGCGTCGCAGCACTCACCCCGAGCCCGGCCTGCCGCTGGTGCGGCGTGCGCGAGGCGTGCCCAGGCTCACGGGAATGGGACCAACGGGCGCTGGCGGCCGAAGAATCGGACGCCGATCTCGACCGAATGGCGTTCTGAGGAGCACCGCTACGATCGTCGCAATGGCGACCAAGCGCGTGGCCGACCGCACCCCCGGTGCCGAGCTCGTCCACCTGCCGCGCCAGTCCCCCGAGGAGTCGACGCCGGCGCACGATCCCCGAACCAGCGACGTCGACGAGTGGGGTCGCTCGGAGCGCATGCGCGAACTGGCCCGCCGCCTGTTCGACCCCCTGTACCGGCGCTGGTTCCGCGTCGAGTGGGAGGGTCTCGACAAGATCCCCGTTACTGGCGGCGCGCTGCTCGTGGCCAACCACGCGGCGGCGCTGCCGAGCGACGCGCCCGTGATCATGCACGGCATCGAGACCGAGCTCGGGCGGCCCGTGTACGGCCTCGCCGACCACCTCTTCCGCGGTGTGCCCGTGGTCGGCACGCTGTGGTCGCGCACCGGCGGCCTCGCGGCCGATCCGCACAACGCGTACCGGTTGCTGCGCGAGCAGCAACAACTCGCGCTGGCCTTCCCCGAAGGAAGCAAGGGACCGGGCAAGCTCTACAGCGAGCGTTACCAACTGCGCCGTTTCGGGCGCGGCGGTTTCGTCGAGATCGCGATGCGTGCGGGGGTGCCCATCGTGCCGATAGCCGTCGTCGGCGCCGAGGAGTCGATGCCGATCCTCACGAAGAATGTCAGGCTGGCCAAGCTGCTCGGGCTGCCGTACGCGCCGATCACCGCCAACCATCTCGTATTCGGACCGATCCTCGGCAGCGTCCTGCACTTCCCGGTGAAGTTCAAGCTGCGGGTGCTCGATCCCGTCCACTTCGACGTCCCGCCGGACCAGGAGCGGTATTCGAAGAGCCGGGTCATGGACGAAGCCGACGGGATCCGCGTCCGCATCCAGGACGCGCTCTACGACATGCTGCGCACCCGCGCCTCGATCTGGTTCGGATAGGCGACATGGGCAAACGCGTTCTGATCACCGGTCTCGGCAGCTTCTGGGGGGGCCGCGCCGCGAAGGCGCTCGAGGCCGATCCCGGCGTCGAGATGATCGTGGGCCTCGACACTGAGGAACCCAAGATCGAGCTCGAGCGCACCGAGTTCGTCCGCGCCGACCAGAGCTACTCGATCCTCGCCCGGATCGTCGAAGCCACCAAGGTCGACACCGTGCTGCACACATTCCTCGTCGTCGACTCGACGCACATGAGCGGCCGCAAGATGCACGAGATCAACGTGATCGGCACGATGAACCTGCTGGCCGCGGCCGGCGCGCCCGGCAGTTCCGTCCGCCACATCGTCGTGAAGAGCTCGACCCTGGTCTACGGCGCCAATCAGACCGACCCGGCGTGGTTCCGCGAGGAGATGACCCGGACGAAGTCGCCCCGTACCCGCGTGGAACGGTCGCTGCTCGAGGTCGAGGGATACCTGAGCGACTTCGCCGAGGACAACCCCCACGTCATCGTCACGCTGCTGCGGTTCTCCAACGTGCTCGGCACCGACATCGTGACCCCCGTCTCGCGGGCGCTCGAACTCCCCCTCGTGCCGTGCATCGCCGGCTTCGATCCGCTCATGCAGTTCACCGAGGAGGACGACGTCGTCCGGGCGATCGAATTCGTCATGGCCAATCAGATCCCGGGCGTCTACAACGTGGCCGGGGACGGCAAGCTCCCGTGGAGCGAGGTCGTCGACATCTGCGGCAAGCGACGGATCCCCATCACGCCGTTCGCCACCGCGCAACTGGCGAGCGTGTTCGAGACGCTGCGGATCGCCGACTTTCCGCCGGAGTTCCTCGACCTACTCCGCCACGGCCGCGGCGTCGACAACCGCCGGCTGAAGAAAGCGGGCTTCTCCTACAGCTACACCTCGGCGGGAACCGTGGAGAACTTCGTGCACGCCAGCCGGCTGCGTAAGACGGTCGGCACGGGACGCGCCGCCTATCGCTACGAGCGCGACGTCGAGAACTTCTTCCGGCACTCGCCCGCCGTCGTGCGCGACCCCTCTACCGGTGACTAGCGCGTCTGGCGAGGTCCGCTACTCGGTCGAAGACCGCGTCGCGCTCATCACCCTCGACGCGCCCGAGCGCCGCAACGCGATGAACCTCGCGCTCGTCGACGAGCTGGTCGCCGCCGTCGGCGCCGCCGAAGGCGACGAGGGCGTCGGCGCCGTCGTCGTCACCGGCGCAGGTACCGCGTTCTGTGCGGGCGCGGCGCTCGATCATCTCGCCGACCCGGGTGCCGACAAGGATGCCGGGCTGCGCCGCGTGTACGAGGGGTTCCTGGCCGTGGCACGGTGCGCGCTGCCGACGGTCGCGGCGGTGAACGGTCCGGCGGTGGGCGCGGGCATGAACCTCGCCCTCGCGTGCGACGTGCGCATCGTTTCTGCCTCGGCGCGGTTCGAGGCGCGGTTCTTAGACCTCGGCCTGCATCCGGGTGGTGGCCACACGTGGATGCTCGACCGGATCGCCGGCCCGCAGACGGCCGCCGCCGCGGTGCTGTTCGGTGAGGCGCTCGACGGTCGCACAGCAGCGGAGTGCGGTTTGGCGTGGCGGTGCGTGCCCGACGACGAGCTGCTCAGCGCGGCTCACGCGTTTGCGGCACGCGCAGCGTCGATGCCGCGCGAACTGAGCGTGCGAACCAAGGCGACGCTGCGGGCCGTGCGCAGCGTCGCCTCCCACGCGGAGGCCGTCGACCACGAACTGGCGGTGCAGGTGTGGTCAACCGAGCAGCCCGACTTCGCGGCCCGCCTCGCGAAGTTCCGCACGCCGCGGTAGCGCGGCCGACCCATCCCTCGTTGGGGCGAACATCACCTATCGCTGGATATCTTCAGCGCGAAACGAGCTCCGCGAACCGCCGCGCGCCCACGTTCCCGCCCGTGACGACGACACCGGCGGAGCGACCGTCGAGCGCCACCTGACCCGAGAGCAACGCGGCCACCGCGATGGCTCCCGAGGGCTCGGTGACGAGCTTGAGGTGGTCGAACAAGAACCGCATCGCGTCCACGATCGCGGAGTCGTCGACCGCGACCACCTCGTGCACGCGGAGCCTCATCACCTCGAACGTCCACGCGCCGAGCTCGGTGAGCTGCTGGCCGTCGGCAATGGTGTGTGGGACGTCGATCGCGACGCGCTCCCCGGCGCGGATCGACGAGCTCAGCAGGCGCGACGCCGATGGTTCGACAGCGACGACGGTCGCGCTCGGGCAGAGCGCGTGCACCACCGTCGCGTAGCCGGAGATTCCGCCGCCGCCCCCGACGGGCGCGAGCAGGACGTCGACGGGCCCGGTGTCCTCGATCAGCTCGAGCGCGGCGGTGCCCGCCCCGGCCGCGATCATGGGATCGTCGTGCGAGCTGATGAACGTGAGCCCCCGCTCCGCTTGCAACCGCTCGCCCGCCTGCCGCTGCGGCATCGAGAACCGGTCGTAGGAAACGACCTCAGCGCCGTAGCCCGCGGTCGCCTCGAGCTTGGCGGGCGGCGCGTCCTCGGGCATGCAGATCACCGCGGGCACGCCGAGCATCTGCGCGGCGATGGCCACGGCCTGCGCGTGGTTGCCGGACGAG
>Ga0183260_10002218_pt1 | contig 16079 bp, 12 predicted proteins | sample AntDrymUQ4972206_2_FD_129768 | JGI IMG/M metagenome (GOLD analysis project Ga0183260, IMG submission 129768) | Polar desert sand microbial communities from Dry Valleys, Antarctica - metaG UQ497 (22.06) (version 2) (version 2) | ecosystem: Environmental > Terrestrial > Soil > Desert | place...
AAATTGTAGGTTGTCGCCAGCAAGCCGATGTTGTTCTCGACTCCGACATCCCTCTTTAGGCGCAGCACGCCGATGTAAGCGTTTTTGTCGAGAAACCGTTCGATGCCCGGAAGAATGTCGGGGTCAGTGCGCTCGTCTTCGTTGTAGTTTCCGGGCGCGTTGTCGCTCGCCATCATCAGGCCGAAGCTGTTGCGCCCGCGCTTGCCCGAAAGCTTTACCGCCACGTCGGGGTCAACAATCGTGCGCGTGTTGACCGCCGCGATCTGCGTGCGGAAGATGTCAATGTTTTCGAGAAAGAACGGGCGTTTCTCTTCAAAGAAAATCGGGAAGCGCTGGTTCGCGGTGACGACAGTGGCGTCGGCTTCGACCTGCGCGAAATCGGGATTCAAGGCGAGGTCGAGCGTCACGGTCGGCGACAAACCGAACTTCGCCGTCAATCCCGGATCGAGGTCAACGGGGCCGTTGACGAACCGCCCCGGATCAATCGCGTTCGGCGTGATTTGAATCTGTCTCTGATTGAGCGTCCGCACGCGACGGCCCGTCTCGGAAAGCGTGAGGCTCGGAATCAACTCTAAGGTTCGTTCAGTCGAAACGTCTTCGATGCCGGTGATGTGCCCGGCCTGTCCGAGCGCGGAGGAATTGTCGCGCGAAATCGGCATCCACGAACTCTGCTCACCGTTATAACTCTGCGCCACGCGGATGATATGCAGCCCCCACAATTTACCTTTGCCCGCTTCGTAGCGCAGCGACTTGAACGGAATCGCCACCTCGACGGTGTAACCGGTCTCGCCGACGACACCCTTCGATTCCATCACCACATCAACGCTGAAATCTTCGTTGCCGTCTTCGGTACGCACCGCATCGGCCTGCACGCCGAGTGGGTTGAAGAAGAATTGATAAGCGCGGCGCTTGTCGTTGAAGGTGTCGAGGATCACGCCGACCCAGTCGTCGTCAAAAACGGAATCGCGCTTCGCCACCGTCGCCCGGACTTTGCCCGGCGCGTCTGTCACGCGAAAGGCGAGATAGAGAAACTTCGCGTCGTAGCCGATCATCGCCTCGGTCGGTTGCGTCGGCGCGATGTTGTCGCCGGGGCGTATCTGGTAGAAATCCCGGAAGACCGGCGACAGCTTCCACACTTCTTCGTCGAGCTTGCCGTCAATCACGGGCGCGTTGGCAAAGCGCGTCAGACGAATCGGCGAAGCCTTTTCCGGCGGCACCACAATCGCGCCCTTTGCCGGTGTGGGCATCGGCGTCGGTGTAGCAGCTTTACCTTCTGGGGATTTTGTGGGAACGGGGGTGGCGGTCGGCGCAACGAGTGGCGAGGCGGCGGGCGCCGCCGGAGCGTTTTGCGCCCGCGTCGCTCCACACAACAGAAGCAAAATGAGCGCCGCAAATAAGAACCTTGAGTTCATGATGAATGACTGGAGGAAGTTGTATCAGTGCTAACCCGATAATCCGCCGGGTCTTTTTTTTCGACGTGCAATCGAACGAATCGCGGCAGGCCGCCGCGAGGAAAGCTATTAGACGTACTTACCCACAGGAATGTTTCATTAAATCGCTGAGACGTATTTTCGTTCCCTGAATCTCATCAATCAAAGCATTTGAAGCGAAGCAATTCGGCATCACGACTGTCATACACGCACCAAGATTAATCGGCGTTCACTTTTCCCTTTTGTCTTTTGACTTTTTCCTTAACATTAAGACGCTTCAACAGACTCGCCTGTTAACGGCGTCGTAAAATTATTTGGCCGTCGCCGGTGCGGAGCGTGAATTTGTTGCCGCCGTTTCCGATGCGCCAGCGCCGCGTCCGCGCCTCGACGCCGCTGGCGTCATCGGAGACAGCGAGGCCATCGTTCACCACAGTCTCGGCTTCGGTCTCGACGACGGCGTTCGCGTCGGCGGGTAAAGCCAGCGAGATTGAGCCGTCGCCGCTCCGCGCCGCAAGTTCGGCGAAGCGTCCTTCGAGGGTGATGCGGCCGTCGCCGGTGCGCGCGTCCGCCGCGCCGTCAAAGTCGGTAATGCGAATGGGGCCGTCGCCGGTGTCCACGCGCAAACGTCCGCCGCCGCCGGAGACATCAACGGGACCGTCGCCGGTGTGCAGATCAACCTCGCCGCTGATGCCCTCGACGCGCAGCCTGCCGTCGCCCGACGAAACCCTTAACGTCGCATTGCGCGGCACGTAAACTTCCAACTCGACCGACGCGCCGGAACTATACGAAACCACTCGGTCGTCACGCTTGACCACCTCGCGGCTGAAGCTTTTATCGAACTCGGCGATGATGTTGATTTCCGCGCCGCTCTGCTCCGCGCGCAGGCGCACGCCGCGCAACTCCTCGTCGCTCGCGGCGCGTTTGATCGCGGTGTACATCACTTCCGGCTTGTCCCAGCCGCGCACCGTGATATGGCCGTCGAAAGTTTCGACGCGGAGACGCGGGGTGCCGCTCACCGGGAAAGATTTCGTTTCACGCTCGATGCGCCGGGGTTGGCGGTCGCCCCTCGCGCCCTCGATACCTTTCCTGATTTCTTCGCCGACCGCATTCCCAATTCCTTCGCCGATGCCGCGACCGATGCCCTCGCCGACTCCCTCACCTACGCCGGAAACGCTGCGGCTCACCGACTCACGCACGTCGCGCTCAATCTGACGTTTTACCTCCTCCTTGATAACCTTCGCTTCTCGCTTCGCGTCTCTCGCTGCGCGCGCGGCTTCGCGGGCTTCTTGACGAGTTTCTTCCGCCTCCACCGCCCGCTCCCCTCTCGCCTCAGAAAGGAGATTCTGCGCCGCGACGCCCGCGCGCCCGTCAGCCGCGCGCTTGATCGAGATCGAGCCGTTGACGTTCGACATCTTGATGCGCGTCCCGCCGCGACCAAGCAGCCCCGCCAGATCGTTCCCGACATACTCGCCGCGCCGCACCGGAAGACCGAAATCGTTAGTGATGCCGCCGTGTACGGTTGAGGCTCGCAACTCGACGTTTGAATTCAAAGGAATCGTCAGCACGACAGGCCCGTTGACCGAGGTAAGCGAGATCGGTTTTGCGTCGTCAATGCGGTCGAACGTCGCTTCGAGGCGACCGTTGATAACGGAGAGTTTGGTTTCACCCGACAGGCCGCGCGCCGTCAAACGCCCGTTGATCGAAGAGGCATTCACGTCGCCGCTGACGCCTTCGATGTCGAGTGCGCCGTTGATTAAATCAATCTTGTCGAGCCGGACGCCGCGCGGCACGGTCAGCGTGTAGTCAACACTCGCCGGATTTCGGTGGCGACCCGACTCGTCTCTCGTCCAACTCATTGACGAGTTAGGATACTCGGTCTTGATGCTCACCGAATCATTCGTGGCCTCTACTTTGATCTGCGCCTCGTCAAGACGCTCGCGCGTGTAGGCGCGCTTCACGGCGTCAACGCGCACCTCGTTGCGCTCCCACACGCCCACGCGCACCGCGCCGTTGATGTTTTGCAGGGACACGCGCCCGCCCCCCGCCAGCGGGTACGTCTGATGAAATTCGTCGCGTAGCTCTTCGCGCGATTGCGCGCCCTGTGTGTTCTGCGCATTCGACGCGCTCGTGCCGCTAATGACGCCGACGGCGGCGACGACCGCCATCAGAAGTATTCGGTTGATACGTTCTCGCATTTTTCTTTGTGCCTTCATGTTTGGTTTCTCCTGCGCCTCGTGGCCGTCTCAACGACACGTCCGCTCTATTAACAAACTACCGGGCGCGGCGAATCTCAATCGCACCGTTGACGGTCTTCAACTGAAGGTCGCGCCCGCCGCCGCCGATTGTCCCGTTGAGGTTACGCTTGCCGAAGCGACCCTCGACCGTGAGCGGAAAGTCAGTTGAAATGTCGCCGTTGACCGTCTTGGCGTGAACTTCAGTGCTGACGCCTGCCGGCAGGGTGAGACTGATGCTACCGTTGACCGTTTTGAACTCCAGCATGTCAGGCCAGTCGGCTCTGCCGAGCGCGGCGGTAATCGAGCCGTTGACCGTTTCGGCTCGTGCCATGCCGCTGGTCGAAACCTTCACGTTGCCATTGACGGTCTGCGCGGACACGTCAGCGGTGAGTGATTCGGCCTGCACGCCGCCGTTGACGGTGCGCCCGTCGAAGCGCACACCCGCTGGTACGCGCACCACGAAATCAACATTGACATCGTTGTTGCGCACACTCGAGCGGTAGCCCTCACCGGGCGCGCAGGTATTAGGCTGGTTGGCATGGCTGCTCGGATAAACGGCGCAGATCGTCACACCGTCGGCGTGCTCGACCACCTGCACGCGCACGCTTTCAGGATCGCTGCGCCGCCCGGTCTTCTCCGCCACGACTTCGACTTCCCCGCCCGCCGCCGGCTCGGCGCGAATGTTCCCATTCACGCCTTTAATCTCGACCACACGCCCGGCGGCAATCGCCCCGCGCCAACGAAATTCCCTCGACTGCGCCTGCTCAAATCTCATCAGCGCGGGAATCATCCCGACAGGACTTTCGACGACGGGAGCGGCGCTCGCAACAGCTTTGCTGTAATGATCGCGGCTCACGCAGGCGACTGATAGGTGCGCCATCGAAACCGTCAGCGCAACCATGAGGCCGGCGGCCTTGACAGTGAGACGGTCTGGCATTTCTCGTAAGGTTGTAATCTGCTTTTTCATCGCTACTCCTAAAATAGCTGTTAGCTGTCAGCGATCAGCCGTCAGCGTTTTCATGATTTCCGGGCGGCGCATCTGCGACACATACAAATCCGTTTGAGACTCACACTGTTCATGTAAGTGAATAAATTTCTGCAATCGTACCGCCGCATTTTCGTTGTGCTCTGAACATGCAAACACCGCCCCGAAATGTTTTGTGGCAAAAAAGTCGGCAGCAGGCAGTTGGCAGACTGAAGATTTCAGATTAAAGAATTTCAAATTTGAGATTTGAAATTAAAAATTCAGTAAAGCTGTCTACTGCCATCTGCCTGCTGTCGGCTCTCTTTTCCGCAGGCGCAGTGTGCCGTGAAAAGAAGAGAGATTGAGGCTGGCAGCGTCGGCTTCGACCTTGCCGCTTCCGACGTTGCCGACGAGGCGACCAGTGGATTCTTCGTTCGGCGGAAGAGGAGCAGTTCCCGAAACCTTAACGGGGAAGTCGGTGAGAATGTCGCCGTCCGCCACGACTCTGGCGCTGATTTTGAACGAAGCGTCGGGGGGCAATTCAAGCGTTACATCGCCGGAATATGTTTTGAAACTATAGCTGCCGCCCCGCACGAGCGCGCCCGCCATGCGGACATCACCGCCGATGGTCGAGACCTCGATGCGCGAGTAGCTAACTTGGTCGAGCCTGATGCTGCCGCTCGTCGAGTTGGCAATGAGATTGTCGCCGTTCGCCGCCGCGCGCGCGTTCACGACCTCAACGTCGCCGCCGACCGAGCGCAGGCGGACGCGCCCCGTTGAATCTTCAACGAACACGCTGCCTGATGCCATGCTCGTCGCCTCAACTGCTCTGGTGATGCCGCGCACTTCGATGTCGCCGACGTTGCTCCCCAAGCGGGCCTCGGCCACGTCCGAAACTTCCAGATCGCCGCTTCCGGTTTTCACCACGATTGTCGCGCCGCGCGGCACGTCCAATTCGACGTTACTCATCCCGCCGCACCCGTCCGAAGGCAGCACGCTGCGCTCCACTTTGGAGGCGAACACCGCGACCTGCTTTACGGGCGGCGGAGCGCCCGTCGCGGATTGCCCGGCGGCCTTTAGTTCGAGTTGCTCGGCGTCATCCGAGCGGGCGCGCACTTCACGCCGATCCCAGCCGCGCACCACAACGTCGCCCGCCGCGAGACAGAGCGTCACGACGACATCCGACTCGACGGCGAGCCTGCGTTCAATTTGGGCTTCTTCCTCTTCGCCGCGCGAAGCGGGGGCGACGATTGCCGGGCAGACGGCGGCTAACACGAACGTCAACGCAACGACGCGGAAGCACCTTGATCTCGTAATAGTGGAAATCTTTATCATCGTCCGGCGGCGGCGAGTTGCGACTGATCGGCAACCGCACTCATCAATTCAACCTTGTTCTGATAAGCGGAAAACAAAAACGCGGCGGCGTCACGGTCTCGCGGGTTACGCCGGACGACTCGACGCGATTCGCTGATTGCCTCATCAATCACGGCGATGTTGCGCTCATACTCCCCGCGCGCCGTCGGCCTCAGCGCCGCGTCGCCGCTCGCCTCAATCGTCTCCGCGAGAGAGGTTATTGTCATCAGATAGTTTTCTTCGCCGGGCAGTAAGGAGTCACGCTTTTTAGCAATCGCCGCCGCAGATTTACTGACACGCTGTTGTTGATTGAATTTACGCGGCGCTGTGCGGGAGATGCCGGTTGCGTCCGCTGGCTTTCTATCCGAAAGATCGGCAGCGACCTCGCCCGATTTTGATGCCGGCTCAGGTGTCATTGCCGGTGATTCATGAACACGGTCTGGTGTCGTGTGGACAGCGCCAGATTCTCCGCCGCCGTTGTTGACAGGATCAGTCGTTTGCAATCGAAGAGTTACAAACATCGCGCCCAGCAATACGATGGTGGCAAGCCCGGTTATCGCGCCCGCCCATTGTGGCGACCACGTGAGAGACGCGGCGAACGACGCGAGCCGCTCGCGGATTCCGCTTTCGATGGTTTCAACATGCGACTCTTTCGGAGTTACTTGCTGCGCCCGAAGCGCGGCGTCAATCCTCCCGCGCAACATTTCCGTCGGCACATTCGCTGAATTATCTGCCGCGAACGCGCCGGCAAAAACGCCAAGCTCGGTTTCGGCCTCGCGCGCCGCGTTGTTGCAGTGGACGCACAGGGCAATGTGCGTCGCCGCCGCACGCATCGTTTCGGGGGAGAGTTCGCCGTCCAGATAGCTCTGCAAAATTCCTTCGTCGAGACACTTGTTCATCATCGGCGTCCTCCGATCTTTCCGTAAACTCTCATAAACTCCTTCCGCCCGCGCGCGACAAGGCTTCCGACGTTGTTTTCGTTGAGCGAAAGCGTGCCGGCAATCTCGCGGTACGAAAGCCCCTGCTGTTTGAGCAGCAGGCAACTCCGCATTGGTTCTTTGATCTGATCGAGCGCGCGGCGCGCTTCCTCAATTTCAGCGCGCCGCTCGTAATCAACATCAAGCGCCACGGACAAACCGTCCGATCCGAGCGCGTCCTTCGCAAACTCTTCCTCGCGTGCCGAAGCGCGACTGCGCCCGCGCAGCGTGTTCCGCGCCACGTTCATGCAGACGCGCAGCAGCCACGCCCGCAGTAAATCCTCGCCCGGCGTCGCATCGAGATGCCGGTACAGACGCAGGAAAACTTCCTGCGTCACGTCCTCTGCGAGTCCGGCGTCGCGCACAAGGGCATACGCCGTGCGATAAACGGCACGGTGGTGCAGCATAAAGGCCTCGTCAAAATCGGGAGAGGAAGCTGCCGGGTCGCTGATCTCTGAAACAGAGTAACTCAAGGCTCTCGCTGGTTCGCTCATTTACCCGCCTTCATCACGTAAACACCGCCCGGCCAGCGTTTGTGGCAGAAAAGTGTGCAGTGGACAGTGACCAGTGGTCGGTGGTCAGCAATAAGCAGTAGACAGCGGTTTGCAAATTCCGGGGATTTCAAATTTGAGATTCAGAATTTGAAATTGCTCTAATGTTGCCATCCGCCTGCTTCTTACTGACCACCGGCCACTGACCACTGCTCTCGCCGCTACCGCTAACGTGGCGCTGTATTGTAGTCTGTCACTAACGCATCCCGTTAACCAATTCGCCATCACGACGCGATTACGCCGCGAACTTTAAGCGGCACAATCGGGATACGGATTTTAATCGAACTACTCTGAAAGCATAGAAAGCAGCGTGCGCAATGAGCTACTCATGTCGCGCGCGGTGACGCCCGGAAACGATGAAAGAACCGACCACTGACCACCGGCGGGTGACCACCGCCGAAGCGCCGTCCTCGATCAGCCCGGAACTCTACAACAGCCCGTTTATGCGCGCGTGCCGCCGCGAGCCGGTGCCGTATACGCCCGTGTGGCTGATGCGTCAGGCCGGAAGATACATGCCGGAATACCGCGAGGTGCGCGCGCGAACGACTTTTCTTGAATTATGTAAGACGCCCGACCTCGCGGCGGAAGTGACGGTCTTTGCCGCCGAACGCCTCAATGTTGACGCCGCGATTATCTTCGCCGACATCCTTTTGATTTTAGAGCCGATGGGTCTCGATCTGGAGTTTGCGAAAGGCGAAGGCCCGACCATCCACAACCCGGTGCGCGTGAGTTCTGACGTTGACCGCCTCCGCGAAGTCGAAGACGTGGGCGCGCTTCACTACGTCTACGACGCGATTCAGTTGACGCGCGGCGCGCTTCCTTCTGATTTGCCACTGATTGGTTTCGCTGGTGCGCCCTTCACCCTCGCTTCGTACATCATCGAGGGCGGCGCGTCGAAGAATTATGTCCACACCAAGACGCTGATGCACTCGGACAGCGGCGCGTGGCATCAAATGATGGCGTTGGTCTCGCGCGCGCTCGCCAAGTATCTGAATGCGCAGATCGCGGCGGGCGCGCAGGCCGTGCAGCTTTTCGATTCGTGGGTCGGTGCGCTCGGCCCCGACGATTACCGTGAATTTGTTCTACCGCACACCCGCAGCGTGATCAAAAACATCACGCCCGGCACGCCCGTAATTCACTTCGGCACCGGCACGGCGGCTTTGCTCGAACTGATGCGCGAAGCCGGCGGCGACGTGATCGGCCTCGACTGGCGCGTCTCGCTCGATGAGGCGTGGCAGAGACTCGGCGACGTGGCGGTGATGGGCAACTTTGATCCGGTCTTGCTATTCACAAACCCTGAGATCGTGCGCCGCGAAGCGCGCAAGATTTTGGAGCAGGCGGGAGGTCGTCCCGGACATGTTTTCAATTTAGGCCACGGCATTCTGCCCGAAACTCCAGTTGACAACGTGGTTACGCTGGTTGAGGCCGTACATGAAATAAGTCGGGTGTGAAGATTTTGAAGATGGATGCGGAACGATCACTCATTTATTCCGAGAGGTCTACATCATGAAGAAATCACTCCTATTGATTTGCTTATCGCTCTTCGTAACGTGTGTTGGTAGATCGACATCTCAAGTTGAAACAAGTCAGACATCTAAGAAGTGGCTTCAGGATAGATACGAGGAGGCCACGTCCGTCAAAGTCGGAATGTCGCGCGAGGACTTATTAAAAGTTTTCGACCAAGACGGAGGGCTAGACACCATACCGGCGCGCCGCTATACGTTAAGAAGTTGCAGCATGATCAAAATTGATGTTGAGTTCGACACACAGTACGGGGTTAGATACGCAAAAAAGCCGGACCCAGAGTTGAAGATCACGAATGTCTCTAAACCATACCTTGAGTACGCCTCTTTGGATTGATGACCAGATAGTTTGGGCGGATTTCCGGCATGCGACTTGAGCGCCGTGCCGACACACTCACTGTTCCTGAATAAGTTTTCGCTTTATGAATCATACTTACGACGCAATTTTAATTGTCTCTTTCGGCGGCCCGGAAGGGATGGACGAGGTGATGCCGTTTCTCGAAAACGTTCTGCGCGGAAAAAATGTGCCGCGCGCGCGGATGGAAGCGGTCTCACACCATTACGAAATGTTTGGCGGCATCAGCCCGATTAACGCGCAGAACCGCGCGTTGATCGCCGCGCTGAAGAAAGAGTTGGACGAACACGAACTGCATCTGCCGATTTACTGGGGCAATCGTAACTGGCATCCGATGCTTGCCGACACGCTTCGCCGGATGGCTGATGACGGCATCAAGAATGCTCTCGCGTTCGTCACCTCGGCCTACAGTTCTTACTCCGGGTGTCGGCAATATCGTGAAGACATCGCGCGGGCGCGAGATGAAGTCGGCACCGCCGCCCCGCGAGTTGATAAGCTGCGCGTCTTCTACAACCATCCCGGCTTCATCCAACCGAATGTTGAAAATCTGCGCGCCGCGCTCGATCAGATTCCGGCAGCGAGACGCGCTGGCGCGCACGTCGCCTTCACCGCGCACAGCATCCCGATGACAATGGCGTTGGGCTGCAACTATCAAGCGCAACTTCTCGAAACCTGCCGCCTTATTACCGAAGCTTTGGGAGACTTCGGCGGTGATCGTTGGCAACTCGTCTTTCAAAGCCGTAGCGGGCCGGCTCAGCAAGCGTGGCTTGAGCCGGACATCTGCGATCATCTCAGAGAATTGAAAGAACGAGGCGTTACCGATGTAGTTATCGCGCCCGTCGGCTTCGTGTCCGATCACATGGAAGTTCTCTACGACCTCGACACCGAAGCACGCGCACTTTCCGGCGAGATTGGTCTCAACATGATCCGCGCGGCGACTGTCGGAGCGCACCCGACCTTCATCAGCATGATCCGCGAATTGATTCTTGAGCGCATCACAGAGAATCCCGACCGGCGCGCGCTCGGCACCTACGACGCAAGCCACGATGTCTGCCCCGTTGATTGCTGCCTTATCAAGTCTGTAGTCGAGAGTCTGGAGTCAAGAGAGACTAATAGTCGAGCGTCAGTTTAACAGCAATCGAATTGGTTAAGAGCACTACGTGATGGTTTTCGACTCCAGACTCCAGACCCCAGACTCCAGACTCAACTCCCGGCGCGTTGTGATCGTCGGCGGCGGCATCAGCGGCCTCGCGGCGGCGCATCGCTTAATCGAATACAACAAGCGCGCCGCACAGCCCTTTGAAATTCTTTTATTCGAGGCCGGCTCGCGTCTCGGTGGGACGATTCACACACACAAGCGCGACGGTTTCCTTTTAGAAGGTGGCCCCGACTCGTTCATTTCTGAAAAACCTGAAGGGGTTGAGTTAGCAAAGCGCGTCGGACTCGACGGTGATTTGATCGAGACGAATGATGCGCACCGCCGGAGTTTCGTGGTGCGCAATGGTCGTTTGCGCCCGACGCCGGAAGGTTTTCAATTGCTCGCCCCGTCGCGCCTGTGGCCGTTCGTGACCTCCGACATTTTCAGTTGGCCGGGTAAAGCGCGCATCGCGCTCGATTTGATTTTGCCGCGCCGCGCGGGTGTCAACGGCACCGACGACGAGAGCCTGGCGGAGTTTGTGCGGCGCAGGCTCGGACAGGAAGCGCTCGAACGAATGGCGCAACCAATGGTCGGCGGCATCTACACCGCCGACCCGGAACGCCTCAGTCTGCGCGCAACAATGCCGCGTTTTCTGGAAATGGAGCGCGAAAGCCGCAGCCTCATCCTCGCAATGTGGCGAGCCGGAAGGAAACAGTCGGCGCACCTCGCGCGCGGGACAAGCGGCGCGCGTTACAGTTTGTTCCTTTCCTTCAAAGAGGGCATGCAAACCTTGACCGACCGCCTCGCGGCGAGGATGCCGGACGGCACGGTGCGCTTGCAAACAAAAGTCGGGTCAATATCTTTTGACGCTGCATCGAAAAGCTGGCAGGTTCACGTCTCCGGGCAGGAAACTGTCAATGCCAACGCGGTCTGTCTCGCGCTCCCCGCTTACCGGGCGGCGAATCTATTGCGCTCGCTTGACGCTTCGCTCGCCGCCGAACTGGACGCAATCGAATACGCCTCAACCGCGACGGTCAACCTCGCATACCGTCGCGCCGAAATTCCGCACCCGCTCGACGGCTTCGGCTTCGTGGTGCCGTTCATCGAACGCCGCGCGACTTTGGCCTGCACCTTCAGCAGTGTGAAATTCGCCGGGCGCGCTCCCGAAAGTCACGTGCTATTGCGTGCTTTCGTCGGCGGCGCGCTCCAACCTGAGATGTTCGCCCTTGACGAAGAAGCGATGACGCGCGCCGTCGGCGACGACCTACGCGACCTGCTCGGCATCGAACGCCCCCCGCTTTTCGCGCACGTCGAAAAGTGGCCGAAGTCTATGGCGCAGTATCATCTCGGACACGTCGAGCGAGTCGAAAGAATTCGCCGACGTCTTCTCGATTTCCCTACCCTCCAACTCGCCGGAAACGCCTACGGCGGCGCAGGCATTCCTGATTGCATCCGCAGCGGCGAAGCGGCGGCAGAACATCTTGCCAATCGTGAATCGTAATCCGTGAATAGAAGAAGACAGGTTTCCTCTTAATACGATTTACGATTCTCGATTCACAAGTAAATGACGTGCGACGTGCGCCAGATGTTTGAGGGGATTGAGCCGGGCGGGGCGGTGGTGAGCAGGATGACGTAGTTGCCACTGGCGTCGTGCGTTATCGTGAGCGCGAGGCGTTGCCAAGAGGCCGCGGGCGGTTCGTCGCTGGCCGAGGAAGCGTCGGGGGCGACGAGCGCGAGGCGGCGCAGTGAGGCGTACAAATGCTCCCGGTCTTCACCGTGGCGTCCTTCTTCTTCGCCGAGCGTCAGCTTCACTTCGGCGCGCTCGTCAATGAAGTGTGTCGCCAGCGAGGCGGCGAGCGTGACGCCGCGCTCGAATCTTTCACTGAATGTCTTCCCCTCGCCCACGCCGTCGTGCATTCGCGTGTCGAGAACGATGTGAACGCGCCGCTCGTCTTCGGAGGCGAACTCGCGGACGATGAGCCGGCGGTTGCGCGCCGTTGACTTCCAATCAATGTGGCGCACGTCGTCTTGCGGCTGGTAGTTGCGCAGACCGTGTAGGTCGTGGCCGGTGCCGCGCCGCGCGGAGGCGATGCGTCCGGCGTTCATCGGTAAAAGATGTAGTTCGTCGCTCGCGCGCTCCGGCTTGGGGTAGATGATTAAGTCAACGTGGCGCGCTGTGAGGCGGCGGCGCAGGCGGAAGAAATTGAAGGGGAAGCGGGTCGAAAGCTCAAAGCCGGTGACGAGCACGTGTCCGCGCTTGGGAAAAGTCTGCTCGACGCGCTGCTCGACTTTCGCACGGCGCGGCACGTACATGAAATAAGCGAGCACGCGCTTCGCAAAGCGCGGTCCCGCCCACCTCAACCACGGATTCACGCCGGCGTCTTCGACGCGGTTTCGGGCTTCAATCAAAATCGAGAACGACGGTAACAACCTCTTTGTGTTGTGTAGCGTGATGATGACCGGCGCAGCTTCACCCGCGAAGATGTGATCGGGAAAACGCGCCGACACGACGAGATCGCTGAGCGAGGCGCGCGCCGCCGCCCACGCCACGAACATCGTCGAGGTCAGCAGCGAGAAGATTAGGAATAAAAGATTATTGCCCGAGTTCCACGCTGCGAACGCGACGATAAGGAACAGTCCGAGGAAGAGCAGTCCGCCGGCGGTGAGTTGAAAGGGCAAATCGAGCCGCGCCGCTTCGACGCGCGCCGAACGTGTCAGCGGCGGCACGACGAAGACGATCATCAGCAGCACACAAACTAACGAAGCAACTGCCCCGAAGCGCGCCAACTCCCACGCCTCGCTGCGCCGCGCCAGCATTGTGACAGCGCCCGCGACCACGCCGCCGAGCACAATCAGCGTGCCGAGAATTGCGCGCAAGGTCGGGCGCGGCAATCTCACTCTAGTGTGACTGGAACGTGGCGGGCTGGAACGCGCGGGTTGGTTGATGCCGGACATGTGTGTGACGACGATGAAGGATTCGTTACTCCTGCTGAATGTACGCGGCGTGAATTAGGTTTCACATAAAGACACAGAAGATACACGGAGGGCGCAGAGTTCTTCTCTGTTTTCTCTGTGTGAGCGCTGAGGGCGCGAACAATCAGACGCTTTGAATCAGCACGCCTAACAGTCGAGCACGACCTTTGCTTGCTTAGGCAAGCTGGTGGGCAGGGATGCCCGCGCTCCCGACGAAGATGTGCGCTAGTTCGCCTACACTATTTGCAATTCGTCCCAATACTTCGATGCGCTGTCACGACTTCTCACTTTTGCCTTTTTACTTTTGACTTTCAAAGCGGCACGCTCACTGTTTTCATGATTTCGCGGAGCACGGCCTCAGCCTCATCGCTCCGGCGGTTGAGCGATGAGGAAAAGCGCGAATTAACGACGAGGCGGTGCGCGAAAACAGGGAGCACCAATCGCTTCACGTCATCGGGAATACAGTAGGCGCGGTCTTCGGTGAGCGCGAGAGCTTGTGCCGCGCGGAACAAGGCGAGCGTACCGCGCGGGCTGACGCCGAGATCGAGCATCTCGGAATTGCGCGTCGCCGTCACAATTCGCATCAGGTAGTCCAAGAGCGCGTCATCAACTCTGACGCCCGCGACGCTCCGCTGTAACTCGACAACATCTTCGCCCGTCATCACCGCGCGCAGACTGTCGAGCGGATTTCCCGCCTCGCGGTCGCGCAGGATTTCCTTCTCGATTTCGCCTTCGGGGTAGCCGATGCGAAGGCGCAGCATGAAGCGATCAACCTGTGATTCGGGAAGCGGGTACGTGCCGTGATGCTCAATCGGGTTCTGCGTCGCGATGACGATGAAGGGAGCTTGCAGTTTATGCGTCGTGCCTTCGACAGTGACATGGCCTTCGGCCATCGCTTCGAGGAGTGCGGACTGTGTTTTCGGCGTCGTGCGGTTAATCTCGTCGGCAAGGACGACGTTGGCGAAGATCGGCCCCGGCTTGAAATCGAACGCGCCGGCGCGCTCGTTGTAAACCGAAAGGCCGATCACGTCCGAAGGCAAAAGGTCGGAGGTGAACTGGATGCGCTGGAACGTGCAATCGAGCGAGCGCGCGAGGGCTTGGGCGAGCGTCGTCTTGCCGACGCCCGGCACGTCTTCAAGGAGAAGATGCCCGCCCGCGAGGAGCGTCACGACGGCGAGTCGCACCGCTTCGGGCTTCCCTTTGATGACGCTCTCGACGGCCGCGCGCAGTCCGTCAATACGTTCGGCGGCGGCGATTTCGGTCGCCTCACCCGACCTCTTCGCAGTGTGTAAAACTGTCATCTCTTGATTTGTGCTCCGCGTCCCATTCTACATATTTAGATGCACCGCCGCACCCCTCGACGCCCGGTGTGACTTCATTCGCACCGTTATACTCAAAAGTGACAGGTGACAGGTGATAAGTGATGGGAAAGAATCATTGCGTTGTCATTCAAGCCCGCACGGGAAGCGCTCTTGTGGCGATGTTCGCCCGGATCGTGCGGGTAGGGATTAACAACGCGCTGATGAATGGGTGTTGAAGCTGATAGGAGTGGCATCTTTCATGGTCTTTCCTATCACCTATCACCATTTACCTATCACCTTTGAGTTATAGTAATATCGGTTGTGTCCATGACGGACGTGAATTTTCATCTCCGGCTTTCAACAGGACATTATGGAACCCGAAGCGTTCACGCTCGTGTACGAAGCCGGAGCGAGGAATAAAACTATGCGAATAGAAAACAAATATCGTAGAGGTGAGAGGGGCTTTTCGCTTATTGAACTGATGATTGTTATTGCGATCATCGGCATTCTGGTTGGCGTCGGCGTGCCGGCGTGGAAAAACGCGACTATCGCCGGCAACGAAACTGCTGCGATTCAAACGCTCAAAACCGTTCAAACTGAGCAACGCGCCTATTTCAATACCAGAGGCCGCACCACGTTCGGCACGTTCGATCAGATAATTGAAAGCGGGTCACTTGATAAGCGGTTCGCCGGCGACGAGCCGGTTGTAGACGGTTACAAGTACACGATGAAGGTGATACCTAAATCAAGCGGCCAGCCGCCGAGTTTTAGCATTAACGCCGACCCGCAGGCCAAAGACGGCATCAGTGCTACCGGCAGACGGCATTTCTACATTGACTCGAATGTGAACACAATCCGCGTCAACAGCGGCGGCCCCGCTTCGGCTGACGACTCGCCCGACGGCGAAGAAGCGGAGGGCGACGCGAAGTAGAAGGAAGGCAAAAGTAAAAAGGTGAAAGGCAAAAGTGGGGGCGCATGTGAGGCTGGTATCTTGAGTTAATATCCATAACAGATTTTTTGGGAACGTAGTTCAGAAAGATTGATGCCGCCGCAGATTCACTCTGCGGCGGCATTTACATGCAGGAAATGTTTGTCAGTAGAAAAACCCACAGGGGCGACATTTATTCAGCAATTCTCGGTTAAGAGAGTACGTTCAGCCATGAAGTGAATCGGCGCACACTAAAACCATGTTGCCTGACAGCAGGCAATTGTTCTTTTGATAGGCCTTCACTTTTTCAGTTCTATTGCTCCCTGCTTGTTCTGTGGTTGGGTCGGCTTGT
>Ga0183260_10002219_pt1 | contig 16071 bp, 15 predicted proteins | sample AntDrymUQ4972206_2_FD_129768 | JGI IMG/M metagenome (GOLD analysis project Ga0183260, IMG submission 129768) | Polar desert sand microbial communities from Dry Valleys, Antarctica - metaG UQ497 (22.06) (version 2) (version 2) | ecosystem: Environmental > Terrestrial > Soil > Desert | place...
CGCGTCCCGGATCGAGATGGCGCTCTGCAACGTGTCGACGGCGTGCATGGGAGGGTCAGGACTTCCAGAGCGCTGGCCCTGGAAGTCCCGATAGTGGAGACGGTGGGAATCGAACCCACGTCCGCGACCGCGCGAAGGACGGCGTCTACGAGTGTGTCCGGTGCTCTTCATCTCACCCTCGACTCGCCGACACCGGCAGGGTTGTCGAGGGCCAGCCCGCTTGAATGTCCCCCCTCTCGGCGCGGGCGGGCCTCGAGGGGGTGATCCCGCTATCTGACTCGGCCTGATCCCGACGCGGGCTCCGGGGGCCAAGGTCTACTGCCTAGTTTCGGCTAAGCAGCGAGACGGTAACTGTGCGTGTTCGCACTTATGGTGTTCCCGGGGTTTTACGAGGCCTCCGGGACCTCGACTCGCAACCGCCCCAGCGAACCGACCACGTCGAAGCCGTGTCGTCCCCAGGGCTGTGTTCGCTCTCCATTCTACTCGCTGGGCGCGTAGCCGCCACGGTTTCGCAAGGATTGGCGCTAGGGTCGCGCCCGGAACCGAATTCGCGGCGAGGAGCGGCATGCAGAGCTTCGATGTGGTGGTGCTGGGCGCTGGGCCGGCCGGCGAGGTGGCGGCCGGGCGGCTGGCCGAGGCGGGGCTGGAGGTCGCGATCGTCGAGGATCGCCTCGTCGGCGGGGAGTGCTCGTTCTGGGCGTGCATGCCCTCGAAGGCGCTGCTGCGCCCCTACGAGGCGCTGGAAGAGGTGCGCCGGATCCCCGGCGCGGCGGAGGCGGTCACGGGCGAGCTGGACGTGCAGGCCGTGCTCGACCGCCGCGATGAGGTCATCCACGGCCTCGACGACGCGGCGCAGCTGCCATGGCTCGAGAAGCGCGACATCGCGCTGTTCCGCGGCCGCGGCCGCCTCATCGGCGAGAAGCGGATCAGCGTCGAGCTCAATGACGGCGGCAGCGAGGAGCTGGAGGCCCGCCGGGTGGTCTTCCTCGCGGGCGGCACGGTTGCGGCGATGCCGCCGATCGAGGGCCTGGACACGATCGACGACGCGTGGACCAACCGCGAGTCGACCACCGCCAAGCGCATCCCCGAAAGCATGGTGATCATGGGCGGCGGCGTGGTCGGCGTCGAGATGGCGCAGGCCTACCGCTCCCTCGGCGCGGAGGTCGCGCTCGTCGAGGGCGAGCGCAAGCTGCTCCCCCGCGAGGAGTGGTTCGCCTGCGAGCAGGTCACCGAATCGCTCGAGGCGCAGGGCGTGGACGTGCACCGCGGCCAGCAGGCGGAGAAGGTCTCCCAGGCCGAGGACGGCACCATCACCGTCACCGTCGGAGACGGCTCGACGGTGCAGGGCGAGGTGCTGCTGGTGACGCTCGGGCGCACCCCGCAGACGAAGCAGCTCGGCCTCGAGGACCTCGGCTTCGAGGCCGGCAAGTACGTCGAAGTGGACGAGCACTGCCAGGTGCCCGGCCACGAGTGGCTCTACGCGATCGGCGACCTCAACGGCCGCGCGCTGTTCACCCACATGGGCAAGTACCAGGCGCGGGTCGCCTGCGACCACGTGCTCGGCAAGGACACCGCCCGGCAGCACGGCGCCGACGGCCCGCTCTCCCCGCGCGTGATCTTCTGCGACCCGCAGGTCGCCGCCGTCGGCCACACGTCCGAGAGCGCCGAGAAGGCCGGCATCGACGTCGAGATCGTCGAAGTCGGGACCTCCGCCAACGCGGGCGGCTCCTATTACGGCCGCAACGCTCCCGGCACGAGCCGGCTCGTCATCGACAAACAGCGAGGCATCGTCGTCGGCGCCACGTTCACGGGCGCGGAGGTGGCCGACTTCCTGCACGCGGCGACGATCGCCGTCGTCGGCGAGGTCCCGGTCGAGCGCCTGCGCCACGCCGTGCCGGCCTTCCCCACCCGCAGCGAGATCTGGCTGAACCTGCTCGAGAAGGCGGAAACCGGCAGGCCTTAACGAAAAGGGACGCGGAGGGAGCCGCTCGAGGAGCCCTCCTCCGGCGGCCGAAGCCTCCGGTCTCAGGGCGGCGGGCCTCTCACCTCGATGGCCTCGCTCTCTGCGTCTCTTACCTCCGCGTCTGGGGACAGCCTTTCGTGACGGTGGGAGAAATGCAAGACCCGCCGGTGCGACGAACCCGCACGCTGCGGAAAAATGGCTCTTGATCTGGGGCACAGCAGCCGATGCCACACTGAGACCCACCGATGGAGAGCCGTTCCCCCCACCCCGCCTGGCTGCCGCCCCTCCCGCCGAGGGACGGCTACCCCGCCCCGCAGCCCGCCGGGCCCGCGCCCGCGAGCCCGCCGCCGCACCAGGAGCAGTCGCGCCTGAAGAAGCTGTTCGGCCCGCTGCTGGTCGCCGGGCTGCTGGTCCTCAAGTTCGGCGCCAAGCTCAAGGTGCTGCTCCTGCTGCTGCCGAAGCTCAAGGTGCTCACCACGGCCGGCTCGATGCTGGTCTCGGTCGCCGCCTACGCCCTGATCTGGGGCTGGAAGTTCGCGGCCGGCTTCGTCGCGCTGCTGTTCGTGCACGAGATGGGCCACTTCTTCCAGATGCGCCGCGAGGGCGTCAAGCCGAGCTTCATGCTGTTCATCCCGTTCCTCGGCGCGGCCGTCGGCGCCCGCTCGCTCGGCGGCAACGCGCTCGCCGAGGCGCGCATCGGGCTGGCCGGGCCGATCCTCGGCACGCTCGGCACCGCCGCCGTGATCCCCGTCGCGATCGCGCTGGACAGCGACCTGCTGCGCGCGCTCGCCTTCACCGGCTTCTTCCTGAACCTCTTCAACCTGATCCCGCTGCTGCCCTTCGACGGCGGCCGCGCGATGGCGGCGATGGCGCCGTGGATGTGGTTCCTGGGCTTCGGCGCGATGCTCGCCTTCTTCGTCTTCTTCCCGAACCCGATCCTGATCCTGTTCCTGCTGCTGGGCGGGATGGAGACCTGGCGGCGCTGGAAGCAGCGCAAGCGGGGCGAGGAGGGCAACGCCGCCTACTACCGCGTGAAGCCCGCCCACCGCCTGCTGGTCGCCGCGACCTACGTCGGGCTGATCGCCCTCTGCGCCGTGGGGATGGACCTCACGTTCGTGGACCGCAGCAGCTCGATCTAGCCGGCTTTCCTGCCTTCAGCTGGCGCGGCGCGCCGTGCGGCTTCGAACGGCGTTCGGTCGAACACGATCCTGATGTGGACGATCTTGCCGTCCTGCACGGTGTGGCACTCGGCGCCGGGGGCGTCCTCGACCGGGACGGTGACGGCGTCGTACATCAGCAGCGCGGTCTGCTCATCACCGAACGCGGCGATCACGCTCGAGCCGGTGAGGATGCGGGAGAAGGGCTCCATGAAGGCGCGGAACGCCTCGGAGCCCTCGATGCGTCCCGCCGGTGCGTCGCAGACGACGTCGTCGGCGATGAAGACCATGGCGCGGTCGAAGTCGTGGCCGGTCCAGGCCCGGTGGTAGGCCATCGCGGTGTCCAGGGCCGGGCTGCGGTTCTCCGTCATGGGATGTCCCTGTCGTCGCTCTGCATGGGTTCCCTTGTCAAGACACCACCGGGGGGTCAGACGGAACGGTCCACCCGGATGGGCCGGATGGGAGGATGTGGCGGTGAGCCAAGCCACGCTCGAGCGCGCGCAGATGGGCGACAGCCAAGCCTTCGACGCGCTCATGGCCCCGTACGCACGCGAGCTGCAACTGCACTGCTACCGGATGCTCGGATCGCTCAGCGACGCCGAGGACATCCTGCAGGAGACCTTGACCGCGGCCTGGCGCGGCCTGGACGGCTTCGCGGGCCGCACCTCGCTGCGGGCGTGGCTCTACCGCATCGCGACCAACCGCTGCCTGAACCTGCGCCGTGACAGCGCGCGGCGCCGGCCGCCCGAGCCGGTGCCCCCGTTTCAGCCGCCCGAACCCACCCGCCGTTGCGACGTCACCTGGCTGCAGCCCTACCCGGACACGCTGCTCGAGCAGGTGACCGACCGGGCACCGGGGCCCGAGGCTCGCTACCAGGGACGCGAGACGATCGAGCTCGCGTTCATCGCGGTGCTGCAGCGCCTTCCTCCACGCCAGGCCGCGACGCTGCTGTTGCGCGACGTGCTCGGTTACACCGGCGCGGAGGTCGCGGCGATGCTCGAGACCAGTCAGACCGCCGTCAAGGGCGCCCTGCAACGGGCCCGCGCATCACTCGGCGAGCATCTCGCCGAGGTGAAGGGCGTTGGAGGGGCACCGGCTCCCGGCTCACCGCGGGAAAGCGAGCTCGCCCGGCGCTTCGCCGACGCATTCACCGCCGGCGACATCGAGGGCGTGATCGCGCTGCTGACCGACGATGCGTGGCTGGCCATGCCGCCGGCGCCACACGAATACGAGGGTCCCGCAGCGATCGCGGCCTTCCTCAGGGCAAGCGCCGGCTGGCACCGACGGCGCGGGCTCCGGCTCCGGTTGGCGCCCACCCGCGCCAACACCCAGCCTGCGTTCGGCTGTTTCCTCGTCGCCGACGACGCAGCCGAACGCCCCGCCGGACTGCTCGTCCTCACCCTCCGCGGAGACCGCATCAGCGCCATCACGCGCTTCCTCGACAGGACGGTTAGCGCCGGATCGACCGCTCCATCTCGCGCTTCATCTCGCGGTCCTTGATCGTCTGGCGCTTGTCGCCCACGTCCTTGCCGCGCGCGAGCGCGATCTCGGCCTTGGCGCGGCCGTCGGAGAAGTACAGGCGCGTGGGCACGAGCGTGAGCCCCTTCTCGCGCGTCTTGCCGATCAGGCGCTCGATCTCGCGCTTGTGCATGAGCAGCTTGCGCGGGCGCTCGGGCTCGTGGTTCTCGCGCGAGGCCGGGCCGTAGGGCGGGATGTGGACGTTGTGCAGCCACACCTCGCCTTCGCGCACCGCCGCGTAGCCGTCCTTGATCTGCGCCTTGCCGTCGCGCAGGGCCTTGACCTCGGTGCCCTGCAGGACGAGGCCGACCTCCCAGCGCTCGAGCAGGTGGTAGCGGTAGGAGGCCTGGCGGTTGGTGGCGACGTCACGCGGCGGCATCGGCGCTCAACGTTAGCTCCACCGGGGAGAGGTCCACGCGGCCGCGCGGCGCATCGACGCGCTCGACCTGGACGACCAGCGGGTCGCCGAGGCGCAGCGCTCCGCCGGACTGGGAGCCGACGAGCATCGTCTCCAGCTCGTTGAGCTCCCACCAGTCGCCGCGCAGGCGCCGCACCGGAAGCATCCCCTCGAACCGCCCGCCGAAGGAGACGAACGCGCCGGCGCCGATCACGCCGTTGACCTCTCCCGTCCACTCGGCCTGCCAGCCGCGCTGGAACAGCTGGGCCTCGAGCAGGAAGCAGCGCGCGATCGAGTCGCCCGTGCGCTCGATGACCATCGCGTCGCGCTCGCGCATCGAGCACCACTCGCCGGCGCCGTCCATGTCCGAGGCGCGCGGCGCATCCTCTCCCGCGCCGATCGCCGACAGCAGCGCGCGGTGGCAGACGAGGTCCGGATAGCGGCGGATCGGCGACGTGAAGTGGCAGTAGCGCGGCGAGCGCAGCCCGGCGTGGCCGACGTTCCTGGGCGAGTAGTGCGCCTGCTTGAGCGTGCGCAGCACCAGCGAGGTGAACGCCGCGCGGCCGTGGCCGCGGCGCTTGATCTCGCGGTCGACGCCCAGGGCGATCTCCGCGACCAGGTCCGCGGCCTGCTGCGCCGTCATCGTCGCCAGCAGCGGCGGGGTCGGCACGTCGAGCGAGGCGAGCTGGTCGACCAGGTGCTCCACCCGCGCGGGCTCGGGCCGCTCGTGCACGCGGTACAGCGCCGGCAGCCTGCGCGCCTCGAGCAGCGTGGCGACCGCCTCGTTGGCGGCGATCATCAGGTGCTCGATCAGCCGGTGGGACTCCGTCTGCTCGCTCCACACCAGCTCCGCGACGTGGCCCTCGCGCGAGAACGCGAACTCGGGCTCCTGGGACTCCACGGCCAGCGCCCCGCCGGCCTCGCGCGCGGCCTCCAGCGCCGCCGCGGCGCGGCGCGCGGCCGCCAGCGGGCCGGCCCAGGCGCCCTCGGCGCGCTCGTCGCCGGCGAAGATGCGGTCCACGCGCGGGTAGTCCAGCCGCTCGTCGGAGCGGATGATCGAGCGGTGGAAGGCCGAGCGGCGGACCTTCGCGCCCTCCAGCTCGAGCTCCACCGTGACGGCCAGGCGGTCCTGGTGGGGCACCAGCGAGCAGGCGTCGTTGGACAGCGCCTCGGGCAGCATCGGCTCCACCGCCCCGGGCACGTAGACGCTGGTCGCGCGCCGGAACGCCTCGCGGTCGACCGCCGTGCCCGGCTTGACGTAGTGCGAGACGTCGGCGATGTGCACCCACACGCGCACCCCGCCGTCGTCGAGCGCCTCGGCGGAGATCGCGTCGTCGAAGTCGCGCGCCGTCGGCGGGTCGATCGTGAACGTGGGCAGGGCGCGCAGGTCCAGCCGGGCGGTCGCCTCCTCCTCCGGCGGGCGCTCGGCGGCCGCCCGCGCCTCGCGCTCGACGTGCGGCTCGAAGCGCCGGCGCAGCCCGCGGTCGAGCAGCATCGCCTCGATCACGTCGCGCGCCACGTCGGGGCGGCCGATCCGGCGCAGGACCTTGCCGTGGCCCGAGCGCGGGCCGGCCGGCGCGACCAGCACGAGGTCGCCGGGGCGCGCGGCCGAGCCGGCGCGCGGGCGGTCGACGTTCATGCGACGGCCGCGCGCGAAGAACGGCGAGCCCGTCAGGAATCGCCCGCGCTTCTCGAGCACCGCCACCACCGGCCCGGCGAACGGCGGCTCGTCGGCCGCGCCGGCCTCGGCGCGGCGGTGCTTCACGTCGCGTTCCGAACGACCTGCTCGACGGCCGCCCGCAACGCCTCGTCGGGCTTGGTCTTCGGGTCGTCCTGCGCCTTCACGTCCGGCGCGATGCCGTCGCCCTTCCTGATGCCGCCGCCGCCGATGTTGCGGCCGCTCGGCAGGAAGTACTCGCCCACCGTGATGTCCAGCGCCCCGCCGTTGGAGAGCTGCTCGATCTCCTGGAAGACGCCCTTGCCGTAGGTCCGCGTCCCCACGACCGTCGCGCGCCGGCGGTCCTGCAGCGCGCCCGTGACGATCTCCGAAGCGGACGCCGACTGGCGGTTGACGAGCACGGCGACCGGGACGTCGGCGGCGATCGCCCCGCCGGTCGCCTCGTACACGCGCTCGGGCCGTGAGCGACCCTTGGTGGAGACGATCTTGCCCTCGGGGATGAAGAGGGAGGAGACCAGCACGGCCTCGTTGAGCAGGCCGCCGCCGTTGTCGCGCAAGTCGAGCACGATGCCGTCGGCGCCGTCGCGCAGCGACTTGCGCACCGCCTTGCCGAGCTCCCCGTGCGCCCCCGAGGTGAAGCCGGCCAGCCGCACATGCGCGATCCGCTGCGAGCCCGAGCGCTCGATCGAGGACTCGACGACCGGGATGTCCACCCGGTCGCGACGCAGCTCGAGCTCCCGCTCGCGCTTGCCGGAGGCCACGGTGAGCCTCACCGTCGTGCCCTTGGGGCCCTTGATGCGGGCGGTCGACGCCTCCGACGAGGAGCCGGCGATCGAGCGGCCGTTGACCTCGGTGATCAGGTCGCCGGGCTTCAAGCCGCCCTGGTCGGCCGGCGAGCCGTCGTAGACGGTCATCACCCGCAGGCCGCGCTTGTCCTCCTCCACGGTCATGCCGACGCCCTCGAACTGGCCCTGCGTGACCTCCTGGAAGCTCGAGTAGTCCTTCGGCGAGAAGTAGGCCGAGAACTGGTCGTCGAGCGACTTGACCGCCGCGCCGAGCGACTTGTTCAGCAGGTCCTTCTCGTCGACGCCGCGGTAGTAGTCGCGCTCGATGATGTCGACCGCCTCCTGATAGACCTGCGCGTCGCCGTCGTCGACGAGCGCGTCGCGCACCGGCCCGGGCAGCGCGGAGGGGTGCCCGCCCAGCCAGACGCCGGCGAGCAGCAGCGCCGGCACCAGCACGACGAGGATCAGGACGAAACGGCGGCGCATGGCGGCTCCCCACGGTACCGCGGGCGGATCAAGGGGACCTCTAGACGCGCAGGAACCGGCGCAGCGAGAGCCCCGAGCCGAGCGCGGAGACGCCGACCGAGGCCAGGAGCAGGATCGCGATCAGCAGCGGGAAGTTCATCGTGTCCGGCGCGGCGATCAGCGCGAAGTCGGCAGCGAGCGGATCGACCACCGCGACCTTGATGACGCCCAGCAGCAGTACCGCGAGCACCCCGCCCATCACGCCGACCATCACGCCCTCGAGCACGAACGGCCAGCGGATGAACCAGTCGGTCGCGCCGACGAGCTTCATCACCTCGACCTCGCGCCGGCGGGCGTACAGCGACAAGCGGATCGTGTTGGCGATCAGGAGCAGCGAGGCGATGACGAGCAGTGCCGCCAGCAGCGCCATGGTGAGCTTGACCACGCGCGTGACGGAGAGGATCTTGGCCGTGTCCTCCTCGCGGTTGCGGACCTCGTCGATCGCCGGGTCGATCACCGTGCGGCCGCCCGAGGGCGACCGGGGCGCCAGCGCGTCGCGCACCTGGCCGATGTTGTCGGGCTCGTCCGGCGTGACGCGGAAGGTGTCGGGCAGCGGGTTGGAGCCCAGCAGGTCGTAGTAGTCGCCGCGGCCCGCCTCCCGCTCGGCGCCCAGCGCCTGCTGCTTGGAGACGAACTGCACGCTGCCGACGTGCGGCGCCTGCGTCTCGATGATCCGCTTGACCCGGTCGACGTCCGCCTGCTTGGCGTCGCTCTTGAGGTAGACGTCGGCGATCACCTTCCGGCGCACCTCGTTGGCCGCGCCGGTGGTGGCCTGGACCATCGGGATGAACACGCCGAGGATGAGCACGGTGACGAGCACGGTCGCCACGGCGGCGAACGACGGGACGGCGTTGCGCTTGAGCGCTCTCACCGCCTCGCGGAAGAAGAAGCCGAAGCTCACTCGACGTCGCCCCACAGCCGCGCGCCGAGATCCTCGGTGGTCTCCTCGCGCGCGCTGTAGCCGCCGACCCGCTCGTCGCGCACCACGCGGCCCTCGGCGAGCTCGATCACGCGGCGGCGCATGCGGTCGACCATCGTGACGTCGTGCGTGGCCACCACCACGGTCGTGCCCGTGCGGTTGATGCGGTAGAGCAGCTGCATGATCCCGATCGAGGTCTCGGGATCGAGGTTGCCGGTCGGCTCGTCGGCCAGCAGCAGCGGCGGATGGTTGACGAACGCGCGCGCCACCGAGACGCGCTGCTGCTCGCCCCCGGAGAGCTCGTCCGGATAGGAGTGCAGCTTCAGTGAGAGCCCGGTCAGGCGCAGGATGTCGGGCACCTTCTCGCGGATCTCCCGGCGCGAGCCCCCGGTCACCTGCAGCGCGTAGGCGACGTTGTCGTACACCGTCCGGTTGGGCAGCAGCTTGTAGTCCTGGAAGACGACGCCGAGGTTGCGGCGGTAGTACGGCACGCGGCGGCGCGAGATCTCGTCGAGCGAGCGGCCGGCGACGGTGATCGTCCCCTCCGTGGCCTCCGACTCCTTGATCAGCAGCCGCATCGTCGTCGACTTGCCCGAGCCGCTGGCGCCGACGAGGAAGACGAACTCGCCGGGCTGGATCGCGAAGGACACCTCGTCGAGGCCGATGTCGCCGCTCGAGTAGCGCTTGGAGACGCCGCGGAAGTCGACGATGGCGCGGGGGCGTGCCGGCGCCTTCGCGGGCGCCGCGGCGGGGCGCTCGGTGCGCCGGCGGATGTGACGTTCTGTGGCGGCCATCGCAGCGGAAGAGGGTACCGGGACGGGTTCTGGCCCCCTGGGAGAATCCCTGCAATTGCGGTTCCGCCTGCCAGGCGAGGAATGGCTTTCGCCTGCCAGGCGAGCCGCTCCTTCGTCGCGCTCGCCTTCGGCGACGTTACATGCGCTCGCCTTCGGCGACGTAACCTGGAGCCATGGCCTCGATCGATAGCTCCTCCCTCCCCAACGGGCTCCCGATCCACCGGGTGGAGATCCCGGGCACGCGCGCGCTGACCGTCCTCGTCGCCTTCGACGCCGGCGCCCGCACCGAGCGCCCGGACGAGAACGGCATGGCCCACTTCCTCGAGCACCTGGTGTTCAAGGGCGGCCAGAAGTTCGACGACTACCGCAAGGTCAACGAGACGGCCGAGCGCATGGGGGCGCTGCTCAACGCCTACACCTCGCACGACCTCGTGGCGTTCCACCTGACCTGCCGCGCCGAGGTGGCCGCCGAGGCGATCGACCTGCTGACCGACTTCGTCGGGCGCCCGAAGATCGACGCCGAGGAGCTCGACCGCGAGCGCGGCGTGGTGATCCAGGAGATCGCCCGCGCCGACGACCAGCCTTCGGTCGTCGCCGAGCACCTGATCGACCGCGCGGCCTTCGGCGACCACCCGCTCGGGCGACCCGTGCTGGGGCCCGCCGAGCACCTGCGCAGCTTCAGCCGCGAGGCGATCGTCGCCTTCCGGAGCCGGCAATGGGCCGGCGCCAGGGGCGGCGCGTTCCTGGTCGGCAACCTCGGCTCCCTGCCCGACGACGCCGAGCTGGCCGACGCCTTCTGCCGCTTCCCCTCGATCTCGGCGGACGGCGGCTACGAGCCGGCGCCCGCGTTCGCGCCGCAGACGCTGGTCGAGCCGCGCGACTCGAACCAGTCGCACCTGCGGATGTCCTACCGGCCGGACGTCGACCCGCGCGACCTGCGCCGGCGCGCCGCGCTGACCGTCTACACCACGCTGCTGGGCGGCTCGATGGGCTCGCGGTTGTTCGACGAGATCCGCGAGCAGCGCGGGCTGGCCTATTCCGTCTACTCGATCGACCACGTGTTCGCCGACGTGCCGATCCTCCAGCTCTCGGCCGGCCTGGAGTCCGGCAAGGCCGTCGAGGCCTATACACGCATGCGCGGGATCGTCGACGAGCTGCGGGCCTCCGGCCCGAACGAGGAGGAGTTCGAGCGCGCCCGCGCCTACGCGGGGGGCCGGCGGGTCCTGGCCTTCGAGAACACGAACGCCGTCGCGCGCCACGCCGCCTCCCAGACCGTCGTCTTCGGCCAGGACATCCATCCGGACGTGGCCATCAAGGCGGTCGACGAGACCACGCTCGACGACGTCGCCGAGGTCGCCCGCGGGATCTCCGAGGCGCTGTCGGTGGCCTGCGTGGGCCCCCATTCCGCCGACGAGTTCTCCTAGCGCTACGTTACGCGGAGCAGCCCGCCTGAGGCCTCGCTCAGACCCGTCCGTCCGCGTACCGACTGGAGCCACCCTGCGACACCGTCCTGCCCCGGCTCGGAGCCACCTCGCTCGCATCGTGCTCGCGTGCGCCGCCGCGGCGGCCGTCACCGCCGCCACGCCCGGCACCGCGCTCGCCGTCCACTGGCCCTACTTCGGCGGTGACGCCGGGCGCTCGGGCTTCCAGCCGCTCGACCCCGTGCGCACGCCCGTGCTGCGCCGCTACAGCGTCACCGATGCCGGCTCGCAGGGAATCGTCACCCCGGTGATCACGACCGCCGGCGGCGCCGACGTGCAGCGGATCGCCTACGGCACCGGCGACGGGCCGGGCGCCGGCGAGGCCCGCACCCAGGGCAACGTCCACGTGCGGCGACTGGCCGACGGGGGCGCCGTGACGCCGGCCGACGGCATCGACGTGGACGAGGGCGCTGGTGACACGACGTTCCGGAACCTCGGATTCGTGGACACCTCGACCGCCGCCGGCCTCGGCCAGCTGCTCGTCGTGCACAACGATGCGGGAGCTGTCGAGATCGCGCAGGTCGACGAGGCCACTGGCGAGCGCGTCCGCGACGACATCCGGGTGGCCGGCACGGACGGCTTCAGCGTCACCACGTCGCCGCTCGCCACCGCTCCCGACTCGAGTGGCGGCCGGGCGGTCTTCTTCGTGGCCGGCTCGGCGGCGGAGTCCCGGCTCTTCCGGGTGGCCGTGGCCGGCGCGCGCTCGCGCGACGCCGCGATCGGGGCCGTCACGAGCACGGGCGACATCGACGCCGGCTCGGAGTCCAGCCCGGCGCTGGTCTTCCTGAACGGCTCCGGCGGCGCCTCGCCCTTCCTCGCCGTCGGCACCGCGGACGGGCGCGTGCGGACGTTCGCGGCGGGAGACCTCGCCGAGGGCCCGGGCAGCCCCGTGCTCGCCGGCGGCCCGGACCTCGAGGTGCAGGCTCAGACCCCCGCCGTACCGGTCGACGCGCAGGGCAACCCGCCGACCGGCGGCGCGCCGTTCCTCTACGTCGCCGTGCAGCAGACCGACCCGGCCGGCGAGAGCTTCACCCGCGTGGCCAAGCTGCGCCAGAGCGGAGGCAGCCTCGAGGCCGTGAGCACCAGCGACCCGCTGCGCGGCGACCCCGCGCCGGGGATCGCGGTCACCCAGCAGGCCCTGGCGGGCGGCCCCAACGAGGGCGACGTCGTGGTGACCACGGAGAACAACCTCTACGTGCTCCCCACCGGGTCGTTGCGCCCGCGCGCGAGCCTTGACCCCGACGACCAGCTCGACGGCGGCACCTCCGGCTTCGCGCGCACGACCGCCGCCAGCTCGGGTGGGCTGGTGTTCGCCACGCGCGACAACGGCGCGCAGCTCGTGCTCCGGCTCGACGACGCCCAGCCCGTGTCCAGCGGTGAGTTCACGGAGGATCCCGCCAACGCCGACGCGGAGTTCGGCTTCGGCCAGCCGTCGGTGTCTCGCGGCGTCGTCCAGTACGCCTCGAACCAGGGGCTCTTCGTCTATGCGGGCGCGGGAGCGCCCGGAGCGCCCGGCACCGGTGCCGGGACGGGGACCGGGCCCGGCTCGAACCCACGGGGCGCCCGCCGCCGGCCGCGCGGCCTCGTCGTGAGGGTCCGCCCGCGCCGCGACCGCCGGGGCCCTCGCCGCTTCACGACCACGGGGCGGCTCCTGCTGCCCTCGGGGCTCACTCGCCGTGAGGCCTGCAACGGCCGGATCTCGGTCCAGGTCAAGGCGCGCAGGAACACCATCTCGCTGCGCCGCGCCCGGTTGCGCCGCGACTGCACGTTCCGCTCACGCGTGACCTTCCGCGCCCCTCGGCGCTTCGCGGGCCAGCGCCGCCTGCGCTTCCGGGTCCGCTTCCTCTCCAACGACCTCCTGCGCCCCATCCAGGCCCGCGAGGTCCGCGTCCGCGTCCGATGAACCACCGCCCGTCGCCTCAAACCGTCCCAGGAGCCTGATCCCCGTGCCTCGAATCACTCGCGGACGCCTCGTAAGCGCCCTCTGCGCCCTCGGTCTTCTGGCGCTGCCCGCAGGCGCCACGGCGCAGTCTGACACCGCCTCCCTGCAGATCCTCGGCGTGAACGACTTCCACGGGGCTATGGAGCCGTCGACCGTCGCCGGGCGCCGGCTGGGCGGCGCGGCGTATCTCGCCGCCTACCTGAAGCGCTACGAGCGCGAGCGGAACCCGGGCGGCACGCTGACCGTGCACGCCGGCGACCTGGTCAACGCGTCACCGCTCATCTCGGGCTACTTCAACGACGAGCCCACCACCTACGCCATCAACGAGATGGGGTTCGACCTCGGGACGCTCGGCAACCACGAGTTCGACGAGGGCGGCCGCGAGATGCTGCGCCTGCTGCGTGGCGGCCAGCGGCGCGACGCGAAACGGATGCGCGACGGCAACCTCGTCTCCGACCGCAACTTCCCGGGCTCAACGTTCCCCTACATCGCCTCCAACACCTACCGCGCGGCCAACGGGCGGCGCGTGCTCCCGTCACGGATCGTGCTCAAGCGCAAGGGCGTCAAGGTCGGCTTCGTCGGCGTGACCACCGAGGACACGCCGAATATCGTGATCCCGCAGGCGATCGCCCCGTTCTCGATCCTGGACATCTCCGACCAGGTCAATCGCGAGGTGGCCATCCTCAAGCGGCGCGGCGTGGAGACGATCATCGTCCTCGCGCACTCCGGCGGCTTCGAGAGCAACGGGCAGCTGCAGACCACGCCGCCAACGAGATCGCCCAGGAGGCGTCGGAGATGGACGACGAGGTCGACGGGATCATCGCCGGCCACACCCACAGCCGCATCAACTCCGTGGTCGACGGAAAGCGCATCATGTCGGCCTTCTCGAACGGCACCGCCTTCGACCGCATGACCCTCGAGGTGGACCGCTCGACCGGTGACGTCCTCGGCACCGCCGGCGGGGAGGTCGTGGACGTCGTCAACGACGGGACGTCCCCCGACATTGAGACCCAGATGATCGTCAATCGCTTCCGGACGCGGATCGAGCCGATCACCAGCCGGGTGGTCGGCAACTCGCAGTCGGGCCTCAACCGCAACCCGACACGCTCGCAGGAGACGTCGCTGGGCGACTTCATCGCCGACGCCCAGCGGGCGAAGGCAGGCACGCAGCTGGCGCTGATGAACCCGGGCGGCATCCGCGCCGACCTCAACGCGGGCGAGGTGACGTTCGGCGAGCTGGCGACCATCCAGCCGTTCGACAACGCCGTCCGCCGGGTCGAGCTGACCGGCGACCAGCTCCGGCGGATCCTCGAGCAGCAGCTCTTCCCGAACCCGGCCGACCCGGCCGCGCGCAGCCGGATCCTTCAGATCAGCGGCATCCGCTACTCCTACGACGCCCGTTCCCCGAACGGGGCGAAGATCGTGCCGGGCACGCTGGTCCTCGAGAACGGGACGCCGATCCTCCCGACGACCACCTACACCGTGGCCGCCAACGAGTTCATCGCCAGCGGCGGCGACGGCTTCACCGTGTTCCGCGAGGGCCGCATCGTGGCGAGCTTCGGCTCCGACCTCGAGGCGCTGGAGGACTACGTCGAGAGCCTGACGCAGCCGTTCCCCTCGCCCGACCCGACCACCAACCCGAGGATCACACGGGCGGACTGAGCCGCCCGCGTGTCCGCCGTGACCGCCGGCGAGCTCAATCACCGCGAGCTCGAGCGCTACGTGCGGCGGATCGCGGACCGCTGGCCGGTCCAGCGGGCGCTGCTCGGCGGCGCACGCGTGGCCGACGCCCGCGGTGCCGCGGCGCAGCGCGAGCGGGGGCCCGAGTACGTCGTCGTGCTCGTGTCCGAGCACTTCGACGGCGTGCCGTGGCTGGAGCGGGTGTACGTGGCCGGCACCCTGTGGGACGCCTACGAGATGGGCGCGCCGGCGGACATCCAGTGCTACACGGCGGCCGAGTTCGAGCGCAAGCGCGAGCAGCTCGCCAGCGTCCGCGAGGCGGCCGAGGAGGGCCTCGAGCTGCTGCCGGAGCCCGCCGGCTGAATTCGGCCGCCGGCCCCGTCGCGCTCCGACATTCGGCCACTCGCCCGGTTCGGGCTACCACGTCCGCAACACGATCCTGCTCCTGCGCGGCGGCGGCCTCCGCCCGGCGGAGCGCGTGATCTACGCCTGGCACTGGTACTGGACCGTGCGGGAGTACGTCCGCGAGCACCGGGCCGACCGGCAGGCGCTCGCGACGGTCGCGCGCGGCGTGCGCGACGGGCTGAGGGACGAGCCGGGATGACCCGGGTCGCAGCGGTCGCGCCGCACTCGGCCGGAGGCCCGACCGCCGGCCAGGCGGCGGCCATCGCGGGCCAGACGGCCGCCGGGACGGTGGAGCTGACGATCGCCGCGACGATCGAGGCCGGCCACCGCTCGGGGGCGGAGCTGCTGTGGATGCTCGACGGCGGCGCCGTCCCCGGGCCGGACGCGCTCGAGCACCTGCTGGGCGCGATAAGCGAGCCCGGAGCCGCGGCGCTCGTCACGGGCCTGCCGCTCGACGAGCGGGGCGTCCCGCTGGACGGGCTGACCCCGCGCGGGGTCCAGGAGCTGCCCGCGATGCTGGCAGCCGCCCCGCGACGGCGGATGGCCGTGCGCTACGCCCACCTGTCGAACACGCTCGTGCGCCGGGAGGCGGTCGACCGTCACGGCCTGCCCCGGCCGGCGCTCGGCCCGTACGCGGCGCGGGCGTGGACCTCACGGGTCCTGGAGGGCGGCAGCACCTGGCTGGTCCCGCAGATGCGGGACCTGAGCCGCGTGACCCGGCCGCCCGAGCACGGGTCGCTGCGCGACCTCCCGGCGGCGGTGCGGATGGCCCGCACCGACGCGTGGACGGGCTGGGACGCCATCCGCGGCTTCGCCGGATTCGTGAG
>Ga0183260_10002220_pt1 | contig 16069 bp, 9 predicted proteins | sample AntDrymUQ4972206_2_FD_129768 | JGI IMG/M metagenome (GOLD analysis project Ga0183260, IMG submission 129768) | Polar desert sand microbial communities from Dry Valleys, Antarctica - metaG UQ497 (22.06) (version 2) (version 2) | ecosystem: Environmental > Terrestrial > Soil > Desert | place...
CTGTCAAGGGTCACCGAAGGTGACGAGCGAAGCGAGCTTGCCCTTGATAGGCTCGCACTGCACTGCTATCCGGTGGTCCACTTTTCCCGAGTAACCCCGGGTCAATTCTCGCAAGCGCTGAAGGCACGGCTGGCCGAGGCCGCGGGCATGACGGATTCCATAGGTCAGACAGTGCGTCTGGGATGTCCCCGTTATGCAACCACGGGTGTGGATATGGCCGACGTGGAGATCGTCGGCATCATCCGCAGCGAGCGGGTCTCCGGGCCCGGACGTCCTGATCCGCCCGTCGTCTACGTGCCCATCGGACAGGTTCCCCGAACGGATTTCCGGCTTTTGGTTCGCACCCATCTCGAGCCGGCCGCCGTCGTGTCGGGGGTCCGCGAGGCGGTCCGCCGTGTGGATCCGAACCTGCCGCTCGGCGACATCGCCACGATGCAGGAGGTTCGAGATCGCACGCTGTCGGCCTTCAGCCGGCCCGCCTGGGTGATTGGCGCGTTCGCGGTCGTCGCGGCCCTGCTGACCGCACTCGGCCTGTACGGCGTTCTCGCGCATAGCGTCTCGCAGCGTCGGCGCAGGCCTGGCGCTCGGCGCCCGAGCGCCGGACGTGCTCAAGCAGGTCTTGACGAGCGCGATGGCGCTGGTTGGTGTGGGCCTGGTCCTCGGCCTCGCCGGGGCGTTTGCCGTCAGGCGGATTCTGGGTACCCTGCTCTTCGAGGTCTCCCCGCTCGATCCGGGGGCGCTGGTCCTGGCCTCAGTCGTGATGGCCGCGATCGGCCTGATTGCCGCGCTGCTGCCGGCTGGCCGTGCTGCCCGCGTGCAGCCGATTGCCGTCCTCCGCGAAGAGGGATGACCGACGACGCGCGCGAGTGCCGGTTCGCACCGCGACCTCGTCGGCCTTCTGATCCCCGTCCGCATCGATGCGGAGCCACTGGAGGGCCGCGCGCAGGCGGTCTGTTCCGATGGGGATCACCCGGGTGCGACGGCTCTTTGTCGTGGCGGAATGGAGCGTCGACCGCCGACGCGAATGTGGTGGAGCTCACCGCGTTCGCAGGCGGTGTAGATGGTGTCGCGGGACAGGCCCGCGTACTCGGCGCTTTCCGCGACGTTCAACCAGAGTTTCATGCGACCCCTCCTCGAAAGAATCGAGCACACCGAACCGATGGACTGTGGTGGTTGGTGCCCGCCGGCGTCCTGGCCTATGACCAAAGGCGCCGGTGCTCGGGCGCGGTCGGAATGCGGATGCCGTATCGGCGAACCGCAACGATCCGCGATCGGTCCGGGGATTCAGGTGGAAGGGGCGCGCCGGAGCGATTCGGCGTCAACCCTAAGGCTTAACGAGTCGCGGGTCGATCGAGAAAGGGTTGGGCGCGCCGATTCGGATCTGCGTGAACCCGGGGTGGCGCGGATTCAGGAGGTAGTTGCTTTCCGACGTGGTGACCGCACTGGGAACTCTTAAAACCGCTGAAGCCCCGCCCGATACCCAGGCATCGCCGAGGGCGGCCAGGTCCAGCGGTGGAGGGTACATTCGCCACGTTGAGGGAAGGGCATTCGCGTCGACCTCCGTGACTAGCGTCTCGTCGAAATCACAGCGAATCAGAACGTAGGAGTGAAGGACGACACTCGAACCAAGATGCACAAGCATCTCGAGCGTCGCGAGCGACTCGCTTTCGGCTGTGTAGACAACCGTGGTGCCCCTGGAATTCCACCGCCCGCCCCCGATTCGTGCCCCTTCCCCGGTAAATGCGGCGGCGGCATGTCGGGCTTTGACGATGCGCCAAGCGGAAATCATCGTCAGATGAAGACGCCGTGTTCCAGGGCGAAAATCACTCGCTCCACTTCAAGAGCACCGACTTCGGTTCTGACAAGGTCGACAGGCCGGGCGTTTCCGAGAGCGGGTAGTGGCCGCTCCAGCCAGGCTGAGGCTGCGTGGGAATCTCCTTCGAATAGTTGTACCGCGCGACCGAAGAGTCGCGAAATGCGCAAGAGTCGATCCGATTCGTCGGCGTGGAAACGGCCCTCTTGTTTGCGGCGAGCGAGAGTGCGCTGCGGGATATTCAGTAGCGACGCGAGGATCTCAGCTTCCCATGACGTATTGCGACGGAGGCGTTCGAACGCGCGATAGGGGATTCCTCGCGTTACCTCTGCGACGAGCTCGGAAAGGTGAAGACCGGAAAAGCCGAGGAAGATCGCATAATCGTGCGCACCCAGGCGCCCATGCACGAGGAGTTTCCGGAACTGCCGGAGTTCCTCCGTTGCTTCGAGAGTATCCCTCTTCCGTGTAAAACTCTGGCGTTCGCGTCGTCGCTCTGGGGATTCGATGCGTGCCATGTGGCATTAATTGTATGCCATTTGGCTGCGTATTTCCAAGGCTGGCGTCCGTCGAATCTGCTCCGGACGCTCGAGACATCACAACTCCCACGCCGCTGCGCCGGTGCTTGTCACCTGATAAGCGCTGCCATTGGAGGAGCGCCGCGACGCGCCAGGGTGGGGTCCGTGGTCCGTTCAAGTCCGGCATCACGTACGCGCATGCGCCGGCCACGGCGCTGTCCCGCATGGTGGTGGTGAGAACTGGCGTTTCCGCTCGCCCAGAGGTTCAATGTGCGACATAGGATTCTTGAGGGGCACTCTTGCGCCGTGCTGTGTGAGTGGACGTGCCCGGTGTGATTCGGAGGGAGAAAAACCGCTAACGCTTCCCCATGAACCGCAGGATTTCGTGCGCGACGAACACTTGGTCGCGTTTGCGCCCGGTCACCTCGCGCAGTACGCCGCCCTCCGTGAGCTTTCGGATGTTCGACGATGCCGCCGCCGGGGTGATCTTCAGCGTCTTCGCCGTCGTCGTCATCGTGATTGACGGCGAGACGAATAGGTTGTCGATGAGTTTCTGTAGCACGCCAAATGAGCGGGCCACCCGGAACTGGTCGTGATAGCGCTGGCGCAGCGCCAGCAGCGCGTCCGTCTGCTCGAGGCTCTCGCTCGCCGATTCTTCGACCCCCTTTAGGAAGAACCTGAGCCACTCGAGCCACACGCCCTTCTGGCTGACCGCTAGTAGCAGGTCCATGTACTGCTGGCGATGCCGTTCCAGGTAGGCGCTCAAGAACAAGACCGGCTCGTCGAGGCGCTTCTCACGCACGAGCATCAGGGGTAACAGTAGGCGACCGATGCGGCCGTTGCCGTCGCGGAAAGGGTGGATCGCCTCGAACTGGTAGTGGACGACCGCGAGCTTGACGAGTAGGGGCAGGCGCTCGTCGCGCGGGTGGAGGCGCCGCTCGAAGGCGTCGAGGCACTCGCGCATGGCACCTGGCGGCGGCGGCACGAACCGCGCGTCGCCAATCGATGCGCCGGGAGAGCCGATGAAGTTCTGGACGTCCCGAAACTCGCCAGGTCGGTCCTGTCCGCCGCGGACGCCTTTCATCAGGACGCCGTGCATCTCACGAATCAGACGCAGCGAGATCGGCAACTTCGAACGCAGGCCGTGCCGCATCGCGCGCATATAGTTCACCACCTCCTCGGCTTCACCGGCGTCTTCACCACTCGCGGATGGTCCCGCGAGCTCCGCCAGCACGAGCTGCTCGGGGGTGGCGATGGTTCCTTCGATGCGGCTCGATAGGATGGCTTCACGGTGGAGGAGAGGGGACCCGACTAGGAACGGGTTGACCGTGCGCCCGACGGCGCCGACCAGGCGTCCGATGGCGTGCTCGGCGTCGGTGAGCAACCGGATGACAACATGATCGAGGGCCAACTCGTCCGGAAGTGGGTCGGGGACGAATGCCTGTACCCCGGTTGGGATTTCGACCAGCCGGCCGGGGCTTTCGGGCGTGAAATCGGTGGAGCGCACGTTATTTTAGGAAACGAGTGTATTGGCCACGTTATTTTAGGTTTCGAGCGGAGTCTAAAATAGCACGGAGGGACCATTCTCAGGAGGATCGCTTGTGCCAGGCTTTTGCGAGGCTTGACGGATTCCCTCGTTCCGCGCAACTAGCTGTCCTAGAGGCGCGCTGGCAACGCGTGCGTCTAAAGAGTGAGCCTTTTCGGGCGACGCTGCCATTCGAGTAGTCGTGACGGCGAGGCTGTGAAATTGCAATGAGCGCCCGCGCTCGGAGCAAACAGGGCAACGTCATCATCCAGTTCGTGGCCCTCCAACAACGCAGCACCAGACCCCTCCCCCCGGCAAAACTGACAGGCCCGATCGACACATCAGGTGGCCAGCGCCGTCCTCGGCCTCCGCGCTGTCGCGTGCCCGGGAGGCGTCGAAACCATCTCGTACACGGCGGCCTCCCTGTCCCCCTCCGCGGCTGCGCCGTCATGTTGCAAGCGCCAGCGGGAGAACGGGGCCGCTGAACTCGGCACCTGGAAGGGCAACGAAGAGTTCCCCGCCGCCGACCGACACCGTCATGGGCATGCGGCGCTCGAGCCTCGCCGCGAGCGCGTCCACGAGTGGGCGATCGAGTTGGCGAATCTGAATCGCGTCGCCGCGGTGGATGCGCGCCCCCCTCAACCCCTCGAGCCACTGCCCCGTGTTCTTGTGCACGTAGACGGCGACCCGTGGCACCGCCTTGGACGCCCGGTGCAGGCGCTCGGCAGAGGGCGTCCCCACATCTATCCAGCTGGTCATACGGCCCGTGAGGTCCCTGACCGATATCGGCGGTTCATCCGCGTCGGACAGCCCGCGGGAGAATTCGATGCCCGCCGTGTACTCGAGGCAGTACGCGAGTACCCGGGCCGCGAGAAATTCGTCCGATTCAGAAGGGTGGCGCGCAGCGCGGAGGGCCAGCGAGTCGAACACACCCCGGTCCGAGTCGGCGAGATCGATTTCGAAGATGAAAACCGTTGACGATAGTGCCACGCGGGATCCTAATACGCTTCATGAGTGAAACCGCCCCTCACTGCGCTGCGCCGGGCTGAGGTTACACGTCACAGACCGTTGCCGCGTGGCGCAGGGCGGCGATCGGGTCACTCCATGTGGGAATGAATTCCTGTGCTACAAACCCCTCGTAGCCCGTCTCCAGGATCGCCCGCATGACGGCGGGATAGTTCACTTCCTGCGTGTCGTCCAGTTCGCCGCGACCCGGCACGCCGGCCGTGTGGTAGTGGGCCACGACGTTGTGGTATTGCCTGATACGGCGGATCACGTCGCCGTGCATGATCTGGACGTGGTAGATATCGAACAGCAGCTTCATGCTCGGCGAGCCAATCTGCTCGATCATCCGGACGCACTGATCCACGTCGTCGCCGAAATAGCCCGGGTGCCCCTTCATTGGATGCGTGTCGTCGCGACTGTTGAGATGCTCCAGGCAGAGCGTGATTTTGTTCCGTTCCGCGTAGCCGATCACTCTCTTCCAGCCCGCAATGCAGTTGCGTTCCGCCTGCTGCCGGTCCATGCCGGCCGGCAGCAGACCGGTGAACGTGATCACCTTTGAACAGTCGATTGCCACGGCCACGTCGATCGCCTCGCGCAGCGCCTTCTCGCAGAAGTCGTGCTGCGCGGGATCGCATACACCCCGCTGCCAGCCGTGGCTGCTGACCAGCGAAATCTTCAGCCCCAGCTCGCGAATGAACGGGTAGTGCTCGCGCCCCACCCCCTCCATCGCCACGAGTCCCAGAGACTTGCAGTGGCGGGCCAGCTCCGGCGCCGGCATCGGGTCGAAGCACCACCCCATGATGGACTGGCGTATCCGGCCGTTGGTGACCGCCGGACCCTTCGCATCCGCACTCTGCAATCCGTCGGCACGGGGGGCGCACGGGACGGCAGCAGCGGCCATCGCTCCGGCAGTCGCCGTGAGCATGCGTCGTCGAGTGATGGTCATATCGTGCCTCCTCCTGAGTCGGACTTGACGGGATGGGTGCCCCGCGCGGCCGCAGGGTGACTTCCGGCTGATCCAGCCTTCCGGAGGTCGTAGCCCAGGTACCGATGTGGCGATAGCGCGCTCGTCCTGGTGCAGGTCAGCCGCGCGGCCCCAGATCGCCGCCAATATAGCAGCCGTTCGCCCGCTCGACCGAGCCGCGTTCCGCGACGACGAACTGTTCACCGCGAAGCCCTCTGAAGCCGTCCGGCGGCTCCGACCGGAGCCTCCTCACCCGTCGGCCGCAGAGCGGACCGCCACCGTCCTCAGCGCCCCGAGCACCACGTCCACGACGTGCGTGCCCCCGTCGTCCCTGAGGGGAAGTGCGCCCGACCCGAACGGGTGGCCATCGAGTGTGATCGACCGGATGCCGCGACAGCGGTGTTCCGGGTTGGTCACGGAGATGCGATAGAGGGTCCGCCCGACACGCCAGTCGATCTCGTAGCGCGGCCACATCGCCGGGATGCAGGGGTCGAGGGTGAACGTGTCGCCCGTGCGGCGCAGCCCGAGAAGTCCCTCGAGCGCCGCACGATACATCCATCCTGCCGATCCCGTATACCAGGTCCAGCCCCCGCGGCCGACGTGCATCGGGTGAGCATAAACGTCCGCCGCAACGGCGTACGGCTCCACGCGGTAGCGGTCGAGGTCTTCCGGTGTGCGCATGTGGTTGATCGGGTTGATCATGTGGAACAGTTCCATTGCGTCGTCGCCGCGTCCGAGCTGCGCGAGGGCGAGGACCGTCCAGAGGGCCGCGTGCGTGTACTGGCCGCCGTTCTCGCGCACGCCGGGCAGGTATCCCTTGATATAGCCGGGATCCTGGACCATGCGGTCGAACGGCGGTGTGAGCAGGAGCACGATCCGTGCATCGCGCCGCACCAAGTGGGCCTGCACGGCGTCCATCGCGCGCTCGGCCCGGGGGATTTCGGCGGCCTTCGAGAGCACCGCCCATGACTGGGTCAGCGAGTCGAGCCTGCACTCGTCGTTCTGCACCGATCCCAGTGGCGTGCCGTCGTCGAAATACGCACGGCGGTACCAGCCGCCGTCCCACGCCAGCTCGAGCATGCCGTTGAGCCATCGCGCTTCGTTCGCGTAACGTTCGGCCAGGTCAGCCCGGCCGCGTCGCTCGCAGAACGGGGCGAAGTCGTTGAGAACCGTGACGAGAAACCATCCCAGCCAGACGCTCTCGCCGCGTCCCTCGTGCCCGACGCGGTTCATCCCGTCGTTCCAGTCGCCCGACCCGATGAGGGGAAGGCCGTGGGCGCCGTATTTCATCGCGTGGTTGATGGCGCGCACCGCGTGCTCGAACAGCGATGACTCCTGCTCGGAGACACGCGGCAGGACGTAGGTCTCCGACTGGTTCGGCTCGAGAGGCGGGCTCTCCAGAAAAGGAACGACTTCGTCGAGGACGGCTTCGTCACCGGTCCGCGCCACATAGGCGGCGAGGGCATAGGGCAGCCACAGCAGGTCATCGGAACACCGCGTGCGCGTACCGCGCCCGGTCGGAGGGTGCCACCAGTGCTGCACGTCCCCTTCGATGAACTGCCGTGAGGCCGCGTGCAGCAGGTGCGCCCGGCAGATCTCGGGACGCGTGTACAGCAGTGCCAGAACGTCCTGCAGCTGGTCCCGGAAACCGAAGGCGCCACCGGGCTGATAGGGACCGCTGCGGGCCCAGATGCGGCAACTGAGCGTCTGGTACGGGAGCCAGCGGTTGACGATCACGTCGAACGAGTCGTCCGGCGTCCGCACCTGGACGGCGCCCAGCATCTCGTCCCACGAGCGCTCTGCCTCTGCGAGCGCCGCTTCGCACGCGGCAAGTGATGTGTACCGGGATGCCAGCGCCATGGCGGCCGGCCTGTCGGCGCCGTGGCCGAGGACGAATGCCACGCGCTGCGAGGCGCCCGGAGCGATCTCCAGCACGACCTGCAGCGCGGCACATGGGTCGAGCCCCGCGCCAGACCTGCCCGACAGCGCGTCGCGGAAGAGCGCCGCCGGCCGGCTTGCCGTGCGATTACGCCCGATGAACTCACCGCGATCGCAGGTGTACGACCGGACCGGCTCCGTGGCGTGCCAGAAGGCGACCTGGTTGGCGAACTCGGCGTTGTATCCATTCCGGGCGAAAATCGCTCCGCTTGCCGGCTCGAACTCGGAGACGATGAAGCGGCGCTCACCCTGACGGGGTGGACCAAGGCACCACTCGACGTATCCGAACACCGACACGCGCCGCTTTGACGGAGACGTGTTGGTCAACGTCAGCACGGCCACCTTCACGGCCTCCTCGGGAGCCACGCCGACGTCGAGCTGCTGCGTCATGCCGTCGATGGCGTGCTGGTACCGCGTCACCCCCGCCGCGTGCCGTACGATCCAGCGTCCCCCGCCGGATCGGCGGGGCAGAGGGCCCGGCGTCGCGCCCCAGACTTCTTCCGAGTCCTCGTCCCGCAGATAGATGGCCTCTCCCGTCGGGTCGGTGATGGGGTCATTGGCAAACGGCGTCAGCCTGTTCTCGCGGCTGTTCCCCGCCCAGGTGAACGCCGACCCCGAGGCGCTCACAATCGTGCCGAAGTGGGGATTGGCGAGGACGTTCGACCAGGGAAGCGGTGTCTCGCGGTCGCCCTCGAGCGCGATGACGTACTCACGGCCGTCGGAGGCGAAGCCGCCAAGGCCGTTTGCCAGCGCCAGCGGCGGGACGGGCAGCGGGGTGGGTGCGGGGGCCGGAACACGGAGCTCTGCCATCGGGGGGACGTCTCCGGCCGGGTAGAGCCAGGGCGTGGCACGATCGAGCTGTGGGGCGAGGCCCCCGAGATCGCCGCGCAGCACCACTCGCGCAACCGCGGACAGCAGGTGCCGGTCGGTTTCGGACATGCCGTCGGCGCGCAGCAGGAACATCCCCCCCCGGACGTTGTTCCATACCGCCCAGCGGGGCTCCCGGACGACGCTCGTCAGCGCATCATGGGTTTCGTCGAGGTACTCGACCGGATGCTCGTTCAGGATGACGACATCCGCGTGGAGGCCCTTGAGGCGCCAGTACTCCTGCGCGTGGAGGAGCTGTCTGACGAGCGCGGTGGAGGCCACCTCGGTGATGCGGACGAGCACGACGGGGAGATCGCCGGAGATGCCATAGCCCCAGAGGCTCGGTTGACCGAGGGTGTTGCGCGCAAGGTCCGGCGGACTGATGCACGAATCGTCTGGGCCGAAGACGCGCGACCCCAGCCGGTCGCAGAGCATCGCCTGGTCGTCGCTGAGTCCCAGTTGCTGCCGTGTGAAGTGCACGTGGGTGAACGCCATCGAGAATGCTCGCGCGGCGACGGTGCCGTCGCGGTACTTGCGGGCGAGGGCGAGCGCCGCGTCCCGATCGGGCGCGACGCCAGTCGCGAACGTCACCCGCACGAAAGCGCCTGGCGCGAGGCGCACCCGGTCGCGGATCGCCGCCACCGGGTCGAGCACCGCGCCGGTGGTGCCTGACAGGGCGCGCCCCTCGAGCGCCACGGGATTGGCGGGCGACCGGCCGCGGCCGAGGAACCGCGCGCGGTCGGTCTCCCACTCGACGGCGCCGCCGAGCCGCCCTTCCACGCCGAGTACGTGATAGGCCCAGACTGGCGTCTCGTCGGCGCCGCGCGGTCGTCGGCTGAACAGGATGGCCGCGCTCTGTGCGTCGAACTCGGTCTCGACGAACAGCTTGCCGAATGCCGGATGTGCGAGGTCGTCCTGTGGGCGCGCGAGGACGATTTCGACATAGCTCGTGACCTCGATCTCCCTTGGCTGATTGCCGCGGTTGATGATCGAGAGGCGCCGGACCTCCACGTCGTCCTCGGCCGATACCGTGACCTGGAGCTGCGTTTCGAAATCCCCGTCGCGCCGCCTGTAGGTCGCCTTGTCGAGATCGAAGGTGGTCTCGAACTCGTCCGGTTCGCGACCCACGGGCTGATATGTCGGGGACCACACGCGCCCGGACCGTGGGTCGCGTAGATAAATGTAGTGGGCGCCCGTATCCACGACCCGGTCCTCACGCTGCCTGGTCACCGCCAGGTGCTGCCACGTGCTGAACCCACCGCCGGTGTGACTCAGTGCGGTGGTGTAGCGGCCGTTCGAGAGGAAGTGCGTGTGAATGTTGGTCGTGTGTGGCGACTTGAACCGTCTCGTGGCGAATATCGGCACGGCGGGCGAGCGGATCGCCCCCTCGGCCGGACGCGGCGCCGAGAGGATGGCCTCGCGGGGCACACGCTCCTGGAGCAGCAACTCGGTGGCCTGCACCCGCGAGTCGGCGTGGAACCGGCTGACGAACGCGTCCTGGCAGACGACATTGGCCAGCGCCACGAGTGACATGCCCTGGTGGTGCGCGAAGAAGGCGCGGACTACGGCGGGGCGGGCGACGCCCGGGGGGGCGGTCCCCTCCGCGTCCGACTCGAGCGGCCGGCAGTCGAGCGCCTCGTAGAAGCCATACCGGCCCAGGAGCCCTTCGCGCGCGAGCCGCTCGAAGTTCTCGGCGGCCGCCGCGGGATCGATCAGGCTGGCGAGCGCCGTCGCGTAGGGCGCGATGACGAGCTCGTCGGCCAGCCCGCGCCGCAGGCCAAGCCCCGGCACGCCGAACGCACGGTACTGGTAGTTGCCGTCACGATCCGTGAAGGCGTACGCCGACTCGGAGATGCCCCACGGCACACCGCGTTCGCGGCCGTACTCGATCTGGCGCCGCACACTCGCGCGGCAGCTCTGGTCCAGCAGCGTCCCCGGAAAGGTTCGCATCAACAGCAACGGCATCAGGTACTCGAACATGGTGCCGCTCCACGACATGAGCGCCGCCCGCCCGTGGACGCTGGTCACGAGGCGCCCCATGTGGAACCAGTGATGCTGCGGGACGTCCCCCTTGGCGATTGCCACGAAGCTCGCCAGCCGCGCCTCCGACGCCAGCAGATCGTAGAACGAGCTGTCGAAACGGCCCGGACCTTCCTCGTCTGCCAGGCGATAGCCGATGGCGAAGATCCGGCGGCGCCGGTCGTACAGCATGTCGAACCGCATGCCGTCGGCCAGCGCCGACGCACGTGCCGCCAGGGTGCGCAGTGCGTCGTCGGGTGCCACCCGCTGCACACCCAGAGCCTGCACGCCGTCGCATACCCTCCGGCACCAGAAGGCCACGTCGCCGCCACGCGTGCCGCCGGCTTCATCCGCGAAGCTCCCGGCACAGCCGTCGAGCTCCGTGGCGAGGGTCTTCAGCCGCGCAGGGCGCTCGGGGTCTGCCCCGCCGCGCGCCTCGGCGGCGATCGCATGCGCGAGACGGTTGATCGCGGTCAGCGCCTCGCGCCGCTCGCCAGCGTCGGTGCTCGACGAGCATGCGGCGGCAAGGAGATCGGCCGCGTCGGCGAGCCCCGCCCGCAGCTGGGCGCGCGTCTGCGGCCTCTCGACAAGCCCGTGCAGCCCCTGCGCGAGCGCCATGAGTGCCCCAGCGAGGTTGCCGCTGTCCACCGTCGAGATGTACCGCGGGCGCAGCGGCGCCAGGGTGGCCGTGTCGTACCAGTTGAGAAAATGTCCCTGGTGCCGTTCGAGCCCCTCAAGCGTCGTGAGCGTCCGATCCAGGCGGGTGACGAGCGCATCGCTTCCGATATACCCCAGGTCGTGGGCGGCGAGCGCCGAGAGCATCCCCATGCCGATGTTGGTCGGCGAGGTCCGTCGGGCCACCCTCGGAGCGTCCTCCGGTTCCTGGTAGTTGTCGGGCGGGAGCCACGACTCGTCTTTCGTCTCGAATGTCTCGAAGTACCGCCACGTCTGGCGCGCCGTTCTGCGAAGCAGCAGGCGCTGCCGGTCGGTGAGCGGCCGGACGCGCGGCCCCACCGGCTGGCTGAGCCAATACGCGATGCCCGGGGCCGTTGCCCACAGGATGAGGAAGGGGGCCGCCGCCGCGAGCGCACCGCGGTCCACAAGGGCGACGGCGAGACCAACCACACCCGCCGTGACGGGGCTGGACACCATCTGAGAGGCGAACTGCCCCAGCGCCTTACGTCCGGTGACCGACCCGGCCTTCGCTGCTGTGGAGGCCGCCGTCTCCCATTCGAGCAGGCGCCGCCTGGTCACGAGCCGCACGAGCGTGACGCCGATGGCGTGCACCGTATCGATGGCATGGAACGCGAGGAACGTCACGCTCAGGAGCACCTGGATCACGCCCGTGGCGGCATCGTCCCGCAGGTTGCGGAGAAACACGGGGACCGACTGCGCGCGACGCGGGCCGACGAGCAGCCGTGCGGCGAGCGGCAGCAGCTGCGAGGCGAGGACGCTGACGACGATTGCCGTCCAGAACCAGCGCGGGTGCGGAAGGAGCGTCCAGCCGGCGACGGCAAGGGCGAGAAGCGTCGGCGCGACAAGGCTGCGCCGGAGGTTGTCGAGGATTTTCCATCGGCCGATGACCGGGAGCGTGTTCGGCGTCCAGCCTCGGCGGCCGGGCACCAGGGGGAAGAGCCAGGCCAGGATCTGCCAGTCGCCACGTGTCCAGCGATGCTGGCGGCGCGCGTGCGTGAGTACGCTTGACGGATACTCATCAACGAGCTCCACGTCGGACACGAGCGCTACCCGGGCATGGAGTCCCTCGAAGAGATCGTGCGAGAGCAGGGCGTTCTCCGGTACCGAGTCCCCGAGCGCCGCCATGAAAGCATCGACGTCATACAGGCCCTTCCCGGTAAAGATCCCCTCTCCGAAAAGATCCTGGTAGGTGTCGGAGACGGCGGTCGTGTAGGGGTCGACGCCCGTGTGCCCGGCATACAGGCGGGCGAAGAGCGAGCCCGCGGCGCTCATGAAGGTGACGCTGATCCGCGGCTGCAGGATGCCGTAGCCTTCGACAACCCGGCCGAGCCGCGCGTCGAAGACCGCCTGGTTGAGCGGATGGGTGATTACGCCGATGAGCTGCCGGGCGGCATCGCGGGGGAGGCGCGTATCCCTGTCGAGGGTGATGCAGTAGCGCACCTCCGCGAGAATCGACTGGTCACCCGCCTGGACGACGAAGCTCGTGTCGGTGGCGCCGCGCAGCAGGCGGTTGAATTCCTCGATCTTGCCGCGCTTCCGCTCCCATCCCATCCAGCGGCCCTCGCCCTCGTTCCACTGGCGCCGCCGATGGAACAGATAGAAGCGATCCCGCCGTCCGCCGCCGTGCTTCCCGTTGAGCGCCTCGATGCCTGCGCGCGCCGCTTCGAGAATCGCGTCGTCTTCGGGCAGCACCTCGGACGTCGCGTCGGGAAAGTCGCTGAGCACGGCAAAGTGAACGTGAGAATCGACGTTGCCGAGCGCCTGCACCTCCAGGTGCGCGAGGAACTCCGCCACATCCCCGGCCCGATCCAGGATCGTGGGGACGATGACCATCGTGCGCGCGGAGGATGGCACGCGCTCGAGCTCCAGGCGCGGCAGCCGTCGCGGGGGGATCAGCTGGCTGATTACACGCTGCAGGATCTGGATGGTCAATTCACTGGCAGGCACGATCGTGAGCAGGGCCACCAGCATCAGCGCGGCACCGCTCCAGCCGTGGGCGTGCGCGTACACGACCGGCGCGCCGACGAGCAGCCCTGTCCCGAGCGCGATGGCGCCGAGATAGACGGGCGTCGCACGGCGGAAGAAGAACCGACGCACACGTTTGCCCGGATGGGGGCGCCACGCGACGCTCTGCTCGAACGCCAGACGGCCGCTGCCGATCAGGTGATACCCGACGTGCGTGCCGCGGTCGTCGGGCGCCTGCGTCCCAATCTGCCGTGCCCGCTCGACCGCTTTGAGTGCCAGCCGGAACTGCGCGTCGCCCGTCGTCTCGGCCAGCTCTTCCACCGCGTGCCGGTACCTGTCCCGGCTTCGGAAGTCCATGCGGCCGTACACGCCGGCGGGATCCCGCTGCAGCACCTGTTCGACGAGGCTGACCTTCTCGAAGAATTCACTCCAGTCGAACGTGGCGATCAGGCGCAGGCTGCCGACGAGATTCGCCATCGTGGCCTGTTCGGAGGCCTGATGGCGGCCTTCGGCGCGAATCGCATCTTCGATCGTCTCGCCGCGTGCCGCGAGAGCGGCGTCGAGATCACGCCGCATCACCGTCGCCGCCGCGCCGTACTCCCGGGAGCGCTGCAGCAGGCGCGTCACGAAAGCGGGATGCACGTCGGCCGGGAAGCGGCCCGGCGACGATGATCCGGTCTCGAGCGTCCGCACGATCCGATCGGCATCGCGCTGATGCGCGCGCCGCTCGGCCAGAATGTCCGCCCGCACCCGCAGGTGTTCGATCAGCGCGAGCTGAAGCGCGCTCGGCCATGCCCAGAGCTCGCCGATGGTCAGCGGCGTGACCGACTGGAACGCCGTGACGAATCTGTGCAGCCGCTGGGCGTCGAGGCTTCCCCCGCTGCAGCGGATCAGCTCCAGCGCCATCGCATAAATGCGTGGCAAGCCGGCGAACTTATCCGTCGCGATGGTCGGAAGCCGCCGGAAGAACGACGAGGGCAGGTGGTGATGGATGTCGCGCGCCGCCGCCGCAATGATGTGGAAATTATCGAGCAGCCACTCGCCCGCCGACGAGACGCTCTCCCGACGTGCATCCTCCGCGAGCGCCGTATATGTCTCGCGCAGCGCCCGCTCGTCTTGTTTGAGGCGGCGCAGGTGGGTACGGCCGCTGCCGCGCCGTCGGCGGGCAAGGGACAGCAGCGCTGCGAGCCCTCTCGCGTGCTCTTCCAGCAGCTCGATCCCCAGCAGTTCAAGACCGCCCCCGGCCAGGGAGCGAGGGGTGACGGATCCTTCCTGTGCCACGCAGTCGTCGGCTCCTCACGCGTTTGGCGCGGCTCAGCCGCACGGCGCACGGTCATCGTATACCGCAAGAGGTGCCGGCGCCGGGACCAGAGGCGCGGATGAGCTCGCGCGCACCTCGACGGCTCACCCTACCTACATCGCATTCCGGCGAGTTCGGACGGTTCCTCGGCCCACTGGTGGTCACGTTCAACGTGCCCTTCGGGCAGTACACGCGAATCGGCTACGCAGCAGGATCTACAACAACACCGAGCAGGCCGGACGGCAACACCGTGTTCTCGATCCCCGGGAACCCGCCGATTGCCACCGCCCAGGACCTCCGCAACGGGGAGCTCCAGACGCTCGGGCAGGGGCTCACCACCTCGCCGATCCCGTCGCTCGTCGTCTTCCAGTACGACGCACAGGTCCCTTCCTCCTGGCAGTGGCAGGGGGGCGTCCAGCGCGCGCTGCCGTGGTCGATGGCCGTTGATATTTCGTATGTGGGGAACCACGGCTTCAACCGGCTCGGCTCCTTCCAGGGGGGATCGACGGTGAACCTCAACGCGATTGACTTCGGCACCGCGTACCGGCCGGACTACCAGGACCCGACCCGCTCCAGCACAGTGCCCGGCGGCTCGGCCTACTCGACCAACCTGCTGCGTCCGTACTCCGGACTGGGCAACATCAACCAGCAGACCACCGAGTTCTCCGACACCTACCACTCGATCCAGACATCGGTGAACCGCAGGTTCCGCAGCGGGCTCGCGTTCGGGGCGAACTACACCTACCAGCTGTCGTTCACGGGGAACACGGGCCTCCAGAAACGGCTGGAGCACCTTCCCGACGGCTCCATCCAGGTCCGGGCCGATCAGGTCGACTACGAGCGGCTGAACCGGGAACTGGGCGGCCGGCCGCACTACCTGAAGGCCCATGCCATCTGGGCCCTGCCCAAAGCCCCGCAGGCCTTTGGCCGTGCGGTGGGTCTGATCCTCAACGATTGGCAGCTCGCCAGCGTGCTGACAGCGGCATCTGGCGTGCCGTTCGACCTCGGGTTCAACTATCAGGGGATCAGCAACGTCAACATGACGGGATCACCAGATTATGCCGCGCGCATCATCTACACCGGCGACCCGGGTAGCGGCTGCTCGAGCAATCAGTACCGTCAGTTCAACACCGACGCGGTCACCGGGGCCAACTTCGGCAGCGTGGGCCTCGAGTCGGGCCGGAACATCATGCGTGGGTGCGCGGAGAGGATCGTCGACCTGTCCATCTCGCGCGACATCCGGATGGGCGGCAACCGCGCGCTCGAGATGCGCGTCGACATGTTCAACGCGCTCGACACGGTGGTGTTCACCGGCCGCAACACCACGGTGAACTTCGACAACCCCACGGGCATGAACGTGCTCAACTCGCAGACGATGCCGGATGGCTCGCTGAACCCGCAGCGGCTCACGCCGCGGACCGCCGGCTTCGGCGCCGCGAACAACGCACTGGCGATGCGCAGC
>Ga0183260_10002221_pt1 | contig 16067 bp, 13 predicted proteins | sample AntDrymUQ4972206_2_FD_129768 | JGI IMG/M metagenome (GOLD analysis project Ga0183260, IMG submission 129768) | Polar desert sand microbial communities from Dry Valleys, Antarctica - metaG UQ497 (22.06) (version 2) (version 2) | ecosystem: Environmental > Terrestrial > Soil > Desert | place...
CGAGAAGCCCATCTCGTCGGCGCCGAGCATCGCGGCGATCGCGACATCGCGGCCGGTCTTCAGCTGGCCGTCGGTCTGGACGATGATGCGCGAGCGCAGGTCGTTGCGAAGCAGGGTCTGCTGGGTCTCGGCGAGGCCGATCTCCCACGGCACGCCGGCGGCCTGGATCGAGCTCAGCGGCGAGGCGCCCGTGCCGCCGTCGTGGCCGGAGATGAGGACGTGGTCGGCGTTGGCCTTCGCGACGCCGGCGGCGACCGTGCCGACGCCGACCTCGGCGACGAGCTTGACCGACACCTGGCCGCCCGGGTTGCCGCAGCGCAGGTCGTAGATGAGCTGCTTGAGATCCTCGATCGAGTAGATGTCGTGGTGCGGCGGCGGCGAGATCAGCCCCACGCCGGGCGTCGTATGGCGCACGCCGCCGATGTAGGCGTCGACCTTGTGGCCCGGGAGCTGGCCGCCCTCGCCGGGCTTGGCGCCCTGGGCCATCTTGATCTGCAGCTGGTCGGAGTTGACGAGGTAGTGGATCGTCACGCCGAAGCGCCCGGAGGCGACCTGCTTGATCGACGAGCGGCGCAGGTCGCCGTTGGCGTCAGGCGTGTAGCGCGACGCGTCCTCCCCGCCCTCGCCGGTGTTCGATCGCCCGCCGAGGCGGTTCATCGCGATCGCGAGCGTCTCGTGGGACTCGCGCGAGATCGAGCCCAGCGACATCGCCCCCGTCGCGAAGCGCTTGACGATCTCCTTGGCCGGCTCGACCTCGGCGAGCGCCAGCGGCTCGATGCCCTCGCTCTTGAACTTCATCAGCCCGCGCAGCGTCGCCCGCCGCGTCGCGTCGTCGTCGGAGAGCGCCGAGTACTCGCGGTACTTGGACTGCGCGTCGCCGTTCCCGTCGCCGTTAGAACTCTCGATCCGCACCGCGTGCTGCAGCAGCGAGATCGTCTCGGGGTTCCACATGTGGTGCTCGCCGTCACGGCGCCATGCGTAGATGCCGCCGACGGGCAGCAGCCGCTGGTGGTCGGCCGGGTAGGCCCAGGCGTGGCGGTCGAGCGTCTCGCGTGCGAGCACGTCCATGCCGATGCCGCCGATCCGCGACGCCGTGCCGGCGAAGTGGCGGTTGATGAGATCCTGCTCGAGCCCGACGGCCTCGAAGATCTGCGCGCCGCAGTAGGACTGGATCGTCGAGATCCCCATCTTCGAGATCGTCTTGAGCAGCCCCTTGCCGATCGCCTTGACGACGTTGCGCTCGGCAAGGTCGGCGTCCTTGATCCCGGGCACGCGGCCCTCGGCGACGAGCTCGTCGACGGTGTCGAGCAGCAGATACGGGTTGATCGCCTTGCAGCCGTAGCCGATCAGCGTCGCCAGGTGGTGGACCTCGCGTGGCTCGCCGGACTCCAGCACGAGGCCGGTGCGCTGGCGCGTGCCCTCGCGCACGAGGTGCTCGTGCACGGCGGCGACGGCCAGCAGCGACGGGATCGCGACGCGGCCGGGGCCGACCTGGCGGTCGGACAAGATCAGGACGCTGACGCCCGCGGCGACGGCGTCATGGGCCTCGTCGCACAGCCGCGCCAGACGCGCGCGCATGCCATCGGGGCCGCCGGCGACGTCCCACGTCATGTCCAGCGTGTGCGTGCGGAAGATCTCGTCGTGGACGAGGCGCAGCGTCTCGAGCTCGTGGTTGCGCAGGATCGGCTGCTCGAGGATCAGCTGATGGGCGTGCTCGGGCGATTCGGACAGCAGGTTGCGCTCGCCGCCGACGTTCGTCGTCAACGACATGACGATGTTCTCGCGGATCGGGTCGATCGGCGGGTTGGTGACCTGCGCGAAGAGTTGCTTGAAGTAGGAGAACAGCGGCGGGCGGCGATCGGACAGGACGGCGAGCGCGTTGTCGTTGCCCATCGAGCCGATCGGCTCTGCGCCGGTCGCGGCCATCGGCGCGATCAGCACGCGCAGATCCTCCTGCGTGTAGCCGAAGGCGAGCTGGCGCAGGCGCGTGGGCTGCAGGCCGGTGAGCGTGACCTGAGCCTCGGCGAGGTCGTCGAAGTGAACGGTGTTGCGCTCGTACCACTCGCCGTAGGGGCGCTGCGTGGCGACCTCGCGCTTGACCTCGTCGTCCTCGACGATGCGGTGTCGCTCGAGGTCGACGAGGAACAGCTTGCCGGGTTGCAGGCGGCCCAGGCGCTTGACCTCGGCGGGCTTGATCGCCAGCAGGCCGGCCTCCGATCCGAGCACGACGAGGCCGTCGTGCGTCTCCACCCAGCGCCCGGGGCGCAGGCCGTTGCGGTCGAGCGTCGCGCCGACGACGCTGCCGTTGGTGAAGGCGACGGCGGCCGGGCCGTCCCACGGCTCCATCAGGCAGGAGTGGAAGGCGTAGAAGCCCTTGAGATGGTCGGGGAGGTCGTCGCGGCCGCGGTAGGCCTCGGGGATCATCATCATCGCTGCATGCGGCAGCGAGCGGCCGGCCAGCATCAGCAGCTCGAGCACGTTGTCGAACGTCGCCGTGTCCGAGTTGCCCGGCGTGACGATCGGCATGACCTTCTGCAAGTCCAGGCCGAACAGCCGCGATGCGAGCTGCGACTCGCGGGCGCGCATCCAGTTGACGTTGCCCATCAGCGTGTTGATCTCGCCGTTGTGGGCGACCACGCGGTACGGGTGCGCCAGCGGCCAGCTCGGGAACGTGTTCGTCGAGAAGCGCGAGTGCACGAGCGCCATCGCACTGGCCATCTTCTCGTGGCTGAGGTCGGGGAAGAACCCGCGCAGCTGGTCGGGCACGAGCATGCCCTTGTAGACGATCGTGCGCGAGGAGAACGACGCGATGTAGAGGTCGGGTCCGGCGGCCAGCTCGCAGATGCGGCGGATGACGTAGAGCTTGCGCTCGAAGGCGTCCTGGTTGTCGTCGAAGCCGGGGCCGGCCTCGACGAGCAGCTGGCGCATGACCGGGCGCGTCTCGTCGGCAGTCTGCCCCACGTGATCGCGGTCGACCGGGATGTCGCGCCAGCCGATGACGTGCTGACCCTCGACGCGGACGTTGAGCTCGAGCAGGTCCTCGAGCTTGCCGCGCCGCTGCGGATCGGTGGGCAAGAAGCAGACCGCAACGCCGTAGCGGCCCAGCGGCGGCAGCTCGAAGTCGACCGTGCCACGGAAGAAGCGGTCGGGCATCTGCAGCAGCATCCCGGCGCCGTCGCCGGTGCGCGCGTCGGCGCCGGTGGCGCCGCGGTGCTCGAGGTTCTCGACCGCCTGCAGCCCCTTCTCGACGACCTCGTGGCTGGGCACGTTGTCCAGGCGCGCCACGAGCGCGACACCGCACGCGTCGTGCTCATAGGTGGGGTCGTAGAGGCCGTCGGCCTGTGGCGGCAAGGTTCTCAAGGCTCTTGGAGTGCCTCTAGGGCGGCGCGTGGCACTGTGAGGCGGAGGACCAAGCGTATCAGCGCCGATACCCGTGAGATGGGACGATGCCAGCTTCTTTGAGACCCGTCACCGTGCTCTCGACGGGCGGCACGATCGCCATGGCAGGGGCGCGCGCGACCCCCGTGCTGGACGTCGACGCGTTGCTGGCCGAGGTCGCCGGGCTCGTCGCCGACCAGGATCTGCGCACGCGATCGGTCACCGAGCAGCCGGGCGCGCATCTGAGCGCCGGCGACGCGCTGGCGATCGCGGCCGCGGCGCTGGAGGAGACGGCGAGCGGCCGCGGGGTCGTCATCACGCACGGCACGGACACGCTCGAGGAGACCGCCGTGCTGTGCGACGTGCTGCAGGGCGGCTCTGAGCCGATCGTCCTGACGGGCGCGATCCGCCCCTCCGGCAGTCCGGGCGCGGACGGTCCGGCGAACCTCCGCGACGCCGTGGCGACCGCCGCAGCCGGCGAAACCGCGGGACTGGGCGCGATCGTCGCGTTCGCCGGCGAGCTGCACGCCGCGCGCGCGGTGCGCAAGATCTCGTCGTTGTCGCCCGTCGCGTTTGGCTCACCGGCGACGGGGCCGCTGGGGACGATCGCCGAGCGCCGGGTACGCATCGCATCGCGACCGCAGCGTCCCGACGCGCTCCCGCTGCCGCGGGCCCTCGACGCACGCATTCCGATCGTGCCCACGTTCCTGGGCGACGATGGGGCCGGCCTGCGCGCCGCGCTGCGCGATCGCGCGGACGCGATCGTCTTCGTGGCACTGGGGGCCGGTCACGTGGCGCCGCCCGTGCTCGACGCGCTGCGTGATGCGGCCGCCGCGCTGCCCGTGGCGCTGTGCGTGCGGCCCGAGCGCGGGACGCTGCTGTACGACACCTACGGCTTCGAGGGCGCCGAGGGCGATCTGCGCGCCAGCGGCGCCCTGCCGGCGGCGGCCCTGTCGCCCCAGGCGGCGCGGATGATCCTGCTCGCCGGCCTCGGCGCGGGTGTCGCGCGCGGCGTGCTCGCGCGTGCGCTGGAGCCGTGACAACAGCCGGATGCGAGTGAAACGCAATCAGCATGGGCAACATGCTGACTGGCGGTCACGACCAGCCGCCAGAGCCATTGCCCGAAGAGGTGACCGCAACGCCCGACTTAGAGCTCAAGCTACCGGCACGCGCCGAGAACGTCGCCGTGGTCCGGCATGCCCTCGGCGGGCTCGCCGAGGCACTGGACGTCGGTGAGCAGGCGCTCGCGGACATCAAGCTCGCGGTCACGGAGGCGTGCACGAACGTCGTCATCCACGCCTACGACGGCGATGAGCTCGGCCCGATGGAGGTCGCGGCGTTCATCGACGATCGCATGTTGACCGTTGCGATCCGTGACAGCGGGCGCGGGATCGTCCCGCGCCCGGACTCGCCGGGCCTCGGGCTCGGCCTGCCGCTGATCGCGACGCTCGCGGAGTCGCTCGAGCTGGGCAGCGGCCCGGCGGATCACACCGAGGTTCTGATGACCTTCCGGCTGGACGGGAGCGACGATCCGGCGTGAGCATCGAGTCCGGCCTCAACGAAGCGCGCCTGATCGTCCGTCACGGGCCACTCGCCGGGCCCGTGCTCGGGCGCGTGCTGGGCATGCTGGCTGCTCGCGCCGACTGCCCGATCGACCGCCTCGAGGACGCGCTTCTGATCGCGGATGCCGTCGCGGCCCGCGCCGGCTCCTACAGCGCCGACGGCCTGATCGGCGTTCTCGTGACAGCACAGACCGGCGCCGTCGAGCTCAGCATCGGCCCCCTGCGCGAGCATGGCGCCGAGCGGCTGATCGCGTCGGCCGAGTTGCCGGGCGTCGGCAACGTGCTCGAGCGCGTGGCCGACGAGCTGCTGCCCGAGCGGTCAAACAGCGATGGCGAGTACCTTCGAATCCGCATGGCTTTCGGGCCGACCGGCCATGCGAGCACATCAACTGGAGGAACGAATGCCACCTGATTTCGCCGTCACCGAGCACTCCGTCGATGCCGAGCGCCACGTGCTCGCCGTGCGCGGCGAGATCGATCTGTTCACCGCCCCCGAGCTCAAGCAGGTGCTTGCCGAGAGCATCGAGGCGGGCCGCATCCGGATCATCGTCGACCTCACCGAGACGACCTTCCTGGACTCGACCGCGCTCGGCGTGCTGATCGGGGCTGTCAAGCGCCTGCGCTCGCGCGATGGGGCGCTGGCGCTCGTCAACGTCGACGAGAACATCGCCAAGACGTTTGAGATCACCGGACTCGATCAGATCTTCACGATCCTCGACACGCGCGAGGAGGCCGTGCGGTCGATCGAAGCCGCGCACGACCCCGCCGGCTGAGTTCCGGGGTCAGGTGAGCAGGTCGAGCACCGCGCGCTCGGCGGGGCCCTGGATCGCCGTGACGTCGGTGTCGTGCGCGATCTCGCCCAGGGCGGCGCGGATCGTCTCACCGTCGCGGTAGCGGTCGAAGATACGCGGATCGACATACGACGCGCGCGCTACGGCCGGCGTGTTGCCGAGATAGTGGGCGACCTCCTTGACCGCGCGCATGATCGCGCGCTTGCGCGCGTACTGGGACGTCATGCCCGGATCGATCACGGCCAGCGCGAGTGCCGCGATGACGGTCGCGCCCCAGGTGCGGAAGTCCTTCGCCGAGACGTCGAGCTGCGTGACGTCCTTGAGGTACTCGTTGATGTCCGCCGACTTGACGTCGCGCCAGCGCCCGGAGCGCTTGTACGCCAGCAGCTCCTCGCCGCCGCCCCGGCGGCGCTTGAGCGTCGCGACGATCTCGGCCACCTCGGGGTCGACGAGCGCCTGCACGCGGCGCTTGCCCGACTTCGCCTGGTAGTCGAAGCGGATCGTGTCGCCGCTGACGCGCACGTGCGACTTGCGCATCGTCGCCAACCCGTAGCTCTCATTCGTGACGGCATAGTCCTCCGAGCCGATCCGGAAGAAGCCTCGGTCGAGCAGTCGCGTGGCGCACGCGAGCACCTGCTCGCGTGACGTGTCGCCTCGTGCGAGGTCGCTGTCGACGGCCGTCCGCAGCGTCTCGAGCGATTGGGCGAAGCGCACCATGTCGTCGAACTTCAGCCGATCCTGCCGCTCGCGCCAGCGCGGGTGATAGAGGTACTGCTTGCGCCCGCGCTCGTCGACCCCCGTGGCCTGGATGTGGCCGCCGGGATAGGGGCAGATCCAGACGTCGTTCCAGGCCGGCGGGATCACGAGCTCGGCGATGCGCTGCCGCAGCGCCTCGTCGGTGACCCTGCTGCCCTCCTCGTCGATGTATCGAAAGCCGCGCCCGTGGCGGCGACGCTGGATGCCGGGGATGGCCGGATCAGAACGGCGCAGTCGTGGAGTGCGGGCAGCTGTGGCCATCGTGGACGGCGCTACCCGTCGCGCGGCGGGTGGCTAACCAAGTGACTAAGGTCGTCAAATGCGGACGGTCATCCTGGCAGGGGGCATGGGAACGCGGTTCGCCGAGGAGACCGACCTGCGCCCCAAGCCGATGATCGAGATCGGCGGGCGTCCGCTGCTGTGGCACATCATGAAGCGCTACGAGCACTTCGGCCTGACCGAGTTCCTCGTCGCACTCGGCTACAAGGGCGACGCGATCAAGGGCTACTTCCGCGCCTACCACGACCTGCGCGGCAGCATGACCGTCGACCTCGGCTCGGGCACGGTGCAAGCCGAGGAGCCCGAGGCGGAGCAGTGGATCGTGCGACTCACCGAGACGGGCGAGTTCACGAACACCGGCGGCCGCGTCAAGCGCCTGCGGCCGTGGCTCGCGGACGAGACCTTCATGCTCACCTACGGCGACGGGCTCGGCGATGTCGATCTGCAGGCGCTGCTGCGCTTCCACCGCGAGCACGGTCGCGTCGCGACGATCACCGCCGTGCGTCCGCCGGCGCGGTTCGGCGCGCTGGTCTTCGACGGCGACCGGATCACGCGCTTCCGCGAGAAGGCGCCGACGGGCGAGGAATGGATCAACGGCGGCTTCATGGTCTTCGAGCCGGCCCTGTTCGACTACCTCGAGGGCGACGGCACGAGCCTGGAGATGGACGCACTCGAGCGGCTGGCCGCCGACGGTCAGCTCGTCGGCTACCGCCACGAGGGCTTCTGGCAGTGCATGGACACGCTCAACGACAAGCGCGTGCTCGAGCGGCTCTGGCAAGAGGGGGACCGTCCATGGCTGCGATAGCCGCCACCTGCCTGACTGCCTGAGCTCGAGCGTGCGGATCGCCTACGTGATCCTGGCTCACCAGCTGCCCGAGCAGCTCGTGCGCCTCGTCCGGCGGCTCGACTCGCCGGGCGCGCTGTTCCTCGTCCACATCAACCGGCGCTCGGATGACGCGATCTACCGCGTCGCGCGCGCCGGGCTCGCGGAGCTCGACAACGTGGTCTTCCTGCGCCGCCACAAGCTCTACTGGGGCGCCTTCGGCCACGTGCGCGCCACGATCGAGGGGCTGGACGAGTTGTACCGCCGTTCGGCGCAGTTCGATTACGTCGCGCTGCTCACCGGTCAGGACTATCCGATCAAGCCGGCCTCGGCGATCGAGCGCACCCTCGCCCAGAGCGGCGGAAGGTCATTCATGGCCTACGACCGGCTGCCCGGTGGCCTGGCGGACGGGATGGAGCGGATCACCTACTGGCACTCGCGCCGTATCGGCAGGCCCCGCGGCTGGCACCTCAGGCTGCCGATCCGGCGGCAATTCCCCCAGCAGCTCGTGCCCTACGGCGGCTCGTCGTACTGGTGGCTGTCGCGTGAGGCCGTCGACTACGTCCGCAGCTTCGTCGCTGAACAGCCCCGCTTCTACCGCTTCTTCAAGCACGTCGACGTGCCCCACGAGATCTTCTTTCACACGATCCTGCTGAACTCGCCGCTGCGCGACTCGGTCGTCAACGACGAGCTGCGGTACGTCGACTGGACGCGCAAACCGATGCCCGCGATCTTCGGCGTCGGTGACCTCGAGCTGCTGCGTCGCTCTCCGAAGCTCCTGGCACGGAAGTTAGACTCCACGGTCGACGCGGAGATCCTGGATCTGATCGACCGCGAGCTGCTCGTGGAGCGGCGTCCGATGACATCGCTGCCGGACGCGAACGACGACTAGCGCGCAGCGCGAGCCGGCTGGGCGAGCACGTCGACGTGGGGGTCGAGGGCCTCGTTGCGCTCAAGCCGGAAGGAGAAGGGATCAAGCGGATGCGTTCCGTCGTCGTCGATCAGAGAGAAGGAGTAGTCACCGAGCGAGAGCAGCAGCTCAGCCAGCTCGGCCAGCGTCCAGCCAGCCACCCTTGCGGTGCGCTCGTTCAGCTCGAACACGATCGTGGGCGACGCCTGGGCGATCGTTTCGCGAGCACCGCGCAGGGCTTCGAGCTCGTGCCCTTCGACATCCACCTTGATCAAATCGGGTCGCCCCTGCACGTCGCCGGAGGCGACCAGTGCGTCCAGGGAGCGCAGCTTCACTCGCTGCGTGTCTCCCGCGACCTGATCGGGATGCATGGTCGCGATTCCGGAATGTCGCTTGTCATAGGTGATCTCGATCGAGCCGTTGGCCGCCCCGAGCGCGACTCTCATCGGCGTGACGTGGCCGTAGCCGTTGAGGGAGTTGCAAAGCGTCAAGAGCTCGAACGTCTCGGGCACCGGCTCGAAGGACCAGACTCGCCCGGTCGGCCCGACGCACTGCGCCATCACCGCGGTGAAGTAGCCGACATTTGCGCCGACGTCGATCGCCGTCTGGCCTGGTCGCAGGATCGTGCGGATACAAGCCTCGACGTGCGGGTCCCACACGCCGTCCCTGAAGCACGTCCAGCCGACCGTTTCGGCCACGAGCAGCCCTTCCTCCGGCCGAATCGCCAACCAGGCGCCGTTGATCATCTTGCACGCGAAGGGTCTGTTCGACCGAAGGCCGACTCCGTGCAGAGCACGCAGGAGCTTGCCCTTACCGGGATGGTTTGGCACCCCGCGCTGGTACTCGCGGTAGGCGCGCGCCCAGCGCGGCGATATGTCGACGCCCGAGCTCGTGGCCGCGGCCTTCAATCCGCCGGTCACGCCGCGGGCAACCGGAGCCTGGTGATGACGTCGTTGTTCGTGCGGACCCCGAAGCGACCATTGCTCCACGAGTCGAACTGCCGTGTGACCTCCAGGCCTCGCTCGCGCGCAAGTTCCGCGAACAGGACGGCGGTCATCGGGCTGCGCCAGCCGGGGAAGCGCTGCAACTCGCCGGAATGGTGGATGACGGCCGTGCCGCCAGGTCGCAGGACGCGCGCGATCTCGGAGATGTAGGAGGCCACGTCGAGCGGAGCGATGTGGACGAACACGTCGAACGACCAGACCCAGTCGATCGACGAATCCGCCACCTTGGGAAGGGTCGCACCTTCGCTCAGGATGTACTCGACGTTCGCGGCGTCCCCGAGGCGCTCCCTGCAGAGCTCGAGCGCGCGCTGCGTGACGTCCACGAGCACCAAGCGTTCGGCAAGCGGGTGGAGAACCTCACTCCACCGCCCGCCTCCCGGCCCGATCTCGAGGATCGTCCGCGCGTCGCCGATGTTCGACAGCAAGACCTCGTCGACAAGGCTCGCCTTCCATTGCTCGGGCTCGTCGGTGTCATTCCATTCGTCGCCTCCCCGCGACCAGTCCCACGCGGTCCAGATGGCGCGGTTCTCGTCGGGCGAGTGGCCCTCATATGCCCTGTGTGCGGGCCCGAGGACCCCTGCGCGCCCTCGATCCTCAGCAGCTGAGCCTCGATGTTCTGCGACGTTTCGGCCAACCTCCGCGCGGTGATGCTCGCCAGCGAGCGCATCGGGGCCAGCGCCGTGTAGAGCAGTCCGAACTGCTCGTAGCGGGACCGGTACGTTCGCATGCGCTCGGCTATTGCTGCGCGCATATCGTTGCAAGTATGTAACGCCCGGGGACCAGGAACCTTCCCCGAACGTTTAGTGGACAAGGCGGTTGCGGTTCGCCAGACTCGTGCGCCTTATGGCCGAGACGGATCTCACGCGCGGGACGGTAGCGGAAGCGAGCGGCGGCGCCGCCTCCTGCGCAATGGGCTCCCCAAACTGACGACGGGCCAGATGGCCAGGAACGCCTGGGCGGCGGGGCGACGTCCGGGACCCGACGCTTCACCTGCCGGCTCGCCCGAGGCGCGGGAGCGCACCGTCATCGCGCCGCCGCGCGGGTGGGACTTCTTTCCAGCGCGCGAGGTGTGGGCATATCGCGAGCTTCTGTACTTCCTCGTATGGCGCGACGTGAAGCTGCGCTACAAGCAGACCGCGCTCGGCGTAGTCTGGGTCGCCCTGCAGCCGATCGCGCTCGCTACGATGTTCACGATCGTCTTCAGCCGCTTTCTCTCGGCGCCTTCCGCAGGTCTCCCGTATCCCGTCTTCGTGCTCGCCGCGCTCGTTCCATGGCAGCTGTTCGCCGCCGCGCTCGGACGCTCGAGCTTGAGCCTTGTCGCCAACGAGCATCTGCTGACGAAGATCTACTTCCCACGCATCCTTATCCCGTTGGCCTCGGTCCTGACGGCGTCGATCGACATGCTGTTCACGCTCTTCGTCCTGGGCGCCGTGCTCCTCTACTACGGGATCGGCCTGACCGCGGCCGCGCTGTTGCTCCCGCTGCTCATCGCACTCCTGCTCGTCGCCGCGATGGGAATCGGCCTGCTGCTGTCGGCGCTCAACGTGCGCTATCGCGACATTCAGGCGATCGTCCCGTTCCTCACGCATATGTGGCTGTTCGCGACGCCGATCGCCTACGCTGCGACGCTCGTGCCCGAAAACTGGCGCTGGCTCTATGACCTGAACCCGATGGTCGGCCTCGTCGAGGGATTTCGCTGGGCGCTCGCCGGCGGCAGCTTTCCGCAATCGCTGCTGACGTCGGCTGCCCTGACCGTGGTGGTCGCCTGTGCCGGCATCATCTACTTCCGGCGCGCAGAACGCCATTTCGCGGACGTCGTGTAGGCATGCCGACCACCGTCGTTCACGCATCGGGCCTCGGCAAGCACTATCAGCTCGGCGAACGCGGCAGCTCGATCAAGGGCTCGATCGCGCGCGTGCTCCGCCGCTCCGGCGAATTGCGCGAAAACTCGTTCTGGGCGCTTCGCGACGTCTCGTTCGAAGTGCAGGAGGGCGAGGTCGTCGGCATCATCGGCCGCAACGGAGCCGGCAAGTCGACGCTGCTGAAGGTGCTGTCGCGGATAACCCACCCGACGGAAGGACGCGCCGAGATCCGCGGCCGCGTCGGCAGCCTGCTGGAGGTCGGTACTGGCTTTCATCCGGAGTTGACCGGTCGCGAGAACATCTATCTCAACGGCGCGATTCTCGGCATGCGAAGTCGCGATCTGCAGCGCAAGTTCGCCGAGATCGTCGAGTTCGCCGAGATCGAGCCCTTCATCGACACGCCTGTGAAGCGCTACTCGAGCGGCATGTACGTGCGGCTGGCGTTCGCCGTGGCCGCACATCTCGAGCCCGAGGTTCTACTCGTCGACGAGGTGCTCTCCGTCGGCGACATCGCATTTCAGCGCAAGTGCCTCGGCAAGATCGAGGAGGTCGCCCGGCAGCAGCGGACGGTTCTGTTCGTCAGCCATCAGATCGACTCGGTCCAGCAGCTCTGTCAGCGCGTCCTCCTGCTCAAGGGGGGTCAGGTCCAGGCGTTCGGGCCCACGCCGGACGTGATCGCCGCGTATCTGAGCGATGCCGCAATGTCGGATGACGGGGACTTCGACCTGTGGGCCCACCCCACGCGCGCCGCCCATCACACGCCCGTTATCCGCCGGCTCACGCTCTCCACCGACGGCGGAGCCATGACCGCGAGATACGCACCCTACGAGGCGATGGTCGCCGAGATCCTCGTCGAGCCGCCGCACACGCTGCGCGAGCCGGTCATCGGGGTAGGCGTCTCCGATCATTTCGGGCGGCGCATCTTCACCGTCGCATCGTTCTTCGAGCCCGAGGGGCTCAAACCGATCAAGGGTCTCTGCCGGATCCGCTGCCGGATCCCCGAGCTTCGCCTGGGCAGTGGTCGCTACCTCGTAAGCGTGAGCGTGCAGGACCGGTACTACGGCGAGCTTGACGGCCTCGAGAACGTCGCCGAATTCGAGGTCTACTGGCACAACAGCTATGGCACAGGTGAGCCCTTCCGCCCCGTCTTCGGCCCTGTCCTGAGCAGGTCGCGCTGGGAGCTCCTGGACCCGTGAGCCGCCGCGAGCCGCGGCGGGCCGGCGTGCGCACGAAGATGGCGCGCGCGGAGACGCGCTTGAGGCAGAGCTGGGCGCGCAAGCGGATGCGCCGCACCTCCGCCCCGCGCGTGCTGGTCGCCGATGTCGTGATACCCGCCCACGATCGCGGCGCCGGCCACCTGAGGCTCACTTGGATCCTGCGCCTTCTGCGATCGCTGGGCTGCCACGTGACGCTGTTCCCCACGCAGCAGCGCGTTCGGCGCGATCCGTACACGAAGCAGCTTGAGCGGCTCGGGATCGAGGTAGACCTGAGCGCCCCTTCGTTCACTGCGTTCGCGGCCACGCGTGGCGGGGTATACGACCTCGTCCTCCTGAGCGGGGCGGACGCCGCGGCGTCGGTGATCGACGACGCGCGCCGCGCCTTCCCCGACGCGAGCGTCCTCTACGACAGCATCGACCTGCACTTCCTGCGCCAGGCGCGCAGGGCCGAGGTCGTCGGCGGCGAGAGCGAGCGCGACTACTGGCACGCCAAGGAGCTCGAGTGCATCCGGCGCAGCGACATCACCTTGACCGTCACCGAGCGCGAGGCCGAGATCGTGCGCTCGCTCGTTCCCACGGCCCACACGGTGGTGCTTCCGGTCGCCTACGAGCCGGATCCGGCGCCGCGGCTGCCCTACGAGGCCACGCGTGACCTGCTGTTCGTCGGAGGCTTCCTGCACGACCCGAACGTCGATGCCGTGCAGTACTTCGCGCGCGAGGTGCTCCCGCTCGTCACGGACGAGGTCGACGCCCGCCTGTGGGTCATCGGCCAGCGCCCGCCGGAGGAGATCCGCGCGCTTGCGTCTGACCGCGTCGTGGTGACCGGCCACGTGCCCGACATCGACCACCATCTGCGGCGCGCGCGCGTGTTCGTGTCACCGGTCCGCTACGGCGCCGGGATGAAGGGCAAGAACGTGCAGGCGATGGCGCACGGCCTGCCGCTCGTGACGACGACGATCGGCGCCGAGGGCATGGACCTCGTCGACGGCGAGCACGCGCTCATCCGCGACAGAGCCGAGGCGTTCGCCGCCGCGGTCGTCGCGCTGTACCGCGACGTGGCGCTCTGGGAGCGGCTCTCGAGCAGCTCTCGAGAGGTCGTGCGGGCGCGCTGGACGCCCGCGGCGATGCGCGCGCGGCTCGACGACCTGCTGACCACGACAGTGCGGGACCGAGCTGAGCCCCGGCCATGAGCCTGCTCGCGTCCAGCCCGCCGCCGCGCGTCGAGTTCGCGCTCGTCTCGGAGGTCGTGCCGCCGTCGTGGTCGGGGCAGGCGGTCCTCATCCGGCGCCTGCTCACCGGCCTGGACCCCCGCGCGTACTGCCTGATCACCTCCGACCAGGGCATCTACGCCGGCGAGCACATCCAGGGGCTCGAAACGACGTGCTACAGGCTCAACCCCGTTCGCCCCCGCTACCTGCACCGCAACAAGTGGCTGTTCGGTGCATCCGCGGTCGCCGGTGCGGCGACCGGCATCGCGCGCCGCGCCATCCAGATCGCGCGCGTCGTGCGGCGCGCGAGCAGTCACGCGATCGTCGCCTTCACCGGCGACTTCCACGATCTTCCCGCCGCCTACCTCGCCAGCCGCGCGCTGCGGCGTCCGCTGTACGTCTACATGTGCGACTACTACTCGTACCGCGAGGCCTACGAGCCGGCACGGCGACGGCTCTCGCCGCATCTGGAGCGGATCGTCGTGTCGGGGGCGACGCGCGTGATCTGCGGCACCGACACGCTGGCCGACGCCCTGGCGCAGCGGTACGGCATCGCGCCCGCCGTCATCCACCACCCCGCGGATCTCTCGCTCTACGCGCTCGAGGACGGCGCGCACCGCAGCCCGTCGCGTGACGTGCGAATCGTCTACACGGGGACGATCTACGAGGCCCAGCTCGACGCGGTCCAGAACCTGCTCGCAGCGCTCGACGAGCTGCCGGGTCGATCGGCCGCGCTGCACGTCTACGGCGGTCAGCCGGAGGAGGAGCTGCGAACGCGCGGTCTGGAGGGCCGGCTCGTCGTCCACGGCCACGCCCCGGCGCAGGAGATCGCAGCGGTCCAGGAAGGCGCCGACATCCTGTTCCTCCCGCTCGCGTTCCGATCGCACTACCCGGAGGTCATCCGCACGTCGGCGCCGATGAAGTTCGGCGAGTACCTCGCTGCCGGCGGCCCGCTCATCGTCCACGCTCCGGCCGATGCGTTCGTGTCGGAGTACTGCCGCCGCCACGCGTGCGCCGTCGTCGTCGACGACCCCGACGCGCGATGCCTGGTCGAGGCGATCGAGGCGCTCTGCGACGATGCGCCGCTGCGTACACGACTGATCCGCAACGCGCACGAGCGCGCCCGCAGCGACTTCAGCATCGACGTCGCGCGCGCGCGATTCGGCGAACTGATGAGCCTCGACGGGGTGTCGCGGTGCCCGGCATGACACGCCGCGGCGAGCGCCCGCGGATACTCATCGTCGCGATGGCGGAGAGCGTCCACACCGCGCGCTGGATCAGCCAGCTCGGCGAGCAGGGGTGGGACGTTCACCTCTTCCCCGTCTCGCCGCGCCCCGCGCATGTCGATCTGCGTCACGTCACCGTCTACCCGGCGGCGCGCCGCTGGCGGCCCGACCTTCACCGCAGCGTGCGCCAGCAAGGCATCCCGTGGCCGCTGCCGAGGGGCTGGGCGCGCTTCGAGCGGGTCCTGGAGCACGTGCCGCCGGTGAATCGGGCGGCGCGGCTCGCGCGCGTCATCACGGCGCTTCGCCCCGACGTCGTCCACTCGCTCGAGATGCAGCACGCCGCCTACCTGACGCTCGACAGCCGCCGGCTGCTCGGCGGCGATCGCTTCCCGCCGTGGATGTACTCGTGCTGGGGAAGCGACCTCTTCTACTTCGGCCGGCTGGCCGATCACAGGGAGCGCATCGAGGCCGTGCTGGCGGCGTGCGACTACCTCATCACCGATTGCGAGCGCGACCGGCTGCTGGCCTTCGAGCTGGGCTTCGCAGGCACCTTCCTCGGGATCTTCCCCGGACCCGGCGGCTTCCACGTCGAGCGGATGCGACGGCTGCGCAGCCCGGCGCCCGCATCGGCGCGGCGGGTCATCGCGCTCAAGGGCCACCACGACGAGCAGTGGGTGGGGCGCGCGCTCGTCGCGCTCGAGGCGATCCGCCGTCTGCGCGCCGAGCTCATCGACTACGAGGTCGTCATCTACTCGGCCGAGGACAGCGTCCGCGACGCTGCGGCGCAGATCGCGCGGACGACCGGCCTCGAGCTGTCCATCCTTCCCGATAGCGCGCCCGACGAGATCGTCGCGCTCATGGGTCGCGCGCGGATCGCGATCGCCGTCAACATCAGCGACGGAACCCCGAACACCATGCTCGAGGCGATGGTCATGGGCGCACTGCCGATCCAGTCCGACACGATCTCGACGCGGGAATGGGTCACCGACGGCGAGAACGGCCTGCTCGTCGATCCCGAGGACCCCGACGACGTCGAGCGCGCGCTGCGCCG
>Ga0183260_10002222_pt1 | contig 16062 bp, 15 predicted proteins | sample AntDrymUQ4972206_2_FD_129768 | JGI IMG/M metagenome (GOLD analysis project Ga0183260, IMG submission 129768) | Polar desert sand microbial communities from Dry Valleys, Antarctica - metaG UQ497 (22.06) (version 2) (version 2) | ecosystem: Environmental > Terrestrial > Soil > Desert | place...
CCGGCCGTCGGGTCGTACAGCCGCGGGATCAGGTTGACGAGCGTCGTCTTGCCGGCGCCGGTCCCGCCGACGAGCGCGACCGTCTGCCCCGGCTCGACATCGAAGTCGATTCCGTGCAGCACCTGGCGCCCGCCCTCGTAGCCGAAGTCGACGTCCTCGAAGCGAACCCGCCCGCCGCCCTCGGGCAGCGGCGGCGCGCCCGCGGGCGCGGTCAGCCGCGGCTCGCGGTCGAGCACCTCGAACACGCGCGCGCCCGAGGCAACCGCGCGCTGCGCCATCCCGAGCGTGCGCATCGGCGAGATCAGCATCAGCACGTAGCCGTAGAAGGCGACGAAGTCACCGACTGTGATCGTCCCGCTCGCCGCCTGCCGGCCACCGACCAGCAGCAAGCCGGCCAGCCCGAGCTGGGGCAGGAAGCCAATGAACGGGCTGTAGAAGGCCCGCAGGCGCGTCGAGACCATCGATTGGTCGAACACCCGCCGCACGGTGCGGCGGAAGCGGGCGAGCTGTCGCGGCTCCTGCGCGAACGCCTTGACGACCCGCACGCCGGACACGTTCTCCTCTGCCTCCGCGGTCAGCTCGGCGATCCGCTGCTGGACTTCCTGCGAGGCGGGGCGGTTGCGGGCGCCATAGCGGTAGGCGACGGCGATCACGAACGGGACCGGCGCGAGCGCCACCAGCGCGAGCGGGGCGTTGACCGCGAGCATCACCGCGGCGGCGATGACGATCGTCAGCGCCGACTGGAGCATGAAGATCAGCCCGTAGCCGAGGAAGAAGCGCACCGATGCGAGGTCGACCGTCGAGCGCGACATCAGCTGGCCGGTCTGCTGCGAGTCGAAGAAGCCGAGCTCGAGCGACTGGAGGTGGCGGTAGAGGCGGTTGCGCAGGTCGAACTCGACACCGAGCGAGACCCGCCCCGCGACCACCCGGCGCACGACCGTGAACAGCAGGCGCGCCAGTCCGGCGCCGGTGATCGCGATCGCGAGCGGCCACAGCGACCCGCCGCCCTCGCGGATGTCGTCCACCGTTCGCCCGACGAGGTAGGGGATCAGGATCGCCATCCCCATCGCCACGGCAGCGAGCACGAGCGACACGATCGCTCCGCCCCTGTAGGGCTTGAGGAAGCCGAGCAGGCGCCAGAAGATCTTCAGCCCAGGCTCCTGCGGTGGTGTGTCGCTCACGCTTGCGATCCCAATACTTTACTTACTGAAGGTAAGAGCGTCGGTCCGGAGAGAGGCATCGCTGCGCGACGCTACAACTTCAAGCGGAGTTGAAGTCAAGCGCGCGCCGGACCGCCTCCACACGGAAGTCGAAGATGCGGTCGAGGTCGCGGCGTACGAAAGCCGTGTGCAAGAGCGAGCCGAGCGGGCCGAGCGGCAGCGCGTAGCGCACGCGGTCCCGGACCACGGTCCGCTCGCCCTCGCGCTCGAAGGTGTGCGTGTGGTGCCACAGCCGGTAGGGGCCCGAGAGCTGGGCGTCCACGAACCGGCGTCCGGGCTCCCACTCCTCGATCCGTGTCCGCCACCGGACCGGAATCCCGTGCAGCCGCAGCCGGTACTCGATCAGCGCGCCTTCGCGCATCTCGATCTTCCCGGCCGTGACGACCCGGAAGCGCAGCCACGGCGGGGTGATCGCCTCGAGGTTGCGCGCGTCGGCAAAGAACTCGAACACGCGCTCGGGCGGGCCCGGCAGCCGCTGCTCGCGCTCGAGAACGTGCTCACGCATCGCAGGCGGGGGTTGTCGGTGCGCCAAGCGGGTACAAAAGGTGCAAGCAATCGAGGAGGAGACCATGAGCGTCATCCATCACATCATCGACGCGATCGTCACGGTCGTCACGGCGCCGTTTCGAGCGATCGCCAGCATCTTCAGCCGGGGCGGTGGCGGCGGCGGTGGCGGCGGAGGCGGCGGCGGCGGCCGGCGCCGCTAGCGCGCCCGGCCTTACGTCTCGCGCCGTAAGCTCGACCGCATGACGCCCATCGACGACGAGGACGACTGGGTCGGCACCCCGCCGGAGGGCCACTACACGCGCGACCGCGCGAAGCCGGAGTTCTGGTGGAAGCAACGCCCGGTCAGCGTCGTCGCGGCCGGGATCGGCCTCGTCTTGGCAGTGATCGTCATCGTCACGCTGTTGTAGCGGCGAGCGGGCCGAGCGGCGCTTCCGGAAGGCACCCGGGTTCGTTCACGCTCGATGTCGAGGATGGGCTTGTGTCGCGGCTTGACGTGTACTGGGAGATGCCAGAGGCCCTCAAAGCCGAGGGGCTGCAAACGTAGGGCTCTGTGGCTGATAGCTCCGCCTGGATTCGAACCAGGGACCTCACGATTATGAGTCGTGCGCTCTAACCGCTGAGCTACGGAGCCCTGCGCCCAGTCTAGGCATCGAGCGGAGGGCGGCGAGGTCGCTTCGGCATGATGGTCGCGTGAACGACGCGCCATTGCTGCTGTCGGCCCCCAACGTCAGCGAGGGCGCCGATCTCGAGCTGCTCGGGAAAATCGGCGAGGCGTTCGCACCGGCGCGCTTCCTCGACCTCCATTCCGACCTCGACCATGGGCGCAGCGTGCTTACGCTCGCGGCGCGCCAGGGCGAGCTGGCGTCCGCGCTCCTCGGCGGCGCGCGCGAGGTGCTCGAGCGCGTGGACCTGCGCAGTCACTCGGGCCTGCATCCGCACGTGGGTGCCATCGACGTCGTCCCGGTGGTCTACCTCGACCAGGAGCGGCGTGCGGCCGCGGTGGCCGAGGCGCTCACGGCGGCGGCCCTGATCGCGGACGAGCTCGAGCTGCCCGTCTTCCTCTACGGCGAGGTCGCGACCGACTCTCAGCGCGCCGAGCGCGCCTTCTTTCGCGAGGGCGCGACGAAGCGGCTCGGGGAGCGGATGCGAAGCGGCGAGCTCGTACCCGACCACGGGCCGGCCGAGCTCCACCCGAGCGCCGGCGCGGTGCTCGTCACGGCACGCCCGCCGCTGGTCGCCTTCAACGTCGACCTGGCGAGCGACGACCTTGAGCTGGCGCGGTCGATCGCAGCCGAGCTGCGGGAATCCGGCGGCGGACTCGCCGGCGTGCGCGCGCTCGGGCTGCTGCTTGCCGGCCGCGGGCGGGCTCAAGTCTCCTTCAACGTCCACGACCACGCCGCCGTGCCGCTGCGCGACCTCGTGGCGGCGGTCCGCTCGCGCGCCGACGTCGCCGAGGCGGAGCTGGTCGGGCTGGCCCCCCAGGCCGCCCTCGAGGGGTTCCCGGAAGATGTCCCGCTGCGAGGCTTCTCACCCGAGCGGCACGTGCTCGAGAACGCGTTACGCTCACTCGAGTGAGAGACCGGAGCGAGCTTCAGTAGCCGTGGCGCAGACGAAGCGAAAGCGCAAGCGCAAGCACCGGGGCACTCCGGCGGGGACGATCGACCGTCAGGCGCGCAGCTCGAGCAAGCGGCCGCCGACGAAGGAGGAGAAGAAGAAGCAGAGCCGTGCGGCTCGCGCCGAGCGCGCGCAGCGGGCTCCGACGTGGCGCTCCTCGACCATTCGCGCCGGGGTCGCGGCGCTGATCTTCGCCGTCTTCGTGATCGCGTTCTTCGGGCAGAAGCCCGTTCCGGCGGTCAGCCTCGCGCTGGTGATGTTCGTCGTCTACATCCCGGCCGGCTATTACATGGACCTGTTCCTGTACCGCCGCCGCGAGGCCCGCAAGGGCTGAGCGCTCGCCCACGTTCTAGTCTCAGCCGATGGACGTCCGCATGTTCACGGTCGGGCCGGTGGGGGAGAACTGCTTCCTGCTGCGCCGCGACGGCGCCGAAGAGGCGCTGATCGTGGATCCGGGCGAGGAGGCGCCACGGCTGCTGGCGGCGATCGACGAGCTCGGGGTCAAGCTCGCCGGCATCCTCCTGACCCACACGCACTTCGACCACGTCGGCGCCGTCGCGCCCGTCGCCAAGGCCACCGGGGCCGAGGTCTGGGTGCCGGAGATCGAGCGCCCGGTGCTCGCGGACATCAACAGCTTCGTCCCGTTCGAGGGCTTCGGCCCGTTCGAGAGCTACGAGGCCGAGCACACGCTCGCCGGCGGCGAGAGGCTCGAGCTCGCGGGGTTCGAGATCGACGTCGTGTTCACGCCCGGCCACAGCCCGGGTCACATGACCTTCTCGATCCCCGCTGAGGCTGCTGTCTTCTCCGGCGACGTCCTCTTCCAGGGCTCGGTCGGGCGCACCGACCTGCCCGGCGGCGACTGGCCGACGCTGCTCGAGTCGATCCGCACCCTGACCGAGTCGCTGCCCGCGGAGACCGTCGTCTACCCGGGCCACATGGGGATCACCTCGCTCGGCGCCGAGCGAGCCTCGAACCCGTTCCTCGCCGAGCTCGCGCGCACCTAGTGCCGCAGGGCAAGCTCCAGGCCCCTCGCGGCACCGCCGACGTCCTGCCCGAGGAGGCCGCTCGCAGGCGTGAGCTCGGCCGCATCTGCGAGGAGCTGCTCGGCCGTGCCGGCTACGGCCAGTTCGAGTCGCCGGTGTTCGAGGACACCGATTTGTTCGCCCGCGGGGTGGGTGAGTCGACCGACATCGTCCAGAAGGAGATGTTCACCTTCGAGGACAAGGGTGGGCGCTCGTTGACGCTGAGGCCCGAGGGGACGGCCGGCGCCTGCCGCGCCTACGTCCAGCACGGGATGCACAAGCTCCCGCAGCCCGTCCGGCTCTGGTACCTGGGCCCGTTCTTCCGCCACGAGGCGCCGCAGGCCGGCCGCTTCCGGCAGTTCGCCCAGGCGGGCGCCGAGGCGATCGGGTCAGACGACCCGTCGCTCGACGCGGAGCTGATCCTGCTGCTCGGCCAGCTGCTCGAGCAGGCGGGCACGCGAAAGATGCGGCTGCGGCTCAGCAGCCTCGGAAGCGCCGATACGCGTGCCGCCTATCTGGATGAGCTGCGCGCATACCTGCGCGCGCGCGAGGGCGAGCTGTCCGACGAGGTGCGCGCCCGGCTCGACTCGAACCCGTTGCGGGCCTTCGACGCCGACCACCACGGGACCCGGGCCGTCATGGCCGAGGCGCCGACGCTGCTCGACCGGCTCGAGCCCGAGGACGCCGACCACTTCGCCGAGGTACGCGCGCTGCTCGACGAGGCCGGGCTCGCCTACGAGCTCGACCCGTCGCTCGTGCGCGGACTCGACTACTACACGCGCACGGTGTTCGAGTTCGAGAGCGACGAGCTCGGCGCCCAGAGCGGGCTCGGCGGCGGTGGCCGCTACGACGGGCTCGTCGAGCGGCTCGGGGGCCCGCCCACCCCGGCTGTCGGATGGGCCGCCGGGATCGAGCGCATCCTGCTCGCCTCCGACGTCCGGCCTCGCGACGAGCAACGACCTGTCTTCATCGCGTTTGCGGACGGCGCCGACGCCCGCGACGGGTTCCGCCTCGTGCGCAGCCTGCGGGCGGCCGGCCTCGCCGCCGAGATGGAGCAGGCCGGGCGCTCGCTCAAGGGCCAGCTCAAGCACGGTGACCGCATGGGCGCCCGCTCGGTCGTGATCATCGGCGGCGGCGGCGAGGGGATCGAGGTCAAGGACATGGAGACCGGGGACCAGGTTCGCGTCGGCGGCGCGGCGCAGGCCGTCGAGCTGTTGCTGGCCGAGGCCTCCGAGTGAAGCCGCCGCCGGACAATCGCTTCCGAAACGCGTGGGGCGGCGACGCTCGCGCCGCAGCCGTCGGCGAGCAGCTGCGCGTCGCCGGCTGGGTCCACCGGCGTCGCGACCATGGCGGCCTGATCTTCATCGACCTGCGCGACCGCGCCGGGCTGCTGCAGCTCGTGTTCAGGCCCGAGGCGCCGGAGGCGCACGCGGCGGCGCACCGTCTGCGCTCCGAGGACGTCCTCTGCGCGACCGGGACGCTCGCGCGGCGCGAGCAGGGGACCGTCAACCCCAAGCTGCCTACGGGCGAGGTCGAGCTCCACGTGAGCGAGTTCGAGCTCCTCTCGGACGCCGAGACGCCCCCGTTCCAGGTGGACGAGGACGACGACGTTGATGAAGCGCTGCGCCTGCGCCACCGCTACCTCGACCTTCGCCGCACGCGCATGCGCAGCGGCCTCGAGCTGCGCCACGAGGTCGTGCGGACGATGCGCGAGCACCTGGACGCCGAAGGCTTCCTCGAGATCGAGACCCCGATCCTGACGCGCTCGACCCCCGAGGGCGCGCGCGACTACCTCGTCCCCAGCCGGACCCAGCACGGCTCCTGGTACGCGCTGCCGCAGTCGCCCCAGCTCTTCAAGCAGCTGCTGATGGTGGCCGGCTACGAGCGCTACTACCAGCTCGCCCGCTGCTTCCGCGACGAGGACCAGCGCGCCGACAGGCAAGCCGAGTTCACCCAGCTCGACATCGAGCTCTCGTTCGTCGAGGAGGACGACGTGATCGAGCTCTGCGACCGCCTGCTGCAGGCGGTGCTGGCCGCCGGCGGGATCGAGGTCAGCCTGCCGCTCGAGCGGGTCTCCTACGACGACGCGCTGCTGCGCTACGGGAGCGACCGCCCCGACCGCCGCCCGGGGATGGAGATCGCGGACCTGGGTGAGGTCTTCACCGAATCGGAGTTCAAGGTGTTCGCCGGCGCCCTCGCCGCGGGTGGGGTCGTGCGGGGCTTGCGCATCCCGGGCGGTGGCGAGCTGCCGCGCAAGCGCTTCGACGAGCTGACCGAGGAGGCGCAGGCGCTGGGCGCCAAGGGCCTCGTGTGGGCGGTCGTCGAGGACGGTGGCTGGCGCTCGCCGATCGCGAAGTTCCTCTCGGACGAGGAGATCGCCGGCGCGAGCGCCGTGCTCGGGGCGAAGCCGGGGGACGCCCTGCTGGTCGTGGCCGACGCCGCACCGACGGCGGCTCGCGTGCTGGGAGAGCTGCGGCTGAAGGTCGCCGCAGCCGCCGGGCCCGCCGACGACGCCCCCGAGCACGATCTCTTCTGGGTCGTCGACTTCCCGATGTTCGAGCGTAGCGAGGACGACTCGCGCTGGAACCCGCTGCACCACCCGTTCACGGCTCCAACAGGAGACCTCGACGGTGACCCCGGCAGCTGGCGCAGCCGCGCCTACGACATCGTCCTCGACGGGTTCGAGATCGGCGGCGGCTCGATCCGCATCAACCGCCCGGAGCTGCAGCAACAGGTGTTCGAGGCACTGGGCATCGGCCCCGACGAGGCCCGGGAGCGTTTCGGCTTCCTGCTAGAAGCGCTGCGCTACGGGGCGCCGCCGCACGGCGGGATCGCCTTCGGGCTCGACCGGATCGTGGCCCTGCTCGCCGGCCGGGACTCGATCCGTGAGGTGATCGCCTTCCCCAAGACCGGCTCTGGCGCCGACCCGATGACCGGCGCCCCGGCGCCGGTCGACGAGCGCCAGCTCCGCGACCTCGGCGTTCGCCCCGCCCCCGGCGCGCCAAAGGGGGCTTGAGGCGACCGTTCGGGTGCTAGTTTCTGCGGCGGCCCGAGCTTGTGCGCGAGCCGTCCCCTTCGTTGAGCCAATACCAAAGGGATAGGGGGTTTGACTCGAGGCGAGCCGTGGCTCGTCGCGGCGGACCCCCGAGCTTGCTAGAGCAGGCCCAACTCCCGGGACGACAACGGCAAGCTGGGGCCCTTCTTCCCATGGATTCACAGTTCGCGACGCACCTGTCCGAGCAGCGCGGCCGCGGCGCGCTGGCGGACGCACGCCACGCCGGCGCCGCGGGCGGGGCTGCTTGCGGCGACCTCGTCCGCGTCTCTGTGCGCGTCGAGGGCGGCCGCATCGCGGAGGCCGGCTTCGATGCCCGGGGCTGCGGCGCCGCCGAGGCCGCGGGCGCGGCGGTCGTCGGGCTCGTCGAGGGTCGCGAGCTGCTGGAGGCCGCCGGTGTGTCGTCGCAGGGGGTATCCGAAGCGCTGGGGGGCCTGTCCCCGCCGAAGTTTCACGCTGCCGAGCTCGCCGCCGACGCTCTCCATCGCGCGCTCGCGGCCGCCGCGGGCGACCCGGGCCTCGAGCTCGTGACCGCCCCAGCCTCGCGCCGTCGCACCCTGGTCGCCATGAGCGGCGGGGTGGACAGCGCGGTTGCCGCACAGCTGGCGCTCGAGGCCGGCGACGACGTCGTGGCCGTCACGCTCGAGCTTTGGTCGGACCCCGCGACCGACGGCGAGCGCAGCTGCTGTTCGCCACAGGCGGTGCTCGGCGCGCGCGCGCTCGCGCAACGGATGCGGATCCCGCACCTGACGCTCGATCTCAGGGCGCCGTTCCGCGCCGCCGTCGTCGACGACTTCCTCGCCGAGCACCGCGCCGGGCGGACGCCCAACCCGTGCGTGCGCTGCAACGGACTCGTCCGCTTCGACGCAATGCTCGCTCTCGCTGAGCGCCTTGGCGCCGCCCGCCTCGCCACAGGCCACTACGCGCGTATCGCGCAAGGCCCCGGTGGGCCGCTCGTGCGCGCGGCTGCCGATCCGGCCAAGGACCAGAGCTACATGCTCGCGCGCCTGTCGGCCTCGGAGCTCGAGCGGCTCTGGTTTCCGCTCGCCGAGCTCGCCAAGCCCGAAGTGCGAGCGCTTGCGCGCGCCGCAGAGCTTCCGGTCGCGGACAAGCGCGAGAGCCAGGACCTGTGCTTCCTGTCGGGCCTCGGCGGGCAGGCGTTCATGCGCCGCCACGCGGGTGACGGGCTAGCGGGCAGCGGCGAGATCGTCGACGGTGACGGGCAGGTGCTCGGCCACCACCAGGGTCATCACGGCTTCACGGTCGGCCAGCGCCGCGGTATCGGTGTCGCCGGCCCGGAGCCGCTGTACGTGCTCGCGACCGATGCCGACTCGAACCGGGTCGTCGTGGGCCCACGATCGGCGCTCGCCACACACAGCGTCGCGTTGGCACCGGCCCATCTGCATCGCGGCGGCGAGGCCGTCAAGGCCGTGAAGCTGCGCTACCGGTCGGAGGCTGTTGCGTGTCGCGTGGTGGGCGAGCCCCGCGCGGGTGAGCATGCGCGGCTCGAGCTCGTGCTCGACCGCGCCGTCGGCGGCGTCGCGCCCGGCCAGAGCGCCTGCCTGCTGGCCTCCGACCGCGTGGTGGGATGGGGCATGATCGCTTCCGGCGGGCGAGCACCGCGCCAGGAGAGTCCGCGTGCCGCCTGACGCCCGGCCGGAGGCGCGCCGCGAGGCATCGCCGTCGGTCACGCTCGAGGTCCCGGCGGGAGCCGAGTTCGAGCCGCTCGTGCGACTCGTCCTCGGAGGCGTCGGCGCGCGCGCCGAGATGGCTCTGGAGGACCTCGACGACCTCCAGCTAGCCGTCGAGCGCCTGCTCGCCGAGGCGGCCTCCGACGGGCGCACCAGGCTCACCTGCGACGTGCGTCCGGGGAGCGTGCGGACCCGGGTGGGCCCGCTGCGAGCGGATGTGATCGCGACGGCGCTTCAGGGCGACGAGCCGCCTCCCGAGGAGCTCGGGCTGCGGCGCGTGCTGGAGACCGTCGTCGACTCGTTCGGCGTGGAGCCTGACGCGGACCGCGCTGACGACAACGTCGTCGTCGTGCTCGAGAAGCGCGTCCAGGATGCCTGACGCCTCGCGGCACGTGGGCGCGCCGCCCGCGTCAGGCAGCGACCGCGAGCTGCTGCGCCGGTACCACGCCGACGGCGATACGAGTGCCCGGGCAGCGCTGATCGAGCGCCACCTGCCGCTCGTCCGGTCGCTCGCGCGCCGCTACGCGAACCGGGGCGAGCAGCTCGACGACATCGAGCAGGCAGGCGCGATCGGCCTGATCAAGGCGATCGACCGCTTCGACCTGTCCCGCGGGGTGTCGCTGTCGACCTTTGTGACCCCGAACGTGATCGGCGAGATCAAGCGCCACTTCCGCGACAAGGGCTGGGCGATCCGCGTACCGCGCGCGCTGCAGGAGCTCAATGCGAGCCTCTCGAGCGTCGTCGAGGGGTTGACGGCGTCGCTGGGGCGCTCGCCGCGGATCGCCGAGATCGCCGCAGAGGCCGGCGCCACGGAGGAGCAGGTGCTGGAGGCGATGGAGGTCGGCTCCGCCTATTCGACGGCATCGCTCTCATCGGCTCCGGTCGGGGGCGAGGAGCTCGACCCGATGGAGACGATCGGCGCGGACGACGCCGGCTTCGACCGCAGCGAGCGGCGGCTCGCGCTCGCCCCTGCGCTTGATGTCCTCGACGACCGCGAGCGCGAGATCCTGCGGCTGCGCTTCGAGGAGGGTCTGCCCCAGACGCAGATCGCCGAGCGGGTCGGCCTGTCGCAGATGCACGTCTCGCGCCTGATCCGCAAGTCGCTTACGGCCATGCGCGCCGAGCTGTCGTGACCCTCGCCGCGACGGGGGTGGCTCCATACACTGCCTGGCTTCGATGCAGGCCGCCGAGATCAGGGAGCGCTTCCTCTCCTTCTTCGAGCAGCGCGAGCACCGGCGGATGCCCTCCGCCTCGCTCGTGCCGCCCTCGCACGATCAGTCCGTGTTGCTGACGACCGCGGGCATGCAGCCGTTCAAGCCCTACTTCCGGGGTGAGGAGCAGCCGCCGCAGAAGCGGCTGACCTCGTGCCAGAAGTGTTTTCGCACCCCGGACATCGACAGCGTCGGGACGACCGCGCGTCACCTGACCTTCTTCGAGATGCTCGGCAACTTCTCGATCGGTGACTACTTCAAGCAGGGCGCCGTCGAGTTCGCGCGCGAGCTGTCCGTCGAGGGCTTCGGCCTCGACGAGGACCGCATCTGGATCACGGTCTTCGGCGGCGACGAGGGACTCGGCCTCGGCCCCGATGAGGAAGCGATCGAGTGCTGGCGCGCGGTTGGGTTTCCGGACGAGCGGATCGTCCGGCTGCCGCGGTCGGAGAACTACTGGCAAGCCGGCGCGACGGGGCCGAGTGGCCCGAGCTCCGAGCTCTACTTCGATCGCGGGCTCGACTTCGGCGGCGCTGATGACCGCCCGGGGGACGACACGGAGCGTTTCCTCGAGTTCTGGAACCTCGTCTTCATGCAGTATGAGCTCGCTGAGGACGGGTCCCTCAGCGACCTGCCGCAGCGCAACATCGACACCGGGCTGGGGCTCGACCGGCTCGCGGCGATCCTCGAGGATGTCCCATCCGTCTATGAGACCGGGCAGTTCCGCCCGCTGGTCGAGCTGGGCGAGGATCTCTCCGGCCGCCGTTACGGCGAGGACCAGCCGACAACGCGCGCGCTGCGAATCCTCGCCGACCACGGTCGCGGCGCCGCCTTCCTGATCGCGGACGGCGTCGTCCCCTCGAACGAGGATCGCGGCTACGTGCTGCGGCGGGTCCTCAGGCGCGCGATCCAGCAGGGCCGGGTGCTCGGGATAGAGGGGGGGCTGCTGCCGGCGCTGACGGCGCGGGCGGTTGAGACGATGGGCGAGGCCTACCCCGACCTGCACGCCGAAGCCGACACGATCGCGCGCTGGGCGGCGGCCGAGGAGGAGGGTTTCCTCGCGACGCTCGAGCACGGTGAGCACCTGCTGGGAGAGATCGTGGCGCGCGCCGACGAGGCCGGCAGCAATGCCGTGTCGGCGGAGGATGCCTTCAAGCTCCACGACACCTACGGCTTTCCGTTCGAGCTGACCCGCGAGCTGCTCGCCGACCAGGGCCTGACCGTGGACGAGGCCGGGTTCGAAGCGCTGATGGAAGGTGCCCGCGAGGTCGCTCGCGCCGGCGGCCGGCACGCCGCCGCCGCCGACGACTCGGTGCGAGAGTTCGTCCTCGCCGCAGGCCCCGAGACCCGCTTCGTCGGCTACGAGACGACAGAGCGCGACACCGTGATCGTCGGTCTGCGCCGCGAGAACGGCCGCGTGCTCGGCAAGCTAGAGGAGAGCCCCTTCTACCCGGCGGGGGGCGGCCAGATATCCGATGCGGGAGTCGTCGAGACCCCCTCCGGGCGCGCGCGCGTGGTCGAGGTCTTCAGGCTCGGCGACGACCAGGCGCTGGCGCTCGAGCCCGTCGAGGGCGAGCTTGCCGAAGGGGAGCCCGCGCACGCCGTGGTCGAGCGCGACGCGCGCCTGGCGACGATGCGCAACCACACCGCGACACACCTGCTCCACGCCGCGCTGCGCGAGCGGCTCGGGTCGCATGTGCGTCAAGCGGGGTCGTACGTGGGCCCCGACAAGCTGCGATTTGACTTCAGCCACTCCAAGCGGTTGTCGCCCGAGGAGCTTGCGGACGTGGAGCGCCGGGTAGGGGAGTGGATCGTGGAGGGGCGCCCCGTGCGAGCAATCGAGACCACGCGCGACGCGGCCGAGGCGCTGGGCGCGATGGCGCTCTTCGGCGAGAAGTACGGCGACTGGGTCAGAATGGTCGAGGTCGAGGACGTCTCGCGCGAGCTCTGTGGCGGCACCCACGTGGCTTCGACGGGCGAGATCGGCATCTTCCACGTCACGGCGGAATCCTCGAGCGCGGCAAACGTGCGCCGGATCGAGGCTGTGACGGGAGAGGCCGGCGCGGAGCTGTTCCGCGCGCGAACGGCGGAGCTGAGCCAGCTGGCGACGATGCTCAAGGTCCGGGAGCCGGATGTCGTGGCGGCTGTCGAGCGCCTGCGGGAGCAGTCGAAGCGTCCGCGAGAGCCGGCGGCCGACCTCGGCCCCATGGCCGACGAGCTCGTCGCAACCGCGGACGACCTGGGCGGGCTCAAGCTCGTGACGGCAGTCACTGCCGCTCCCAGCCCGCGCGAGCTGCTGAAGCTCTCCGACACGGTGCGCCAGCGGCTCGGGGACGCAGCGGTCGTCCTCGGCGCCACGGCCGAGGACCGCGTCCACCTCGTCGCCAACTTCTCCGAGTCTGCGGTCGAGCGCGGCGCGAAGGCGGGCGAGGTCGTGCGCATCGCGGCCGAGGTCGCGGGCGGAGGCGGAGGCGGGCGTGACACGATGGCCCAGGCCGGGGCAAAGGATCCCGGCAAGCTGCCGGACGCGATCACCGCCGCGCGCCGCGAGCTCGAGCGCCTGCTCGGCGACGGGGGTGCTGCCTGACATGCGCGCCCTCGCGCTCGATCACGGTGAGGTGCGCTGCGGCTGCGCGCTGTCGGACCCGTCCGGCACGCTGGCGACGCCGCTGGCCGTCGTCGAGCGCCCCGATAGCCGTCGCGGGCTCGATCGGCTTGCCCGTCTCGTCCGCGAGCGCGAGGCCGAGGTCGTCGTCGTCGGCCTGCCGTTGACGCTCGCCGGCGAGCGCGGTGACCAGGCGCGCCGGGCCGAGGAGTTCGCGCGCCGCCTGGACGAGCGGATCGCGGTGCCGGTCGAGTTCCACGACGAGCGGCTGACGACGAAGCTCGCCGAGCGCGCCGAGGGCGCCCGGGCCGAGTTGGACTCGCGCGCGGCCGCGCACCTGCTGGAGAGCTGGCTCGCGAGCCGGCCCGACGACGGCCGCCAGGCCACGGGGCGGACGCTGTGAGCGACCCCGGCGGGCGCACCGAGGAGGAGCGCGAGGCGGCACGGCGCGAGCGCGAGGCTCGCAGGGCGGCCCGGGCCGGGGGCCGAGGCGAGGAGGGCGCGCCACCGGCAGCAGACGGCCCCTCGGGGCGCCCGTCGCTGAAGTTGCCGTCGCTGAGTGTCCCTGGACTATCGCGCCGCAAGCGCGACGAGCCCGACCCCGAGGACGCGCCGCCGCCGGCCCCGCCTCCCCGCTCGGTCGTCTCGCGGCAGCCGCCCACTGCGCCTCCGCCGCCGGCTTCGGCGCGCCCCCCGGCACGCCAGCCGAAGCGCCCGCCCGTGGCGCGATCTGAGGCGCGGCCCCCGACGAAGCGTCTGCCCAGGCCCGGCGACGCCGCCCCCGGGCTGATCGATGCCGACGCCGAGCCCCACACTGGCTCCGGTGCCGTCGATGACGCTGTCGAGGCGGAGCCGCTCGACGCGCCCGGGCAGGAAGCCCCGAAGCCCCCGCGGCGCCGGCTTCCGCGGCTGAGCGGCCGAGTGCCACGGCCCGGCGCGGCGGGCGGCGAGCCACCCTCGGGCGAGTCGTTCGCCGGCACGGCGTTCGATGGTCCTCCGCGGCGACGCCTTGGCCGCCGGCTCGCCGTCCTCGGGGTCATCGCCGCGGTTCTGGGACTGATCGCGGTGTGGTTCCTGGTGTCGCTCTTCCAGCCCTTCGGGGGCGAGGGCGAGGGCAAGGTCCGGGTCACGATTCCCGCCGGCACGAGCATTGGCGACGTCGCCGACCTGCTCGAGGAGCGCGGGGTGGTCAAGAGCGCGTTCTTCTTCCAGCTGAGGGCCAGGACGACCGGCCAGCGCGAGGACATCAAGCAGGGCACGTTCACGCTCAAGCGGGACATGAGCTACACCGCTGCGCTCGACACGATCACGACGGGGCCACCCGCGAACGTGGTCAACGTGACCGTCCCCGAGGGCCGCTCGCGACGCGAGGTGGCGCCGATCACCAAACAGGCGGGGCTCAAGGGCAGCTACTCGCGCCTGACCCGTCGCTCGCCGGTCCTCAACCCACGCGCGTACGGGGCCCGCAGAGCAACCAACCTCGAGGGCTTCCTGTTCCCCTCGACCTATGAGCTGAAGAAGAAAGGGGCCACGACCCGGGCGCTCGTCCGCGACCAGCTGCGCACCTTCAAGCGCGAGTTCCGCAAGGTGGATCTCCGCGCCGCGAGGCGGAGGAAGCTGAGTCCCTACGACGTCCTGATCATCGCCTCGATGGTCGACCGCGAGACGCTGCTGCCGCGCGAGCGGCGGACCGTCGCCTCGGTGATCCGCAACCGGCTCAGGGACCGCATCCCGCTGGGGATCGACGCGACGATCCGCTTCGCCACCAACAACTGGACGCGCCCGCTGCGCGAATCCGAGCTGGCGATCGACTCGCCCTACAACACGCGCGAGAACCAGGGACTCCCACCGGGCCCGATCGGCAGTCCGGGCCTCGCTGCGATCAAGGCGGCGGCAAACCCCGCCAAGACGAAGTTCATCTACTACGTCGTCAAGCCCGGGACCTGCGGCCAGCACGCCTTCTCGACCAACGACGCGCAGTTCCAGCGCGACGTAGAGCGCTACAACAGCGAGCGCGAGGCGCGCGGCGGCAAGTCGCCCGACAGCTGTCCCGAGTAGTGGTCCTCGACGGAGGTCACTGAGTGACGCCGAGTGCGGCAGCCGGCGGGCCTACGCTGCTCGCCGTCGCCGGCTGGCCGGTGGGCCACAGCCGCTCGCCGCAGATGATGACCGCGGCGCTCGCCGAGCTCGGACTCGACTGGCGCTACCTGATGCTGCCGCTCGCGCCCGAGCGCTTCGCCGCAACGGTCGCCGCGCTGCCGGGTTCCGGCTACGTCGGCCTGAACGTGACGATCCCGCACAAGCTGGCGGCGCTCGAGCTGGCCGACACGGCGACCGACGCCGCGGCGTCGATCGGCGCGGCCAACACGCTCAGCTTCGACCGCGACGGTGGCGTGGAAGCCGACAACACCGACGCCGGCGGACTGCTCGATGCGATCGGCGACCCTATGGCGGATAAGCGCGCGCTGGTGCTGGGGGCGGGCGGCGCCGGACGCGCGGCCGCGTGGGCGCTGCGCGAGGCCGGGGCGGAGGTGGCGGTCTGGAACCGGACGGCCGATCGGGCGGCTGCGTTGGCGCGGGAGCTCGACGTCCGTCACGCGGAGCGCTACGAGGCACCCGACGTGCTCGTCAACGCCACCTCTGTCGGGCTCTCGCCGAAGCTCGCCGAGTCGGGCGTGTTGGAGGCTTTCGATATCACCAGTGACGGGGATGTCCCGTCGCTGTTGGTCGACCTCGTCTACGGGGACGAGCCGACTGCCCTGTGCGCGTGGGCGCAGCGGGGCGGGGCTGTCGTGATCGACGGGCTCGAGGTGCTCGTGCGCCAGGGTGCCCGCAGCCTCGAGCGCTGGACCGGAGAATCGGCGCCGCTCGAGGTCATGCGCGCCGCGGCACGTGGCGCGATTGCTCGCGGCTAAGCAAGCGCCGCACCCCTGCCGATACGAGTCCCGTGGCAGTTTCACGCCCGATCCTGCTTGCTCTCGCGGGCCTCGTGCTCGTCGTGGGCGCCTTCGTCGCCACTCGCGGCGCCGACAGCGAGGGTGGCTCGGAGCCTGCGCCCCAGCCCCCCGCGGCGAAGCCGAGCTCTGCGCCCGCTGACGAGTCGCCTCCCGCCGACAGCGCCCCCGGTCGCTCTGCGGACAAGC
>Ga0183260_10002224_pt1 | contig 16055 bp, 15 predicted proteins | sample AntDrymUQ4972206_2_FD_129768 | JGI IMG/M metagenome (GOLD analysis project Ga0183260, IMG submission 129768) | Polar desert sand microbial communities from Dry Valleys, Antarctica - metaG UQ497 (22.06) (version 2) (version 2) | ecosystem: Environmental > Terrestrial > Soil > Desert | place...
CCGGCGGTTTGCCACTGGCAGACATGGATAGGTGGTCGCGCTTGTCACCAAGCGACGTTCGCACATCTGTCGGGGATTGGAATCGGTCGATGAACGGCAACCTCGCCTACTTCATGAAGTTAACGTATACGCGAGATTCGCTCGCGAGGGTCGTGCGAACAGCGAGACAGCGCGCGGTCAAATGCGGTTAAATGCCCCTTCGGCTGGATCAGTCGAGACCATCGCAAGGTCATCACGATTGATGGCCGGATCGCGTTTGTCTCGGGGCTCTGCGTCGGGCGTGCGTGGGTGGGAGACCCCGCCCATCACGTGGAACCGTGGCGTGATACCGGCCTCGCCATCGAGGGGCCCGCGATCGCGGACATCGACAGGGCGTTTGCGGACACGTGGGCGATGGCCGGCGCGCCGATTCCGGCAGGAGAACTACCCGATAGAGCCTCCATCGCCCCGGTGGGGGACGTGCTCATGCGCGTGGTCGCCAGCACGCCGGCCACGGGCCACCTGTACCGACTGGACCAACTCATTACCGCCGACGCACGCCGCTCGCTCTGGCTGACGGTGCTTCTTCATTCCAGTTACAAGCCGAGGCCCTTGGTCGGGCCGCGCCGACACCGGACGAAAGAACGAAGCCAGCCACGGTGCAGGGGCCATACTGTAGTGAGATGACGCCACCCCGCTCCGGCGCCCGATGAAGATCGACCTCTCGCCCGCGTTGACCCGTGCCCAGGGTGTCGTGAACGGACTACTGCTCGCGATCCCCAGCCTGGCCGTGGGCCTGCTCGTGTTCGCCGCATTCGTACTGATCGGTGTGGGCGTGAAAGCAGCGGTCGCGCGACTGACGGAAGCCCGCTTGCGCACGCATCGCAACGCCGGTCAGGCGGTCGGACGCCTGGCGCAGGGCCGCGTCATCTTCGTGCAGTCGGTCGAAGGTGTCCTGTCAAATCCCGCCCCCGACGTCCTGCTGATGGATCTCGCGGGGTCCGCGGTCAATCTGCTTGCCCGGTGGTGGATTTCTCCACCCCAGAGGGCCGACGCGCTGGACGCACGTGATCGTGTCCTCAGCGCCACCAAAACGGCGCTCACCGCAGCGGGCATCGATCTGCCCTTCCCGACCCAGCAGGTTCTGTTTCACGATCAGACAGAAAGCACCGACGGCGACCGCGCGCGCCAGCGTGAGGGATGGCCGGCCGGCGCGGGTCCGGTGCCCGGGCCTCGCCGGTCAGGCGAGGTCGCGCCATCAACCGCCAGTGACGCAAAATCTGAGAGGCTGGCTCAGGAATGACGCGGTTACGCGCCCTGTGGGAGCGGGTGCGTGGCACCTACTGGGCCGTGCCGTCGGCGATGGCCGCGGCGTCAGTCGTCTTCTCAATCGTCATGATCGAGGTCGACCGCGCGCTCACGGCTCAGTTGTCGTGGGTCTACACCGGCGGCCCCGAGGGGGCCCGGGTGGTGCTGTCGACCATCGCCGCGTCGATGATCACGGTCGCCGGGGTGACGTTCTCGATCACCATCGTCGCACTCACACTCGCCTCGCAACAGTTTGGTCCGCGTCTTCTCCGCAACTTCCTGCGCGATCTTGGCAACCAGATCACGCTGGGCACCTTCGTCGCGACATTCATCTATTGCCTGCTCGTGCTGCGCACGGTGCGCGGCACCGACGACGAGCAGTTCGTACCGCATCTGGCCGTGACGGTTGGCGTCGTCCTGGCGATGCTCAGTCTCAGTGTCCTGATTTTCTTCATCCATCACGTTGCCACGTCGATCCAGGCGTCCCGGGTGATCGCCAACGTCGCCGCCGACCTCGAAGGAGCCATCGACCGGTTGTTTCCCGAGCAGATGGGTCGCGGGCCGGGGCCGGACCCGAGCGAACGAGCGGCGTGTGTGCCATCGCCGACGTTCGAGGGCGCGCACGCCATCGTGGCCGTCGGGGGCGGATACGTCCAAGCCGTCGATAGCGCGCGGCTTCTGAAGCTGGCGAAAGAGAACAATCTGGTTCTGCGCCTCGACTCGAGGCCGGGCACGTTCGTGCGCAGCGGCACATCGCTCGTGTCGGTGGCCCCACCATTCACGCCGGCCGACGACGTCGAGGAGTCAGTGCGCGCGACCTTCATCATCGGCGCCGAGCGTACCGGCACACAGGATCTCGGGTTTTTTGTCAATCAGCTCGTGGAGCTGGCCGTGCGAGCCCTGTCGCCGGGCATCAATGATCCGGCGACGGCCCGGACCTGCATCGACCGACTGGAGCAGGCGCTCGGCAACTTGGCCGGCCGCAGCATGCCGTCGGCGTCTCGGCACGACGACGATGGAACGCTGCGCGTCGTCGCAAGCGCGGTGACCTTCGTCGGGATGCTCGACCTCGCGTTTACGGAGATCGCCCGCTACGGGCGCTCGAGTGTGTCGGTCAGCTGCCGGCTGCTAGAGGCCTTGCGCGATCTGGCGCCCTGCGTGACGGACGAAGAAGACCGACTGGCGCTGGTGCGCCAGGCCATCTTCGTCGGCGATCGCTCGGCTGACTCGTTCGACAACGAGATTGACCGCGCAGAACTCGCAGGCTGCTATCGCGCGGCGCTGTCCGCGCTACATCCGCCAAATGTATTTGACCTTCCCAAGGCCTGACCGTAGGGAGCACCACATGACGCTGTTACGTCGATTCGCCGGTCTCCCGGGTGACCCGCGACCTGGACCAGGCCCCACACCGCCCGACCTCCCAGGTCCAGGTCCAACCAATCCAATCCCGAAGCCAGGACCAGGGGTACCGCCGCCCCGTCCGGATCGTGTAGCGTCGGGTCAACGCACGAAGCCGTTGTCTGTCGTTGCCTAGACCAGTCTTCGGTGCGACCCGGCGAGAGGCAACGGTGGCCCGCGCAGCCTGGGTCCATTCGGTCGTCGGTCCCACCGGCTCGAACGTCTCGAGGCTAGGCGACGTCGATCACTGTGCCCTTGAGGACCGCGCCGGCAAACAGACCCTTGGTGCGAGAATACGACAGAATCTGCGCGTTCAATTTGGCGTCCGTCGGCCGTGCGCCTTGACCGTTCTGGGTGGCGACGGCCAGGTCACCGGCGAGGGTCACGTGCTCGTGCTTGTCTAACTGGCGGTCTCGCCGATCGCTGAACGCGCTCGAGGGTCCTCATGACGACGTCGCGCCGACACCTGCTGACGACCACGGTCTCGACCATGGCCGGGCCTGCTCGCGCGGCTGGCGACGACCGCCTCCGCCGCGGCGGGAACGTCCGCGGACCCGGCCGACCGCTATCCGCCCCTCGACGCCGCAGCCGCGCGCCCCGTCCTCGACGTCTCCTTGCTGAAGGACCCGCTCGTCATCGAGGCCGTCGAGGTGCTGCAGCCGGCTGACGACAAGTACGTCGTCCGCGTCCGGGCGCGCCGCGGCGCCGTCGGCCTCGCGGTCGGCAACGAACTGCAGATGGGCTCTCTCTATCCCATCCTGCAGCAGCGCATCACGCCATTCCTCGTCGGCAAGGACGCCCGCGACTGGGAGCGTCTGCTCGACGGCGTCTACGTGCATGCGAGCAACTACAAGATGCAGGGCCTCCCGTTCTGGCTGCCGCTCGCATCGGTGGAGTTTGCCGTGATCGATCTGCTCGGCCGCGCCGCGGGGCGGTCGGCCGCGCAGCTGCTGGGGGGCCCCGTGCGCGAGGCCGTCGAAGTGGACGAGGCGTTCAACGACCGCGAACGGACCGCTGAGGAGAGCGTCGCCCGGATGGCTGCCAGCCTCGAGCGCGCGGGCGCGCGCGCCGCGAAGTTCAAGGTCGGCGGCCGTATGAGCCGCAACGCGGATGCCCTGCCCGCGCGCACCGACGCGATCGTGCCGCTCGCGCGCAAGGTGCTCGGCGACGATCTCATCCTGTACGCCGACAGCAACGGCTCCTATGACGTGGCCGAGGCCATCCAAGTCGGACGGCTGCTCGAGGCCCATCACGTGGCCTTCTTCGAGGAGCCGGTGCCTTTCGATCGCTTCGAGGATACGAAAGCGGTTGCCGACACGTTGACCATTCCGATTGCCGGGGGCGAGCAGGACGCCAGCGCCTACAACCTCCGCTGGGCCTTGGCCCACGATGCGCTGCAGGTCGTGCAGCCCGATCTCTTCTACTTCGGCGGGTTCGTGCGCAGCATCCGGATCGCGCGCATGCCGGCAGCGCTCGGCCGCGACTGCACGCCGCACATCTCGGGCACCGGCCTCGGCTTCCTATACATGCTGCACTTTGCGGCGTGCGTGCCCCACATCGGCCCCCACCAGGAGTTCAAGGGCGGGCTCCCGAGGGGCCGTTCACGGGCCGCCGCGCCGGCTCGAGGCAGGCGGGCGTGTCTTTCGGGTGATGGCGGGGGAGAACGGCTCGATTCAGGGTCCGATCGAAGCCAAGTGGGGTTACACGACGTTCAGCGTCGCCGACTGGGATGGCGACGGCCTGCTCGACATAGTTGTGAACTCGATTCTCGGCGACGTCGTCTGGCTGCGAAACGCCGGCACGCGCACGTCGCCGCGTCTCGCCGCGCCGCAGCCGATCGAGGTGGAGTGGACGGGGCCACCCCCCGTGCTTGCCTGGGGCTGGCGGAAGCCGGTTGGCCGCGCCCTGCTGACTCAGTGGCGCACCACGCCGGTGGTCTACGACTTCACCGGCGACGGTCTGCCTGATCTCGCGATGCTCGACCCCGAGGGCTATCTCGCGCTCTTCGAGCGCTCGACGATCGACGGACGGCGTGTGCTGCGCGCGCCGCAACGTCGGTTCGTCGACGAGTCGGGCGCGCCGCTGCGACTCAATGCGAAGCCGGCTGGCGGCAGCGGCCGGCGCAAGTTGGCGGTCGCGGACTGGAGCGGCGACGGTCGCTTCGACCTGCTCGTGAACTCGGTGAACGCGAACGTGCTAGTGCAGATCGCCACGCGCGGCGCACAGTGGATGTTCCGCGACGACGGGCCGCTCGTCCCGCAGAACATCGAAGGCCACGACGTCAGCCCGGCGGCCGTCGACTTCAACAGTGACGGCATTCCCGATTTCGTCGGCGGAGCGGAAGACGGCCGCTTCTATTACCTGCGCAATCCGCGCGCGAGGCCCGCCGCGCTCGCCCCGCCTCGATGAGAGTTCGAGACTCAACGCAAACGTCAAGGGCCCAGCAGTGTGGTGACGACAGACCGGCATCCAGCCGCGCTCTCGATGCGAAGTAAACGGACGCATCGCAGCTCGCGTAAGATGCACCTGAAGCCCAGATGAACACGCGTCCACGGAGATGGGTACTCTGCGTTCAGCTGACGATGGGGACTCCACATTGAGTCGCGCTCGTACTGTGCATGGTGCCTCGCGGTCGGATCGACGGTCACGCGCCGGCGTCGTCAGTGGAATTGTCGCCGCCATCGTGCTTGGGTGGGCCTGGATCGTGCCGATGGCGCGCGACATGTACGGCCCGATGACGGGCGCCTCCGCCTGGATGATGCGGTCCACCTGGGACGCACCGCACCTGCTCCTGCTCTGGCTGATGTGGGCCGTCATGATGGCCGCGATGATGCTGCCGTCAGCGGTGCCGCTGCTGCTGCTCTATGACGGCGTCCTGCGCAGGCGGCGAGCGTCGCGTCGGACTGCCGGCCAGGTCTATGCGATGGGTGCCGGATATCTGGCAGTCTGGGCGATGTTCAGTATCGGCGCGACCGCGCTGCAGCGGGTGCTGAGCGGGATGCTCATCCTCAACCCCATGATGGAGATGCCCAGCCGCACGGCGGTCGGCGCCACCCTGCTGCTGGCCGGAGCCTATCAGCTCACCCCCTGGAAGGCGGCATGCCTCAGTCAGTGCCGGTCGCCGCTCTCCTTCGTGATGCAGCGCTGGCGCGAGGGCGTGTCAGGAGCCTTGAGGATGGGGGTGGAGCACGGCGCCTACTGCCTCGGCTGCTGCTGGGCGCTCATGCTCCTGCTCTTCGCCGGCGGCGTGATGAACCTAGCCGTCATCGTCGGACTGACCGCGATCGTGCTGATCGAGAAGGTCACGCCGTTCGGCGTGCGGGCCAGCCGGGTCTCCGGTGCCCTGATGCTGGCCGCCGGCGCGTGGTTCATAGCTCGCTGATGCTCAGGCGTTCGACCAGTCGAACTCGTAGAAGATCCAATTCGTGTTCTCTCCGCTCACCGACAGGCCGTCGGAGCTGGCGTGAAACGAGCCCTGACCGCACTCGCCGCGCTTCCAGATGAAGCCGTCCGGCAGGTCGATATTCGCCAGGTGGTCCTCGCCGGTCACGGGATTCTTGAACACGTCGCCGCGACCTTCCGCGATGCCCTCAGCCCGGAACGTGCTGCGACGCCCTTCCCCTTCGATCGTGATCGGGACCTTCTGCATGCCGATGACCTGCATCGTGGGGCCAAGCAGTTCCCATGGCATGCCGCCGAGGTCACCCGACAGGATCTGGCCGAGAGCCTGAACCTGCGCGTCGGTGGTCGAGGGGTCCACGATGAACACCGCTTTGCCATTGCCCTCGTGGATTGCCTTGGGCCACGCCACGATGGCGGCGCACTTGACGCCTGAGAGATCGACGTCGCCAAGGTGTCCCGCGGAGAACTCCATGCCGACGAGGGCACGGCAACTGCCGTCCTTGGAGCTGGGGAATCCCCCGAAGTTGCACCCGCAACCGAAATCGCAGTTGCAGTACTCGTAACCCCGACCGCGAAGGGCCCACCGGGTGGCCGTCTCAGTTGCCATGCGTCACCTCCAGGACAGAAGAGTGTGTAAAGGGCAAGGTTACAATATTCCAGCGGGTCGCGCGCAGGCGCTGCTCCGGACAGTGCCATGTGGCGAGAACTCAGGCGCGCGGCTCGTCACAGCCAGTCGCTCGACTGGCCACCTAACACCCAGCCAGCCCATCCGCGGGCGCTCGGGGCACGCCAATCCTTACCTTCTAGAACGCAAGGTTCGAGAGAAGTGCGCCACGCTCTCGGAGAAACTATCGGCCTGGGTCTCCAAGTTTCCCGTGCTCGCGCCATGCTCAGGAAGCCGTCGCGGCTATTGAACGCGAGCCGTTCGATCTGGTGCTGATGGACGTGCAGATGCCGAACTGGGCGGATTGGAGGCGACGCCCCTGATCCGGGAGCGGGAGCGGGGCACGGGCCGCCATGTCCCCATCATCGCCCTGACAGCCCACGCCATGAAGGGCGACCGCGAGCGCTGCCTGGCGGCGGGAATGGACGACTACCTTCCTAAACCACTCCAGCCCAGGGAACTGCTGGAAGCCATCGCCCGATTGGTTGGGCCGGGTGAGGCGCGAGAAGCGCCCGTCGAGCCGACGTTCGACCGGGAAGAAGCCCTTAACCGCGTCGGCGGCGACCCGGAGGTTTTGCGGGAGATCGCAGAACTCCTTATTGAATCCCTGCCGGGCCACCTGTCCGGGATGCGGGCGGCCATCGCGCGCGGGGACGCACCGGCGTTGGGGCGCGCGGCTCATTCCCTGAAAGGCGCGGTGGCCACCTTCGGCGCGCGGTCTGCCGTGGACGCTGCGGTGCGCCTGGAAACGCTGGCGCAGGAGAACGACCTCGGCGGCGCGGAGGAATCGTTTCGCGCGCTTCAAGACGCGCTTACCCGCCTTGAAGCCGGTCTGCGCGCTGAGATTTCCTCCTGACCGCGCTTACCTTCCGACGGTTCCCGTGCCCAGGTAGTTCCCAATCTCGCGGCTGGCCTGCGGCGGAACACGGTCGGCAGCCGTATCGCCCGCGAGCGTGGCGGCGATGACAAGCGGAAACCGGCCTGGCGGGGGGTTTCCTGTATACGGTCCCTGCGCAAACGGTAGATGGAAGAAGGACGAGCGCTCCAATCGACGCGAGGATGATGCTCCGCCGGTGGTTGAGCGACAGCACTCTACCGGACGTCTGGGGCGACCGTGGCGTGTCTGCGCAGTTCCATGACGTGGTCGATCTCGGCCACGGCGTGATACGCGCGCTCGCGCGAAGCGATCAGGCAGCGCAGCTTCCTCGCCTCATCGAGCTCGCGGCCGGATTGGCGGTGGAACACCGGCACCAGGGTCGGGCGTCCCGCGGCGCGCTGCAGCAGGGGGGCGATCGCATCGCCGGACGCGGCGTCGGCGATCACGACGTCGTAAGCCCTGGCCCCCAGCGCGGCATCCAGATCGCTTTCACGGGTGACGAAGTAAACCCTGTGCCCGGCGCGCCTGAGGGCATCGTGCAGGCTGATCTTGCTGGCGGCCGCCGGAACTACCGAACTCTGCGGCATATAAATCAACACCGTCGCGGCCTGCTGAGCCGCGTAGGCCGGGCCGAGCCGCTGGGCGAGGCGGATGTACTTGTCGCCGCAGGCGGTGAGATCAACGCCAGCGACAGCGAGGACGATGACAGCGATCGACAGCGACGACACGAACCTGCGCATCGGGTATTCCCTTTTTGGATGAATGAAAACGTCCGATCTCAGCGATGCTTCTCGTTAACGAGAACGGAAACGGGAAAGTGGTGCCTCCTGGTGGGGGCAATTACCGAGACTGAAGTTGATCGACGAGCCACGCGCGCGCGACTTTCCAGTCACGCTCCGTGCGTCTGCTTGCCCTTGATCGTGATCAGGAACGGATCGGCACTCGCCAGCATCGGGCCCGCGGTCGGTGATGGTACCGACGGGATAGGGCATGACGTGCAGCCCGAAGATGGCGTCGACCCTGGGATTCGCGAGCACGCCTTCCTTGACCATCTGCTCGGCGCCGCCAATCTCACCAGGCGGCAGACCTTCTTCTGTGGGCTGGAAGATCACTTTCACCGTTCCCGGCAGGCGGTCTTTCATCCGCGCCAGCGCGGTGGCCGCGCCGAGCAGGATCGCCATGTGGTTAAGGAGTCCCGCTCGCATGAAGTCGACTCTCGTCCGTGCGGCGCGTCTCGCCGTTGCAGCCGGTATCCTCACCAGCCCGCTTTCCGCCCAGGACTGGTCGCGCTTCAGGGGCCCGAACGGATCGGGCATCTCCACTGAGTCTGGTTTCCCTACCGTGTTCGAAGCCGCCGTCAACGGGCTCTGGCGCACACCCGTCCGGCCCGGCAAGTCGAGCCCGGTGCTCTCCCGCCGGCACGTGTTCCTGGTCGGATTCGAGGACGGGAAGTTCTACACCCAGTGCTTCGATCGGGCGACCGGCAGACTGCTCTGGGAACGGGCAGAGCCCCGGCCGCGGAGAGCGCCCGAGCACCGCTACAACGAGCCGGACGTCTTCTTCAAGGACATCGGGCTGATCTCCTACGACGCCGAGGGCCGCCGCCGATGGGAGGTGCCCCTCGGGCCGTTCAGCAACCACATGGGCGTCGCGACGAGTCCGATCCTCGCGGACGGCTTGCTGATCCTGCAGATCGACCAGAGCGCCGGCTCTTTCCTCGCGGCCTACAGCCCGGAGACCGGCCGGGAGGTCTGGAGGGCCAGCCGCCCGGAGGGCGACAGCTGGGCGACGCCTCTCCGCGCCGACCTCGGCGGACGACCGGTGCTGCTGACGGCGGGCGGAGGCTGGTTCGGCGCGCACGGCTTACGGGACGGCAGCCGGCTCTGGAGCGAGCCCGGCATGGGGCCGGCTGTCGTCGCCAGCCCCGTCATCGCCAGCGGCACCGTGTTCGGATTTGGCTACGGCTACGAGGCCCCGGTGCCGTTCGGACCCACCCTCGAGAAGTACGACGCGAGCGGCGATGGGGAACTCTCGGCGGAGGAGTTCGACGAAGATGCCTGGCTGCAGGTCAGCAAGGAACTGGGCGACGGGAAGCCCCCGGTGACGAGCGACGAGTGGGACGCAGCCTTCCGCAGGATCTCCACGCCGTCGGCCATCCTCGCCGTCAGGGTTCAGTCGGATCCCTCGGCCGGCGGTGCCGTGGGGTCTCGCGTCCTCTGGCGCGTGGAGCGCAGCATGATAGGCGTGGTGCCGTCCCCGCTCGTCCTCGACCGCATCGTCTACATTGTGCGCAACGGCGGAATCCTGACGAGCTTCGACGCCGAGACCGGCGAACAGCTCAAGATGGGTCGTCTGGCGCCGGCACTGGGTTCCTACAGCGCGTCGCCCGTGGCGGCCGGGGGTCGGCTGTACTTCGCCAGCGAAGACGGCCAGATGACCGTCGTGAAGGCTGGTCGCACCTGGGAGATCCTCGCCATGAGCGATCTCGGCGAACCCATCTACGCTACTCCGGCCCTCTCCGCGGGCCGCGTTTTCCTCCGCGCCGGGGCACATCTCTACGCCTTCGGGTCCGAGACCCGCCGGACCGAGCACCACGAACGGCCCTGACCGGCCGGCCGGTCGGGCCAGCAAGGGTTCACGGCAGCTCACGCGGCTTGGCAGGAGGAGCAGCCGGGAGGTCGCCGAGTCACAGCGGCCCTTCCGTCTCCGTGTGCAGAAGACGCGGCGCTATCGCGTGGACACGACCTGGAGCGCACCCGCGAACGCATCGCCCGCGAGCGACCGCAGTTCTCGGTCGAACGTCGCCAGGACGCCCTTGCGTCGGTGCGCCAGCGGCAGCAGGTAGGCGTCCGTGAGCTGCCGGTAGCCCTGCAGGGCGGCTTCCATACCTTTGTTGGGAATGCGACACCGCCCGTTCCCGGGAGCCGGTGTGGTTCGTTCGATGTGGCTGGTCTGAGCCAGTCAGGCCTCAGTACTACAGACGAGATCAAGTGCTTCTGCTGACTGCCGGATGCCGCGCGAAGGGAATCCAGCAGATTGAAAAGCGGCAGTGTCGCCGACGCCCGCGCGGATCGAGAGCCGGGTGACCTTGGGCGGCGAAAGCATCGATGGAGTTTACCGAAACCGACTGTAGACAACCGCTGGCTGTGCCATGACGGAGTCCACCCCCGGCACTGGCGGCTGTGCGGCGGTCATCGTGCGACGCCACTCAGGAGCGATCGAGCGGTGCGCTCGCTGCAGCCCGAGGGATCCACCCGGGCCCAGCGCACCTTCGACCGTCTCGATGCCGCGCTCGCCAATTTCTTGGAGGAAATTCAACTTGCGGCCTGAAAAACGTGACTCAATTACTCACACTTCTTGGGGTCGAGACTCCTAGGCATCCGATGGTCGCGGGGCGTCAGCTCCGTGACCCTCACTTCCGAACCTCCCCCATTTTTGGCACTTTTGGCAATCTTGGCATTCTTGGCAATTCCCTAGAGGTTTCTATTGAGGAACCTGCACAGCACCAACCCGTCCATCCACTTGAACGGTGTGACCCCAGTGCTGTAATGCCCGCACGGCAGGACGTGCAGCTCGTGGGCAACGCCTCTGCGGCGGAACTCGTCGACGAACATCTTCGAGAGCCGCACGGGGAACGTCAGATCGTACCGCGCGTACACGAGCAGGGTTCGCGTGCCGCGCATCCGCTCGATGTACGGAAACGGCGAGATTGGAAGCCAGAGGCGCCGGAGCTGTTCGAGCTCGATGTGGCCGTTCAGACCATGGCGGACGTGTGCCGTCGACAGCCCTTCCCAGACGACGTCGGCGAAGTAAGGGGAGATGTGATTCAGCGCCGCGGCCCTGACGAGCGGCTCGTGTGCTGCCGTCAGCATCGAGAGGCAGGATCCCAGGCTGGTGCCGAGAATGCCGATTGACTCGTAGCCCTGCGAATGGAGCCAGGCGATCGCGCGCCGCGCATCGAGAACGGCCTGCCGGCACACCTGTGCCGTGCGGCCGACGTTGGCACTGACGATGTAGTCGGCGCGGAGGAGGGATGCCGGACGGCGCTCGTCGTGATAAGGGAGGGTGAGCCGCAGTGCACTGAGGCCGAAGCGGTTCAGCAGGCGGCATAGCCCCACGTGACCCTCTGCGTCGGCGTTCCACTGCGGCAGCACGAGCACCGCGCGTTTCCTCCCGCGCGGTGATCGATCAGGGAAGAAGCGCGCCCGGACGACATTGTTCCCGGCGTGCGGCGTCTGCACGGCGCTCGGGAATGTCAGCCGCCCGTCGCGCAGCTCGTAATCGGAGCACGGCTCCAGCGCGTAGTAGCGGTCGCTCTCGGCCACCATGGCCGCGGCCCAGCGCTCGAAATCTTCGGTCCCGGCGTCGGTCAGGGGCTGGTCGCCAAAGGTGTGCAGCCAGTCGGTGCCCCACTCGAACGGCCCGACCTCGCGACCTTTCGCCGCGGCTGCCAGCCGCCGCTCCCATCGATGGAATACATGTGACAACACCGCCGGCCGCTCCTCCGCCCCCGTTCAGGCGATCAGTCCCTGCACTGCTTCGGCGATGTCGAGCAGGCGTTCGGTCCGTCCTCTATGGCCGACGAGCTGGATGCTGCGGGGAATCCCTTCCGGCCCCCGGCCTGCAGGCAGCGCGATGGCGGGGTGGCCACTCAGGTTGAAAAGCTGCGTCAGGCTCAGCATGACGGCCCGCACGGGTGCCTGCTCCCCGTCGAGATCCACGGTCGTTGCGCCAACGGGCGGCGGCGGAATGGGCAACGTCGGCAGCAGGAGCGCGTCGCAGCGCTCGAGCGCGGCATCGACGGCATGCGTCAGGCGCTCGCGCATCCTCGAGGCGCGCACGTAGTCTTCGGCGAGCACGTAACGTCCCATCTCGAGCCGCAGCCTGACGCCGGGCGAGTAGTCGCCGGCGTGCGTCTCGAGCGTCGATGCGTGGTACCAGGACGCCTCCGGCAGCACGATGTGCAGGTAGACGTGCGGGGTGTGTTGCGCACCCTCGACGTGCAGGTCGTGCACGCCGTGACCTGCCTCCTGCAGACGCTGCACGACCAGGTCGAGTGTGCTGCGGACCGCCCCTTCGAGCCTGTCGCAGAAGTACGGGCGGGGCACCCCGAGGATCAGCCGTCCGCCCGCCGGTGCGATCTCCTGGACCGTACTGCCCTTCATCGCCTGGTACAGGAGTCCCGCGTCGCAGACCGAGCGCGCGAGCGGCCCGACGTGGTCGAGCGACGTGCTGAGCGGCACGATGCCGTCGCAGGAAATCTCACCGAATCCCGGCTTCAGACCAACCACGCCGCACGCCGCCGCAGGGATGCGAACCGATCCCCCCGTATCCGTGCCGACGGCGCCAAAGCACATCTCTTCAGCAAGCGCAGCCGCGGAGCCGCCGCTCGATCCGCCAGCGGAAAGGGAGGGGTCCTGCGGATGCCGCACCGGACCGAACGCCGTCTCATCGCTCGTGGTCCCGAACGCGAACTCGTGCAGGTTCGTCTTGCCGATGATGATCGCCCCCGCAGCTTTGAGGCGGCGTATCACGAGCGCATCGACAACGGGGTTGCGGGGGGGCACGCGGGAGCCGGACGTTGTTGGTGTGCCGGCGACGTCCACCAGATCCTTCACGGCGATCGGGATGCCGTGCAGCGGCCCGAGACAGCGGCCGGCCTGAATCTCTCGGGCCGCGTGCTCCGCCTGTTCGAGAGCATGTGCACGCATCACGGTGATGAACGCGTTGGTCTGGGGGCGCGCATCGATTCGGGCGAGGCAAGCCTTGACCAGATCAACAGGGGACAGCATCCCGCCCCGGACGCGCTGTGCGACATCGGTGATGCCCCTGACCTTCATGATCCGTGGAACTCGGCGTCAGCCTTTCGGAGCGCCGCGGTGGACCGCGCGAGTGCCTCGAGGAGCGCCCTCAACTCCGGAAGGTTCCGCTCTTCCGCGTCTGCAATCGCGGCGGCAAGCCAGGCCTCGACAGTCATTCTTCTAGAACGTCAGCGTGCCGCGCACCGTCACCGGCACGGTCAGAAATCGGTGGTCCAGTGGGCTGGAGAGCGTATTCCAGGCAAATTTGACGACGAGCTCCACGCCGATCGGGCCTGAGCCCAGACCGCCGCCTCCTTCGGCAAACACCCGCCGCCCGTCCCCCAGCGAGCTCGAGATCCGGCCCACCCCGCCGGCAAGGAACACGTGGCTGCCGAGCCCCCACCCGGGTGACCGATCCGCTACCGTCACGCCGATTGCCGCGTCGAGCGCGCGAGCGTCGGTGAGCGCGTACTCGGAAACGGGCGATGGTCCGTCGAAGGCAATCAGGATTCGCGGCAGCCCCTCGAAGCTTCCGCGCAGCATCAGAGCCGGACCGCTGCTCATGCCGAATGGGTAGAGTGTGATCCCGGCCCCGCGCTGACGCCGCCCGAACTCGAGGACGTCGATGAACGTCCCTCCGTCACGGCTGACATAATCGTATGCCTCCCGCTGGGCGGGGGCGACCTCGGCTCCCGCGAGAGCGGCAAGCGGGTACTTCTCGAAGTGGAGCGGGTGCGTGAACAGCCAGTCCGAGCTGATTGTCACGAAATGGCGCCGCGCGGTGTTCGCGGCATACGTCTGCGCGGACGCCGGCGCCACCGCACTGCAGAGCAGCGCAACGGCCACAAAAATGGTGCGGGAAGCCACGCCACAGAGTAACGTACGACCCGGAGAGGGAGCGCCGAAACACGCATGAGACGAACGAAGATCGTGGCCACCGTGGGCCCGGCGAGCAGCACGCCGGACGTGTTGCGGGAGTTGCTGATTGCCGGCGTGGACGTGTTCAGGCTCAATTTCTCCCACGGGACGCACGAGTCGCACCGCGCGGCATATGAACTCATCCGCGAGGCTGCCCAGGCCGTGGGGCGGCACGTCGCGATCCTGCAGGACCTGAGCGGCCCGAAGATACGGACAGGCGACCACGAGGGGGACCTGTCGCTGATGCTCGAGCCTGGCGACACGCTTCGAATTGCGGCGGGGAACCGTCCCGGCGGACCTGGACGCGTCTCCACCCCGTACGCTCCGCTTGTCGCCTCGGCACGGCCTGGTGATCGCCTCCTGCTCGACGACGGACGCATCGAACTGCGCGTCGTCGAGACGGCGTCCGGGGAGCTCGTGACGAGCGTGGTCAACGGTGGCCCGCTGGGGCCCCGGAAGGGCATCAATGCGCCAGGCATCGCGCTGCCCGCATCGGCCGTCACCCGGAAGGACGAAGAGGACCTGCGTTTCGGGCTGTCGCTCGGGGTCGACCTCGTCGCCCTCAGCTTCGTGCAGACGGCCGACGATGTGCTGAAGGCGGGTGCGCTGATGCGGGAGGCCGGGCGCGTCGTTCCGATCATCGCGAAGATCGAGCGTCCGGCGGCGCTGGACAACCTGGACGGCATTCTCGCCGCCTCCTGCGGTGTGATGGTGGCCCGCGGAGACCTTGGTCTCGAAATGCCCTTGGAGCAGGTCCCGCGGGTGCAGAAGCATTTGATCCGCCAGACGCGTGCGGCCGGGCTGCCCGCGATCCTCGCCACGCAGGTGTTCGAGTCGATGCGGGTCGAACCGCGCCCGACCCGGGCCGAGGTGAGCGACGCGGCAAATGCCGTCTACGAAGGGGCGGACGCGATCATGCTTGCCGGGGAAACAGCAGCCGGTGCGTTCCCCGTCCGCGTCGTCCAGACGCTCGACGCGGTCATTCGCGATGCCGAGTCGTGGCCTTCTTTCGAGCATATTACGCCGACAGTCGAAGCCACAGGCAGCCCTCACGGCCGGGCGCTCTGCGAGGCGGCTGTCACCCTCGCGAAAACGGCCCATGCGGAGGCGATCGTTGCTGTGACCCGCGAAGGGCGGACGGTGCGGCTGCTTGCGTCGCTGCGCCCGCCCACCGGAATCTTCGCCGCCACTTCCAACATGGACGTCGTTGGCGCGAGCACGCTCCACTGGGGAGTCACGCCGGTGCTGACGCCCCCTTCGCACGGAATCGACGTCCTCACGCCGGCACTGCAGATTGACGCGCTCGATCAGCTGTTCGTCAGCCGCGGCCTGCTGAGGAGCGGCGCCGTTGTAGTGTTCGTGAACGTCAGCGCCGAGCTGCGCCGCACGGATGTGAACTTCGTCACCGTCCGAAGAGTCGGGGAGACCGCCGCCAGGAGCTGAGCACGCCGACCGCTTGCTCCCGGCTTCCTGCTCCCCGCTACCAGCTGCCCGCTACCAGCTTCCCGCTCCCCGCTGCGGATGGAAGCAGGAAGCGGAAAGCTGGGAACGGCAGCGGGTAAGGGCAACTTCCAACTCCCAACTTCCAACTTCCAACTTCCAACTTCCAACTTCCAACGTCCAACTCCCAAGCCGACTGCAGCTTGAAGCAGGTAGCGGGAAGCTGGTAGCGGCAGCGGGTAAGGGCAACTTCCAACTCCCAACTCCC
>Ga0183260_10002225_pt1 | contig 16055 bp, 12 predicted proteins | sample AntDrymUQ4972206_2_FD_129768 | JGI IMG/M metagenome (GOLD analysis project Ga0183260, IMG submission 129768) | Polar desert sand microbial communities from Dry Valleys, Antarctica - metaG UQ497 (22.06) (version 2) (version 2) | ecosystem: Environmental > Terrestrial > Soil > Desert | place...
GCACACTCCCCTATGAGCGGCGCCCCGCCCTGACTCAGGCCCTCCTCGTCGACCTGTACGTCCAGCGCTCGCTTTCCTGCCCAGAGATCGCGGGTCAGACGGGGTGGGCGATCGGCACGATCCGTTCCAAGCTTCGCGAGTTCGGGGTTCCGCGACGGATCGGACGCCAGCCGCGCGGATCGGCTCAGCGTCCGATTGCGTAGCAGTCGACCCCCACGCCGTGATTCGGCAAGGATCGCACCGCTTGACGATTCACTCCACCGGCTCGAACAGACCGCTTGCGTCGGACATCACTGCTACGGGCCGATACGAAGGTCTTCACGGAGTCGCCTCGTTGACTCCTCGGGATGAGTGTCGTGTATTCGGGCAAGGGCATCGACGTGTGCTCTGTAGACGGTCTCGATCGCTCGGGTATCGCCGGCGTCGGCGTGCGCCCGCATCAGGGTCTCGGTGAGCGCCGTGTTGAGCGGTAGAGCGTGCAGGGCGTGGTGGGCGACCTCGACCGCCCGTTCGGGGGCATGGTTGGCAAGGAAGTCGTCGGCGCACTGCAGGGCGACGGCTTCGATTCGAATCTCCCATTGGCTGAGAAGGTTCTCGGTGTCGATCCACCCGAAGGAGGGAGCGGCCCGGCCTGGATAGGTGAAGACCTTGCCGGTTACCAGCTCGAGGGCTGAGCGGTAGCTGAGCGCCCGCTCGAGCGGCGGTAGCGCTTCCCCGTGGGCGACGCGCCGGTCGAAGAGTTCGGTGTCGGTCATGACCGATGGACCGGTCGTGTAGCACCCGTCGGACGAGGCTGGGAGGTGTTGCGAGCCGATCGCGGCTCGGCACTCCGAGAGAACGTCTTTGAGGCGCTTGCGGGGAGCGCCGTTGAGTGGGTCTGCCCAACATGCATCCTGCAGCATCGCCACCGGCACCGACCGGTGCAGCGCGATGTACGCGATGACCGCGGTCGCCTTGGATCGAAGCGGCAAGCCGCCTTCAACCCTGATCTCTCCGAGCAGCCGGACCAGGATCTCGTACTCGGGATCCGCCTGATCGTCGGGCATCTCTTCGCTGGCTACGGAGGATGAGACTGGAGAGATCGGGTCGGCATCCTCCCGGACCTCGTGGTTCGGAGTGGAGCGGGGCTCGGCGCTGACCGTCGCGAGGCCGCTGCAGTCGTCAAGCGATGCGATGGTCCGATCAGGGCGGATCCGTGGCGGTGAAGTGGAACCGAACGGGAGCGGCGCGCAGCTGAGGCCGAGATCGACCAACGTCAGGCGATTCGATTGGCAGTCGATCACGCATCCGGCTTGGTCAACGGTGTCGGTGATCACGACTGCGAGTGCGGCAGGCCGCCAGGCCGCCAGGAGCTCCTGCACTCGTGACGATGGCGGCGCTGCGGCGACGACGAGCAGCGGAGTTAGGGCATCGTGGTCAGCATCGGCGCCGCGGGCGACGAATGCGCTGGGCCAAGCGTTGTCGACAAGTGCTCGGTGGGATTGATCAGCCCAAGCCAGGAGATCGCCTTCGGCCTCCTCCCAGGTGTCGACCACCGTGACCTGGTCGAAGTTCAAGGACGCAACGTCGAGCGTGACCCCGACCGCCACGATTCGCACTGTGTCGGTCAGCGGACTCAGGGCTACCGATGTGACGACGGAGCGGGCCAGGTCGCGTGCCTGGTCCCGGTCACCGACTAGCGCCACCACCCCGGCGGCTTCGAGGTCCAGGTACAGCTGGCCGTCGTCATCGGGGCGGCCGAGCGGGATCAAGAGGGGGGCCGCGCAGGTATCCGTCCATCGTTGTGGTTCCGCGGCGAGGCGGTGAGTCCAGATCGCACCGTCGCCGTCAACCGTCCAGCCCGCTGGTGCGCTGAATGAGGGCCGGTCCAGGTAGACGTCGAGGTGACGGGTGCTCCTCTGAACGACCCGGGGCCGGCAGAAGGCACCCGCTGCAGCGAGGTCCTCGGCAAGGCAGCCCAACCTCACGCGAAGCTCATCGTCATCGCCATCGGCGCCGGCCACTTCGAACGCAGGATGATCCGGGTCCGGCGAGTCATCGCGAAGTCCCGGCTGCAGGATCCCTCCCTCATCCAGTTCGGTGATCGACTGCATGTTGCGAGCTGCTGCGGGCGGTGGGGGCACGAACGGAACGCCCTCGACGGAGGCACTGGCCTGGACCGCCTCACCGACGGAGGACACCGCTCCTTCCCATCGTGTCGGCAAGAGCGCCGGTGGCAGCCCTGGCTGGCGACCCGCGTCCGGTGGCCACAAGATCAGCGAAAGAGCGGCGCTAGCGACCGCGCCCACGACGATCTCACGGAACGGCTCGGGCACGAGCACGCTGAGCGCGAGCCCCCAGAGAAGCTCCAGGCTCATCAGATCGTCTCGCCGATCAAGAACGAGTTGAGCACTTGGTCGACGAGCTCTTGGAGGTCGGGGCGATCGTGGGGCGCCTCGCCGGTAACCAGGTAGAGGGTGTCGCCGTCCCGAATCCAGAGCACGCTGGCCCGAGCCGGACCTCCCGTCGGGTTCGTGTAGTCCAGATCCGCCCGGACCGCTTCTCGACCTTGGATCTCGACGTTGTCGAGCGCCACGACGACACCGTCAGACAGGTACGGCATCAGTTGATCGATGTCCTCCTTGGCCTCGTCCTCTAGTGGGCCGACGTAGGGCCTGGTGACGACGCTGGCGATGTTGGGGTAGTCAGGTGCGCTGAAGTGCACGAAGCCGCTGGTGGGGTTGGAGACCTGCCATTCCGTGGGGTGCGTGATCGTCCAACTTCCACCGCCGGCACCATCGCCACCCACGGTGGGCCATTCCGACTCGCTTGGGTCGTCTCGGTCCACGGCGGGCGGATCGTTCGCGGAGTCGGTGGCCGACGGATCGTTCGACCCGAGCCCGAGGATTTCCTCGATGACCTCATCGAAGATCTCGAGCTGATCGTCCAGGCCAAGAGACTCCCCGTCATCAGCTCCCTGTGACGACGCCGGCGCTGCGGACGGCGATTCCTCGGTGGGCGCGAGTGGCGCATCTCTCTCGCGGTCACCGTCTGCCATCAGGCGAGATGTCGCGAACACGCCGCCGATGAGCACTGCGCAGGCAGCCCAACGGAGAACGAAGGCGAGGCGGCGGGGTGGCCGTTGGGCGGTGGGGTGGGTGTCGTCGTTCATGCGTCCGACGATGACGACGACCCGAGGGCGTGCCTATCGGGTACAGCCCTGAGATCACGCTACGGATCCCCCTAAGGTCTGGCTGGAATGCCCCGTTTGCCTACTCCGTCGTTTCGGGCCGGCCCGGCCAGCGCGGGATCCGTCCGTCCCGGCGACCGCGTACTTCTTCGCGCCTTCTCCGCCTTGCGCATTGCAGGGCTACTCCCCCCGGCGATCGTCATCTGGCTCCGCCGCGAAGAACTGGATCGCGCCTGGGTGGCAGTGGTGCTGATCGCGGCCATCGTCGCCTTTACCACCTGGGCGGCAACCACCCTTCAGAGCCAACCCGAACGCCTCATGACGCCAGGCCCCTTCTACATCGAGCTCGCGTTGGCAGCCGCGCTGCTCGTCGGAGACGGATGGGTACTTGGGTGGGAGCACACCTTCGATCCACCTGCCCTGGGCGCCCTGTGGTCCCTGGCAGCAGTCATGACCGCCGGGATGCTCCTCGGTCCCCGATGGGGAGCAGCCGCCGGCGGGTTGGTGGTGGCGAGCCGCCTGGCCGGGGTGTTCGCACCCGAGGTCGAGCACGGTCCCCCATCGATCGACGACATCCTCATAGTGGATCGCCCTCGACTGATCCCGATCCTGTCGCTGCTGGCCCTGTACGTCGTGGGCGGGCTGGGAGCCGGGTACCTGGCCGGGCTCCAGCGCCGCGCCGAGGACGAGATCGCATCGGTCCGAGCCAAAGACGAGGTAGCTCGGACGCTGCACGACGGCGTCCTGCAGACCCTGGCGATCTTCCAACGCCAAGTAGCTGATCCCGTCCTGGCCCGCCTCGCCCGAGACACCGACCGGGACCTACGCAGCTTCCTCGCCGGAACCGGAGACCGACCGCAATCCGACCTGGGCGACGCGCTGCGGAACTGCTGCGACAACTTCGCGCACCGATTCGACCTCACCCCGCAACTGCTCCTCGATGACGTCCCGAGCCGTCTCAGCCAGGCCTCTGTCCAGGCGTTGACAGGAGCCGCCACCGAAGCACTCGCCAACGTTGGCAAGCACGCAGCCGCGCATCGGGTCGTGGTCTACGCAGGCCCGCATGAACCTGGAGGAGTGATCGTGACAGTCAACGACGACGGTCGCGGCTTCGACCTCGCTCAGATACCAGCTGATCGTGGGATGGTGCGCTCGATCCGTGAACGAATCGAGCAGGCCGGCGGCAGAGTCGAAGTGCGCTCAACGCTCGGACAAGGAACGGAGGTCCGGCTATGGGCACCCTGACCGTGGTCCTGGCGGATGATCACCCCGTGTGGCGTTCAGGTCTTCGCAGCGACCTGAGCGAGGACTTCGCGATCATCGGTGAGGCCGCCAACGCAGTAGAAGCGATCGACCTGATCACCGCCACCGAGCCCGATGTCGTGTTGTGTGACCTCCACATGCCCGGCGGCGGACTCGCCGTCGTCCGCTCCTGCGCCGACAAGACCGCCATCGTCATGCTCACCGTCTCCGAGGCCGAGCGGGACCTGCTCGACGCGGTGGCGGCCGGCGCCGTCGGCTACCTCTCCAAGAGCGTCACCCCATCGGACCTGCGGGACGCGATCCGAACGGCGGCGAGCGGCGAGCCCGTGTTCTCCCCCGGGCTCGCGGTGCTCGTTCTCGGTGAGTTCCGTCGGATCACCGCCGGCGGTCATGCGCCGGCATCGATCACCGACCGCGAACGGGAGGTACTTCAACACGTCGCCCGCGGCCACACCTACAAGCAAGTCGGCTCCGAGCTATTCATTGCCGAGAAGACCGTAGAAACCCACGTCCGTAACATTCTGGGCAAGCTTCACCTCACCCGCCGTGAGGAGCTCGCCCGCTACGCCGCCGAGCACGACATCACCTAAGCCCGGGAAGCCTCCGCGAGTGGCAGAGCGTGGGCCGGGAGCGCCGGTGCTGGCGCCGATGTCTCGGTTCGAGCGTCGTCGATTGATCGCGTCATGAGGCCAGGGGCAGGCCGCGTAGGCGGACCTCTGCGCGCCAACGGCGATGGCACAGGAGCTGTGTGGTGATGTGCTGCTCGGCGGCCAGGTCGGCCAGGCGCTCGCCACAGACCCGGGTTCGGAGGATCGTGGTCAGCACTGACGCGGTCATCATTCCGGACCGCTGCGCGGCCGCGAGCTCCTCGACCAGGAGTCGACTGATCACCTGGTCCTCGGTGGATGCCTGCGTGTCGACGGGATCGTGGGAGACCTCGATTGAGGCGGGCGCTTCGATCGTTCGGTGCTGGCGGTAGCGCTTGCGGACATCGAGGAGGATGTTGGCCGGGACGGAGCCCGGCCGTGTGGGCGGGTAGGTCCGGATGCGTTCCCACGTCAAGGAGATCAGCTCGTCGACTGCGGCGGGATCATCGTTGGCCGCCAGTCGCGCCAGCGCTACGACGCCCGGCACCATGGCCTGGAGCAGCGTCCGAGCAGCGATCTCGTCGTCGGGCGCGAGGGCGGCCAGCGCCTTGAGCACCGGTGCCTCCTTGGCGGGGTCCCGGCGACTCGACAGCACGTCATCGAGGTTGCGGTGGCCCGCCAAGTGACGGTGGGTGCTGGTCCAGCGGGTCATAGCTCGTCGCGCTCTCGGTGAAGTAGCCAGGTTGGACCACTCTTCGTCGAGCTGTTGCAGGATCGGTGTCATTGCGGATCTCCTCGTGTCTGTCGGTGGACACGGGGACCGTCTGCTCGACCGGTCGTGCTGCCGGTCCCGCTGGAGGTCGTGTTTCAGAGAAGTGCTTCGCGGACCCCGGGGCGGCTGGGCGGGTTGTCGTGCTCGGGGTCCCGTTCACCGTGGTTGCGAGCTGCCCGACGGCGTCGTCGCGCGATTCGGGCTGGCTTCGGGGCCTAGACGGTCATGGACATCCGAGACGTCATGACCTTCACGCCCGTCAACCACCCCGACTCCCGGGTGCGACAGGCTGGGTTCGATCTAGCCGATCCCTACCTTGAGCAGTGCTGGGGTCCGGTGATCGGGCCCAGCGCTACGGTCCTGCTCCGACGCCTTCCGACGCTGTGGCGCGAACGGTCACCGGCCACGATCACGCATTCGGAGCTCGCGCTCTCCTTGGGGCTTGGGGGGAGCGCTGGGTCCAGCAGCAGGCTTGCCCGTACGACAAGTCGGATCGTGCGATTCGGGTTGGCGGAGTGGAGCGAACCGGACCGCTCGCTCGACGTGTTTCTCCAGGCTCCCGCCCTTGACCCGCACCAGCTCGATCGACTCCCCCACTGGACCCAGCGTGCCCATGAGCGGCTCCTCGATCAGCATCTCAGTCGGCTCACCGAACGCCCGGCGACCAGCCCCGCCGTCGCCACTCTCACCGCTCGCCTCGACCGTCTCCAGCGACCTCGAAGCCTTGGCCCCTCGATCCCGACCCCTCCGACTCGGACCGACGGACGATGAGCCTCCACCGCCAGCACGGCCACCCTGGAAGCTTCTATTCCCCGCACGACCTCGTCGTCCCAGAAGCCCAGATCCCGCGATCACACATTTGCAGGTTCCCCTTCGGGAAACCTGCGAGCCGTCGTGCCAGGACGGTCTCGTGAAGTTCACCGTCACCCCGCTCGGCGGTGCCCGAAGCGATGTCGCCCGGGTCGTCGACGGGATCGTCCGCTACCTCCACCCAACGCCGCTCGCAGGTCCGTCACCGGCCGCTCCGACACGAGGTGGCGTGGACGGACCGTCCCGCTACTACGCCGACAGCGGGGAAGAACCCGGACGTTGGCTCGGGCGCGCCGCCGAGGTCGCCGCCCTGCGCGGCGAAGTCCAGCGCGATGACTTCGCCTCTGTGTTGTCCGGACGCGACCCTCATACCGGCGAACGACTGATCACCGCCCAGGGCTCAGCGGGACGCCGGCCCCGGTTAGGGGCGGGCGCGCCAACCCGGAGTGGCGCTCGCGGGGAGGTCCTCTATGGCGAGGCGGACGCCGCCGCGGCACTCGGGGTCACGAAGGCCGAAGCCGCCCGAATGTTCGACGTCGGTACCGCACTCGCGCTTGCTCAGGTCGCGAGTGACCCCACAGGGGGTCGTGCCAAAGGTCGTGCCGGGAGTCGTGCCAACGGTCGTGTTTCGGCGTTCGGTCAGGTCAGGGCGTCGTACCTGGTGCCGATCATCCATGAGGACGGGTCGAGGTGGGTGACCGAGGCCGAGCTGTCGAAGTGTGACCTGGCGCGATCGAGTGGAGTCGATCCCGACGAGATCCGCGCTGGCGGCGGCGTCGACCAGCAGCTACCGGTGGCCGAAGCGGCTCGGCTCGCCGGTGTCACGGTTCGATACCTGCGCACGCTTGCCAAGCATCACGAGGCCCATCAGCCCGACATCGAGCGCACCCTCGAAGCAGGTCGCCGCCCTCGCAAGGCGTACCTCGTCGCTCACCGCGGTACCCGCGGGCAGTGGCTGGTGACCCGCGAGCACCTTGCTGAGTTCCTCGAACGGCGGCGACCTCCTGCGGTGCGCGTCGGGTTCGACGTGACGCTGACCACCGAGAAGTCCCTCGGCGTGCTCGCCCTGCTCGGCGACGAGCACGTCACCCGAGCAGTACTCGATTCGATCCAGAGTGCGAACGACTGGGCGATGTCGTGGCTCGAGGACCATGCCGCCTACGGGCGCATCGCCGGCGAGCCGGTCAAGGCCGTGGGATGGATGGCGGCGTCGTTCCGACACCTCACCTCCCGGGCCCTCGACCCGTTCCCCCATCACCACAATGTGGTCGCCAACACCGTCACCCTCGCCGACGGCACGCATCGCGGACTCGACGCTCGTGGCCTCTACCGCCACGCCCATGCCGCCTCCGCACTCGCCACCGCCGAGATGCGCCACCAGCTGTCGCTGCAACTCGGGGTCCGGTGGCGACCCGGCCGCAAGGCTGGTGGATGGGAGCTCGCAGGGATCGACGACCACATAGTCGGCGAGTTCTCCAAGCGTCGCAACGAGATCGACGACGCCCTGCGCGAGCTCGAAGACGAGATCGGCCGAGGAGCCCACCCCAGGGAGATAGAACACATCGTGCTGCGAACGCGGCCAGCGAAGAGCCAGGCCCCCGCTGCAACCTTGGTGGACGCCTGGCGTCAGCGGGCAGCCGCTCTCGGGCTCGATGGCAAGGCGATCGAGGCGCTGTGCGAACACACGCTCATGGTCGAGACGCCGAATCCCGCCGTGGCGATCGCCTCCCTCGCAGGGCCTGAGGGCATCTGCGCGGGAGGGTCGGTCTTCTCACGGACCGAAGCCATCGCGGCTCTGGCCAACCACCCCGTCCCGATGTCGCACGGGGAACCGCAGCCGCTGCTGGTCGGCGCCGAGCGTCTCGAGATCATGGTCGAAGAGTTCCTCTCCTCCGAGCACGTGATCCAGGTGACCCGGGCCGAGGAGCCGCTGTTCACCACCATTGAGATGCTCAGCGTGCAGGACCGGATCGCCACCAGGTTCACCAAGGGCCTACACCGGGGTGCCCACCTCGTTCCCGATCAGCACGTGACCGCCGCGCTCGCGAAGCACTCGCACCTCACCGACGAGCAACGAGGGCTGGTCCAGTCGTGGTGCGGACTCGGCCACCGTCACCAGGCAGCCATCGGCCGGGCCGGGGCAGGCAAGACGACGACGGTCGCCGCGTGCGCCGACGCGTGGAGCGCGGCCGGGTACCGAGTGATGGGAACCGCCGTAAAGGGCGAAGCGGCCCGCACACTCGCGGCGGCGACCGGCATCGACTGCGAAACCGTCGCCTGGTACATCGCCCACGACGACCCCCAGAACCCGCCCGTCGATGCACGCACCGTCCTGGTTGTCGACGAGGCCTCCACCATCTCCGACCGGGACCTCGACGCCCTCATGACAATGGCCTCTACGACTGGCGCATCGATCCGACTGATCGGCGACCCTGCCCAACACGGCGCCATCGCCGCCGGCGGCATGTTCCGCGTGCTCTGCGAACGCCACCCCAGCCACACCCCCGAACTGATCGCGACACACCGGGTCCTTGACCCCAACGACCGGGCCGCCGCTCAAGCACTCCGAGAGGGACTCATCGACGAAGCCCTCGGCCACCTCGAGGCCGCCGGTCACCTCCACGTGGTCGGCGACGACCTGACCATGTACCGCCATGTCCTCGGCCGCTGGTGGGACGCTCACCGAGACGGGCTCGACCACCCGATGGTCGACCGGCGTAACAGCACCCGACACCAGCTCAACCGCCTCGCCCATCGGCTCCGGCAGGTCAACGGCGAGGTCGGCTCCGAGGAGATCGTCGCAAGCGGCGACCGGCACTTCTCCGTCGGCGACCGCATCACCGCCCGCGCCCCCAATCGCAACCTTCATCCAGAAGGTGATCGCAAGGCGTACGTCCGCAATGGCGCCCTCGGCACCATCATCGCGATCCAACCCCACCTCGCAGACCAACAGCGCGACACGTTCGTCGTCGCGTTCGACGGCGTCGGCACCATCGAGTTGCCGAGGAGCTTCTTCGACCAACACCGCAACGCCAGCGGACGTAACGAGGTCGGCATCGACCACGCGTACGCGCTCACCAGCTACGCCGTTCAGGGCTCGACGCGCGACGTCTCCACCAGCCGAGTCGACGCGACCACCACACGCGCCGAGACCTACGTCGACATCACCCGCGGCCGCCACGCCAACCACCTCTACCTCACCGCCGCGGCTGACCCCCTCGATGGCGAAGCTCTCCCTCGGCTACCTGCTGCACCAGCCCACGAAGCCGTCGCCCACCGGCTCGAACACTCGACCGGCGAAATCACCGCCTGGGAGCTCGCCCACCCCCTCGACACTCCGCTTCCACAACGGGGCCAGGGCATCGGACTGTGATCTGAGATTGCCCATGCCCTCTGCGTGGCCGTAGGGACGTTGTGAGACCGACCTATCCCAGCTTCTGTGCCATCCAGATCACGATGTCGAGGATGCGGAGCACTGAGAGGTGCACGCCCACCTGTGCTTCGTCGCGCACGTTGCGGGCCAGGTCGCTCAACTCCTGGCCAGGCGCGCCGGCAAACCACGATTGCCAGGGCGCCCAGTAGTTCTTGGGCGCCTTGTCGAAGAGGGCTGCCTCTACGAGTGAGTCGTGGATGGGGACGAGGTGCGGCCTCTTGATCGCCAGCAGCTTGCTGGTCTTGGTCGTACCCATTCCCCCGACGTGGTGGGGCCACCCACCGCCTCGAACATGGGTCCACAGCTTCCACATCTCGCCGTCGGGGTTCAGGTTGGCCGAGGCATCCCATATCGGCAGGTCGGCCGGGACCGTCTCCAGCAGGCGACTGGCCGCGGCGGCGCCGTCGTGTAGGAGCCAGATCGCGGTGTTCGCTGGAATGTCGACGCCAAGCATGGTGACGGCCGCGAAGTCGTTCGCCGTGATCCGATTCGGGTCGGGATCCGCAAACCGCTCGAACCATGAGCCGGTGTAGCTCTCGAAATACAGGCGGAGGTGTCCGACGGCCTTCTCTCGGCGGCTGCCGGACAGAAACTCGCCGGGGTGATCGAAACGCACCGGTGCGCCCATCGCTTGCTGCGCTTCGGGCTCGAGATCGTCGTCAGTCATAGGTACATCCCTGTGGGTTGTGCGTCTGGATGGGCGGTGTCGATCATCTCGAGCTCACCAGTGGTGAGTAGCAAGTCCGCGAGCGTCATCGACCCTGAGGCCGGGCTCCCGGCGCGACCAAGCCACTCCGTCGCCTGAGTTGCCGTGAACGGTTCGAAGGGAACCCGAGCGAGGCAGCGACCGGGTCGGATGAGCGCGGGATGCAGCCGTGCGATGTCTTCGTTGGTGGTGAGGAGAAGCAGCGCGTTGTAGCTCTGGCCGAGCAGCCCATCGGTCAGGTTGAGGATCCGGCCGAGTGCGCCGCCTGTGGGCCCCTCGCTGCGCGAGCGGAGATACTCGTCGGAGTCCTCGGCGACGATCAGCTGCCACGCCTGATTTCGTTCGCCCGCGGTGGTGAGCGTGGGTTGCGACCGTGGGTCGGGCGCTGATCGGAGCACCCGGATGAGGTAGTTGGGGTCCCCGAACAGCTGCTCTGGGTCGGCGATGTACTGCGTCCCGCACCATGGTGCCCACGTCCGAGCCAAGGTCCGGATCGCGGATGTCTTTCCCGTTCCCGGTGGCCCGTGCCAGAGGATCAACTTCCCCTTGCGGTCCGGCCGGATCGTTCTCATCAGCCGATCAAGCTGCGCGCGGCATGGGGCTGGGTAGTTGTGGGAGACATCGTCCCAGCCCCGTGCGGTGACCTGGCACTTCTGGCGCGTTCCCCCGTGGGCTCCTCCGTTCCAGACGTGCAGGTCGACCATGTCCTCCGCTGGCGCCGACTGCCAGGTCGTGACCAGTTCGTCGAGGAGCGCGTCGGCCTCGGCGTCGGTCTCTGCGGTCACCCGCACGAAGGTGGTGGCGCTCTCGACGTCGACCATCACGGTCGCGCCAACTCCTCGCGCAACGGCGACGACGTTGGAGTCGTCGACGATCGTGCGCTCCAACCACAAACGCGCGGGCAGGCTCGGTCCGATTGCGATGCTGCGGTCGATCGCAGCGGACCGCAGGCACGGCTGATCCCCCGCCAGCCAGGAACCGTAGAAGGACCGTCGCAGGATGTTCGCTGCTGTGGCCTGCTCGCCCAGATGCACGAGGTGCTCGATGGGAGTGGGCCGGCGCGTCGTCTCGATCGGAGAGATCGTCATCACACACCCTCCATCCAAATCGCGATGTCGACCACGCGCAGGGGCGACGGCACCGCGGCGAGGACGCTTGCCTGCACCAGCGAAGCGATCTCATCGAGCAGAGCGCGGTTCCGATCGTCACCCAAGTCCTGCTGGATGGCCGTGACTAGGGCCGGCCATGCTTGTTCGCCCCGCTGACCCGTCACCGGCCGATACCGATCGATGATCGCTCGGTCGAGCATCGGAACGAGGCGGGGGCGCTTGCGATGCGCCACCTTCGAGAGCAATGACAACCCGACCGGGCCCGACAGGAACAGCAAACCGCAGACCTCCGCGATGAGGTCCGCATCGGCGTCCGCCAGATCGACGTCGATCGGCAGACCGGCCAGCCACGTCTCGAAGTCACCCGACGAACGGTCGAAGTAGGCGAGGTCGTCGCGGGAGAGCCCCGGATGCAGCGCCGCACATGCGAGCACGTCGACCGGTTCGATCCAGTCGGGGTCCGTGGCCGGGACGAGGTCGAAGTACCGGAACGCCCAGGTCTCCGGAGGTCCACCGGACCACTCGAGACCGCAGTACCGCCGGACCCGATCGATCGGATCGGACAACCATCGTTCCGCGCACAAAAGCGCTGGCTCAGCCACGTTCACTACCTCCTACCGCTGCCTCCCACTCGGGAGCGCCCGGCACCGATGACCCTACACACGGCGTATGACAGACAGGCCCCCGCCAACCACGAGGTCGCGGGTTGGTCGAGGGTGAGAGCGCCTATCGGCCCCGCAGATCAGATGTCACCTCTCAGCGTGGCGGTCCCCTGCGTCCCGGGCCTGCGTCTGGGCGCGAGCATCGCTGGGACACGACAGAATCGAATGCGTGGCTCGGTCTCGGACGGTTACCTAATCTTGGCGACGCTCCTTCCGGCGGAGCTGCCGACCGATGTGCCGTGGTCGGAACGACGAGTCCACGAGGCCCTGTCAGCGCTCCCCGACTCGTGGACCGTGATGTGGGACGTCCCCGTGGGAATGTTCGGCAAAGCGACGGCCCGCCTTCGCCAGATCGACATCCTGCTCCTGCACAAGCGCTTCGGGATCATCGTCCTCGAGGTCAAGGGCGGAGAGATTCGCACTGAGAAGGGCGACTGGTTCACCCGTCCTGCGAACAGTCCTGAATGGGCGCGGCTAGCGCGATCGCCGTTCGTTCAAGCCGCTGACCAGCGCTACCAGCTCCAACGGTTTCTGGCCCAGCAACTCCGGATCGACAGTCGGTGCCTCGCGCATGGTGTCGCATTCCCCGGGTGCCGCGTGGAAAGCGACCTGGGCCCCGATGCACCGCGCCCCATCATCCTCGACGCGCACGACCTAGATGCACCCGTAGAGGCACTCCGGCGCCTCGCAGAGCACTGGGCAGTGAACGCGACCCTGACGGATGACCAGCTCGACCGGGTCATCGCTGCTCTCCGGCCGACCTTCGAGCTAACGGTCCTCACCGCCACGCAGATCGCCGATACCACCCGCCTTCTCGACCGCGAGACCCGCCAGCAGGTTCAGATGGTCGAGAACCAAGTCGAGGGATACCGGGAGCTGCTTCACCTAGATCGGGCAATCGTCCTCGGCGGCGCTGGTACTGGAAAGACCGTGCTCGCGGTGGAACGGGCCAAGCAACTCGTGCGGACGGGCAGTCGACCCCTGATGCTCTGCCACCGCTCCGGTGTCCGAGCCTTCATCTCCACACTCCTCGGCCTCAAGACCAATGAGCGCGGCTTCGATGTGAGCGGCACACACGAACTTCAGGTCGCAGGCTGGTCGGACTTGCTCGAAGCAGGCGGCATCCGAAAGTTCGCTGATGGAAGCGGCGAGCTCAGTGGGCTCGCAGAACGCTTCCTGGCACTTCGCGATTCGCTACCGGAGCCCTTCGGCGCGCTCGTAGTCGACGAGGGCCAGGAGTTCACCGCCGCTCAGTTCGATGCTCTCAGCTGGCTCATCGACGATCCCGAGACCAGCCCGATCTACGTCTTCGCCGATCCCTTCCAGCACAGTGGGATCCTCCACGTCGGCAATCCCCACGAGCGCCGTGCAGCTCGCGGTCGCTTCGAATGGAAGGCGCCGATCGACGCGCCAACCGTGCTGCTCACCACCAACTGTCGCAACAGCCGACCCATCGCCGATTTTGCAACCAGCTTCTACCCCGAGTCACCTCCGACGGCCCTGATCGACGGGACGCCCCCGGTGATCCAATCAGTGGGAAACGAGAGCGAGCTCGTTCGATTGGTGCTCACGACCGCACGAGACCTTTGCAAGGAACAGGGCCTCCGCCCCAACCAGCTGTTAATCGTCCTCGTTGGGGTGCCGGTTAAGGACGCCGTCCGACGCGCCGGAGCCTGCGGGGTCCACCTTCTCCCCGCCACCCAGGTCTACCGATTCCCCCTCACCCCCAAAGACGTTCGCATCGTGATCGGAACGCCAGACACGGTTCAGGGGCTAGAGGCTGAGGTCTGCCTGGTCGCGTATCGACACGGTGCACCCGACTCCGCAGTTCTGCGCGACCTCTACGTGAGCGCCAGCCGGGCACGATCCCACCTCACAGTTGTCACGGACGCCACACGGGACGAGATCCGCAACCTCACCCAGGCTGTTGCGGCAGCGCGTTCGAGGGCTGAGTCTGATGGCGACTCAACCGCGGAATCTGGGCGCCTCGGCGGCGAATCGTGACCCCGCATCCGGTCGGCTGGACGATCCTCTTCCTCGGAACCGGGTCGTACGACAACACAAGCGCCCGTAGCCTCGCCGGCCTCCGCATCGAGATCGATGGGTTCACAGCACTCGTGGGTTGCGCAGACGGAACATTGGAGCGGCTGTCTCGCGCGAGGCACGGTTGGAGCATCGATGCGGTGCTTCTCACCGATACCTCGTCGCTCAGCATCGCCGGGCTCGTCGGGGTTGCGGAGGCTCGAGCCCGCCACGGCGTAGCACCCCTTCGCGTCCTCGGACCGCCAGGAACCCTCGACGTCCTCGACCTGCTCAGCGAGATCTGTCGTCAGCCACGGAGCACACTCTTCGACGCGCACGAGGTCGAGATCGACCGCTCAATCGAACCGAAAGCCGGTTTGTATCTCCACCCGTTCGCACTGAGCCGCGCACACGACGATCCAGGCCTCGGCTGGATTCTGTTTGAGGCGCCTGTACGGGGCCGCTTCGACAGGAAGAAGGTAGAGCAGCTCGGCCTCGCTGGCGCCGACTTCGCAGCACTGGAAGGTGGTAACACGGTCCGAGGCATACGGCCGAGCGACGTGATGGGGCCAGGTCGCGGAGCCCGACGCATAGTCATCGCAGGACGGACTCGCCCTTCCCCCGAGGTCGCCGACGCGATGGAGGGAGCAGACGTTGCGGTGCTTGAGGCTCCCTTCCTAGACGACCGGCTGGATGTAGCCGAGGCCGCCCACGCTCTCACCGGTTGGGAGGCCGCCGAGATGGCGACTCGAGCGGGAACTCGCATGCTGCTCCTGACCCAGATGGGTAGTTACGCGTCGCATGCGACCTACATCGCCGAGGCACGACCCTTCCACGCGAACCTGCACGGGCCTAGCGATCTTGACCGGGTTGTCGTACCGCATCCCGAGAATGGTCTGCCGTACCTCGCACCGAAGGCACCGACCCGACCATCGAGCCGACCCGGCATCCGGCGTGGCCAGCCCTAGCGGTGTGTGCCCGACCGGCGGCAATTCACCTTGCCGCCGACGCCGTCCCCTCGAGCGAAAGGTCGACGAGCAGATTGGCCGGAGTCGCGCTCATCGCGAACCCCATGTGTGGCAGGTCTAGAACCCATCGATGCATGCCGCCCGTATTCGTGGTGCGCCGCCTTCCGCCAGCTCTAGAGGTCCGTGTTTCGCCCGGACTGAGGTCATAGCGGCTCTGGCCAACCACCCCGTCCCGATGTCGCACGGGGAACCGCGAGATCGCCGGACGGCAGTTCAAGCAGTAGGTCAGCTCGGCGAACCCGAGACAGCCCAGGACAGAGGTTGTTGCGTGGCCTTCCCGAGCGCACCTGCGCGCCGCTTGGCCTAGCGACTGGACTGGTCCAGGCCCGCCGACGCGGACGTGGCCTGACCACTTCTCCACCAGCCGGGTAGGCCCTTTTCCCCGCTAGCCGCCAACGACCTGACACGCCGTCAGGTTCGTGCCCTCCGCGTGCCCTTAGCGTGACCTAAGCACTGGACAATCGGCGGTCGTCACTGGTCGTTCTGGACAAGAC
>Ga0183260_10002226_pt1 | contig 16044 bp, 15 predicted proteins | sample AntDrymUQ4972206_2_FD_129768 | JGI IMG/M metagenome (GOLD analysis project Ga0183260, IMG submission 129768) | Polar desert sand microbial communities from Dry Valleys, Antarctica - metaG UQ497 (22.06) (version 2) (version 2) | ecosystem: Environmental > Terrestrial > Soil > Desert | place...
GCGGAACACGACGCACACGCCGAGCGCCCAGCCGGCCTGCAGCGCCAACCACGACCGCCGGTGCTCGGTGCGTAACCAGGCGGTGAGCGGCACCAGCCACACCAGGAACGGCAGCCAGATCCGTTCGACCTCCGACTTCGACAAGGCAGACAGGTCGGCGGCGGCGATCGCGACGGCCGCCCCGGCGGCCAGCCAGCCCGCGCCCGAACGGCCGGCCAGCATCTGCCGCGGCTGGCGCACCAGTTGGTCCAGCGCCGCACCGAACGACGCCCACACCGCGGGACCGAGTGCGATCGCCGCTGCGGCAAGGTTTCCCCAGATCCAGTAGGAGAACTGACGGTCCTCGCCTTTGCCCTCGTAGTAGCGCACGACCAGGATCTGCTGTGCCTCGTACCACCAGAAGCCGGCCGCGGCGAAGGCGCCGACAACCACCAGGGCCGCCAGCACGGCGGGCACGACCGGCCGCCACTGCCGCGCCGCAACCAGGACGGCGACCGCGATCGGTCCCATCAGCACCAGTCCGTACGACAAGAAGATGCCGAGGCCCAGGACGAGCCCGGCAGCCAGCCCCAGCAGTGCTGCGCGGCGGCCGGCTGGCGCGACCGCCGCCGCAGCGAGAACCACGACGCCGGCACCGACCACGGCGGCGAACGCGCCGTCAGCGGAGATCCAGATCCAGATCGCCAACGAGGTGAGCACGAGGAACGGGGTCGCGGCGCGGGCTCGTGCCTCGTCCCCAAGGGTGCGCAACGCAACCAGGACGACCACCACGGTCAGCGAGCCGACCGCCGCGGTCACGAGACCACTCGGCGCCGATCCGCCCAGACCGATCCGGTCCAGGCCGGCGTAGGCCAGCAGCGGAACCGGTGGGTGCCCGGAGTTGTGCGTCTCCCAGTGATTGTCCGAGGCGAGCAGGATGTAGTCGGTGTAGTCGCGCAGCACGGTCAGGACGCCCATCTCGCGGGCACGCGGCACGTCGATCAGGTACTCGTCCCGGTCTGCCAGGGGTGCGACGATGCCCTCCGACCACCCCCGGGCCAGAGCCAGCCCGAGCCCCCAGAGCAGGCCCACGACCCAGGTGAGTCCGAGCAGCCGCCGCCACGGCAACGTCTGGGCCAGCGAGGGTCCGTACGCCACCGTGGCGGTGGCGACCGCGACAGGCAGTGCCAGCCAGCCGTGCAGCTCCGGGTCGAGGTGCGCGCTCATCGGCGGCAGCCACTGGTGCACGTCTCCGCCCCACCAGCCCAGCGGCTCGGCGACGAACGCGATCGCGATGAGCGTCGCGACCGCTGCGACGGCGAGCCACTCGGCCACCGGCCGGCTCGCCGGGGAGCCGGGGCGAACTCCGGCCATCACTGCGGGAGCACCGCGAGATCCACCGTGCGACGTCAGTGCGGTCTGACGCCGACGGCCGTGGTCACCTTGTCCCACAGCTTGGCCCGCTCGCCGGGAGGTTCCTTGCGCGCCGGGAGGAACGAGGTGGACCGCGGCCTGCGGTCGCTCCAGAAGGCGCCGCTGGACCCGGCCGCCACCGACGCCGGGGCGGCGGCGGTGAGCCACACGATCGTGTCGGCGCCTTGCTCGGCCGTGCGCAGGATGGGCGCGGTCAGCTTGACGAACCCCGGCAGTGCGTCCGTGACACCTGGCGTGTTTGCCCACCCAGGGTGCATCGAGTGCACCGCCACGTGGTCGGTGCGCAGCCGGTCGGCCCACATCTGCGCCAGCGCGACCTGCATCCGCTTCGTGCGGGCGTAGGCGTCCGAGCCCGACCACTCGCTGTGCTCGGCCTGCGGGTCGGACGCGTCCAGCGCACGCGTGTACATGCCGCCCGATGACACCCATACGACCCGGGCGTCCCCGTCGTCGCGCAGCAGCGGGCGCAGCAGATGGGTGAGCAGGAAGGGACCCAGCACGTGGGTGGCGAAGACGAGCTCGTGGCCCTGCGCCGACTCCGTGCGCTCCGGCGGGAGCACGCCGGCGACGTGGACCAGCGCGTGCACGCGGCCAAGGCGGCCGCGCAGGTCCTCGGCGTAGGCGTGGACCGAGTCGAGGTCGCTGACGTCGCAGACCGCAGTGGACAGGTCGGCGGCGGGGGAGCCGGTCGACGCGAGCGCACGGCGGACGAGGCCAGCCGAGTCGCCGAGACGGTCCTGGTTGCGGCCGAGCATGTGCACGGTGGCGCCGAGTCGCGCCACCCCGATCACCGTCGCCCGGCCAAGCCCGGAGCTGGCGCCGGTGACGACGACGTGCCGACCGGCGAGCGAGTCCGGGGCGGGGTCGTCGGGCCACCACGCCTGACGTACCAGCGGGCCGATCCTGCTATAGCCGGGAACGACGGTCTTGTCCATGATCCAGTCCAGGGCTGTCGTCGCTCGCACATCAGCGAGCCTAGGCGGGCTTCGACCGACTGGCACTCATCCAGGCCGGCCCCGACGCGCGCCTTCCTCGACTTCTTTGCCACCGAGCTCTCCGAGCCGCTGCGCGGGCTCGGCTGAGCCGGCTGGCAGACTGCCGGTCCGTGACCGAGCACCAGCGTGCCGACATCGCCGTGATCGGCGGTTCCGGCTTCTACACCTTCCTGTCCGATGTGACCGAGGTCGACGACGAGACACCGTACGGCCCGCCGTCGGCCCCGGTGGCGATCGGGAGCCTCGACGGGCGGGCCGTGGCGTTCCTGCCGAGGCACGGCAGCGGCCACGAATTCCCTGCGCATCGGGTCAACTACCGGGCGAACCTGTGGGCGTTGCGCTCGCTGGGCGTCCGCCAGGTGGTGGCGCCCTGTGCCGTCGGCAGCCTGCGGCCCGAGCTCGGCGCCGGAGCGCTGGTCGTGCCCGATCAGGTCGTGGACCGCACGACAGGCAGGGTGCAGACCTACTACGACTCCGGCGCATGCCATGTGGGCTTCGCCGACCCGTACTGCCCGCGACTGCGTGACCACCTGCTGGCGACGGGTCGCAACGAGGAGGAGGAGCTCGTCGACGGTGGCGCGATGGTCGTCGTCGAGGGCCCGCGGTTCTCGACCAGGGCCGAGTCGCAGTGGTACGCCGCGCAGGGCTGGTCGCTGGTCAACATGACCGGGCACCCCGAGGCGGTGCTCGCCCGCGAGCTGGCGATGTGCTACGCCGCCGTGGCGCTCGTGACCGACCTGGACGCCGGCCTCGACAGGGGCGGATCCGTCGACCAGGCGGAGGTGTTCCGGGTGTTCGGCGAGAACACCGAGCGGCTGCGCGACCTGCTGCACGCGGTGGTCGCGTCGATCCCGGCCGGCCGCGCCTGCCCATGCCCCCATGTGCTGGACGGGATGGACCTGCCGATCACGTTGCCCGACGGGGCCGTGGAGGCTCGGGCGTGAGGGTGCTCGTCACGGGCGCCGCCGGCTTCATCGGCCGGCGGGTGGCCGCCACGCTGATCGCCGCGGGCGACGAGGTCGTGGGCGTCGACGCCATGATCGGCGCCGCTCACCCGGTCGGGAGCCAGCTGCCCGCAGGCGTCCGGCGCGGGGACGTACGCGACGGGGACGCACTCGAGGCCATGCTCGCCGACGTCGATGTCGTGTGCCACCAGGCCGCCATGGTCGGCAACGGGGTCGATGCCCAGGACCTGCCCGGCTACGCCTCGCACAACGACCTCGGAGTGGCCGTGCTGCTCGCCGCGATGGCTCGCACCGGCGTACGTCGGCTGGTGCTCGCCTCGTCGATGGTCGTCTATGGCGAGGGGCGCTACACCTGCCCGACCCACGGCGAGATCCGGCCGCTCGCGCGCCGCCCCCAGGACCTCGACGCGGGGATCTTCGACCCTCGCTGCCCCCACTGTGACGGGTTGGTCGGCTGGGCCCTGGTCGACGAGGACGCCCCGATCCGCCCGCGCAGCAGCTATGCGGTGTCCAAGGTCGCCCAGGAGCAGTACGCCGGCGCGTGGGCGACCCTCGAGCGCGGCCGGTGCGTCGCGCTGCGCTACCACAACGTCTACGGGCCGGACATGCCCGCGGACACCCCGTACGCCGGGGTTGCCGCGATCTTTCGCTCCGCGCTCGAAGGGGGGCAGGGGCCGCCGGTCTTCGAGGACGGTCACCAGATGCGGGACTTCGTCCACGTCGACGACGTGGCCCGCGCCAACGCTGCCGCCGTGCGCCGGGTCGGCGATCACCCTCCGGGCGTCACCGCTTACAACGTGTGCTCCGGCCATCCCACCGACATCGCGACCATGGCACGGCTCATCGCCGCCGAGCACGGTGGGCCCGAGCCGGTCGTCACCGGCCGCTACCGCGCGGCTGACGTGCGCCACGTGGTCGCGTCGCCGGCCGCGGCGGTTGACGGGCTGGGGTTCCGCGCGGCCGTTGCTCCCGACCGGGGTCTGCGCGAGTTCGCCCACGCCCGACTGCGGCCGACCCGGTGAGCGTCGGCCCGGCGGGGCCCCGGACGAATCTCGAGACATTGCGGTCGCCCCGGCAACCCGGGCTGCCAGACACCCGTGCGGGTGCGTGCGTGCCACCGCGGATCTCGAGGCGTTGCGGTCGCCCGGACGACCCGGATGTCTCGACATCTGTCCAGGCGACGCCAGGGAGTGCGCGGTGAGACTGCGCTGCGACGTCGTGCTGCCCTGCCGAGACGAGGCGCTCGCACTGCCCCCCGTGCTGGCCGCGATCCCGGCCGACATGCGCGCGATCGTGGTCGACAACGGCTCCCGCGACCAAACCGCCGAGGTCGCCCGCGCGGCGGGCGCGACCGTGGTGAGCGAGCAGCGACCGGGCTACGGCGCCGCCGTCCACGCGGGTGTGCTCGCGTCCACTGCCCCGCTGGTCGGGGTCGTCGACGGCGACGGCTCGCTCGACCCGCGCGACCTCACCCGCCTCGCCGACCTGGTCGAAGCGGGCGCCACCATGGCGGTCGGCCGACGCCGGCCCACCCGCCCACGGATCTGGCCGTGGCACGCCCGCGGCGGCAATGCGCTGATCACGTGGCGACTGCGCCGGCGCACCGGCCTGCCGGTGCACGACATCGCCCCGATCCGGGTCTGCGGACGCCAGGACCTGCTCGACCTCGACCTGCAGGACCGGCGCTTCGGCTACCCCCTCGAGCTGCTGGTCAAAGCGGGTGCGGCCGGCTGGACGCTGGTCGAGGTCGACGTCCCGTACGGTCCGCGCGCGGTCGGCACCCGGTCCAAGGTCTCGGGCAGCGTGGTCGGCACGATGCGGGCCATGCGCGACTTCGCCCGGGTGCTGTCGTGAGGGAGCTGTCGTGACGGTGCGGCGTTGACGGCGGTGCTGGTCCTGGCCAAGGCGCCGGTGCCGGGCGAGGCCAAGACGCGGCTCGCGGCCGCCGTGGGCGATGCAGTCGCCGCTGACCTCGCGGCGGCCGCGCTGCTCGACACGCTGCGCGCTGCTTCGGGTACGGGAGCGACGACGCTGGTGGCGTTGACCGGCGATCTCGCCCGGGCAGCGCGCCGGGCGCAGGTGCAGGCGGCGCTCGTCGACGCGGTCGTGTTCGACCAGCGCGGCGACGGGCTCGGGGAGCGGCTGGCGGCTGCGCACGCCGACGCGCACGCCAGGGACGGTGGCCCGGTCTTCCAGGTCGGCATGGACACCCCGCAGCTCACCCCGGCCGTGCTCCACGAGGCCCTGGCGGCCGCCCGGCGACACGATGCCGTCCTGGGCCACGCCGCCGACGGCGGGTGGTGGGGCCTCGCAGTCGCCCGACCGGCGCTGGCCCGCGTGCTCGTCGACGTCCCCATGTCGACCGACGAGACCGGCGCGCTCACCCAGCAGGCCTTGACCGCTGCAGGGGCTCGGGTGCACCTGCTTCCCGAGCGCGCCGACGTCGACACCTGGGCAGACGCGCAGGCAGTGGCCCAGCTGGCGCCGGGCACCGCATTCGCGGCCGCGGTCGCCTCGGCCGCTCGGGCCGGCGTCCGGCGTGTCGGTCCGTAGGTCGAACACCTGTTCGCCTAGCCTGTGCACAGGTGCCGGTTGCGAGCCGACCACTGTCGGCGGCGGCTCCTAGGGTGCGTTGCACCGGACCACGACGACCCGACAACAGATCCAAGCCAGATCCAGATAGATCCAGACAGATCCGACAGACGACACGACAGGCGGGCTGATGGGCGCGAACGACCGCGACAAGGCACTCGACACGGCACTCGCACAGATAGACCGGCAGTTCGGCAAGGGCTCGGTGATGCGCCTCGGCGACGAGGCGCGCGCGCCGGTCGAGGTGGTGCCGACCGGGTCGATCGCCCTCGACATCGCTCTCGGCATCGGTGGTTTGCCGCGCGGGCGGGTGGTCGAGATCTACGGTCCCGAGGCGTCGGGCAAGACGACCGTGGCGCTGCACGCCGTCGCCAGCGCCCAGCAGATGGGCGGTATCGCAGCGTTCATCGATGCCGAGCACGCCCTCGATCCTGACTACGCCAAGCGGCTCGGCGTCGACACCGACGCCCTGCTGGTGTCGCAGCCAGACACCGGTGAGCAGGCGCTCGAGATCGCCGACATGCTGGTCCGGTCCGGCGCCCTCGACATCATCGTCATCGACTCGGTGGCCGCGCTGGTGCCGCGTGCCGAGATCGAGGGCGAGATGGGTGACTCCCACGTCGGCCTGCAGGCGCGGCTGATGAGCCAGGCGCTGCGCAAGATGACCGGCGCCCTCAGCGGCGCCGGCACCACGATGATCTTCATCAACCAGCTCCGCGAAAAGATCGGCGTGATGTTCGGTTCGCCCGAGACCACCACCGGCGGGCGGGCGCTGAAGTTCTATGCCTCCATCCGGCTCGACGTGCGGCGTATCGAGACGCTCAAGGACGGTGTCGAGATGGTCGGCAACCGCACCCGGGTCAAGGTCGTGAAGAACAAGTGCAGTCCTCCGTTCAAGCAAGCAGAGCTGGACATCATCTACGGTCAGGGGATCAGCCGGGAGGGTGGCCTGATCGACGTCGGCGTCGAGGCGGGACTCGTCCGCAAGGCGGGGGCCTGGTACACCTACGAGGGCGACCAGCTCGGCCAGGGCAAGGAGAACGCGCGGTCCTTCCTGCGCGACAACCCCGACCTCGCCGACGAGATCGAGAAGCGGATCAAGGAAAAGTACGGCGTCGGGGCCACCGTCGACGGGCCGGCGGCGGCTGACCCCGCCGGACCGGCGGCTGACCCCGCCAGACCCGCCGAGCCGACCGGCATCGACTTCTGACGACGCTCGTGCGGACCGATCCCGACAGTGCGCGCGCCGACCCGGCCAACGATCCGGGGCTCGACCCGCAGCTGGACCCGCCGGGGGACCCCGAGCAGGTGGCACGGCAGATCCTGCTGCGCAGACTGACCGACCGGCCGCGGAGCCGGGCCGAGCTCGCGCAGGCGCTGGCGGCCAAGCGGGTTCCCGGCGACGTGGCTGCGCGGCTGCTCGACAGGTTCTCCGAGGTGGGGCTGGTCGACGACGCCGCGTTCGCCCGGTCCTGGATCGAGTCGCGCCAGCGTGGCCGGGGGCTCGCCCGGCGGGCGCTGGCGCACGAGCTGCGCGCCAAGGGGATCGACACCGAGACGGCGCGAGCCGCACTCGACGATGTCGACCCGGCCGACGAGCGGGAGCGCGCTCGCCGGCTCGTGCACCGCAAGCTGCCGTCGCTCGCCCGGGTCGATCGAGCCGTGGCCCAGCGTCGGCTGATCGGCATGCTCGCCCGCAAGGGCTATCCCGCGGGCCTGGCCACACAGATCGTTGCCGCTGAGCTGGCGGTGGAGCGAGCCGACGTGCCGGCTGGCCCGGACGATCCTTGACCCACCTGTCCGGCGCGCCTAGGTTGACGGCCCAGGCAGTCCCCTGACCAGCGGTGACGAGGAACCAGCCGATGACAGCACAGGCTCTCGGCATCGCCGCCCTGGTTGCACTGATCGCCGTCGTGGTCGCTCTTGCGGTGGTTCTCACCCTGCTTGTGCGCCGGCTTCCCACGGCGGATCCGAGCCCGATGAAGCGACTCTCCTCGCCCGCTGACGATCGGGAGCAGCGCGAGGCGCGACTGGCCGAACGTGAGTCGAGGCTCGACGTCGACGCCCGCCGGCTCGACCAGCACAGCCGCGACCTCCGTGTCCGCGACGACGATCTCACCGTCCGCCAGGCGCGGCTCGATGCCGCCGAGCTGGCCCTGGCGGGCGAGCGGCAGTCGGCTCTGGCTGACGCGGCGGGGTTGTCCGCGGCCGAGGCGCGGCTCGAGCTGATGACCCGGCTCGAGCGCGACGCCAAGCTGGCGGCCGCACACACCGTTCGCGACATCGAGCGCGCCGCCCGGGTCGACGGCGAGGCACGCGCCCGGCGAATCCTGGCCACGGCCATGCAGCGGATTGCCGCGGAGACCACCACCGAGACGGTAGTGAGCTCGCTCGCACTGCCGAGCGACGACATGAAGGGCCGGATCATCGGCCGCGAGGGGCGCAACGTCCGGGCCTTCGAGCAGGTTACCGGGGTCAACCTGATCATCGACGACACGCCCGAGGCGGTGCAGCTGTCCTGCTTCGACCCCATCCGTCGCGAGGTCGCCAGGCTCACTCTGGCCGAGCTGGTTCTCGACGGGCGGATCCATCCCGGCCGGATCGAGGAGGTGCACGAGCGCCAGGTCGCCGAGGTTGAGCGGTTGTGCGTACGCGCCGGGCACGAGGCGGTCACCGATGTCGGGATCACCGACCTCGACCCCGAGCTGGTTCGAGTGCTCGGCCAGCTGCGCTACCGCACGTCGTACGGACAGAACGTGCTCGCCCACCTGCGAGAGTCCGCCAAGCTGGCCGAGCTGATGGCTGCTGAGATCGGGGTCCCCCCGGAGCTGTGCTCCCGCGCGGCCTTGCTGCACGACATCGGCAAGGCGCTCACGCACCGCAGCGCGACCGGACACGCCCTCGTCGGCGCCGAGCTGGCCCGCCGCCACGGGGAGTGCGAGGACGTCGCGCACGCCATCGAGGCGCACCACAACGAGGTCGAGCCGCGCACCGTCGAGGCAGTCCTGGTGCAAGCCGCCGATGCAGTCAGCGGGGGCAGGCCGGGCGCGCGCCGCGAGGCGCTGGAGTCGTACGTGCAACGGGTGGAGGCGCTCGAGCGCATCGCCCGCTGCAAGCCCGGGGTGGGAAAGGTCTTCGCGATGCAGGCCGGTCGCGAGGTGCGCGTGATGGTGCTCCCGCACGAGGTGGACGACATCCAGGCGCAGGTGCTCGCCCGCGACATCGCCAAGCAGGTTGAGGAGGAGCTCACCTACCCCGGTCAGGTCAAGGTCACGGTGGTCCGCGAGTCGCGGACCACCGAGGTGGCTCGCTGAGCGTTGCGCGCAGCGACCAACCGCGCAGTGTCCTCGACGGCCGTCGCGAGCATGGCGTAGAGCAGCGCGTCGGGGTCGGCGATGCACGCTTGCGCGACACCGGTGGTGGCGCACGCCACGGTCGCCGGCGCCGAGTGCCGGCGATACCGGCGGACGGTCATGGGCAGGTCGCGCACCATCGCTGCCGCCTGCCGGGCCGCGTACGGCGCCGCGTCCAGCGCACGGCGGCTCGGCTCGCTCAGCCCGGACTCGCGTCCGTCCATGCCTGCGAGAAGCCGTTCGCTGGTCAGCACCGATACCGCGAGGGCAGTCTGCCGCTCGGCCGCCGCGACCGGCAGCGCGATCCACGCGCAGCGCAGCGCGATCGTGGCGTCGATGCGAACGTCGTCGCCGTCGAGCCCGACCACGGTCGGGATCATCGGCACCAGCCGCCGGCGGCCGGCGTCCGAGATCAGGTCGTTGACCGACCGGGCCAGCGTCGCCAGCAGCGGGTGGGTGCAGGCAGGGTGGTCGCTCCACCTCTCGCCTGCCAAAAAGCCGGCCATCTCCATGAAGCAGGCGCCCTTGCGCGGGTTGCGATGCCTGCCCCGAGAGAGCACGGGAACGAGATCGGGCACTGTGGACGCTGGGTGCTGCACGGCTGCCTCCCGACGCCGTCGGCTGGTGCGTCCAGTGTGCGCCGATCGCCGCGTTCGCGCAGCCCCTCGACCGGTATCCGAGCGGCTGCGGATTCACCCGCCCGTCAAGGCGCCCGTGGCGCCCTCGACGCGCTGGGCGCTGCTGCGGGCGGCGCGGGTGGTGCGTGCCTCGAGCCAGGTCGCCACGCGCGACAGCGAGTAGTTGATGCTGACATAGATCAGCGCGATGCAGACATAGGTGAGCAGGTTCGCGCCGATGAAGTCACCGATGTTGTTGGCCTGGGAGAGCAGCTCGTCGTAGATGATCACGTAGCCGAGCGAGGTGTCCTTGAGGATCACCACGCACTGGCTGATGATCGCCGGGAGCATGATCCGGACCGCCTGCGGCACCTGGATCAGCCGCAGCACCTGTCCCTTGCGCATCCCGACCGCGTACGCCGCCTCCGCCTGCCCCGTGGGCACGGCGTTGACCCCCGCCCGGAACACCTCCGCGAGCACCGCGCCGTTGTACAGGGTGAGACCCAGGACCAGGCTCCCGAGGTCACCGGGGACGCCAACGTCCTCCATGACGTCCTTGACCGGGCTGTAGAAGATGATCAGGATCAGCATGAGCAGCGGCACCGCGCGGAAGAACTCGACGACCGTCCACGCCACGGCGCCCACGAGCCGGTTGTCCGCGAGACGCATGGCGGCGAAGACCAGGCCGAACAGGACCGAGGTGACGATCGCGATCGCGGCCGCCTGGACGGTGCCGAGCAGGCCCTCTCCGATGGCCTCGAAATTGCCGGGCTGAAAGAGCTCGTCGAGGTTCTCGACCGTGAACTGCTCCTCGGTCAGCCGCCGCACCACGACGTATCCGATCCCGACCAGCAGGGCGGCGACCAGGACCGTACCGATGCGCTGGCGGGTCCTGGCCCGCGGTCCGGGGACGTCGAACAGCACCGAGCTCATCGCAGCACCACCAGGCGCCGCTCGAGGACGTTGGCGACCAGCGAGATGACCGCGACGATCGCGATGTAGCCGATGGCGAAGCCGATGAAGATCACCAGCCGCTCGGTCGCGTTGTCGTTGAGCAGCTTGCGCATCTCGTACGTCGCCTCGGCCACGCCCGCGCCGAGGGCGACGCTGGTGTTCTTGGCCAGCGCGATGTAGATGCTGGCCATCGGCGCCACTACCGAGCGGGCAGCCTGCGGCAGCACCACCAGCCGCAGCGTCTGGCCAAAGCTCATGCCGACCGCGCGGGCCGCCTCGGCCTGACCCGACGAGACCGAGTTGATCCCCGATCGCAGCGCCTCGCAGACGAATGCGGCGGTATAGAGCCCGAGGCCGAGCGACGCGTACGTCTCGAAGTTGCTGTACTGCAGCGGACCTACGTCGATCTGCAGGCTGACCCCGACCTCGGGGAGCCCGAACGCCATGATCAACAGCACCAGCAGGAGCGGGGTGTTGCGGAAGACGTTGACGTAAGCGGTGCCCACCCCGCGCAGCGGTGGCACCGGGCTCACCCGCACGCAAGCCAACAGCGTGCCGGCGACCGCCGCGATGATCCCGGCGGTCGCCAGCAGCTGCAGGGTGACGGCGAACCCCTCGACGATGACGTCGAGGTTGTCCAGGAGGAATCCCATGACCGCGCCGTCAGCGGTGTTCGCTCAGGCCGTCAGGGGCAGGGATCGGTCTCGGGCGGCTTGGGTGTCTCGACACCTGACTGCCCGAGCGTCGACTCGAACGCCTGCTCCCAGGTGCCGTTCTCGTACGACTGCTCGATGGTGTCGGTGAGGAACTCGCACATCGCCGTGTCGCCCTTCTCGTAGCCGATGCCGTAGCGCTCCACGCTGAACTCCTCCCCGGTCACCTGCAGCTCGTCCGGGTTCTCTGCCTCGTAGCCGAGCAGGATCGCCCCGTCGGTGGTCAGCACGTCGGTCTCGCCGCTCTCCAGGGCGTCGACGCACTGCGAGTAGGTGTCGAAGGCGACCGGTTCGGCGCCGTACTCGTCCTCGACCGTCGTCAGCGAGGTGGACCCGGTGACCGAGCAGACGCTGACCCCCTCCAGGTCCTCCGGCGACGCGATGGTCTCGGCGTCCTCCTGGCGCACCAGCAGCTGCTGGCCGGTCACGTAGTAGGGGCCGGCCTGGCCGACAAGCTTCGCGCGATCCGCGGTGATGGAGTACGACGCGATCACGATGTCGACCACACCGTCCACGAGGAAGGGCTCCCGGTTGTCGGAGATGGTCTCCTCCCAGGTGATGCCACTGTCTTCGATGCCCAGTGCCCCGGCGACGATCCGACCCATCTCGATGTCGAAGCCGGTCGGTGCCTCGGCGCCGGGCTCGAGGAACCCGATGCCCGGCTGGTCGGTCTTGACACCGATGGTGACCTCACCGGCCTCGCAGAGCTCCAGCATGGTGGTGCCGGAGTCGAACTCGTCGCAGCCCTCGGCGACCTCGACGTCGGTGCTTGCCGTTTCGTCGTCGTCGCCGCAGGCGGACAGCGTCAGGGCCAAGGCGGCTGCGGTTGCGTATGCGGTCGTGCGCGCCAGTCTCATCGGGGGGTCCCTTCTGTCAGTGACTCAGGATCTTGGCCAGGAAGTCCTTGGCTCGTCCGGACCGGGGGTTGGAGAAGAACTCGTGCGGGGTGTTCTCCTCGACGATGCGGCCGTCGGCCATGAAGACGACACGATGGGCGGCCGTTCGGGCGAAGCCCATCTCATGCGTGACCACGACCATCGTCATGCCCTGCTTGGCCAGATCGACCATGACGTCGAGCACTTCCTTGATCATCTCGGGGTCGAGCGCGGACGTCGGCTCGTCAAAGAGCATCACGGTGGGTTCCATCGCCAGCGCTCGGGCGATCGCGACGCGTTGCTGCTGTCCGCCGGAAAGCTGCGCCGGGTACTTGTCCGCCTGGTCGGCGACCCCCACCCGGGTGAGCAGCCTGCGCGCCTGTGCGTCGGCGTCGACGGCCTTGGTCCCGCGCACCTTGACGGGGCCGAGGGTGACGTTCTCCAGCACGGTCTTGTGGGCGAACAGGTTGAACGCCTGGAAGACCATGCCGACATCGGCTCGCAGCCGGGCGAGGTCCCGGCCCTCGGCGGCAAGCGGCGTTCCCTGCAGCCGGATCTCACCCGAGTCGATCGGCTCGAGCCGGTTGATGGTCCGGCACAGTGTCGACTTGCCTGATCCGGAGGGCCCGATCACGACGACCACTTCGCCACGCTTGATGGTGAGGTCGATGTCGCACAGCACGTGCAGATCGCCGAAGTACTTGTCCACGTGCTGCATCTCGACGACCGGGCCTTGCGCCGTGTCGGGTGCGGCCACGTCCGTCATGCGCCGTCACACTACAGATGGTCGGCTCCGGCCGGGTCCGGCCGCAGGTGTCGTTCCCGTAACGGCGGCTGCGGCTCGTAGGCTGGTGCGGTCATGACACCCTGCCCGCGCACGTACGAGGTCCGCACGTACGGCTGCCAGATGAACGTGCACGACTCCGAACGCCTGTCCGGGCTGCTGGAGGCGGCGGGGTACCGGCGTCCGGGTGCCGACGAAGTCGCCGATGTCGTCGTGTTCAACACCTGTGCGGTGCGCGAGAACGCCGACAACCGGCTCTATGGAAACCTCGGCCATCTCGCGCCCGTCAAGGCGGAGCGGCCTGGCATGCAGATCGCCGTCGGTGGTTGCCTGGCCCAGAAGGACCGCGCCGAGATCACTCGACGCGCACCGTGGGTCGACGTCGTATTCGGCACCCACAACATCGGCTCGCTGCCGGCACTGCTCGACCGGGCGCGGGTGCAGCAGCAGGCGCAGGTCGAGATCGCCGAGTCGCTCGAGGTCTTCCCGTCGACGCTGCCGACCCGTCGGGAGTCGGCGTACGCGGCGTGGGTGTCGATAAGCGTGGGCTGCAACAACACGTGCACGTTCTGCATCGTGCCGAGCCTGCGCGGAACCGAGAAGGACCGCCGCCCGGACGACGTGCTCGCCGAGATCCGCGCGCTGGTCGACGAGGGTGTCAGCGAGATCTGCCTGCTGGGGCAGAACGTCAACTCCTACGGCGTCGAGTTCGGCGACCGGATGGCGTTCGGACGGCTGCTGCGGACCTGCGGCGAGGTCGAGGGTCTGCGCCGGGTGCGCTTCACCAGCCCACACCCGCGCGACTTCACCGACGACGTCATCGCGGCGATGGCCGAGACGCCGAACGTGATGCCGAGCCTGCACATGCCGTTGCAGTCGGGATCCGACGCGGTGCTGCGGCGGATGCGGCGCTCGTACCGAAAGGACAGGTACCTTGCCATCATCGAGCGCGTGCTCTCGGCAATCCCCGACGCGGCGATCACCACCGACATCATCGTCGGATTCCCCGGAGAGACCGACGACGACTTCGTGCAGACGCTCGACGTAGTGCGCCGAGCGCGGTTTGCGTCGGCCTTCACCTTCCAGTACTCCGTCCGGGCCGGCACCCCGGCCGCCGAGATGGCTGGTCAGGTGCCCAAGCCGGTGGTGCAGGAGCGGTACGAGCGGCTGGTGGCTCTGCAGGACGACGTGAGCTGGGCCGGGAACCGGGCCCAGGTCGGTCGACGGGTCGAGCTGCTGGTCGCGGAGGGCGAGGGGCGCAAGGACGGCGCCACCCACCGGCTCAGCGGCCGGGCGCGGGACAACCGGCTAGTGCACTTTCGTGCCCCCGACGGCGGGCAGGTACGGCCCGGCGACCTGGTCGAGGTCGAGGTCACGTACGCGGCGCCGCACCACCTGGTGAGCGATGCACCCGTGCTCGCGGTGCGGGCGACCCGCTCCGGTGACGCCTGGCAGGAGCGGACCAACCCGCACGACCCAGCCAGCCAGCCGGCCGTCGCGCTCGGCATGCCCACGATGCCCGCCCCCGCCTGATCCCCACCCTGGCATGATCCTGGGGTGCCCGTCTTCGTCGCCCGCGCGCTGAACCGGCTGGCCACGCGCCACGTGTGGGTGCTGCCGCTGCTGATCATCGGGTGCGTCTTCGTCACCAGCTGGCCGCTGATGGCGCTCGCGGAGCCGGGGTCCAACCCCATCACCGACGCTGGCAACTACTGGTGGTGGTTCGTGGTGACCGCGGCGACCGTGGGGTACGGCGACTTCTTCCCCGCCTCGACGGCCGGGCACCTCGTCGGGGCCTACGTCATCGTGGGCGGGATCGTCAGCCTCACCACGCTGTTCACTCGTCTCGCCGCCGCCATCGAGAACACCAGGAGCCGTCGCATGCAGGGCACCGGCACGCTGGAGCACGTCGACCACGTGGTCGTGCTCGGCTACACCCCCGGCCGCACGGAGCGGATCATCGCGGCGCTGGAAGCCGACACGCACCGGCGGGTGGTCCTGTGCGCCTCCGAGGACGTCGACCACCACCCGATGCCCGCCCGCGACGGGCTCGACTTCGTCCGCGGTGACCTCACCGACGAGGCGACCCTGCGGCGAGCCAACGTGCAGGCCGCGCACTCGGTGCTGGTCGACCCCCGCGACGACGACCAGGCGCTCGCGTTCACCGTCGCGGTCGACCACCTCAACCCCGACGTGCACCTGGTCGTGGCGCTGCGGGACATGTCGGCTGCTCGGCAGCTGTCGTACGTGAGCCCACGGGTGCGAGCCGTGCAGTGGCACACCCCGCGGATGATCACCGAGGAGCTGCAAGACCCCGGGATCACGCAGGTCTATGCCGACCTGATGACCGACGGGGGTGGCGGAAACACCTACTCCTTGCGCCTGCCCGAGGGCAGCGGCCCGACCACCTTCGGCGAGCTGCAGACCCGGCTCGGGCGTGAGCACGGCGCTCTCGCGCTCGCCGCCCGCAACCGCGACGAGCTGCTGGTCAGCCCGCCGTGGGAGACCGAGCTGCCGGCCGGCACAGTCGTCTACTACGTGAGCCGGGCGCGGCTGTCTGCCGACCAGCTGGGCCCCGCAACTGCGGGAAGGTGAGTGCTGGCAGCGCCCGGACAGCACCCAGAAACCCGCAATCGCAGTCAGGGATCAGAAGCCGTCGGTGAGGATGGCGGGGACCGATCCCGCACGGACGGCATCGAGCACCCGGCGTTCGTGCGGCACGGTCGGCTCGGGCAGGTGGGACAGCGGGGCGAAGGCCATGGCCGCGGCCTTGGCCGGCTCCC
>Ga0183260_10002227_pt1 | contig 16040 bp, 12 predicted proteins | sample AntDrymUQ4972206_2_FD_129768 | JGI IMG/M metagenome (GOLD analysis project Ga0183260, IMG submission 129768) | Polar desert sand microbial communities from Dry Valleys, Antarctica - metaG UQ497 (22.06) (version 2) (version 2) | ecosystem: Environmental > Terrestrial > Soil > Desert | place...
ACCGGCAGCCGGCAACTGAAAGCTGGCAGCTGGAAACTGGCAACTGGCAACTGGCAACTGGCAACTGGCAACTGGCAACTGGCAACTGAAAGTCCTGTTTGGGCGTTGAGCGTTGAGCGTTGGCCGTTGCCCCACTCCTGCCAGTCTTCCGGGTACAGTCGCAGCGAACGTTGAGCGGCTCCGATGACGGCGGCGTCGACCACGCCGTCTCCCGCGATTCGCTGCGCGAGTCTCGGGATGGCAGGACCGCGGAAGCTCTCAGGCACGTCTCGCACGGCAAGTCGGAACCCGCAATGCCAATCGAGTGGAAACGCGTAGGTGCGAGACAGGCTCATGAGGGAATCGCGTGCGGGCGCCACTGTGCCCCATGGGGAGTGTCTGAGAACGGACCCTCTGTCGGCTAATGTTGCCTATCGTTGGGGAGCCGGTCGAGCTGTTCAGGGCGTCACGCGCAGGATCCCACGCATCAGGATGTAGTGCCCGGGATAGGTGCAGACGTACTGGTAGTCACCGGGCTGCGTGGGCGCCGTGAAGTAGATCGACTCGGACTCCCCGGGCTGAAGCACACGGGTGTGGTGCAGGACGTTGGGGGAGTCGGGCACGTAGTGGCGCTCCGGTCCCTGCAGCCCCATGGCGAGCGCGGCCTGGCCCACCGCGTCGGCCGTCCCGGGGCGGACGACCACCAGGTTGTGCATCATGTCGTCCGTATTGTTGAGGACGAGCTGCACGCGGCTGCCGGCCTTCACGTCCACCCGGGGGAGGGTGAACTGGAGCCCCGGCGCGGTGCCCATGGGGATGGTGACGTCGGCGCGTCCGTTCCAGGCGGCGGGCATGCGGGTCTGCCACCTCGCCGCGGGCGTCCCGGGTGCGGCGGGTGTGGCCGGGGCAACAGGCGCGGCACGCGCGGCGGGGGCTCGAACCGGCGCCGGCTCGGGCGGTTCGGGGGCCAGGGTGAGACGGGCCCCCTCCGGGACGCGGTTCAGCGTGTAGTACGCGAAATCGTGCAGCATCGGGGCGCCGTCCGGGGAGCGGACGCCTTCCATCTTGATCTCATGGATGTAGCCTTCGCGGAGGCCGTCGACGACCAGGCGTGCGCGGAGGCCGTCCTCCGAGACCACCACGCCGCGGACCGGATGGGTCTCCTGGTTGATCGGCGGCGACCCGTACTCGCTGTGGTAGCGGTAGGTGAAGCCGGTGACCTGGTAGGCGTCGGCACGGCCGGCCGCGGCGCGGTCCACGGGTTGGGTGAAGGTGATCTCGAAGCCGTCCGGCCGCGCCTCGATCCTCTCCGCCTCGAAGGGGACGCGGCCGGTCCAGACGAGGCGCTGCAGGCCGAAGCTCGCCGTCCCGGTGGAGCCCCACCCGCGGTTGGTCATCCCCACGACCATCGAGCCGTCGGTGCCCCATACCTGGCGGAGCACCCCGGAGATGAAGCCCTCCCGGAAGGGGAACGCCGCGCCCTGGTATACGCCGTTCACCTTCTCGAGGAAGACGCGGAAGATCTTGCTGTGCCCCTGGTCGCCGACGAAGAGCTGGCCGGTGAACGGGCCGAAGGCGCCGCCCGTGGTGTCCGCGAGGATGTCGGCGGTGGAGATCCCCATGATGCCGTGCGGCAGCCAGACCGCGGGCGTCTTGAGACCGGGGACGCGGCGCGCCACGGCGTCCTTCGGCTCACCGGTATCGGGCACATCCTCGAGGCGCAGGCTCACCGGGGAGAGCGGGTCGCTCGACCAGCGGAGCCCCTCCGGGTGGCCGACGAAATCGCCCTGCTCCACGTGGGTGATGGAGCCCGAGCCGACCCAGTCGCCCTGGTTCTCGGAGTAGAAGAGGTCGCCATCCGCGTTGAAGCCGAAGCCGGCGGGCGAGCGCATCCCGGTGGCGATCGGGCGCATGGCGCCGTCCTCCCTCAGCCCGACGGTCCACCCGCGCCAGGGGACGAGGCTGGCACCGCGCCCCACCCACGCGAGGTTCAGCGTGACGATCATCTCGCCATCGGGGGCGAAGACCGGCCCGAACGCGTACTCGTGGTAGTTGCCGGAGAGCGGCCAGCCGTAGAGCGTCTCGTAGCGGTCCGCCCGGCCGTTCCCGTTGGTGTCGCGCAGCCGGGTCACCTCACCTCGCTGGGCCACGTAAAGCGCGCCGTCGCGGAAGGCCAGGCCGAGCGGCTCGTGCAGCCCGTGCGCGAAGCGCGTGAAGTGCGGGCGGGCACCGCCCTCCGCGTAGGCGTTGTGGATCACCCACACCTCGCCGCGACGCGTGGAGACCGCGAGCTTGCCCCCCGGCATCGGGGCGATCCCGCCCACTTCCAGGACGACCCCTTCGGGGATCGGTATCGTGACCAGCCGGTAGTAGTCGCTCTCCGCGGCGGGAGAGGCCGTGCCTCCCGCGGCGTCCTGGCCCGCCACTGTCGCGGGGACGCTCAGCGCAGCCACCACGAGGAGAGAGCAGGCCAGGATCCGGGCTATCAAATGAGACTCGCGCACGTGCATACCGTGGTTGAGGGAGATCGGCCTGTTGTTCATGGTCGTCCTTACCAGACGATGGTGAAGCCGAGCACCGCCTCGTCGCCGCCGAGGCGCAGCGGCACGAGCAGCTCCTGGCCCCCTGCGGTCGGGCGGACCACCGGCCTGGGGCTGCCGCGGTCGAACGCCACGTAGAAGCTGCGGTCGCCGACGGTATAGGAGCCGTCCCGTTCGCGGACGATGTCGGAGCCGGCAGCGACACGGGCGTAGAGGGTGCCGCCGTTCGGCGTGCCCCGGGCCCGGATCTCCCGGTGCAGCGAGGTGCCGTTCTCCGCCGGACGGATGCGGTCCTCGATCTCCACCCCGCCCAGCTGGTAGGCGAAGGTGGGTCGCCCGACGTCATCGAGGCGGTAGCCGCGGAAGCGGTAGGGCCGACCCACGGCCGCATAGTCGGGCCAGGGGAGGTTCGCCTCGGCGAGTACCGCCAGGTCCGGCGATGCGGAGAGGGGGACGAGGCTGCCACGCGGAAGGGCGAGCTGTCTGTCGCCGCGGCTGTGCCACATGTCCGTGGTTTCCACGAAAGGGCCGCGCCAGCCGTAGAGCAGCGCGCCCTGGCCGAGATCGTAGGCGTAGTGGACGCCGGCAGGGTCGCCGATGGAGGCGGCTTGCACGTGGCTGGAGCCGTTGTGCTCTACGAAGCTCCTGAGCACGACGGGTTCCCGGGCGGGATCCACCGCGATCAGCTCCTTCACGGCCACGGGAGTCACACCGGCCGCGTGTAACGGATGCCGCTCCACGCCGGGGCCCTCCGCGATGAGGCTCACCCCGGAACGGTTGCTCGAACGGTTCTTGTAGTAGACCAGCGTGACCGGGTGATCGCCGGCTTCGAGCTGGATCTCCCCTACGGCACTTGCGTCCATGCCGCCGTGGACGAGCACCTCGCGGCCGCCGATCGTCAGCCGGCCGCCGCCTACCGCGCGGCCGGTGAAGTGCGGGTCGTTGTCGATCCAGTCCAGCCCCATGTCGAAGAGGTAGCGGCCGGTGGCGGGGACGGAGACGACGCCGTCGAACTCGAGAGCGAACCGGTCCGTGGCCCCGGCGGGGAGGGAGGAGATTCCTTCCGCGGCACCTTCGTGGACCGGCGGACCGCTCGTCGCCGCGGCGAGGTTCTGGAACGCTCCCTTATACGCCCGGTACTGGAGGTTGGAGAGGCCAAGCTGCTCGCCGGTGTAGCGTTTGTAGCGGATGTTGCGGAACGCCACCGGGCCGTGGTCGCCCTGGAGCATCAGCGGGCCCTGCGGCCGTTCGTCCGCGAAGGCAGCCGATTGGGTAGGGCCGCCGAGCTCGACGTTCTCGTGGATCACCACTCCGTTGTGGACCACGTGCACGAAGCGCGCGTTCGCCACCTTCCGCCCCGCCGCATCGAAGCGGGGCGCACGGAACCGGATGTGGAAGGTCTGCCAGAGGCCGGGCGCCCGGCTGGCGTTCACCGCTGGCGGGTGTCCCTCGAAGCCGCGGAGGCCCTGGGGCCGGCTGGGGTCCCACCGCTGATAGATCCCGCCGATGTCGGAAGATGTGGGGTTGCGGACGCCCCAGCTGTCGAGGCTCGTAGCGACCCTGCAGGTAGATACCGGAGTTGGAGCCTCGCGGCATCAGCACCTCCAGCTCCAGCTCGATGTCCCCGTGCTCCCACGCGGTGAAGAGGTTCTCTTCCCTGCCCCGCGCGGGGAGGTTGACTAGGATCCCACTCCCGGGGGCGGCCAGGAGGTGGCGGTCGCGGTTCCGATCCGCCGTCACACTCCCGGCGGTGCGCCAGTTCGCCCCGGGAGTGCGGAAGTCGCGCAGATCGGCGAGCGCTATGGAATCGAACGGGAGGCCGCCGCCCCCCGCCTGCGCTCGCAGCTCGCCGGGGCGCGGCAGCGCAAGCAGCAGAATGCCCATCATGAACAGCGACCGGTAGCGTCCCATCCTCGGTTCTTCCTTTCGGTTGACAGCATCCGGCGGTCCGTCGCCGCGCGGCGCTTTCGCCGCGGTCACTGAACTAGGACTGCCACACCCGCGTATACCCGTACCGCGACCGGCGCCCCGTGTCCGGATGAGCTTCAGCCGGAACTCTGCTCGATTGGCGGATGCTCGGACCGCGCGACCCCGATGTCGGGAGTCGGGCGGTCCGCAGCCGACGCGTGCTGCCCCGGAGCTGGAGTCGAGAGCCCTGCTCAACGGAGAGTCGGCATGTACTCCACCAGATCCCTCAGCTCGCGCCGACCCTGCTAATGTTTCCTTCTATGAAGCGGCTGGCGATTGTCAATCATATGCGTTGGGGCGTTCGGGCGTTGGAAGTTGGAAGTTGAAACTGATCAGCCCCTTCCCCCGGGTGAACGACGGAAGGTGTAGATCAGTGCGCCGGCCGCGAGCGCGACGGCGCCTGCCAGCAGGTTCTGCGGCGTTGCGCTCATCAGAAAGGCGAGCGACACGAGGACCGCGGCTATGGGGATGAGCGGACCGCCGGGAAGGCGCACCGCGTTCTCCTGATGCCCGAACCGGCGGCGGAGGACCGGAACGGCAGCCGCCGTCCCGATATACGTGGTCAGCCGCGCGACGATCGAAAGCATTGCCAGGCCCACGAACGACCCCGAAAGGGCAAGCGCAAGCGCGACAGCCGACTGGGTCACGATGGCGATGGCCGGAGTGCGGTACACCGGGTGCACGCGTGAGAACACGGTCGGGCCAAACCCGTCTCTTGCGAGCGCGAAGAGATACCGCGGCCCCATCAGCGTCGTGTTGCTGACATTGCCGACGATCGAGACGATGGCTCCGACGGTCAGCAGGAGGGCCGCCCATCCGCCGGCGAACCCTCCCGCGGCTTCGGCGAGCGGCGACCGGGATTCGGCCAGCCCGGGTAACGTCCCGAGCGCCACGACCTGCACCACCGTGTAGACCGACGTCACGATCAGGATCATGGCCAGCATTGCGAACGGCACGTCCCGCCTCGGATTCTTGTACTCGCCTGCCGCCGCCGGCGTATTCTCGAACCCGGCGTAGGCAAAGAGCAGCAGCAGCGCCGCCTCGCCGAGCACGCCCGGCGGGGGGGCGGCGAACGCAGCGACACGTGTCCAGTCGACGAAGAACAGGCCGACGCCCGCAAAGAACAGGAGTGGCAGCATCTTCGCCACGACGAGGACGACAGCGGTCCGTGCGCCCTCTTTCACCCCAAGCACGTTCACCCAGGTGAGCAGCACGAGGGTCCCGGTGATGATCGCCGCGCGCGGCCACCCTGCGGCGGCGCCGGGCCAGAGGTAGGCGGTGGCCAGCGCAAGTCCGTTCGACAGCGATGCCACCGAGGCGATTCGCGCCAGCCAGGTCATCCAGCCGACCTCGAATCCGATGAACGGACCGAACGCCTCCCGGGTGTAGAGATAGCCGGCGCCTGGCTCGTCGAAATAGCTCGATGCTTCGGCAAAGCACAGGACGAGCAGCCCGACGGCAAAGCCGGCAAGGATGACCGCCCATACGCTCGTTGCCCCGAGCAACGCGGCGGCCGCTGCCGGCAGCAGGTATACGCCGCTGCCAACCACGTCGTTGATGGACAGCCCGACGAGCTGCCACCGCGACACGCTTCGAACGAGCGGAGGACGTGAGGAGGCGGCTTGTGGCAATCGGGTCAAGGCACCCGATCATAGTCGAGCACCCTGCAAAGGCCTGGCGGCTTCCGCGAACTGGCGGGTGCGCTACCGCACCGGTGGTGCGTCCGAGGTCCGCCGTTCGAGTTCCTGCTGGGTGCGCAGAATGCTGCACCAGTTCTTGTGTTCAGCGACCGGCATCCCGCACTCGACACAGATGCGGACCCGTTGCGCGGGCTGCCCACGACGCGAAAACCACTCCCTCAGCAGCGACATCGGACACTCCTCGATTCAATGGGGCCGGTCGGCCGTCCTGTGGTTTTGACGGACGGCAGCCGCATTCCGTTGGCTGAAGCCTGTTACGTTCCGGGCGGGACGGTAGTTCCTCGGCTTCTGTAGGCCTCGCGATAGACCGTTCCCCAGAGCGGCAGCAGGTCGGTGAGCGTCTCTTCGATCCACCGGAGGAGGCGGGGGGCCTCGGAGAGAATGCCGATGTCCTCGCCGCGATCGGCAAAGAGCCATCGTCCGCAGAAGGCCCGGCCCAGCTCCGCCGGGTGCTGCACCCCGATGAGGAACGACACCGCGTCGTTCGGGAGGAGCTCGGTGGCGGGCGGGTTCGCCCCATACTGAATGAAACCGCCACGGGTACGCAGCCAGTCCGTCAGGTGGACCCGCCACGCCGAGGCGATCTGCGCCTGGAACGCCTGGAAGTACTCGAGTACCCGCTCACGCCCGGCCCCCGACCGGTCATCGTCACCCCCGTCGGCCAGGTTGAAGCCGATGCCGGCCGACAGGCAGCCACGTCCCCACTGCGTCCGGGCGAAGAGGCCGATGTCTACCTGCGGCTCCCAGCGCCCTCCCTGCTGGTAGACGTGGATGTGCCCCGGGCTTCCCGGCTCGATGCTGCCGCGCCTGAAGAGCCGCACGCCGCTGTGCCCTGCCCTGTTGCGCGCCTCCACGATCTTCGCGGCGAAGGGGCGTTCGTTGAGAGCCATCAAGAGTGGCTCGATCCGCGGCGTCAGGGACTCGGCGGCCGCTGCGGGAGGCAGCATACCGAGCGCGGTGAACTCCGCGCGGCCGATGCCCCCAAGAGTCAGCGTACCCTTCGTCCCCGATCGCGACGCAGTCACCCTGGCGGGTGAAGCGGTCCGGGACGATCCGCCAGTAGCTGGACGGCTCGCGCGCTTTCGCGGTGCGGCGGAGGGCGCTGGCCCTGCACGGCGGGTCGTGACTTCGATCTGGAGGTTGCGTGCGATGGTGTTCTGAGGGTTCAGCTGCAGCGCGTTGTCGAGGGCCGCCGTTGCGGCATCGAGCTGCCCGAGCTCGATGCAGCACCGCGCGAGGCGCGTCCAGGCTCCCTGATTGGCGGGGGCAAGCCTGGTGAGCTCTTCGTTCACGCTCCGTGCGTCGGGGCCGAAATGGGCGCGCCTGGCGAAATCTATTGCCCTCTGCTCGAGCGCGGCAACGGCTGCTGTGTCCACCGCCCCATCATACCCGCCGAAGGCCGGGCCGCCCGACTGGCAAGACGCGACGAGCGAGCGTATTGAGCCACTAGCGTTCGCCGGCCATCCTCTCGAGCACCTCGCCAAGGCGCGCAATCTCTTCGCCGTACAGAGCCCAGTTGCCGTCGCGCTGCGCCTGCAGGGCGCGCTGGTAGTGAACCCGCGCCTGACCCGTCAAGGCCGTGGTACCTGGTGACACGGGAGCCCCTTCCCTGGCCGCTCCCTCGATGCTCTCCTGCTCAACCGGCTTCGCGGGCGCGCGGGGCGCCGGACGTGAGCCTCCGGGGAAGATGCGCTCCAGCGCGGCGTCCAGCGTCTCCTCCATCACAATCTGGTTCTGGTACGCGACGATCACGCGCTTCAACTCCGGGATGGTTCCGCCCGTCGCGCGCAGGTAGAGCGGACGGATGTAGATGAGCGATTCCTCGATGGGAATGACCAGCAGCGTCCCCTGGATGACCTCCGAGCCCTGCTGGCTCCAGAGCGTGATCTGCGGCGCGATCACCTGGTCCTGGCTGATGCGGGCGGCGATCTGCCGCGGGCCGAAGATCACGGTCTGCTTGGGGAACTGAAAGACCATGAGCTTCCCGTAGTTCTCCCCGTCGCTTCGCGCCACCATCCACGCGGCAAGGTTGTCCTTCTGGCGCGGCGTGAACGGCAGCATCTGGATGAACTCGGGGCCTGTCTCCCCCGGCAGCTTCATGATCGTGTAGTAGGGGTGCATGGTGGTGGGCTGCCCGCCGGCGTCGAACGCGGGAATCTCCCACTGGTCCTCCCTGTTGTAGAACACCGCCGGACTCAGCATGTGGAACGTCGTGAACATCGCCGCCTGGAGCGCAAAGATCTGCTGCGGGTATCTGAGCCGCGTCCGCAGGTCTTCCGGCATCGTGGCGAGTGGCTGGAACAGTCCGGGAAACACCTTGCCGATCGTTGCGGCAATCGGGTCGGAGGGATTGACGAGGTGGAAGATCGTGCGCCCGTGATAGGCGTCGATCGTGACCTTCACGGCGTTGCGGATGTAGTTCACCCCCCCCGCCGAAGTGGAATACGGGTACCTGGTCGATGTCAGGTAGACGTCCTGCATCCAGATCAGTCGTCCGTCGGAGATGGCCAGGTACGGATCCGGATCGTACCTGAGGAACGGCGCAATCCGCTGCACGCGGTCGGCCACTCGCCGGTACATCAGGACACGGCTCTCTCTCGTCAGGTTGGGGGAGAAGAACACGTCGGTCGAACGGAACCGGATCGCGAACATCAGCCGCCGGAAGACGTTGGAGAGCGCGACCCCGCCGTCGCCGTCATAGGTGGTGAAGACGTTGTCGTCGCCGCGCGGGTAATCGAATTCCTCCGTCTTCGTCTTCACGAACACATGGTCGCTGGCGAGCTCGCCGTAGTAGATCGCCGGCTGCGTCACCTTCAGGTCCTCGGTGGAGACCGGCGGGAGGTCACGGATGAAGAGCACCGGCAGCCCTTCAGGAGTGACCTCGTTCACCGGCCCGAGCGTCAGGCCGTACCCGTGCGTGAACGTCAGGCGCTCGTTGATCCAGGTGCGGCTCGGCAGGCTCCGCGAATTGAGCTCGCGCGCCGACAGCATGATCTGCCGGTACTCGCCGTTTATCGTGTACCTGTCGTTGTCGACGGCAACGAAGTCGTAGTACGTCCGGATTTCCTGAATCTGGCTGAACGTGTCGAGCAGCGGCCGTTCGTTCCAGAGCGGAACATTGGCGATGGTGGCCCGGTTCCGCTCCAGATCGTCCCGCGTCAGCCGCGCCTCCCCGGACAGCTGCCGTTCCTCGACCGTATCGAGGCCGAATGCGGCGCGCGTCGCGTTGATGTTGTGGACGATGTACGGCGTTTCGCGGACCTGCTCGTTGGGAGCCACCACGAACCGCTGGATGATGCCGGCGTAGAGGCTGCCCCCCACGCTCACAACGAGGTACAGGGCTGCGGCAGCCGCCAGAGGCCACAGCCGCCGGGCCTGCATGGCCTGCCAGAGCGTCAGCAGCGCGCCGAGAACGGCGGCCACCATGAGGAGGCGCAGGACCGGCATTCGCGCATACACATCCGCGTACGAGGCCCCGGCCACGACGCCCGCCGTGGACGTCAGGAGCTGCGGGATCTGGAGCCACGCGCCAAAGGCGAGGACAAGGAGCAACCCGGCCGCCAGCGAGGCCAGGTGCCGGATCGCGCTCGGCGACGCGTGCAGGCCGCGGACGGGATCCAGTCCGATCTGCCCGCCGAAGAAATACGCTCCCGCCGATGCCGCAGTGGCGAGCATCAGCGCCAGGAACAACAATCCGTGAACGAGCTCGAGCAGCGGGAGCGTGAACACATAGAAGCCCACGTCCCGTCCGAGAATCGGGTCGGCCGTGCCAAACGGCGTCGCGTAGAGAAAGTACAGCCACTTCTCCCACTGCGACCCGCCGAACAGCCCGATGAGCAGCGCCACGACCGCCGCTCCGATGATCACCATCGGCCTGACGGCCGCCGGATCCACGAGCACCGTCTGCGGCCCGACGGCCGTGGCAATCACGAACTCACGGGATCGCAAGCGGCGGAACGCGATGAGCAGGTTGACGGCGAGGATCGCGAACACGACGGCAGCCGTGACCAGCGTCACAATCGTCCGCGCCGTGAGCGAGCGGATGAAGACCGCTTCGTAGCCGAGCTCCTGGAACCACAGCCAGTCGGTGTAGAACACCGCCCCCGCAGGGAGCGCCATCACGGCAAGGATCAGGAACAACAGAACCGGCAAGGGGGAGCGGCGTACAACCAATTAGAATCCTCCGGCAAAAAGAAAACAGCCTGAGCCGGCCATTATAGTGGCCGGCGACAGGCTGAGGTGCAGGAGGTCTCCGTCTCCTGTCAGCGAGGCTGACGGGACGGGTCAGGGAGTCACGATGACGGAATACGTCGACGTCTCAGCTGCCGAGACGGGATTCGCCAGACGGGCCGCGATATCCGCACAAAAGAGCATGAAGAACACTGCGCCTACGGCGGCACCCACCGTCCGGCTGATACGACTTTTCACAAGAACCTCCAGGGGGTCTATTCGGATGATGCCCCGGGGAGGGTTCAAGGGACGTGCCCTCAGTGCATGCTGGCTAAACCACTTTGTTTCTTGTATTGCGGCTACAAACCGGGTGCCGGGCCTCTGGACGTCGTGCAGATTTCGTAATGCGGAAACAAATTTACTGCTGAGTCAGGCACGCCGGAGCCGCGGAGGAGGTTACCGCCCCCCGTCCGCGATCTGCACAGACTGGCGCACGCGGCCGAACGTGGCCAGATAGGTTCGCGCCTCGTCGGCGGGAGCCACGCCGACCATGAACAGAAGGCTGCCGTCCTGCAGGGGGACGGTCGAGACATTGACCGCCTCCCGCTGACCGGTGGCCTCGGAGACGTTGCTCAATGTGGCGGTCAGCCCCTGCCGTCCGCTGATCGTCGTCCTCGAGTAGCCCCCCTCCCGCTTGAGTTGCGGGTTGTTCCGTGCAAAGCCCTGCAGGAGCTCATCCGTCTGGCGCTGCAGGTTGCCGCCACCCATCCGTGTCACCCCAACCTCGAGGCCGTGCGTGAACGTGGACTGCCCGCCGCCAGCAAAAAAGCCTCCCTCTGGTGCGTATCTGATGCTCCCGCCGACCTCGATGGGCTCCCAGTTCGCCGGCACGCTGAGCCTGAGGAAATCACCCGGCTGGTGCGTTCGCCACTGGCTCGAGGGGGGCTCGACCCGCACGCTCCGGCCGGTCGTGCCGGTCGGCCGCTCCCGTCCCGACGCCCCTCCGCCAGCTGGCTGTCCCTGGCGTGCGCGCGCGGCCTGCTCGGTGGTTGGGGCCTGTGGCAGCGACTTGAGGCGCGCATGGACCGACTCAAGGTCCCCGCGGCCCCCCGGTGAAGCGGCCACCTGCAGCATTTCCGCCTCGCGGTTGATGGCATGGACTCGATTCCCCGGGTTCGGATGGCTGCTCAGCCACTCGGGGGCGCGGTTCCCCCCCTGGCGCTCGATCGTCTGGAACATGGCGGCCATCTGGCGGGGGTCGTAGCCCGCCCGTGCCATCAGCTGCGCGCCGAACAGATCCGCTTCCCGCTCGAACTCCCGGCCGTACTTCATGAAATACACGCCGGCCCCGAGCTCGGACACCTGACCGACGGCCGCTCCGGTCCGTCCGCCGATGATTGCGCCGAGCACCTGTCCGGCCATGGCTCCAAGCTGGAACTTCTGCCCTTCAGTGGCCTGCACGGTGCCGTGCCGCAGGATCACGTGCGCGAGTTCATGGGCCATCACGCCAGCGACTTCCGCCTCCGTACGGGCTGCCTGGATCATCCCGCGATTCAAGAACATCGGTCCGCCCGGCAGCGCAAACGCGTTGATGTCGCTGAGATTCAGCACATCAAACGAGTAGCGAAACGCCGGCTGGCGGAAATCGGCGGGGATCTCCCGAATCAGCCGCTCGCCAATCCCCTGGATGAAGGAGGTCGTGCGCTCATCGTTCAGCCTGGGCAGCTGCTGGGTGATCTCGGCAGCCGCCTGGCGTCCGAGCTGCACATCCTGCTCGGGTGAGTAACTGTTCCTGCGCATCTCGATCGGCGTCTGGGCCGATGCCGCGACGACGAGAGCCAGCGCTAGGGCCGGGGCCAGTGCGACGGTGGTGGCGCGTGGGGATCGTCGAGTCATGCCGCTGCAGATTGCAAGGCGGACGCCACGCGGAGTGGCCAGGAAACCCTTTAATTTGAGCCAGAGCGTCCTCTTATGGAGACACTTCCGGGCTCAGCCTATCGACACAGCCCCGGAGCTGCTCCTGGATCGTGGTGCAGCAGCCCTGCACACTGCCGATCTCACTTCCTTCACACCGCCAAAGTCAGGAGAATGGAGTTCGCGTCGAACTGCAAGCTGGAGGTTTCCATGGCTGAACCAGTCCCGTGCGCACACCCGTCCTGTTCCTGCTCGGTCGCTCCCGGGGGGGAATACGGCAAGTACTGCAGCGAACACTGCAAGAAGAGCAGGGATCTGACCGAGCTGCGCTGCGGCTGCAATCACCCCGGCTGCCGCTAATCGCTAGACCGGGGGGCTGAGTGGTGGCGGCCGCCGGACAGACTGCCCCCTCCTGACACCACGGGAGGAGCTTCACGTCTGCCCCGGCCGCCACGGCTATGCGCACCGCAGCCGGCGGTCCGGGCCCCGCCTCCTCCCGGCCGGGCTGCGAGGGAAGCGTGGGGTGTTACCCCCCTGATCCCCGCGTCGGTCGTCCCGTTGCGCTCGTGGTACGCTCGTGGTAATCGAGACGATCGTAGGCCGGCGGCTCTCCGCCCGGCCCCTGTAGTGCGACATCCACTGCATCAGGCGAAGGTTGTAATCGTGCCGTGATGCCGCGCGCCTGTTGCCGTGTCCCTCTCCGGGGTACCACACCAGGCGTACCGGCGGACTTCCCCGAGCGTCGACCCGACCCCTTCATCGGCCAGAAACTGCAGCGTGTCGCTGTCCTTCCAGGCGAGCGCGCGCACGTGGGCGTCGTAGCCGGGAAGCAGGTCCCGGAGGGCACCGCCGGATGCAGGGACGACCATGAGGCGCCCCTCCGAGGGATCGTGCTGATCCTCACCCGAGACCAGCGCAATCGACTGGCCGTCCGGCGACCAGCCGACCTGCCCCAGCTTTCCGGGGTGCCGTCGCGCCCAACCACGTGCAGCTCCTCCCAGGCTGCTCCGTCTTCCTCTGCGAACGGAACCCGGGGCACCATCAGCACGTACGCGACATTCGCCCCGTCTGAAGAGATCGCGGCAGCGGTGACCGTCCGTATCCTGGCCACATCGTGCGGAGTGAAGCGGTCCTGCGCTGCCGTGGTCGCTACCACCGTTACGCACATTGCCGCGGCACGCGCGGTCGCCCTCCATCCACGGGTCATCCTGCCTGACCATTGCGCTCTCCCTTCCCACTATTCTGCCGCTTACCTCTCCGGCTCCATCCATTGTGCACCCTCGGCGGTCACCTCTGGACCAGCTGGAGCACACTGCGGGAAGCAGGCGGGGGGAAGCAGGACGTCAGCGGCGGGAGGCGGGACCATGTGCCGGAGCCCCGATGAATAAACGACCCGGCTCGCGTGTAATGTGACAGCAGAAGGCAGCGAGAGAGGGCAGGCGACGAGGTGTTACAGACGGCAGACGCAGGACAGACCGATGACGGAGCCCTCGTCCGCCGTGCCCAGGCAGGGGATGCAGAGGCCTTCGGACTGCTGGTCGAGCGTTACATGAGGCGTGCCTACTTTGCCGCGCTGGCGCTCGTCAGCCGCCGCGAAGATGCCCTCGATCTGTCGCAGGAGGCATTCGCGCGGGCCTTCCTGGCCCGGCGATCGATAGACCCGGAGCGGCCGTTCTACGCGTGGCTGTATCAGATCCTGCGCCGGCTCTGCTTCAACTTCCTGCGGGATCGACGTACGCGCGCCCGCACGTTCGAAGCGGCCGGAACCTGGCTCGCGGACGAAGCGGCCGAACGTTTCAGGTCGGATCCGGCCGACGCACTCGCGCGGCGGGAGGCTCAGCGGCGCGTGGCCGCCGCAATGGAGGCGCTGCCCGCCCGGGAGCGGGAGGTGCTGGCGCTGAAGGAATTCGAAAGTCTGACGTACCGCGAAATCGCCTCCCTGGTCGGGATTCCGGTTGGCACCGTGATGTCGCGGTTGTATTCGGCCAGGCGGCGGCTGGCCGACGCACTGGAGGAGCCGTGAAGATGCAGGACGGCGCCGCCCTCGAACGGGCACGAACCCTGATGATGCAGGCGCTCGACGGGGAAATATCCGCCGGCGAGCGGCGTGAGCTGGACGACCTGATCACCGGCTCCCCTGAACTGGTTGCGGAATGGCGCCGGCTGCGCCGCGTGAAGGAGGTCACGACTGATATGACACTGCAGAATCCCCCGGCGGAAATCTGGGATGGCTACTGGACGTCCGTGTACCGCCGGACCGAACGCGGCCTTGCGTGGGTGCTGATTTCCATCGGCGTGACCATCCCGGCGGCGTATTGGGTCTGGCACGTCATCCGCAGTTTCCTGGCCGACACCAACATGCCGCTGTTCCTGAAGCTGCCGATCGCCGCTCTCGCCATCGGCGTGCTGCTCCTGGTGATCTCCGTCGTGCGGGAAAAGCTCTTCACCGCGCGCCGCGACCCGTACGTGAAGGAGGTGATCCGATGATTGTCAGTGCCACCCCCACCGTCGTCGGCAAGCGTGTCGCCCGCAACCTCGGCGTGGTCTACGGCAACACCATCCGGGCGCGTCACATTGGAAGGGACATCCTCGCGCAGCTGAAGGGGGTCATCGGAGGGGAGATCGAGGAGTACACGAAACTGATGGCGGAGGCCCGCGAGCAGGCGATCGACCGGATGGTCGCCCAGGCCAAGCTGCGGGGGGCGACGGCCGTGGTAAACGTTCGGTTCAGCACGTCTTACATCATGACCAACGCCTCCGAGATCCTGAGCTTCGGTGAGGCTGTCGTGCTCGAGCCGGAATAGATCCGGCCCGGGCTCCTTCTCCGAGGAGCGCTGTATTGCTTTCCCGGCGCACCGGTAGTTACATACAGGGATGAAGTTCCCCCTCGGCTGGCTCATGCTCGGGACGCTGTGCGTGATCTTGTCTTCATCCATGGCGCTGGCCCAGGACCCGGCGCCGCCACTCGAGGGGCCGGCAAAGCCCCCGCCGGGAGAGACGGCGAAACCGGCAGGCGAGACGGGCAAACCTGTACCCGCCCCGGCAGCGAAGCCAAAGCCCCCGGCTCCCCTGTCGCTCACGGTGGAGGTGACCGACCGGAGCGGTAACCCGCTCGCCAATGTCGCGGTGAGCATGTCTGGCACGCTGGACCGATCCGGATCCACGGGTGGAGATGGCACGGTCCTCTTCCGCTCGCTGCGGGCCGGCACGTACCGGCTCAGGTTCGAGCACGAGGAGTCCACGACGCTCGAACGCGAGGTGGTGGTCCGCGCCGGACAACCCATGGGAATCACCGCCGCCCTGACGCCGGCGCCGCCTCCCCCCACGCCCACCGAGCCCCCCGCGCCGCCCGAAGCTCCAGCCCCTGCAGAGACGCCCGAGCGCCCTGCACGCCAGGTGGATCCCCGTTCCCTCTCGATCCCCGACTTTCTCGACAAGAACCTGATCGGCGGTGAGCCGCAGCGCACGACCCTGCTGGCCTGCGCCGAGGGTGGCACCGCGCGCCTGCTCCAGGTCCGTGACCCCCTCACCAACCAGGAACACACCGACGTCGACGAGGTGCTCTACATCGTTGCCGGCGCCGGCGTCGTGCGGATCAGGAACCAGGATACGAAGGTCGGCCCCGGCCACGTCACGCTCCTGCCGCGCGGTGTGCCGTACAGCGTCCGGCGGGAAGGACGGAACCCGCTCATCGCACTGTCGGTCCTCGCCGGGGAGCCGTGTATCGAGGGAGCCGTCCCCGGCCGGTAGCCCCCGGGCCTGGAATTCA
>Ga0183260_10002228_pt1 | contig 16026 bp, 15 predicted proteins | sample AntDrymUQ4972206_2_FD_129768 | JGI IMG/M metagenome (GOLD analysis project Ga0183260, IMG submission 129768) | Polar desert sand microbial communities from Dry Valleys, Antarctica - metaG UQ497 (22.06) (version 2) (version 2) | ecosystem: Environmental > Terrestrial > Soil > Desert | place...
CGCGAGCTGGCCGAGTCGCTCCGCTACGAGGAGGCTGCGCGCCTGCGCGACCGCGTGCGCGCTCTCGAGGCGGTCGTCCGCGATCTCGCGCGGCTCGAGAGCCTGCGCGCGGCGGAGCTCTGCCTGCTCGTGCCGGCCCGAGAGGAGGGCTTCCGCCGCGCCATTCTCGTCTGCGGTGGCCGGGTGGCAGCGACACGGGTCGTGCCGCCCGGCGGTGGCGCGGCGCTCGAGCTCGACGCCGGCCTGGCGGCCGCCAGGCGGAGCGAGCCGTCGCTCGCGCCCGAGGATGCCGAGGATCTGCTCGTGATCGGCTCCTTCCTGCGCCGGCCGCCGCCCGAGCTCTCGGTCGTTCCGCTGGGAGCGCCCACCGAGGGGCCCGTCCGGAGAGTGAACCAGGGCGCCTGACAGACGCCACGCGGCGTGATGCGGCGTCCTCGGGCGCGCCGGTACACCGAAATATCGACGAGCCCTGTGTCCTTGCCTCCGCCTCGCGCCACCTGTCGCGTGTTATCCACCGCGGCCACTCTCCACAGACCCCTGAACTGGCCGCAGGGCGCGCTAAGCTCCGGCGCGATGGCACAGCGGGTCGAAGTGGAGGTCGGCACCGTCGCCGAGTCTTTCTCCGATCGCCTGGCCGAGCAGGTCGAGCGCAAGCGCACGCAGCTCGTCGTCGGACTCGATCCGCGGCCGGAGCTGCTGCCAGTCGAGCTGCGAGGCGACGTGCATCGAGGGCGCGAGCAGGCGGCGGAGGCCTGCGTGCGTTTCTGCCGTGGACTCATCGACGCCGTGGCGCCGTATGTCGTCGCGGTGAAGCCACAGGTGGCCTACTTCGAGGCGCTCGGCTCCGACGGCCTGCGTGGCCTGGAGGAGGTGTCGGCCTACGCGCGCACCGCGGGCCTGCTCGTCATTGCCGACGCCAAGCGCGGCGACATCGGCTCGACGGCGCGTGCGTATGCCGCGGCGTTCCTCGACCCGCCCGAGGGCGAGCGTCCCCTGGCCGACGCCCTGACCGTGAGCCCCTACCTCGGCCGCGATTCGCTCGAGCCGTTCGTGGCTGCCTGCCGACGCACGGGCGCCGGGCTCTTCTGTCTCGTCAAGACCTCGAATGCGGGTGGCGCCGAGATCCAGGAGCTCGAGCTGTCCGACGGCCGGCCGCTCTGGCACGAGGTGGCGGCGATGGTGCACGAGCTCGGTGCGGAGCTCGTCGGGGAGCGCGGGCTCTCGAGCATCGGAGCGGTCGTCGGAGCCACGCACCCGCGGGCGGTCGGGGAGGCGCGGCGCCTCATGCCCCAGGCGGTGCTCCTGCTGCCCGGCGTGGGCGCCCAGGGAGCGACTCCGGCTGACGTGGCGCGCGCATTCACGAGCGGCCCGGCCAGCGCCCTCGTGACCGTGTCCCGCTCGGTCATCTACGCCTTCCGCGTCGAGGGGGCGGACTGGCGCAGCGCCGCCGCAGCCGAGGCGGCTCGCCTGCGGCGCGAGGTCTGGGCCGTTTCCGGCTGGTAGCCGAAGGATGCGGCGCGGCCCCCGCCAGTGGCTCGTGCGCTTCGCGGCTCCGGCCGCCTTCCTCCTCGCCGTGACCGTGGCTGTCCTCATCGTGCAGTCGGCACTTCGGAGCGATGACCCGGTGGCGCGCCGCACGACCCCGAGGGCCACGGCACCCGCACGCACCGGGCCGGCGCGTCCCGTCCGCACGACGCCGACGACGACCGCGGCGACGACGCGTCCGCGTGCTCCGGCCGAGTTCTACGCCATCAAGGACGGCGACACGCTCGCCACGGTGGCAGACCTCTACGACACGAGCGTCGCGAAGCTGCTCGAGCTGAATCCGGGCGTCGATCCCGTCGCGCTCACGATCGGGCAGCGTGTCAGAGTGAAGTAAGCGCACCAGACGGGGTCGGGTCTCCAGATCGAACATCTGCACCAGTAAGCGGGGTCAGGTCTCCAGGTCGAACACCTTTGGGGGCCTGACCCCGCTGCTGTTCGATTCGGAGACCTGACCCCGCCTTTGGTGCGCGGAGCTCGCCCCGCCCCCTCGGGCTTGCGCGGCGTCGCCGGGCGACCGAGTACCCTCGCCTCCGTGAGGTTCCGGCTCCTCGTCCCGGCCTCCCTGGCCGCTCTTGCGCTCGCCGTGCCGGCGCTCGCCGCGGCACCGCAGGTGACCGCGAGCGCGTGGCTCGTCCAGAACGGCGCAACGGGCGAGGTGCTCGCGCACCACAACGAGCGCGCCGCCCTGCCGATCGCAAGCATCACGAAGCTGATGACCGTTCTCGTCGCGCTGCGGCATGCAGACCTCGAGGACGTCGTCACCGTTTCGGCCGGCGCCGTGGGCGTGCCCGGCTCGTCGATCGGTCTGCGCGCCGGGGAGCGGGTCACGGTGGACGACCTCGTCGAGGCGGCGCTCGTCCAGAGCGCGAACGACGCCGCGACGGCGCTCGGCCTGCACGTCGGCCGCGGCAGCATGCCGCGCTTCGCCGCGCTGATGAACGCGGAGGCGCGGGCGCTCGGGCTGCGTGAGACGCACTTCGTGCGCGCCGACGGCCTCGACACGCCGGGCCACGTCTCGAGCGCGCGCGACGTGACGGCCCTCGGGCGCGCAGCCATGCAGCGGCCCGAGGTGCGGGAGATCGTGCGCAGGCGGACGGGCGTGGCGGCCGGCAGGAGAGTCTCGACCTGGAACGACCTGCTCTCGACCTACCCGGGTCTGATCGGCGTCAAGACGGGCCACACGTCCCTCGCCGGCTGGTCGCAGGTGGCCGCGGCACGCGGCCCCGGAGTCACGATCTACGCGACGATCCTCGGCAGCCCGAGCCGTGACGTGCGGAATGCCGACCTCGCCGAGCTGCTCTCGTACGGCCTCTCGCGCTACCGCGTCGCACGCGTCGTGCGCCGGCAGCACGCCTACGCGCGTGTGCGCCTGCCCTACGGACGCCGGCCGGTGGCCCTCGTCGCCACGCGCCCGCTCGTCCGGGTCGTCCGCGTCGATCGCCCGCTCGTCGAGCGCGTGCGCGCGCCCGAGGTGGTGGGCCTCCCGGTTCGGCGCGGCCAGCGCCTGGGCGAGGTGCGGGTCTACGCGGGCCGGACGCTGCTCGGGAGCCGTCCACTCTTCGCCGCCCGCTCGGAGGGGGAGCCGACCACTGCCGCCCGCGCGCGCTGGTATGCCCGTCGCACGATCGGCGAGGCCTGGGGTCTGCTGCCGTGATCGTGACCGTGACCCTGAACGCGGCGATCGACCGGACACTCGAGGTGCCGAACTTCCAGCGCGGCCAGCGTCACCGGGCGCGCAGGAGCCTGACGCTCGCCGGTGGCAAGGGCATCAACATCGCCCGCGCGCTCAAGCGCCTCAACGTCCCCGTCGTCGCCACCGGGCTGGCCGGAGGGCGGACGGGCACGCGCATCGTCGAGGAGCTCACCTCCGAGGCGATCCTGAACGACTTCGTCCGCATCGCCGACGAGTCGCGCACCTCCACCGCAGTCGTCGACCACGTGGCTACGAGCTACACGGAGATCAACGAGTGGGGCCCGCACGTCGAGCCAGAGGAGCTCGAGACGCTGCGCGAGAAGCTGCACTACCTCTCGCGGGGTGCCGAGACCGTCGTCTTCGCGGGCACGCTGCCGCGCGGTGTCGCCGAGGATTTCTACGCCGAGGCGATCCGCGACCTGAACCGGCGCGGCGTGCAGACGGTGCTCGACGCGGAGGGCGAGCCGCTGCGGCTCGCCGTCGAGGCGGAGCCGTACCTCGTCTCGCCGAATCAGGGCGAGGCCGAAGCGCTCGCGGGCCAGGAGTTCCACGACGACGAGGACTTCGTGATGGCGCTCGACACGCTGAGCGAAGCGGGCCCTCGCAACGTGCTGATCACCCAGGAGGAGGGCTGCTTCCTGCTCGTCCGGGAGGAGCGGCGCGTCCGCCGCTTCCACGCCGTCGCGCCCGAGGTGGAGCCGCTCTCGGCGGTCGGCTCGGGGGACGTGCTCCTGGCTGCCTTCCTGGCGGCCCGGGCGGCCGAGAAGCCGCCGGACGAGGCGCTGCGGAGCGCCGTCGCCGCGGGCGCGGCGGCGACCCTCGAGATCGGTGCCGGCCGCTTCGACCCGACCGAGGCGGCGCGACTGACCGGAGCCGTCGCGGTGGTCGAGCTCGAGCCCGTCACCTCCCGGGGCTAGCCGTGGACAGGCCGTTGCTCGTCGTGGTGACCGGTATGCCGGGCGCGGGGAAGACGACGCTCTCGCATGCGCTTGCCAAGGAGCTGCGGCTTCCGCTCGTCGCGAAGGATGAGATCAAGGAGTGCCTGTACGAGACCCTCGGCGTCGGCGACGTGGAGTGGTCGCGGCGGCTCGGTCGAGCTACCTTCTCGCTGATCTTCGCCTTCGTGGCCAGCTTGCTGTCGGCAGGGAAGGCAGCGATCGCCGAGGCGAACTTCGCCCGGGGACTGGACGAGCCGCAGTTTGCGGCGCTGCCGCCGCACCGGCTCGTGCAGCTCCATTGCACGGCACCCCTGGAGCTGCTCGTCGAGCGCTTCGCCGGCAGAGAGCGCCATCCAGGACACCTCGACGCGGCGCGGGTGGCCGAGCTCGAGGAGCGGCTGAGAAGCGGCGTTCATTCCCCACTCGAGCTCGACGGCGACCTCATCGGGGTGGACACCTCCGGGGCCGTGGCACTCCAGACGATCGTCAAGCGGATCCGCACGCAGCTCGAGCCCGCCCTCATGCGGGCGCCAGGGTGAGCGCGCGGGAGGGGCGCCGGCAGGAGCCGCTGTTAGGATGGGTCGCCACTTGAGAAGCGGCAAAGACAGCGGGCTCGAGTGCTCCAGGTAGGTCGGGCAGACGTCGAGCGACTGCTCTCGCTCGAGCGCAAGTTCGCCCGGGAGGGGCTCACCTTCGACGATGTCCTGCTCGTGCCGGCCGAGTCGGACGTGCTGCCAGACGAGGTCTCCACGAGCACGCGGCTGACGGCCTCGATCACCCTCGCCATCCCGCTCGTCTCCGCCGCCATGGACACGGTCACCGAGGCCCGCCTCGCCGTCGCGCTCGCCCGCGTCGGCGGCATCGGCATCGTGCATCGCAACCTCTCGATCGCCGACCAAGTGAACGAGGTCGACAAGGTCAAGCGCTCGGAGTCGGGGATGATCGTGGAGCCGGTGACGCTGCGGCCACACGACCTGGTGGCCGACGCGCTGGCGCTGATGGAGAGCTACCACATCTCCGGCGTCCCGATCACCGAGGGCGGGGGGCGCCTCGTCGGAATCCTCACGAACCGCGATCTCCGCTTCGAGGACGACCCTCAGCGCCCGGTCTCGGAGCTGATGACGACGCGCAACCTCGTCACCGTGCCGATCGGGACGACCCTCGACGAGGCCCGTGCGGTGCTGCGCCGCCACAAGATCGAGAAGGTGCCTGTGGTCGATGCCGACGGCTGCCTCAAGGGGCTGATCACGGTGAAGGACATCCAGAAGCGGATCGACTTCCCCAACGCGACGAAGGACGAAGCGGGACGGTTGCGCGTCGGCGCCGCCGTCGGGGTCGGCCCCGAGGCGCTCGAGCGGGCGGATGCACTCGTTGGCGCAGGTGTGGACGTGCTCGTAGTCGACGTCTCGCACGGCCACTCACGCGGCGTCGTCGAGGCGGTGCGGCGGATCAAGGAGCGCTGGGACGTGCAGGTGGTGGCGGGCAACATCGTGACCGCCGAGGCCGCCGAGGCGCTGATCGACGCCGGCGCGGACTGCGTGAAGACGGGCGTCGGCCCGGGCTCCATCTGCACGACGCGCGTCGTCGCCGGAGTGGGCGTGCCTCAGGTGACCGCGATCCACGACTGCGCGCAGGTGGCCGCGCGGCACGATGTGCCCGTGATCGCCGACGGTGGCGTCCAGTCCTCCGGCGACATCGCCAAGGCGATCGCGGCGGGCGCCGAGTCGGTCATGCTCGGCAGCCTCCTCGCCGGAACCGACGAGAGCCCCGGCGAGGTCATCCTCCGGCAGGGCGAGCGCTTCAAGGAGTACCGCGGCATGGGCTCGCTCGGCGCCATGGGGTCACGCTCGTTCTCGAAGGACCGCTACTTCCAGGCGGATGTCGAGGAGGTCTCGCGACTCGTGCCGGAGGGCATCGAGGGCCGTGTCGCCTACAAGGGGCCGTTGACGCCGATCGTGCACCAGCTCGTCGGCGGCCTGCGTCAGGCGATGGGCTACTGCGGGGCCCACACGATCGAGGATCTGCGCCTGCACGCACGCTTCATCCGCATGAGCGCGGCGGGCCTGCGTGAGAGCCACCCGCACGATGTCTCGATCACCAAGGAGTCGCCGAACTACCGGCGGCAGGCCTGACCCGCGTGGTCGAGGCCGCCGCGCTTCACCTGTCCGAAGTCTCCGACAGGCTCGAGGAGCGCCCCGTGCTCGTGCTCGACCTCGGCGGGCAGTACTCGCAGCTGATCGCGCGGCGCGTGCGGGAGTGCCGCGTCTTCTCGGAGCTCGTCGGCCACCGCATCACGGCGGACGAGCTGCGGGCGCGCGATCCGAGCGCGCTGATCCTCTCGGGCGGCCCCGCCTCCGTGTACGCCGCCGGAGCGCCACGGGTCGATCCAGGCATCTTCGAGCTCGGCATCCCGACGCTGGGCATCTGCTACGGCATGCAGCTGATGGCGCAGGAGCTCGGCGGCCGCGTCGACCGCACGGGCGTCTCGGAGTTCGGCAGGACGGCGCTGCGCGCGGGGAAGAGCGAGCTCTTCCGCGGTCTGCCGCGCGAGCAGACGACGTGGATGAGCCACCGCGACTCGGTGGTCGCACCACCGGCGGGCGCGCGCGTCGTGGCCGGCTCGGACTCGACGCCGATCGCAGCCTTCGAGGATCCGGCCCGCAGCCTCTACGGCGTCCAGTTCCACCCGGAGGTCGTTCACACGCCCCACGGCATGGAGCTGCTTCGGAACTTCCTGCACGGCGTCGCCGGCATCCCGCCCACCTGGACGCCCGCGGCGGTGATCGAGGAGGCCATCGAGCGCATCCGGACGCAGGTCGGCGAGCGGCGCATTCTCTGCGCGCTCTCGGGCGGCGTCGATTCCTCGGTCGCGGCCCTGCTCGTCCACCGCGCAGTCGGGGAGCAGCTCACGTGCGTCTTCGTCGACCACGGATTCATGCGCGCGGGCGAGGCGGCGCAGGTGGTCGAGACCTTCGAGGGCCACTTCGGAATGCCGCTGCTCCACATCGAGGCGCAGGAGCGCTTCCTCGCTCGGCTCGAGGGGGTCGAGGATCCGGAGGAGAAGCGCAGGCGGGTCGGTGAGGAGTTCATCCGCGTCTTCGAGGAGGAGGCGCGCCGGCTCGGCCGCGTGCCGCTGCTCGTGCAGGGCACGCTCTACTCCGACGTGATCGAGTCGGGCGGCACCGACGGGGTTGCTGCCAAGATCAAGTCGCACCACAACGTCGGCGGGCTGCCCGAGCGCATGGAGATGGAGCTCGTCGAGCCGCTGCGGCTCCTCTTCAAGGACGAGGTGCGGCGCGTCGGCGCCGAGCTCGGCCTGCCCGAGGCGATGGTGTGGCGGCAGCCCTTCCCGGGCCCGGGGCTCGCCATCCGGATCATCGGCGAGGTGACGCCCGAGCGCCTCGAGATCCTGCGCTCCGGCGACGCAGTGCTCCAGGAGGAGATCCGGCGGGCAGGGCTCGAGCGCGAGCTCTGGCAGGCCTTCGCGGTGCTGCCCGCGATCCGCTCGGTCGGCGTGCAGGGCGACGAGCGCACCTACGCCTACCCCCTCGTGATCCGCGCGGTCACCTCCGAGGACGCCATGACCGCCGACTGGGCGCGCCTGCCCTACGACCTGCTGGAGACGATCTCGAGCCGGATCGTCAACGAGATCCCGGGCGTGAACCGCGTCGTCCTCGACATCACCTCGAAGCCGCCCTCGACGATCGAGTGGGAGTAGTGCAAGATCGCCTGCACCCGATGGGAGGAGGCACGTCGATGACGAAAGTGGTCAACTGCCCTTGCGGAGAGGTCGTCACGGGAGAGACCGACGACGAGATCGTCGCAAACGTGGGCCAGCACGTCGAGAAGGTGCACCCGGAGCAAGTGGGCACCATGTCCCGCGAGCAGGTGCTCGACATGGCCTACGAGTCCTGAGCGCACGCCGAGAGTGCGGAGGCCGTCGGGCTCCTTGCGCTCGGCGGCCGCCGGCCTACAGCGCCGGCACGGGCGGATAGCGGGCGCGCACCTCGTCCACGAACCGCGCCAGCTGCTCCGCCAGGCCGGCGTGGTGGATCTCGAGCACGTTCTCAGCGTTGCGCTCGCCCGAGCGCGAGAGGTTGAAGCTTCCGGCGAAGACGACGTCGTCGGCGACCGTCACCTTCGCGTGCATGAAGTTGTGGAGGCTGCCCTCGGGCCGCCAGGGCGTCGAGTGCTTGCCCGAGAACGCCCCCGCCATGACGCGCTGGAGCAGCGGCAGCTTCCACGAGCGGTTGCCGTTCTCGCCCCACTGGTGGACGACGCCGCGCACCTGGGGCAGGTCGACGCAGCCGGCGACATCGAGCCGGCCCTCGGAGATCACCTGAGCGAGCCCCGCGAGGACGGGCGCCGCCGTGATCACGGGCGAGCAGATTCGCACCCGCCGTCGGGCGCGCACGATCGCCGCCGCGATCCGCTCCGAGAGATCCTCGCCGTGCCCGGGGGTGAACCACGGACGCACCTCCGCCTCGCCCACGGGCACAGGGAGCGGCTCCACGAAGCCGCTGCGCTCGACGATGCCGACGTCCCACAGCTCGTCGAAGTTCCGTGCGAAGGCGGCGGCCAGCTCGTGGGAGCCTGCCTCGAGAACGACGTTCTCCTGCCGCGAGAACGAGTCCTCCGTCCAGTTCATCGACCCCGTCCATACGCGCTCGCGATCGCGCACGACGTACTTGTGGTGCATGAGATCGGGGACGCCGGCAACCGCCTTCGCGGGCACGCCGAGGGAGGCGATCAGCTGTGCGTCGGGCTCCGGCGGCGGCGGCACGGGGATGGGGTTGTGGTGGTCGACGTTGTAGAGCATCCGGACGGCGACACCCCGTGTGTGAGCCCGCGTGATCGCGCCGACCACGAGCTCGGCGCTCTCGCCGAGGAGGTGGAAGTCGTACTGCGCCAGGTCGAGCGAGCGCTGCGCGCCGTCGAGGAAGGCAGCAACGAGGCCGGCCGTCTCGAGGGCGCTCTGACCCCCGTCCGTCAGAGTGTGCGCCGTCAGCATGTCGACGATCATCGAGGAAATCGCGCTCACCCGGCTGGGGGACACGTTCAATCAGTACCGGGAGGGTGAGCGCGCAGCGCTCCTGCGTGAACGCCTCGGCGCCTACCTTCTGCAGCGGGAGGGCGCCGACGTGCTGCTCGTCGGGGAAGCGGCCGGCTACCGGGGCGCGCGGGTGAGCGGCCTCCCCTTCACCTCCGAGCGGCAGCTCACGGGCACGGGGCCGGCGGAGGCGACGGCCACGATCGTCCACCGCGTGCTGGCCGACCTCGACCTCGGCGAGCGCGTGCTCCTTTGGAACCTCGTGCCGACCCATCCCCACCAGCCCGGCAGGCCGCTGTCGAATCGACCGCCGGCGCGCGCGGAGATCGAGCTCGGCCGCCACTTCGTCTCCGAGCTCGCCGACGGCCGGCGAGTCATACCGGTCGGCCGTCTGGCCGAGCGAGCGCTTGGCGGGCCCTCCCTCCGTCACCCCTCCCACGGCGGCGCGGCGGCCTTCGAGGTCGGTCTGAGACACTGCCTGACGTGACGGCCGCCGCGCCTGCCCCGCCGGTCCGGCGCAACACGGCTCTGCTCTCGGCGGCGGTGGCCGTGCAGTCGGCCGTGCTCCAGCTGGTCGCGGCGATCTCCTCGCTCACCTTCGTCCTCGTCACGGGCATCGAGCGCCTGCTCGGTCTCGGCCCGGCCATCTTCCTCACCTCCGCGGCCCTGACGGCGCTTCCGGCCGGCCGCGTCATGGATCGGGTCGGGCGGGTGCCCGTCATCGCGTCCGGGTTCATGATCGGCATGGCTGGAACGACGCTCACAGCGCTCGGCGCACGCACCGTCTCGGCGCCCGCGGTGATCGTGGGCTTCGTGCTGATCGGCGCGGCGAGCGGCATGGTCCTCCTCGCGCGCACGGCCGCCGGGGACATGTACCCGCCCGAGCGGCGCGCCCGCGGGATCGCCTGGGTGCTCTTCGGCGCCGTCTTCGGCGCCATCCTCGGCCCGGCCGTCTTCAGCCCGATCTTCGCGGGCCGCGATCTCGAGCCCGAGGAGCTCGCGGTGCCGTGGCTCGCGGCGAGCGGCCTGCTCGTCGTCGGCCTCGCCTTCGTGCTCTGCGTCCGTCCCGACCCCAAGCGGATCGCCGAGCAACTCGGCCTCGCGGGCGAGCGGCTCGCGCCCGGCGAGCGGGCCGCGCCGCTCTCCGAGCTGATCCGCCGGCCGGGCGTCGTGCCCGCGCTGCTGGCCGCGCTCGCCAGCTTCGCCGTGATGGCGAGCGTGATGAACCTGACCGGCTACATCGTGGTCGAGGAGCACCACCACCATCAGGCCAACGTCTTCCCGATCATCGGCGCCCACGTGCTCGGCATGTACGGGCTCGTGCTCGTCGTCGGCAACCTGATCGACCGCATTGGGCGCACGCCCGCGCTCGCCGGCGGCCTCGTCGTCATGGGTGCCTCCTGCGCCGGGCTGACGTGGGCCGAGAGCGTGCCCGCGACGGCGGCGCTGCTCTTCGGCCTCGGCCTCGGCTGGAACCTGTCCTTCGTCGCGGCCACGGCGCAGCTCGTGGACGCCACCCGCCCGCACGAGCGCGGCAAGCTGCTCGGCTTCAGCGACCTCACAGCGGGCCTCCTGGCCGCGAGCCTCGCGCTCCTCGGAGGGGTCGCGCTGGAGGCGCTCGGCGTAGCGGCGCTCGCGATCGGCGCCACGGTGATCGCCCTCGCTCCGAACCTGTGGATCCTGCGGCGAGGTCGCCGGCTCGCGCCTGTGCCATAGACGAGCGATCGGTAAGGCGTCGATCGCTCGTCTAGCACTGCCGGGAGGGTCGGGCTGCCTCTCCGCCAAAGTGCACAACCCGCTGCGCGGGTGGCGGAAGGAACAATCCCTGAGGCATCGCTCGTCAGCGTAGGAGTTCTCTTCCGCCCCCCGCCGCAGGCGGGGAAGCAGTTACCGGCGAAGAGGCAGCCCGACAGAGAGGCGCATATGGTTGATCACGCTTTTCGGATCAACCATTTGGTACCATCCCGCGGCGGCGGACAGGCGTCCGCCTCCTCTCTGTGACATGAAAACGTGGACTGCCAAACCGGGTGAGGTCGAGCGCAAGTGGTACCTCGTCGACGCCGAGGGCCAGACGCTCGGGCGTCTCGCCACGCGCATCGCCGACACGCTCCGCGGGAAGAACAAGCCGGAGTACACCCCGCACGTGGACACGGGTGACTTCGTCGTCGTCGTAAACGCCGAGCGCATCGCCGTCACCGGCAAGAAGCTCGACGACAAGATGTACCACCGCCACTCGGGCTACCCGGGCGGACTGCGCAGCCGAACGTTGCGCGAGCAGCTCGAGCGCCGCCCAACGGAGGTGCTGCGCAAGGCCGTGAAGGGAATGCTGCCGCGCAACCGCCTGAGCCGCGCTCAGATTACGAAGCTCAAGATCTACGCCGGGCCGGCCCATCCGCACGAGGCCCAGGCGCCGCAACCGCTCCTCACGAGCGCGAAGAGAGGGTAGGCATTGGCACAGATGGCCCAGTACGCCGGCACCGGCAAGCGCAAGACCTCCGTCGCGCGCGTCCTGCTGCGCCCCGGAGACGGCGCCACGTGGTTCAATGGGCGCACGATCGAGGACTACTTTCCCTCCGCGACGCAGCGCTCGCTGCTGCTCGCCCCGCTGCGTGTGGCGGGTCTCGAGGGAACGTACGACATCCGCGTCCGCGTCCACGGCGGGGGCCCGAGCGGGCAGGCGGGAGCGGTGCGGCACGGCATCGCGCGAGCGCTCGTAGAGGTCGACCCGAACCTCCGCGTTACGCTCAAGCGCGAAGGCTTCCTCACGCGCGACGCGCGCATCGTCGAGCGCAAGAAGGCCGGTCTGCACAAGGCGCGCAAGGCGCCGCAGTTCTCGAAGCGGTAGTCCTGCCCCGACGCCGACGCCTCTTCGGCACCGACGGCGTCCGTGGAGTCGTCGGAGCAGACCTCACGCCGGAGCTCGTCGAGCGGCTCGGACGCGCGGCCACGGTCTGGTCGGGCCGCGGCCGTGTCTTCGTCGGGCGCGACACGCGCGCTTCGGGCCCCGAGCTCGAGCAAGCGCTCGTCCGCGGCGTCGTCTCGGCTGGCGGCAGCGTCGTGCTCGGGGGCGTCCTGCCGACACCGGCGGTGGCCCTGCTGGCGCTCGATCTCGGCGTGGTCGTCTCCGCTTCGCACAACCCGCCCGAGTACAACGGCATCAAGCTCTTCGACCGCGACGGCGCGAAGCTCTCGGATGCCGCCGAGGAGGAGATCGAGGGTCTCCTCGACGCGCCTCCGCGTGGCGAGCCCGGCACGGTCGACGAGCTAGAGATGGTGGACGAGAGCTACAGCGAGCACCTGATCGAACGCTTCGGGTCTGACCTCTCCGACCTGCGCATCGCGGTCGACTGCGCCAACGGCGCCTACTCCAAGATCGCGCCCGCGACTCTCCGGCAGCTCGGCGCCGAGGTGACGGCCCTCGCCGACCGGCCCGACGGCACGAACATCAACGTCGGCTGCGGCGCGACGGATCTCTCGCTGCTTCAGAGCACCGTGCGCGCGGGCGGCTACGACCTCGGAGTTGCCTTCGACGGGGACGGCGACCGCATGCTGGCCGTCGACGCTACGGGGGAGCCGGTGGACGGGGACGGCATCCTCGCCGTGCTCGCGCTCCATCTGGAGGTCGAGCTCGTCGCCGTGACGACGATGACGAACCTGGGCTTCCACCGTCTGATGGAGGAGCACGGTATCCGCGTCGTCACGACCGACGTCGGCGACCGCTACGTGCTCGAGGCGCTGCGGCGCGAGGGCGGGGTGCTCGGCGGGGAGCAGTCCGGCCACATCCTCTACCTGCGGGGGCACGTCACGGGCGACGGACTTGCCGCGGCGCTCTTGCTTTGCGGCGCGCTTGCCGGTCGCACGCTCGCCGAGGCGGCCGGCGTCCTCGTCCGCCTGCCGCAGCGCAAGCAGAACGTCCGCGCCGAGCGCGGGGGCGTCCCGCAGGCGGTGCTCGAGGAGGTGGCCCGGCTGAACGCCGAGCTGGCCGGCCGCGGCCGCGTACTGGTACGCGCCTCGGGCACCGAGCCGCTCGTGCGCGTGCTGGCCGAAGGGGAGAGCGCAGCGCACGCAGAGGACCTGTGTGCTACATTGAGCGCTCTCGTTTCACGAGAGCTCGGCTGATGCGATTCCAACGAAGGGGAGCGCTGACCGGCCGGGCTCTACGCGTTTTCGGGGCGACTTACCTATAAGGAGGCTCGAATGTGCGGGATCATCGGATACGTGGGCTCGCGGGCCAGCAAGCCGCTCCTCCTCCAGGGCCTCGAGCGCCTCGAGTACCGGGGCTACGACTCGGCCGGCATCGCGCTGCGGGAAGAGGGCGAGCTCGACTTCGTCCGTGCAGTCGGCAACCTCGGCTTCCTCAAGCGGGAGGCGGGCTCGAACGGCTCGACCTCCACGACGGGCCTCGGTCACACGCGCTGGGCCACGCACGGCCGGGTCGCCGTGGAGAACGCCCACCCGCTGACGGGCTGCGAGGACGGCAGGCTCGCCATCGTCTTGAACGGGATCGTCGAGAACTACCGCGAGCTGAAGGCCTCGCTCGAGGCGGACGGGCACACGTTCAGCTCCGAGACGGACGCCGAGGTCGTCGCCCATCTGGTCGAGCGCCACTACGCCGGCGATCTCGTCGAGGCCACCCGCGCTGCCTACCGCGAGCTCGAGGGCCACTTTGCCTTCGTCGTCATCCATCACGACCACCCCGATCTGCTTGTCGGCGCGCGCATGCAGTGCCCGCTCGTGGTCGGCCTCGGCGAGGGGGAGACGTTCCTCGCCTCGTCGATCGCCGCCTTCCTGCGCGAGACGCGCCGCGTGAAGCTGATCGAGGACGGCGAGATCGTCAGCATCACACCGGCGGGCGCCACGTTCCACACGGTCGACGGCGATGAGGTGGAGCGCGACGAGATGAACGTCGACTGGGATGACGAGAGTGCCGAGAAGCAGGGCTACGAGACGTTCATGCTCAAGGAGATCTACGAGCAGCCCGACGCCGTGCGCGAGACGATCGGCGACCGGGCCCGCCACAGCCGGCTCGAGCTGGACGGCTTCCCGCTCACCGACCTCGAGATGCAGAACCTTCGCCGCATCGTCATCCTCGCGTGCGGCAGCGCCTATCACGCGGGGGTCGTCGGACGCTACGTGATCGAGGAGTGGGCGCGCCTCCCGGTCGAGCCCGACATCGCGAGCGAGTGGATCTACCGCAACCCCGTGCTCTCGAAGGACACGCTGGTGATCGGCATTTCGCAGTCCGGCGAGACGCGCGACACGCTTGCGGCGATGCGGCTGGCACGCAAGGCCGGCGCCCGCACGATGGCGATCACGAACATGATGGGCACGCAGATCACGCGCGAGGTCGAGTCGGTGCTCTACACACGCACCGGGCTGGAGGTGAGCGTGGCGGCCTCGAAGACGTTCACCTCGCAAGTGGCGCTCCTGTACCTGATCGGGCTCAAGCTCGCCCAGGTGCGCCGGACACTGCCGGCCGAGGAGATCGAGTTCATCGTCGAGCAGGTCTTCGAGCTGCCGGGGAAGATCGCGGAGTTCCTCGACGGCAACCATCCAATCGAGGAGATCGCCCAGCGCTACTACGAGAAGCCGTTCTTCCTCTACCTCGGCCGCCACATCGGCCTGCCGGTGGCTCTGGAGGGGGCGCTCAAGCTGAAGGAGATCTCCTACATCCCGACCGAGGCCTACTCGGCCGGCGAGATGAAGCACGGCCCGATCGCCCTCCTCGACGAAGACACTCCCGTTGTCGTCGTCGCGACGAACATCCACGTCTACGACAAGGTCGTGTCGAACATCCAGGAGGTGCGGGCGCGCGGCGCGCACGTGATCGCGATCGCGACGGAGGGCGACGAGGACATCCAGCACCACGCCGACGACGTCATCTACGTGCCGCAGTCACCCGCCTTCCTGCAGGCGGTGCTGGCGGTGCTGCCGCTTCAGCTGCTCGCCTACCGGATCGCGCGCCTGCGCGGGCTCAATGTCGACCAGCCGCGAAACCTGGCGAAGACAGTCACCGTGGAGTAATCTTGTGCGCTAGGTGACAAGGGGGAGAATCGCCCACGGGTTCTTCGCTGCCGCGCTTGCGGTGACCTTTGGACTCATCTCGACGCGCGAGGCAGTCGCTCCGGCTCCCGCGTCCTTGGCAGCCACTGCTCCCCCGGCCGGGCCGCTGCTGGGAGTGGTGCGCACGCCGGCCCGTGAGTCGGTGCTCACGCGCCTCTCGCCGCGCAACCTGCGGCCGATCGGCGGCCGGGTTCCGCTCGAACGGGACGCGGGCGCCTGGAGCTTCTCGCCCGACCGGGCGCGACTCGTGCTCGCGAACCGCTCGACGCCGACGCTCGGGCGGCCCACGTCACTCCGCTTCGTCGACGTGCGAAGGATGCGGGCGCTTGGCCACCTCGTCTTCCCGGGCGACCTCGGCCGCGTGCTGGTCCTCGGGTGGTTCGGTCGGGACCGTCTCGTCGTGCGCTCCTACTGCTGTTCGGGGCGCCTGACGGCGAGCTTGGTCGACCCGGTGCGCCGGAGGATCCTGCTCAGCGTCGCGATCGCGGGATCTGCGGCCGAGTCGGTGGTTCGTTGGGGCCGGAGCGAGGAGGAGCTCGCGCTCCTGCTCGCACCGCGGAGGTCGATCGGGCGGGCGCGCATCCTAGCCATCGATCGCAGCTTGCAGGTCCGCTCCGTGACGCTCGAGCGTGTCCGGGCGGGCATGGTCTATCCGGAGCGGGGCAGCGTCAGGCAGCGGGAGCCGGGATTCGCGATCGACCCGGCCGGGCGGCGAGCCTTCGTGGTGGGCGCGGACG